>Ga0233425_10004828_pt1 | contig 22057 bp, 18 predicted proteins | sample Watercolumn_Towu_2_FD_181712 | JGI IMG/M metagenome (GOLD analysis project Ga0233425, IMG submission 181712) | Freshwater microbial communities from Lake Towuti, South Sulawesi, Indonesia - Watercolumn_Towuti2014_140_MG | ecosystem: Environmental > Aquatic > Freshwater > Lake | place...
GTTTCTTCGACTGGCGCGACGATTTCTTCGACTGGCGCGACGATTTCTTCGACTGGCGCGACGATTTCTTCGACTGGCGCGACGATTTCTTCGATGGGCACAGTGACTTCTTCGACTGACGCGATGGTTTCTTCAACCGACGCAGTGGTTTCTTTGACTGGCGCAACGATTGCTTCGACCGGCGCAGCGATTGCTTGGGCGTCCTCGGTCGGCCCGGCCGGTTCGACGGCCGACGCCGGGACGGCGGGCGCGTGATCAGCCGCCGGTGGGAACGCCGTCTCCAGGGTGCTCAGCGCGGACGAGACCCCCGGATCGGGTGTTTCCGCGGCCGGGGTGGTCTCGATGGCCGGGGCCTCCGCGTCGGTCTTTGTCTCGCCGGCGGCATACTGGCCCATGACGTAGCCTTCGATGGCCTTGCCAGGGTTGGTCACCAACTCGCGCGCGTCCTTTAGCGCCTCTCCGGTGGTTTGGAGCGGCGCAGCGATCTCCTTGATCGGTTCCGTGATGCCTTCGAGGGCTTCGCGGGTCTCGTCGAGTTCTTTGGAGAATTCGCGCGTGGCTTTGCGCATATCGCGCAGAGAACTGCCGAGTTTGGCGGCGATTTCGGGCAGCTTGTTGGGGCCAAAGACCAGGAGCGCCAGAATGAGCACCAGGATCAGTTCGAGAGGGCCAATGCCAAAAATATCCACGCTCAGTCCTTTGCGGCCGCGACAGGGTGTCCGGCGGCCACGGGGGATGTCGAAGCCATGCGGGCCGGCGCCAGGGTGATCACTTCATGGTCGGCGACCGCCGACCCCAGCACGCCATTGACGAAGCGCGAGCTGTTATCGCTGCCGAACATCTTCGCCAGATCCACCGCTTCGTTGATGGCGACTTTGGGCGGGGTGCCGGCCTGCCCGCTCAACTCAAACAGGGCAATGCGCAAAACATTGCGATCAACGACCGCGATCTGACCAACGGGCCACGCCGGCGCGTAATGCTGAATCAGCTCATCGAGGCGTGCGCGATGAGTCAGCACGCTGCTGACCAACAGGCGCAGAAACGCCTCGCCATCGGCCGGCAGCGGCTGATCTTCCAGCCGATAGGCCACGACGGTATCAGCCTGGTGATTGGTGGTATCCAGTTCGTAAAGCGCCTGCAAGGCGAGGATGCGCGCCTGATGGCGCGTGTGCGCCGAGCTTTTTTCCGCCACGCGTCAACTATCCTCTGCGATGGGCAGCGACGGCAAAACGACATCGTCAATAAACACGTCCACCGCGGCCACGGTCATGCCGACCATCTCCTCGATGGCCCGGACGATGCTGTCCTGGATCGTTTCACCCAGCTTGAGCAGATTATTGCCGTTTTCGGCCGCGACATGCACCTCGACCCGCACGCCTTGATCCACGACGAGGACCGAGATGCCATCCTCCGCCGCGCTGGCCGAGCCGAGCCAGCCGCGCATTTTGGGCGGGACCGGCACCAGCCGACTCACCCCCGGCTGCTCCAACGTGGTTTGATGCACGATGGTGGTCAGTACGTTAGGCGCAATGGTAACCTTCCCCAGGGGTTCGTCCATGCGTCCTCCTCTACTGCATCACCAAGCCGCCATCCACGCTGAGCACCTGCCCGGTGATGAACGCCGCCCGATCGCTCGCCAAAAACGCGACGGCGTAGGCGATCTCTTCGGGCCGGGCGAAACGGCCGAGCGGAGTCATGTTGATGATCGCCCGCTTCTGGTCTTCGTTCAAGACATCGGTCAAGACGGTCGGTACGAAGCCGGGCGCAATCGCGTTCACCGTGATCCCGCGCGGGCCGATCTCTTTCGCCAGCGCCTTGGTGAAGCCGATCATGCCGGCCTTGGACGCCGAGTAGTTGGTCTGTCCGGCTTGCCCGGCCAGGCCCGAGACGGAGGTGATGTTGATGATGCGGCCCGCCCGCTGCTTCATCATGGGGCGCACGGCCGCTTTCGAGCAGTTGAAGGCGCTCTTCAGGTTGGTCTGGATCACCAGGTCCCAATCGGCTTCGGGCATCATCATAATGAGCATGTCGCGCGTGGTGCCGGCGTTGTTCACCAAGATGTCAAGCCTGCCGAAGCGATCCACGGTCTCTTTGATCAGACGCTGCGCCTCGGCGAACTCGCTCACATTGGCGCTGATGACGGCCGCGCTCCCGCCGGCCGCGATGATCTCGGCAGCGACGGCTTCGGCTTGCGTGGCGCTGTCCCGATGGTTGATGATGGTGGTCGCGCCCTGGGCGGCCAGCTCTCTGGCGATGGCCGCGCCGATCCCCCGCGAGCTGCCGGTGACGACGGCGATTTTACCCTGAAGCATTGCGTTTTCTCCTGAATCCGAATCGGGTGTATTCAATGTCAGTTGTGAGCATCCTGAGCGGAGCCCCGCAGTAGTTCGCGGGGCGTAGTCGAAGGATGCGGCTTGAGTCAAAAGACCGCTGCGCGCCCTTCGACTACGTGGCGAAACGGCCGCCACTGCGCTCAGGGTGCTCCGCTGCGTGAACCTCTAACTGGTTTTGAATACATCCATCTGGATTACGCCTTCGCCACGTCTTCCGGCGTCGCGACGTTGGCGGTTTCGACATTCGGCGCGATGCGTTTCACCAGACCGGTCAGCACGGCCCCCGGCCCGATCTCCACGAAGCGCGTGACGCCCGCTTCGATCATGGCCGCGATGGAGGCGGTCCAGCGCACCGATGATGTCAGTTGGGCCACGAGCTCGGCCCGGAGCTCTTCGACCGTCGCCAACGGCCGCGCTTGCACATTGCCGATGACCGGGATGCGCGGCGCGGTGAAGGGGGTGGCGGCGACGCGCGCCGCGAACGCCTCGACGGCCGGCAGCATCAGCGCGGAGTGGGCCGCGATGCTGACCGCCAGGGGCATCACGCGGCCGCCGGCGGCTTTGGCGAGCGCCGTCGCCGCGGCCACGCCGGCCGGCCCGCCGGAGATCACGACCTGGCCGGGGGAATTGTAATTGGCGACCTGCACCACGTCGCCCGATTCTGCGGCGGCCTGGGCGCATAGCGCGGCGACCTGCGCATCTTCCAGCCGCAGGATGGCCGCCATGCTGCCGGGATGTTGCTCCCCGGCCGATGCCATCAGCTCGCCGCGAGCGCGCGTCAGGCGCACGGCGTCGGCGAAGGCCAGGCTGCCCGCGGCCGCCAGCGCGCTGTATTCGCCCAGGCTGTGGCCGGCCATAATGGCGGCGGGCAGATCGGGTCGCGCGGCCTGGAGCGCGCGCAGCGCGGCGATGCTGGCCGTCAGGATGGCCGGCTGCGCGTTGCGCGTCGCAGTCAGCACGTCGGCCGGCCCCTCGAAGCAGAGGCGCGTCAGGGGAAAGCCCAGGATGGCGTCGGCCTCCGCGAACGTCTCTTGCGCGACGGCGTAGTGTTGGGTTAACGCCAGGCCCATGCCGACAGTTTGCGAACCTTGTCCCGGAAAGAGGTAAGCTGTTTGAGTCATAGTGCTCACAGAAATAGAGGGGAGATGGGACAGGCCCAAATCCCCTCATCAATGACTAATCTCACATTGTCGAGCTACTTCTTCTCTTCCTGCGTTTCGATAAAGCTCTCACCCTTGTAGGTGCCGCATTCGGGGCAAAGGCGGTGCGGTTGGCGCAGGGCGCCGCACTTCGGGCAGGCAATCAGGTGAATGGCGGGCAGCGCATCATGGGCGCGGCGGCGATCGCGGCGGCCTTTGGATAGTTTACGCTTTGGCTGAGGTGGCACGATACAACTCCTTCGATGGGTTCAACCCCGGTTCAGTTTGATAGGTTTTCGGTCTTCAGCAACGCGGCCAGCCCTGCCCAGCGTGGATCAGGCTCCGGCTTGCAATCGCAGATTCCTTCATTCAAGTTTTGCCCGCAACTCGCACACAGGCCGCGACAGTCTTCCTGACACAGCGGGTGCATCGGCAGGCCCACCAACACATCCTGGCGCAGAACCTCGGTGAGATCCAACTGGTGGTGCTCATCAATCCAGAGCGCCGGGTCCTCTTCTTCCGGGATCACGGCCTGGCCGGTAACGATGTCGAGGGTCGGCGTGAACACCTCGGCCAACTCGATGCTGAGCGGGATGTCCACCGGTTCCAGGCAGCGCGCGCATGGCAGCGTCAACTCGGCGCTCAGTTGGCCGGTCACCAGGACATCGTTGCCCGTGCGCATGAGTCGGATCGGCCCGGTCAGGGTCGGCTCCGGGGCGTCGGCCGCTATGTTCTGGGTCAGCTCCGGCGCCAGGTGATGGAGACCCGCGACCACAGTCACCGTCCGGGCGGCGCCGACCGGTTCCTTCAAGAGTTGGGCGACGTTAAAGATCAGGTTCTGTTCCATAGGCTGTCTCTGCGCGTTTCATCAGGCGCGTCGATCAGTCGCCCGCGCGCCAGACGGATATTATAGGTCAGAGGCACGCCTGTGTCAAGATTGGCTGCCGCTTTCGGTGCGTTCCTGGCCCAACACCCGTTGGCCGGCCTGCACCTCGCGCAGCAGACGTTGCAAGCGCGCCTCCAGCCCACCGAACTGCCCCACGACATACTGATTGGTTTCGGTGCGTAAAGTGGCCGCTTTCTGTTCAGCCTCGATCTGGATCTCCTTGGCGCGTTGGCGGGCCGCCTGCACGACGGCCTGATCATCCAGGCGTGCGTTGAGCAGGCTGCGCGCTTCATCGGTGATGCGTTGCGCCTGCGCTCGCGCATCGGCCAGGATGCGCTCACGTTCGCTCGCGATGCGGTTGCCTATTTGCAGTTGGTCGGGCACGGTGTTGCGCAGCTCCGATAGGATTTGGCGGAAAGTCGCCTCGTCAATCAGGACTTTGCCGCCCGGGATGTGGATTGCACGTTGGAGCAGTCCCTCCAACTCATCAATCAGGTCTTCCAGATCCATAACACGCCTCCACTTCGGCTAGTCGCGCGCAGAAACCAGCGGGGCCAGGGACGGGTTGGCGCCAGCTCGTTTCATCTCTGCGAATCGGGCGCGCAGAGCTGTTTGCACGGGCAAGGGCGCCAGGCCAGTGATGTCGCCGCCCAGATGCGCGACCTCCTTGAGAATGGACGAACTCAGATAGGCATATTCCAGGCTAGGCATCAGACAGACGAACTCGATTTCGGGAGACAGTTTTTTGTTAGTGAGCGCCATCTGGAATTCGATTTCAAAGTCGGAGATCGCGCGCAGCCCGCGCACCACGACGGACGCGCCGATCTCGCGTGCAAACATCACGGTCAGGCCGCTATAGGCGGCCACCCACACGTTAGGCAGGTGCGCGAGCGACTGTTTGGCCAGCCCGACGCGTTGCGCGGTATCGAACAACAGCGACTTCGGCGAGGCGTCAGGGATGCCGACGACCAGCTCGTCAAACAGCGTGGCCGCGCGCGTGGCAATGTCCACGTGGCCGTTGTGGATCGGGTCAAAGGTGCCGGGGTATAAGGCTCGGATCATGGGCCTCCTGGGAATGGGCAAATGGCAAATAGCAAATAGCAAATCGGCAAATGGCGGACGCACTACGCAATCCGACTCAGCTCATGTCGCCGGCGGTGTTCCAGAATGCGGCGACGCGGCCCGCGAGCGCGCGATGTTCCGGCGCGGTCAGGGTCGGGTCGGCGGCGAAGATCTGGCGGGCGGCGGCGCGGGCGCTCTCCAGGGTGCGCAAGTCGGTCAACTGCGCGGTCCGCAGCGGCGGCAGGCCGCTCTGCCGGGTACCGAAGAAGTCGCCCGGCCCGCGCAGTTCCAGGTCAATCTGCGCCAGGGCGAAGCCGTCGCGGTTGGTCTCCAGCGCCTGGAGCCGCTGCACGCTTTCTCCCTCGGCGGCGTCCGACAACAGGATACAGTAGGAGGGGTGCTCGCCGCGGCCGACACGGCCCCGGAACTGATGGAGCTGGGCCAGGCCGAACCGCTCCGCGCCCTCGATCACGATCACGGTGGCGTTGGGCACATCAATGCCGACTTCCACGACGCTCGTGGCGACCAGCACATCCAACTCGCCGACGCTGAAGGCGCGCATCACGCTATCCTTATCTTCACTGCGGAGCCGGCCGTGCAACAACCCCAGGCGCAGATTCGGGAAGATGGTTTCTTGCAGCCGGACGTGCTCCTCGACGGCCGCTTTGGCCTCGCTGCGCTCCGATTCCTCGACCAGCGGGTAGACCATGAACGCCTGTCGGCCTGCGGCGACCTGCCGACGGATGAAGTCATAGGCGCGTTCACGCTGGCTGGAGGTCAGCCATTTGGTCTTGATGGGGGTACGGCCGGCCGGCATCTCGTCAATCACCGACACGTCGAGGTCGCCGTAGATGGTCAGGGCCAGCGAGCGTGGGATCGGGGTGGCGCTCATCACCAGCATGTGGGGCTGGACGCCTTTGCTGCGCAGCGCGCCGCGCTGCTCGACGCCGAACCGATGCTGTTCATCCACGACCGCCACGGCCAGATCGCGGAACGCGATCTCCTCCTGGATCAGCGCGTGGGTGCCGACGGCGATGTCAATCTCGCCGCTGACGAGGTCGGCCAGGGCCGCTTCGCGCTCGGCGCGGCTGCGCGGGGTGTGCCCGGTGAAGAGCGCCACGCGGATGGGCCGGCCCGAGATCGGATGCGCCAGCCCGGCGAACATCCGGCCAAAGGAGCGGGCGTGCTGCTCGGCCAGGATCTCGGTGGGGGCCAGGATCGCGCCTTGCGCGCCGTTGGCGACGGCTACCCACAGCGCGGCCGCGGCGACTGCGGTCTTGCCGGAACCGACATCCCCCTGCAAGAGGCGGCTCATGGGGCGTGATTGCGCCAGATCCACAGTGATGTCACGCAACGTCCGGCGTTGCGCGCCGGTCATCGTGAAGGGCAAGGCCGCGAGGAACGGCGCCACGATCGCAGCGCCGGCCTGCAGCGCCCGGCCGGGCTGCGCCTGGAAACGCTGCCGCGCGCCCAGCACGCCCAGTTGCAGCAGAAGGAATTCATCGAAGCTCAGCCGGCGATGCGCGGCCTGCACCAGGGCCATGTTGTCGGGGAAGTGGATCTGCGCCAGCGCGTCGGCCAGTGGCATTAAGTCGGCGTCCCGGCGGATGTCAGCCGGTAGGAAGTCGGGGACGTCGGCGGCCCAGGCTTCGACCGCTTTGCTCATCACCCCGCGCAGCCAATGTACCGTGATCCCCTCGGTGAGCGGGTAGGTAGGGACCAGCCGGCCGGTGTGGATCTGCTGGTGGTCGAGCGGCTCGAACTCCGGGTTGCGCATCAGGAAGTGGCCGCGATAGCTGTCAATCTTGCCGCTGAACATGAAGGCCTGGCCCGGCCGCAGACGCCGCTCGACAAATGGGTTGAACCAGGTCATCTCAATCTCACCGGTGCCATCGCCGACCAGGGCGGTGATCATGCGCCGGTTGTCGCCGATGATCCGGCTCTTGAGATCCCAGACGGTGCCGATCACCGTGACTTCTTCGCCCCAGCGCAGCTTATCAATCGTGCGCAGTTGGCTGTAGTCATCGTAGCGCGTGGGGAGCAGGAAGAGCAGATCCAGGACAGTGTGCACGCCCAGGCGCGCCAGCTTTTCGGCATAGTGCGGGCCGACCCCCGGCAGGCGGGTCACGGGCGAGCGCAGGCCGACCGCCGGCTCGCGCAGGTGGGGCGCGACCGGCGCGGGGAGCGTTAGCAGAGGCGCCGGGGGCGGCTGCGGGCCATTGTCGGCCGCCTGGGGCCGCGCCGCAGGTTCGGGCGGTGCAGCCGGCGCGGCCTCCGGTTTGCTGACCGGCTGGGCGGGCCGCGCGGCCACTGGCGGCGGCGCGGGCGGCTCGACCGGCGCGGGCGGCGCGGGCTTGCTGGCGGCCGGCATGAATCGCTCACCGGGGCGTTCTCGCGGCGGTTCGGCCGGCGCGGCTTCCACCGGCGCGGCTGGCTCGACGTCCTTCGACAGGCTCAGGATGCTATCCTTCGGCTGACCGGGGATGGCATCCTTCGGCTGACTGGAGATACTGTCCCGCGGCTGACTGAGGATGGCGCCCCGCGGCTGGCTCGGGACGCTATCCTTTGGCTGGCTCGAGATGCTATCCTGCGGCGCGGTTGGGGGGGCGGATGGCGGGGCTGCGGCCGGGACTGGCGGGGGCGGCGTGAACGACCGGGCGACGCGCTCTTCGGCGGCGGTCACTTCCGGCGCGATCTCGCGCACGCGGCGGAAGATCAGCTCCACGATGCGCTCGCGGGCGGCGACATCCTCGACCGCGGGATAGCCGATCAGCAGGGAGACGATCTCGTGGACGACCGGTGAATCGGGGATTTCGGCGCGGCCATCGGTTTCCCAACGGCTGGCGAATTTGTCTAGCCCGCCGATCACCGCTTTGTTGCGGTAGCCCTGCCGGCGCTCCAGGATCAGGATCTTAAGCAACCGGGAGAAAGCGCTATTCATCGGCCCCCTTCGTACACGATGACCCCCAGCGCCTTCGGCCCGATGTGCACGGCCAGCGAGGGGCCGTACCCGATCACCGGAAACTCGCGGCCTGGGAACGCCAGCTCCAGGCGTTCGAGCAGTTGGGCCGCCTCAGTTTCCAGCTCGTGCTGGATGAGGTACATCTGCTCGATGCGGGAAAACTCGATGATGAAGTCGTGCAGTTTGTCCACGCCGCGCTGGTAGTTGCGCACCTTTTCGACGGGCAGCAGGTCGCCATCTTCCATCGTCGCCAACGGTTTCACCCCCAGCATGGTGCCCAGGAAGGTTTGCGCGGAGCCAAGCCGGCCCCACGCTTCCAGGAATTCCAGGCTGTCGGAGAGGAAAAGCGCGTACATGTGGGGGATCATCCCGCGCACGATCCGCACCACATCGGCGAGCGCCATATCCTCGGCCGCGGCCTTGGCCGCGGCTTCGACGATCAGGCCCAGGCCAATGGAGGTGGTCGCGGTGTCCAGTACCACGATGCGCTGGCGGCCGGCGTAGCTTTTGGCCGCCTGCTCGACGACCACCGCCACATCATTGAACGCGGCCGAGGTGTGGATGCAGACGATCTTGTCGGCGGTCAGGTCGAGGCGCTCGAACATGCGACGGACCTGGCCGATGGACGGCGCTTCGACGGACACTTGTTTGGCGTCTTGAGCCATTTTGCGCAAGAATGGCTCATCGCTGACATGGATCCGTTCCCCATATTTCTGCTCGCCGACGCGCACGGTCAGCGGCAGGACTTCGATGCCATATCTCGCGATCTGGCCGGGATCGGGCAAGAACGCGCTGCTATCGGTCACAATCTTGACTTGAGCCACACGAACCTCGAACTGCGGCGCTACTCGGCCGAGATGATGTAATGATAGAATGGCTGTCCGCCATTGACGATTTCGATTTCCTGGTTGGGAAATAGCTCGCGCAACCTGGCCTGCAACGCCTTCGCCTCGTCGGCCGCGACCGGCTGACCGTAGTAGAGGGTGATGATCTCGAGATCGGCGGCGCCCATTTGTCCCAGGAGGTCCTCGACGACGGCATTGCTGTCGGCGCCCTTCGTGGTCAGGCGGTCGTTCAGCAGACCGATTACGTCACCCGCCCGCACCGCGATGCCATCGAAGAACGCGTCCTGCACCGCGATCGTCACTTCGCCCGTCTGCACGTGGCCCAGGGCCGCGGTCATGGTCTGGATGTTGCGCGCCAGATCCACATGCGGATTCAGCGCCAGCAGCGCGCTGATGCCTTGCGGCACGCTCTTGCTAGGGACGACCGCAACCGTCTTGCCTTCGGCCAGCCCCTGGGCCTGCTGCGCGGCCATCACGACGTTGCTGTTGTTGGGCAGGATGATGACCTGGTCGGCCGGCAGCTTTTGGACGGCGGTATACAGATCGTGAGTGCTGGGATTCATCGTCTGCCCGCCGGAGACGATGATGTGCGCGCCCAGGCTTCTGAACACGTCGGCCAGACCCTTGCCCGGCGCCACCACGATGATTCCTGGCCCTTCGATGGCTGCCAAGGTGGGTTCGCCTTCAGCCACGGGCGCCGATTTGCCTGGCTCGATCGGCGGCTCGAAGCGCGGGGGCACGGGGTCGTAGCCCGGTCGCATCGCCGGGATGTGCATGTCATCCATGTTTTCGACGATCACATCGGTCACAAAGCCCAGGCCGATCGCATAGCCGAGGGGAACGCCGGGATTGGACACATGTATGTGCACCTTAATCAGGTTGGCATCCCCTTCGACCAGGGGGCAATCACCCATGGCTGTGATGTCGGCCCGGACAGCCTCCACGTCCAGCCCCCGGCCTTCCAGGAGGAACTGCACGTCAAAGCCATAGACCAGGATCGGGATCTCGCGCTGGCCCTTGGCGGGCCGCGCTGGCGCGCCGGCAGCCGCGGCAGGCGGCGAAACGGCCGCAACTGGCGCGGCCGTTTCGCCGCGGAGCGCCCGGTACATCCCTTCAAGGATGAAAAAGAGGCCCTTGCCGCCGCTGTCCACCTTGCCGGCTTGCGCCAGCACGGGCAACAGCTTGGGCGTGTTGATCACCGCCACGTCGGCGGCGCGCACAGTCTGCCCCACCACGAAGCTCAGGTCGGGATCTTGCTGCGCAGCCTCTTCGGCCGCTGCGGCCGCCTCGCGCACCACTGTCAGGATCGTGCCCTCAACCGGGCGGTTGACTCCTTTATAGGCAATACGGCTGCCTTCGGCCAGGGCCGCGGCGAAGCGCGGCCCGGTGAGAGTGAGCTGATCGTCGAGGCTGCGGGCGATCCCGCGCAGGATTTGCGACAGGATGACGCCGGAATTGCCGCGCGCGCCCATCAACGCGCCGTGGGCCGCGGCTTTGGCGGCCTGCCCGACCGTGGCGGCGTGCGTCGCCGAGATCTCTTGGAGCGCCGACTTCATCGTCAGCAGCATGTTCGTGCCGGTGTCGCCATCGGGCACGGGAAAGACATTCAACGCATTGACGATATCGTGATGCGCATCGAGCCAGGACAGACCTGCATGGAGCAGATCACAATACGCGACCCCATCCAGCCCGCCAGACGCAGCGCCGGGAAGGGGCGCGCCATCCAAAGGCTGCGAAGTGATGGCTGAAACAGCACGTGCGACAGGGCTGTCGGGTGTTGCCAAGCTAGGTTCCTCCATTGGTGTGGAAAGGGTCAATCCGTTTCACGCAACATGCGAAGCCCCTGCACATGGACATTGACTTCAGCCACCGGGATGCCGAGCACTTGCTCCAGACTGTACTTGACGCTGTGCATCACGCCATGCGCCACTTCTGAAATGCGTGTCCCGTATTGGATGATCACATACAGGTCAATGACCACGCTGCCATCGCGCATCCGCACATCCACGCCGCGACCCCAGCGGTCGGGCTGTAACAAATCGGCCAACCCGCCGATCAGGTTCTTGCTGGCGACGCCGACCACGCCGTAGCAGCGCAAGACGGCGTCGCCAGCCACCGTGGCGATGGCGCGGGGCGAAATCTCGATCTGCCCCGGTCTGATTTTGGTCATGCCATCCTCTCCTCTGCGAGCGCCGGCAGGCCGATGAAAACACGACCTATCCGGTTTTGCGCAAAACGTCCCTTTATGCTACTATGGCCAACATCGTGGCCGGGCCGCCTTGGCTCGGTCATCCGTTTGTTATGACATCGTGCATTCGGGGGGTATCTAAATGGCTAGATGCGATGTGTGCGGCAAAGGGCCGCAATTCGGGAATAACGTCAGTCACTCCATGCGCCACACCAAACGTCGCTGGAACACCAATGTGCAGCGCATGAGGGTGTCCGAGTCGGGCAGCCCAAAGCGCATATACATTTGTGCAAAGTGCCTGAAGACCCGACAGAAATCGGCCTGACGCGCCGGTTTCTTTTCTCGCAGCCAGCCGACGATCATAACCGTCGGCTGGCTGCTTTAATTTCACGACTCACGCAACTGCCCTGTGCCCGCGCCGCATCCTTCGGCTACGCCTTGCCAAACGGCAGCAAGGCGCCGCTCAGGATGCTCACTGACCCAACTGGATCAGTGCTGTCAATCACGCTTGAGCATCATGCCGCATGCGGCGGCCCGCAGGTTGCGGATGCCCGCCGCTACGCCATCCACGTGTCGAAAGATGTTCGTGCCCGCCACCAACACCCGTGCGCCCGCCGCCGCCGCCGGGCCGGCCGTCGTGGCGTCTATCCCGCCATCTACCTCGATCTCCGCTCGTTCCGTTCCCTCCGGCAACTCACCGATCATCGCCGCCAGCCGTGCAACCTTCGCTGTCATCGTCGGAATGTAACCCTGACCGCCAAAGCCCGGATTCACGGTCATCACCAACACCTGGCTGACGTAGGGCAGGATCTCGCGCACGCTTTCGAGCGACGTGACCGGATTGAGCGTGACCCCCGGCTTGACCCCCAGGTTGCGGATCGCCTGGACAGTGCGATGCAGGTGGGGGCAGGTCTCCACGTGCACGGTGATGATGCTGGCGCCGGCTCTGGCAAAGTCGGCCAGGAAGCGGTCGGGCGCCTCGATCATCAGATGCACGTCCAGCGGCAGCGCCGTCACCCGGCGGAGCGCGGCCACGACGGGCGGACCGATGGTGATGTTCGGCACGAAGTGTCCATCCATGACATCTACATGGATGTAGTCGGCTCCGCCGGCTTCGGCGGCTCGGACGGCCGCGCCCAACTCCGCGAAATCGGCGGCCAAAATGGACGGCGCAATTTTGACCAAGCCACGGCTCCTGTTACAACCATTCCGATCTTAACCCACAACGTCCGGCTTGCGGACGTGCGCAATGATACACCGAATTCAGGAAAAAGGCAAAGGCATTTCAGCCGTTCATCCGGCGGCGCAACTGGCCGCAGCCGGCGTCAATATCAATCCCCCGGCGCATACGGACGGTGGCCGCGATGCCCCTGGCATCGAGGATCTGCTGGAACCGCGCCGCGCTTTCCGGGGTGGACGGCTGGTAGGGGGATTCGGCGACCGGGTTGAGCGGGATCAGGTTGACGTGGCACAGCAGCCCCTTCAGCAGTCCGGCCAGCTCGCGGGCGTGGCCGGGCGTATCGTTGACGCCGTGCATCAGCGCATACTCGAAAGTGACGCGGCGCTTGGTGCGGGTGATATACTCCTTGACTGCGTCCAGCACCTCGGCGATGGGGTAGCGGTGGTTGATCGGCGCGAGCTGGGTGCGCAGCGCATCGTTCGCCGCGTGGAGGCTGACGGCCAGGTTCACCTGCAATGGCTCGTCGGCCATCTTACGGATGCCTTGCGGCAGGCCCACGGTGGAGACGGTGATGTGGCGCGCGCCCAGCCCGAACGCGCCGGGGTCGGTAAGGGTGCGCAGCGCGGCCCAGGTGCGGTCGTAGTTGGCGAACGGTTCGCCCATGCCCATGAGCACGATGTTGGTCAGGCGGGGAGCGGCGGGGGAATGATCTGTGTGGGTAGCTGGGGCGGAGTCGCCTTCGGATCGCGGATTGCGGATTGCGGATTGCGCCAGCCAGCGCGCGGCGGCCAACGCCTGCGCCACGATCTCTCCGGCGGTCAGGTTGCGCGCCAGCCCGGCCTGCCCCGTGGCGCAGAAGACGCAGCCCATCGCGCAGCCGGCCTGCGTGCTGATGCAGGCCGTGCTGCGTTCGTCGTAGAGCATCAGCACCGTTTCGATGGTCAGGCCATCGGGCAGGCGGAAGAGCCATTTGATCGTCTGCCCGTCGCGCGAACGCTGTTCAGCCGCCTGGGTCAGCGGGGTCGCCGGCAACTCGGCGGCCAGGCGGTCGCGCAACTCCGCCGGCAGGTTGGTCATCTCCCCCGGCTCGGCGGCCAGCTTCTTGTAGAGCCATTCCCACACCTGGTCGGCGCGATAGCGCGGCGCGTGCCACGCGGCCAGCCGGACGGCCAGCTCGGCCTTGTTGAGTTCGAGGAGCGATGTGGGTTGGGCCATAGTCAGCGATTCCCTTCGGGTGTATTCAAAGTCAGTTATGAGCACCCTGAGCGGAGCTCCGCATCAGTTCGCGGGGCGTAGTCGAAGGGCGCGGTCTTGGCCAAAAAAAATCGCTTCGCACCCTTCGACTACGTGGCGAAACGACCGCCACTTCGCTCAGGGTGCTCCGCGACACCATCATAGCATCGGCAGCGTGATTGCGTCAAGACCGGTTTTCGGCTTTCGCGACCCGGTGGTATAATCGCGCGAACAATCCAACTGCGGAGATGATGTGTGGCAAACCTGAGACCCTATCCCTTCACCGCGATCGTCGGCCAGGAGCGCATGAAACGCGCCCTGATCTTGAATGCGATCAGCAACGCCATCGGCGGGGTGCTCATCCGCGGCGAGCGCGGCACGGCCAAATCCACGGCGGCCCGCGCCCTGGCGGCGCTCCTCCCCGAGATCGAGGTGGTGGCCGATTGCCCGTTTAGCTGCGATCCGAGCGGCCTGGATTCTTTGTGTGACAATTGCCGGGATCGCCTGGCGCGCGGAGAAAAACTGCCCACCGCCCCACGGCGCACCCGATTTGTGGATCTGCCCGTCAGCGCCACCGAAGACCGCGTGGTGGGCACCCTCGACATCGAGAAGGCCATCCAGCATGGCGAGCGGCACTTCGAGCCGGGCGTGCTGGCCGCGGCCAATCGCGGTCTGCTCTACGTGGATGAGGTCAACCTGCTGGATGACCATGTGGTGGACCTGCTCCTCGATTCGGCGGCCATGGGCGTCAACGTGGTGGAGCGGGAGGGGATCAGCTTCAGCCACCCGGCCCGCTTTATGCTCGTGGGCACGATGAACCCTGAAGAAGGGGACCTGCGGCCGCAGCTCCTCGACCGTTTCGCGCTGTGCGTGGACATGCACGGCTTGCACGACCCGCGGCAGCGCGTGGCGATCGTCGAGCGCCGCGTGGCCTATGAGAGCGACCCGGAGGGCTTCTACCAGGAGTGGGAGCCGCGGGATGAACAACTCTCGCTCGAAATCGCCGCCGCGCGCGACCGGCTGTCCCAGGTGCGGCACACCCAGCGCGATCTCTACACCATCGCGCAGCTCACGACCTCCTTCAAGGTGGACGGCCATCGCGCCGACATCGTCATCCTGAAGACCGCGCGCGCCCACGCCGCCTGGCAGGGCCGGCTGGCGATCCAGGAGCAGGACATCCTCCTGGCCGCCGAGCTGGCGCTGCCGCACCGGCTGAAGCGCCAACCGTTCGAGGAAGCGGTGCTGGACGCGGGGCAGCTCGAAGACCGGCTTAAGAAGGCGCGGGCCGAAGCGCCGCCGGAAACCCCCTCCCCTGCGGCGGAGTCAGCGCAGGCCACGTCCAGCGTAAAAAAAGCACCGGGCCGCTAACTGAGCAGTCAGAGACCTCCACCTCGGCTAGCGGCGATCCGATTGATGACACCCCGGCCCACTCGTCTGGCAGCGGGCCGCAACCCACGCGTCCGGTCAAGATCGGCGCGAACTTCCAGGCCAAGCGGCTCGACACGCCGTTGGATAAACTGACGCGCAAGTCGGCCGGCAAGCGCAGCGTCACCCTGACACGGCGCAAGCGCGGCCGCTACGTGCGCGCCAAACCGATGCAGGGCCGGCCCGAAGACCTGGCGTTCGACGCCACCATTCGCACGGCCGCGCCCTTCCAGCGCCGGCGTCTGACCGAGCGCGCCGAGCGCAAAGTGGCGTTTGTCGTCAAGCGCCACGACCTCCAGAAGAAAGTGCGCGTCCGTCGGGCCGCGAACCTGGTGCTCTTCGTCGTGGACGCCTCGTGGAGCATGGCCGCGGCCGAACGCATGGAAGCCACGAAAGGCGCGATCATCTCGCTGCTGCACGACGCGTATCAGCGCCGTGACCAGGTGGGGCTGGTGGTCTTTCAGCGGGAGGAGGCGCGTGTGGTACTCCCGCCCACCTCCAGCGTCGAGCTGGCCCAGCGCGCGCTGCGCGACATCCCGGTCGGCGGGAAGACCCCCCTTTCGGCCGGCCTGCTGTCCGCCTATCGCGTCTGCACGCTGGCGCAGCGGCGCGATCCTGAGACCAAGCCGCTCATCATCATCCTGACCGACGGCGCGGGCAACGTCAGCGTGACCGGCCTGCCGCCCCAGGAAGAGGCCGGCCGGATGGCGCGCATGATCCACGACAGCCACCTCCGCGCCATCGTCGTCAACATGGAGCATCCCGCGTTCGACCGCGGCCTGGCGCTGCAACTCGCCAACGCGCTCGGCGGCCCCTGCTATGCGCTGCCGGAGCTGAAGGCGGATGCGCTGGTGAAGACGGTGAAGGGGGAGTTGGGCGCGGCCGCGGCGGGCGCGGCGCGGGGCGAGGGGGTGACAAGGTGACAAGGTGGCAAGGTGATAGGATGACTATTCGACCGCTGTAGATTCAGGTTGAGCGCTCCCAGCCGGTCTCAGACCGGCTGGGAGCGGGGCACAGTCGTTCTGAAGCATGATCTGACACATCAAACGTGAAACGGGAAGCGTGAAATGACGAGACTTCCGAAGTCGTCTACAGACTTCGGAAGTCTCGCGTTCGGTCATGGCGCGATTATGGAAGGCGGGTGGCGGCGAATGCGCCAGCCCTGTCCGCTGGATCGATCTGGGTTACCTCCATTGCTTCACCTGAAACCTGTTGGGCTGCTGCATGTATCCAGTTTGCTGTCCAGGCGTAGGGGCCGCCTGAGACGTAGCCGCATCCACCGATTAGGAAGTTGTTCAGCCCCATTGTGCCGCTCGCCGTCGTTTGTGAACTGAATATGCCGGCGGCATAAAACGGCCCAGTGAACGAGAAGCTGTTGTTAGAGATCGCCACGGGTGTGATACGGGTAATCTTGTAGTTTCCGCAGCCTGGCACGTTGATAAAGATGGCAAAGTCGTCCACGAAGCCGCGATCGGCAGTGACGTAGAACTCCATGGCGCCATTCGATTGCTGCCAGAAGCCGGGGTCTGGCCCCGAGACTGGCGGCTGCACGACTACCAATTGCGTATTGCTCCAGCCACCTGAGCCCCACGCGTTGACTCCCTGCACCCGATAGAAGTACGTGCCAATAGGCTTGCCGCTTGCTGGCCAGGAAGTCGCCCCGCCGGTGTAGACGACAGTCGGACTGGTGAAGCCGTTGTGATCATCCTCCTGGAGATTGTACGAAGTCGCCCCCGTTGCCGCGGTCCACGATACCGTGTAGTTGCCATCCCCGTCGGCATTGCTGATCGCATTCAGCGTCGGGACGCCCGGCAAAGGCGGGAAGTTCTTGAGGATGATCGGCAAATGTAGCTTCTTCGGCGCGCCGATCAGGAATGGGGCCGGGTTCGATAGGCCGCCGCCGGGCGCCGGGTTGAACACTGTGATAGTCGCCGTGCCTGTGGCGGCGATATCCGCCTGGATGATCGCGGCAGTCAGGCGCGTGCCATTCACAAAGGTGGTGGCCCGGTCGGCGCCGTTCCAGCGCACCACCGCGCCGTTGATGAAATCCGCACCGTTGACCGTCAGCGTGAATGCCGGATCGCCCGGCGTCGCCCAGGGGGGATTGAGCCAGGTGATCGTCGGCACGGGATTGCCGATCGTGAAGGGCGCTGCATTCGATACGCCGCCCCCCGGCGCCGGGTTGAACACCGTGACGTTTGCCGTGCCTGGCGTGGCGATGTCCTCGAGGTTGATGGCGGCCGTCAATTGGGCGCCGTTCACATAGGTTGTCACCCGATCCGTTCCGTTCCAGCGTACTACCGAGCCATTGACGAACCCGGCGCCGTTGACCGTCAGGTTGAAGGCCGGCCCGCCTGGTGTGGCCCAAGACGGATTGAGCCAGATGATGATCGGCGTCGGGTTGTTCACCGTGAATGTCGCCGCGGCCGACGTGCCCCCGCCCGGCGCGGGGTTGAACACGGTGACATTGACCATGCCGGCGGCCGCAATATCCGCCGCCGTGATCTGGGCGGTCAGTTGCGTGCCGTTCACATACGTCGTTGTGCGGTCTGCGCCGTTCCAACGCACCATCGAGCTATTGACGAACCCGGCGCCGTTGACCGTGAGGGCGAAGGCCGGGCCGCCGGCTGTCGCTGACGTGGGATTCAGCCCGGCGATAGATGGCGCGGGGTTGGGCGCGATTGCTGCGACGGCCAGGCCGGCGTTCACGATGCCGCTGCCGCAGATCGAGGTGTTGCACGAACTGCCCCCCGGGAAGGGGGTCACCGTACTCTGCAAGGTGGCTAACACCTGAGCCGGCGTGATGGCCGGGTTGAGCGAATAGAGCAGCGACGCGATGCCAGCGACGTGCGGCGCGGCCATGCTGGTCCCCTGGTAGTAGGTATAGGTATCGGCGACCGGCCCCTGGGTCCCGGTGTTCAGCGTGGACAGCACCCCATTAGTGGAATTGGTATTTGTTTCGCCGCCTGGCGCGCTGATTTCCACCACTGATCCATAGTTGCTGTAAAACGCACGCGAGCCATTCCGATTCGTCGCGGCGACCGTGATGACGTCTGCGCAGTTGCCGGGGCGATAGTTGACCGCATCAGCGTTGCTGTTCCCCGCGCTGACAACTACAGTTGCACCGGCGGCCACGATCGCATTGATGGCATCCTGATAGGTGCTGCCACACGCGGCTCGTCCCCCCAGGCTCAGATTGAGCACTTTGGCCGGGTTAGTGTTATTGGGCGCGCCAGAAACGGGCAGGCCGGCCGCCCAGCGCATCCCATCGGCGATATCAGAAAGAGCGCCGCCGCACTTGCCCAGCACGCGCACCGGCAGGATCCTGGCATTCCAGTTGACGCCCGCCACCCCCACGCCGTTATTGCTCGCCGCGCCAACCGTGCCGGCCGTGTGGGTGCCATGCCAGGAGCTATTGGCGACCGGACACCCTCTGAAGTAGCCTGAGCTGCTTTCGGCGGGCGTGATCCAATCGCCAGGATCGCTGGGATCGCCGTCGCGGCTATCGCCGTCGTTGGCCGCCTGGGAATCGCTGATGAAGTCATAGCCGGGCACGGTGCGGCCGCTCAAGTCGGCATGGTTGGTGATGCCGGTGTCAATCACCGCCACCACGATGCTCGCCGCGCCGGTGGTGACATCCCAGGCCGCGGGCGCGTTGATGCCGTAGTGACCGCTGCCCGGCGCGGTGTAGTGCCACTGCTCGCCGTAGCGCGGGTCGTTCGGCGTCAACGTGTGCTGCATGATCGCGTCCGGCTCGGCGTACAGCACTTCGGGCAGCGCGCTCAGCCGATCGGCGAGCGCCTGCACCTCGGCCAGCGGCAGGCGTTCCGGCAGCCGCAGCACATGCGCGTCCCCCGACATCGGACGGAAGTAGGTCAGGGGCGTCCCGGCTGCTTCGCTCAGCCGGTGCATCTGCGCGGCGCTGGCGGGGCCGGTCCCGCCGTTGGCCTCCTCGCGCAGCGCTCCTGCGCGGTATTTGATGATGATCTGGTCGGTCGGCATTTCCGGCGTAGCCAAACCGTCCCCCGTCGCTTCGGGCGAAGTGGCGGCCAGCGGGAGCGCCGATGCGGCAGGGAGCGGCGAGATGAGGATGGCGAACAGCAGGAGTAGCCCGAACGGAAGTACGCGTCTTCGAGTGTTCATGGGTGATTCTCTCCTTGGTGGTGGAGCCATGATGGGGCATGCGGCGCTGCGCCGCTGAGTCATGGCTGATGCGCCCGCGCGCCGCGCAGCCGGACGGTGTCGCGTCTCTGACCAGAATTACAGCACCGATTGGCAAGAAAGTCAAATCGGGATTCGCATGATGCCCCCGCGAAGCGCGAGACTTCCGAAGTCTGCACGGGCCTACTACAAGCGAAGATGCCCGCCTCCGACTTCGGAAGTCTTCCGGTTGGCGATCCGGCAACTATCGTGGGATGTGCAGTCAGTGACTTATTAACGGCAGATACTCGCGATACGTGTTGCGCAACACGAGTGTCGGCGCCGCCGGCCCCTCTTTGACCTGCAGCGTCTGTCGCGCTTCCGCGGCGAGCGCGCTGCGCGCCAGTAACGGCACCCAGCTATTGCCGCTATAAGTATAGTAGCTCGCGCCATCCGCCGTGCGGGCGCTGCCCAGGTTGAAGTTCCAGTAGCGTCAGCATCCGCCAAGGCGGACAACACGCCGGACGACGTCCCAGCCGTGGGGCTTTCGCGCAGCTCCAGGTATACGAGAACTCCCGCCACCGGCGCTCCACCCGCGTGTAGTGTCTGGCCGTAGATGGTATCCACGGCCGGGATGGCGAGCGTAGGCCCCGTCGTGACTTGCTGGACAGTAGCGCCTGGCGCCTGTGGCTCGATCGTGAAATAGTAGGTGGTGTTCGCGGTCAGCCCGGCAACCGTGACGCGGTGCGTCGTGCTCACGGTCGCGGCGCCCCGCTCGTCGTAGACCTGGTTGACCAGCGCGTCCGGCGCGGCGCCGTAGCGGAGGTAGCCTGGGGCGGGCGCATCGGTCAGCCAGGAGACCGCGAAACTACCATCGCGCACATCCGTGATGCGCACATCATAGACGCGCGCAACGCGTGTCGCGGGCTTCGCCGCTGGCAGCGGCCGATGGTCGGACGCTGGCGAGATGGGCGCGGTTGTCAGATGGGTGGATTGCGGCCGCCAGACCCCCGGCGTAGTGATTCTAGTGATTCTGATGAAGTAACCTCGTCCCGGATATAACGTGAAGTTGCCGAAGCTGAGATCACAGATGTGGCTGGCCCAGTTGATCGAGGGTGCGTCCCAACGCGCGATCTCCCGCGCCAAACCGCCTTGGGCCGCGATCTGCTGGCGCGCTTCCTCTGCGTGGATCGGCTCGGTCAGCGGCGGCAACGCCACGAAGTTCCAGCCGGCCGTCAGGGTGATGGCGCTGCTCTGTAGCGGCCCGATGCCGGGTTGCAGGCGCAAGAGGCTGCGCCTGGCGGCGCGCAGGAAGTAGGGCGTGTTGTCCGCCAGGCCGAAGTTGCCGAAAAGCTGGTTGTGCAGATGGCCCCACCAACCATTGTCGAGCCACCGCACTATTTCCGGGCTATGACCGCCTTGCTGTAACCGCAAGGCCCACGCAAGCCCAGAGCTGTGGATATGTGGACAACTGGCAAAGGGCGCCAGTTGCCCACATATCCCACAGCCGCTACGACTGCGACGACGGGGCGCCCCAGCCCGACTGCGGAGCGCCAAGGAGTACCCAATCTTACGAAAGGAGCGGCCGTCCGGTAACATTATCATTTGACTTGACACGTAGTCCTGCTCCTACGCCTCCCCGGCGTACGACTCCCCGGCGGATGAAATCGAGATCGCAACCGTGCGATTGCATAAACTGGATGAGCGGTTGATATCGGTCGGGACGATTGCGGAACAGTTCTGTGATGAGGCGAAGTTCAAGCGCTACTGTTGGCACGGTGTAGTGGCCACACGGGAGAAGCGTGAAATGCTCCCATGGGCCTCGTCCGAAGGTTTCGATGGTATCGGTGTCTGATGCTACTTCCACCGTGCTGATCCCCACTTCGACGCCATTCACTTCATAGTTTCCGTAGTATTGTTTCCTCTCGGCTCGCCAGGCGGGCGCTTCTAAGCATCTGAACGATGATAGGGCAGAGCCGAATGCGTCCACATGGTATCGTTCTCTCACCAGAATATCGATATCGGCCGCTGGCAGTGACACCCCATGAAGCAAAGCTGCTCCTGTACCTACAAGTCGGTAGTCTATTTGAGCACAGGTTGGCATGGCGTGGTCGAGAAAAGCAATCAGCGTTTCTCGAAGTTGGACTTGACCAAGTAATGGAGTTGGATGTCCCATCTCAAATGCCTTTCTCTCGTTCAAGGTCTTCGCTCTTCAAGCAAAGCGGCTAACGGGGCGGCGGATGAGCCGCACGCCGCGAAGGCGCGGAGCGCCTGAACCAGTGTCGGCTCCATCCGCTGGTTAGGCGGACGCGAGCGGAGCGAGCGGGAGCCTAACTGCGGATGGGTACAGCCGCCACCCCGTTAGGACGGACGCTTCGCTCCGCTCGCGTCCGTCCTAACGGGGTGGCTCACCGGCGCGAGCGGAGCGAGCGTCCGGTGGAGCCTATGTTGGGCAGCATGCTTTTCCAGAATTCGCATTCCATACGGTTCTATGGCTTAACATACCAGTGGTATGTGCAACAGGGTTTTCCTTCCATGGTAGTGTATCCCTTTCGGTTGAAATTCGCGGTGGGCTGGACATCTGGTAAGATAGAGGTATCATTCTTGTCCATGAAAGGAAACACGCGCCCATGCCAAACCTTCTCCTGCCCGAACGGCGCGCCG
>Ga0233425_10004829_pt1 | contig 22053 bp, 24 predicted proteins | sample Watercolumn_Towu_2_FD_181712 | JGI IMG/M metagenome (GOLD analysis project Ga0233425, IMG submission 181712) | Freshwater microbial communities from Lake Towuti, South Sulawesi, Indonesia - Watercolumn_Towuti2014_140_MG | ecosystem: Environmental > Aquatic > Freshwater > Lake | place...
GCGGGTGGGGTTCCCCCATGGAAGAGGCCATTCTTAAGGGATTGATGGAAAAATATGGTGCTGATTTTAAAAAACTTAAAATAGTAAATACCGGAGCTGCTGATTTTTTTACAAGCGTGACAAAAGATGTGGATTTTTCATGGATTTATTACGGATGGGACGGCGTGGCATCAGAAGTTAAAAATTTTGAAATTAATTTCATGCTTTTACAGGAACTTGACAGCAGGCTTGATTTTTATACACCTGTGATAATATCAAGTGAAGAAACTGTTAAAAAAAATCCTGAACTTGTTAAAAAATTTTTAAGGTCCGTACAAAAGGGTTATATCTATGCAGTTGACAACCCGGACAGCGCTGCAGAAATTTTAATATATGCAGTCCCTGAGATTGACGGCAGCATAGTAAAAGCGAGCCAGAAATACCTGGCCGGGCAATACATTGCAGAATCTGAGAAATGGGGAGAAATGCAGCTATCAATCTGGCGGACTTTTTCGGACTGGATGTATGAAAACAACCTGATTGAAAACAGGCTTCAGGCAGAAAAAGCTTTTACAAATGAGTTTCTGCCATAAGGGAAAAAATCATTAAGGCAGTTTTTATATGGTTAATGATCAACTGATTATTGAAGCTGAAAATATAAAAAAAACATTTATAAACCTTGACACGTTAAAGGAAGTGTCACTGCGATTATACAAAAACCAGTTTGTGACAGTGCTGGGACCAAGCGGGTGCGGTAAAAGCACCCTTTTTGACATTATTGCCGGTCTTGAGAGGCCCGATGAGGGTACAATTTATATTGAAGGAGAAGATTATACCGGCAGAACCGGAAGGGTAAGCTACATGCACCAGGAGGACCTTCTTTTCCCCTGGAACTCTCTTTTAAACAATCTGACCATCCCGCTGCTTATAAAAGGTTTTAATAGAAAAGATGCCCTGAAACTTGCAAAAAAGCATTTATCTTTTTTCGGCCTCGAGGGATTTGAAAACAGCTATCCCGGCCAGTTATCGGGCGGAATGAGGCAGCGTGCATCACTTCTGAGGACCTTTCTCTTTGCGGAGGATATAATGCTGCTGGATGAACCCTTTGGCAGCCTTGATGCAATCACAAGGAGAAAAATGCAGCAGTGGCTTTTAAATATCTGGGATCATATCGATGCATCAATTCTTTTTATAACCCATGATATAGATGAGGCAATTTTTTTATCGGACAGGATTTATCTTCTTTCTGAAAGGCCCGCTGTTGTGAAAAAAGTTTTTGATATAGACATTCCAGGATCGAGGGATAATCTGACTCTAACAGGTAAAGAATTCAATAAGATCAAAAGCGAAATAATAGAAATGCTTTAAAAGTAATCAGTGCGGTTTTTTTTCTGTGATACCGTTAAGGTTGCAAACGCTCACATGGTTTGCATTTTCACCTGTTTCAAATTGAATAATTGGATGCCTTATATTAAAATTTTTTTCAAGGACCGCGGTTATCTTATCAAGCAGCCTGCCCGTCTGGCTTACACTCATATCGTCTACTGTCATGTGCGCACTCATACAATAAATTCCTGAAGTTATTTCCCAGATATGAAGATCATGCAAATTTTTTATTTGCCCGTCCAATTCCAGTAATTTTTCTTTTACCCGCTCAGGATTTATATTCTTCGGGGTAAACTCCATTAAAATCCTGAATGATGACCTTAAAAGCGAGTATGCCCAAATGAGTATGCCAATTGCAATTACTATTGAAAAAATAGCATCTACAGGGTTAAAGCCTGTAAAATATATGATTACCGCACCTGCAACCACACCAACTGAGGATCCCGCATCACCAATCATGTGTATAAATGCACTTCTTACATTTAAACTCTCCCTGCCCGCCCCGTATAAAATAGCTGCAGTAAAAATATTTATCAGCAGGCCTGCCACAGCAACAATCAGCATTTCAAATTCATTAACCTGCAAAGGATGAATAATGCGCTTGTATGCTTCCCAAATAATAAAACCGCTGATTAAAATAAGTGTTATTCCGTTTATGAATGCCGCAATTATTTCTGCTCTATAAAAGCCGAAGCTCTGCTCCCCTGTGGCTGGTCTACATGCAAATTTTATAGCAAAATAACTGACAAATAACGCAAAACAATGAGTGAAAATATGGCCCGCATCACTTAAAAGTGAAAGGCTGCCGGAAATGATGCCTCCGGCAATTTCTGCAATCATCATTGCCACTGTTAAAAATATTGCAATTAAAAGCCTTTTTCTTTCCAGAACCCTGAAACCGTGAGTATGGCTATGGCTATTTTTTCCATGGTTGCCATGGTAATTTTCAGCTTCTGCACCGCCCTGTTCTCTTATGTTGTCCTGTTTCATTTTTAATTTAAAAAATCATCCATTTATTTTTCTTATCGGGGAAAAACTCACCAGGAGGTGTTTAATGCCTTTTTCTTTAAACATTACATCGATTTCCACATCATCTTTTAAATTTTTGACTTTTAAGACATCCCCTTTGCCCCAGAGTTTGTGCTCTATGACATCTCCAGCTTTATAATCAGTAAAAACTGCAAAGTCGCTGCTGGCAAAATCATCCCACATACTGTCCTTTTCACTCCTTCGCTTAAAAACCCTGTCACGGGTTCCGGTTTTACGTCCTGCTTTTTCTTCGGCAAGATTTTCGTCAAAAATAAGATTTTGCGGTACCTCTCTTATAAACCTTGAAACAGTTTTATAATTTGTTTCTCCGTAAATACTGTGACTTAACGCCGAGGTCATAAATACTTTTTCCCTGGCCCTTGTTATTCCGACATAACAGAGCCTTCTCTCTTCCTCAAGCTCTTCAAAACCAGTCATACTTCTTGAATGCGGAAAAATACCTTCCTCCATGCCAATTATAAAAACAACCGGGAATTCAAGCCCCTTTGCATTATGCAGGGTCATAAGAATAACAGCATCAATATCTTCATTATAATTGTCAATATCAGCTACCAGAGAAATTTCTTCAAGAAATCTGTCAAGCCCCTTAAGGTCGTTGTTAATATCCCGGGATTCCATCAATGGTTCTTCGATAAGCTCTTTATTTTCAAAATCTTTTGCAACTGTTAAAAATTCTTTTAAGTTTTCAATCCTGTTTGCTGATTCTATTGTCTGTTCGTATTCCAGTTCTTTCAAATAACCTGTCTGCGTCCAGATCTTTTCCAGCAGTTCATCGGTTTTCATTTCAGATGCCTGATCCCTGAAACCTGATATCAGTCCGATAAAATCCCCGATTCTTTTTTTCACAGAAGAGTTCAAACTCCCTATTTCTTCGTAGCGGTGAAAAGATTCGATAAAAGTAATATTTTTTCGGGAGGCAAATTTTTCAATTTCATTTAAAGTTGCTTTTCCGATTTTTCGTACAGGAACATTGACAATTCTTAAAAGACTCACGATATCATGAGGATTGGACACCAGTTTAAGATACGCAAGGATATCTTTAATTTCCTTTCTGTCATAAAACCTTAAACCGCCAACAATTTTATATGGTATATTTTCCCTGATAAATAACTCTTCCGCAACCCTTGACTGGGCATTTGTCCTGTAAAAGACTGCAAAATCCCTGTATTTTTTTTTACCGGAAACCGTCAGATCCTTTATTTTTTTAATTACAAACCTTATTTCCTCCTTTTCATCAGTGGCCGTGTATTTTGAAATGGGTTCTCCTTCGTCATTTTCGGTCCAGAGTAATTTTTTCTTCCTGTTTTCATTGTTGCTTATCAAAAAATTAGCTGCTTCAAGTATTTTTTTTGTCGATCTGTAATTCTGTTCAAGCTTTATTATTTTTGTATTTTTGAATTTTTTATCAAAATTTATTATGTTTTCTATAACTGCCCCGCGCCAGCTGTAAATACTCTGGTCGTCATCTCCCACAACATATACATTTTTATATTTCTGTGCAATAAGGTTTACAATTTCATTCTGAGCAAGGTTCGTGTCCTGAAACTCATCCACAAGAATATACCTGAATTTTTCCTGGTATTTTTCTTTCACTTCAGGGTATCTGGTAAGTATATCAACCGTGTACATGAGAAGATCGTCAAAATCCACCGCATTTGCCCTTACAAGTTTTTCCTGGTAGAGCGGATATACTCTGGCAACGGTTTTTTCATAATAATCCGATGCTTCCTCAGCATAAGCCCTGGGATCCAGTAGCCTGTTTTTTGCACCGGAAATAACTGCATGAACCGCCCTCGGCGGAAATCTCTTACTGTCTATATCAAGTTCCGAAAGGCATTTTGCAGTTAATTTTACCTGGTCGTCCTCATCATATATGACAAAATTTGAGGAAAGACCAATTTTATCTATTTCATATCTTAAAATCCGGGCACAAAAGGAGTGAAATGTGCTGACCCACATTATTTCGCCGACCCTTCCGACCAGATCCACAACCCTTCTTTTCATTTCCCTTGCGGCTTTATTTGTAAAAGTGATGGCCAGGATATTAAAAGGATTTACACCGATTTCGTTTATAAGGTAAGAAATTTTATAAGTTAAAACGCGTGTCTTGCCACTTCCTGCTCCGGCAATTATCAGCAATGGGTTACCGGTGCTTTTTACAGCGGCTAACTGTTGCTGATTGAGATATTTTTCCAGTTCCAAATCATAAAGGGGTTCAGAGTTTTTGTTATTATCCTATCTTATCTTTCTGCCAAAAAAATCCGCAATATATTTAACCTGGTGGAGCATTTCTTTTATCTGTTTTGTATCCAGCGCCTGCTGGCCGTCGCAAAGCGCCTTTTCAGGATCGGTATGGATTTCCACAATCAGGCCGTCTGCACCAACAGCAATTGCGGCTCTGCTCATGGGAATAACAAGATCGCTTTGTCCTACCGCATGGGAAGGATCAATAATAATCGGAAGCTTGCTTAATTTCTTTATTACAGGAACAGCGGAAAGATCCAGGGTGAATCTTGTATAAGGTTCAAAAGTTCTGATTCCTCTCTCGCAAAGGACAACTTCCGTATTTCCTGCAGACGTAATGTATTCCACAGCCAGCAGCCATTCCTTTATCGTTGATCCCCATCCCCTTTTTAGAATAACTGACTTCTGCGTATCGTTTGCAACTCTGCCCACTTTTTTTAGCAATGCAAAATTTGACATATTTCTGGTTCCTATCTGCAGAACGTCAACATATTCGGCAACCTGTTCGACTGTATCTGCATCAGTGACCTCTGTAACGGTTTTTAAGGAATATTTTTCGGCAACTTCCTTTATGAATTCCAGACCCTTTCTTTCAAGCCCCTGAAAGCTGTACGGAGAGGTCCTCGGTTTATAAGCCCCTCCTCTTAAATAGGTCAGGTTGCAGCTTTTTACAAGAGATGCTATTTCATCAATTTGCTCCCTGCTTTCAACGGCGCATGGACCGGCTATAATGGTTATATAGCCTTCCTGAATGAGTCCTGATTTTTTTTCTTCATTTTTTTCTTTCATAACTGCTTTCCTGCATTCTCAAAGAGTTTCATCTTTATCCAGGATCTGAACATTCCTTAAAATTGATTCAAAGATCTGAATAATATTATCATTGAAAAGAGGACCTTTATTGTATTTTACTATATTATTTATCAGATCCTCTTCCCTTTTTGCATCATAAAGGGGCATGTTATTTCTTTCTTTCAGTTTCTTGATTTTAGATACGATTACTGCTCTTTTATTCAACAGACCAACCATATCTTCATCAATTTTATCAATTTCTATCCTGTACCCTCTTAAAAGATCAGAAAAATCTTCTTCCATTATTCTTTTTCTCCCTTAAATTAAAAATTATTCCCATTCAATTGTACTGGGCGGTTTTGAACTTATATCATACACCACCCTGTTGACTCCTTCAACTTCGTTAATTATCCTGTTGCTTATTCTTTCAAGAACTTCATATGGAAGTTTGACCCAGTCAGCAGTCATTGCATCCTCACTGTTGACCGCTCTTACAACTATAGGATATGAGTACGTTCTCTCATCTCCCATAACTCCAACACTTCTGATGCACGGCAGTACCGCAAAAGACTGCCATATTTTCTCATAAAGCCCGGCTTTTATTATTTCATCCAGAACCAGTCTGTCGGCCTGCTTGAGAATCTCGAGCCTTTCCTCTGTCACTTCCCCAATAATTCTTATTGCAAGTCCCGGCCCTGGAAAAGGCTGTCTGCGGACAATTTCCTCCGAAAGACCCAGTTCTATCCCCATTCTTCTCACCTCATCTTTAAACAGCAGACGGAGTGGTTCAATAAGCTTGATTTTCATATCATCAGGGAGTCCTGCAACATTATGGTGCGATTTTATTTTTGCAGCATCCCTGGTTCCGCTTTCAATCACATCCGAATATAGCGTACCCTGTACCAGAAATTCGACGTTTTTTATTTTTTTGGCCTCTTCCTCAAAAACCCTTATAAATTCGGTTCCTATTATTTTTCGCTTATTCTCAGGATCAGTTATACCTTTCAGTCCTGATATGAATCTGTCCCTGGCCTTTACATGTACAAGGTTTATCCTGAAATTTTTTTTGAATGTTTTTACGACCTGATCCTCCTCGCCAAGCCTCAGAAGTCCGTGATCAACGAATATGCATGTCAGCTTTTTACCAACGGCTTTGTTTACAAGAAGCGCCGCAACTGTTGAATCCACGCCACCGCTCAATGCACAAATCACATTTCCTTCCCTGATGGTATTTTTTATTATTTCTACCTGGTTCTCTATTATGGAAACCATTGTCCAGGAAGGGGCGCATCCGCAAATTTTAAAAAGGAAATTTTTAAGTATTTCCATGCCTGAAGGAGTATGTATAACTTCGGGATGAAACTGGATGCCGTAAAATTTTTTATCTTTGCTTTCATAACCCGCAATCGGAAGCGCAGGGGTTGAAGCAATAACTTCAAAATCTTCAGGAAGAGCAGAAACACTGTCCCTGTGGCTCATCCAGCAAATTTCTGTTGATTTTAACCCGTCAAACAAAGAACTTTCAACTGAAAGATTAATGTTTGTCCTGCCGAACTCATTGTTTGCATTGCCTGTAACCTTTCCTCCCAGAAGGTGTGCTATGAGTTGCATACCATAACATATTCCAAGAACCGGAATCCCCAATTTTAAAATATCCGGAGATACTACGGGGGGTTTTCTGGTTTCGGCAGAGCCGTGTTCATACCCGATAATGTTTCCTGAAACAATACTTGCAGGAGAGCCTGAAAAAATCAACCCTTTGGGATTTTTTTCACGGATGATCTCTACGGGAGTATCATATGCTACCAGCTCAGAGTATACCCGCAGTTCCCTGATTCTTCTGGCGATTAACTGGCTGTATTGCCCGCCAAAATCAATAACCAATACTTTATCCATTGAACCTTCTTTAACACATCCCTATTTTCTGGGTCTGCTGGTGAAATTTACCTTCTGTTTTGATAGAGGGAGCAACCATGACTTCAGCTTTCTGAAACTCTTTTATATTCAAATAGCCGCAGGTTGCCATCGAAGTTCGCAGCGCACCGCATAAATTCAACGTTCCGTCATTTTCATGTGCCGGCCCTATAAGAATTTCCTCAAGAGTTGCAACAACATCAGTTTTCACTCTGGCTCCCCTGGGAAGATCCGCGTGAAATGTTGCCATCCCCCAGTGAAAACCTCTGCCGGGGGCTTCTTTCGCGCGGGAAAGGGGAGAACCAATCATTATAAGATCGGCACCGCATGCAATTGCTTTTGCTATATCGCCTCCGGTTCTCATTCCACCATCAGCTATAACCTGCACATATTTACCGGTTTCTTCAAGGTGTCTGGATCTGGCAGCAGCCGCATCCGCAATAGCTGTTGCCTGCGGAACACCTATGCCGAGAACCTGCCTTGTCGTACAGGCCGCACCTGGCCCCACGCCAACAAGTACGCCTATTGCCCCGGTGCGCATCAGGTGAAGAGCCGATGAAAATGAGCAGCAACCGCCGACAATGACCGGAACAGAACACTGGGGAATAAATTTTTTCAAATCTAGAGGTTCCCTTGAGCTGCTGACATGCTCGGCGCTGATTACTGTTCCCTGAATAACCAGAATGTCAAGACCTGCAGCTATAGCTCTCTGATAATATTTTTGGACCTTCTGAGGGGTAAGGGAAGCTACTGCCACAGCACCATTTTGCTTAATCTGTTTTATTCTTTTTTCAATAAGCTCTTCCTTCACGGGTTCCATATATATTTCCTGCATTTTCTTTGTTGCCTCAGCATCATTAAAACGGGCTATTTTTTCAAGAAGAGCATCCGCATCTTCATATCTTGTTTGAATTCCCTCAAGATTTAAAACACCAAGACCGCCGATTCTGCTTATTTCAACTGCCATCTTAACATCTGTGACACCATCCATTGCAGATGCAAGCACAGGAATCTGCAGATGGAACCGGTCAATATTCGTTGATATATCAATATCTTCAGGATCCCTGGTTCTTCTGCTGGGAACTATTGCTATTTCATCAAAACCATAAGACCTCCTGGCGTTTTTTCCCTTGCCAATCTCCACTTCCATTGAGTCATGCCCCCTTTCCTGTTATTTTTTTTTCTTCTTTCTTTATCAGTCTCTTAATATTATCTTTATGAGCAATAAATGTTAATATGAAAAGGCAAATTGAAGCAATAACTATTGGCATCGGGTATTTTGAAAAGAAAAATGCCAGCGGAGTTGCTATCGCTGCCCCCAATGACGCAAGCGACACCATCCTTGAAAACGCAAAAATAATCAGCCATGCTGCCAGAATGGCTATAGCCGGGGTCACTCTTAACCACAAAGAAATATCCTGGGCAAACGGGTAAGCACAAAGCCCGAATATTACTCCGTATGAGCTTGATATGCCTTTCCCGCCCCTGAATTTTAAGTAAACAGGAAAATCATGGCCAAGAACTACTACCACTGCCGTTATTGCTGCAAGTACCAAATCTCCGGGGAAAAGAAAATACACCACTGTAATCGGGATAAATGCTTTTAGTATATCAACAATAACTGTCATTATTCCAAACCCGGCACCCATTGTTCTGGCTACATTGGTGCCTCCCACATTGCCGCTTCCTTCACTGCGGATATCTTTGCCGGTTTTTATTTTGTAAAGCACAAATGCCGTGGGAAATGAGCCAAGAAGGTAAGACAAAATTGCAGTTATAATTTTTAAAACTAAAAGGTTCATAAACACTGACCCTGCCAGGTTTTATGAATTTATTGCGATAAAATCTCCGGCAGAACTTTCAAGTTTGCTAAATAATTAACATTTTCGGAAATTATAACAGAAATTTTTTTGAGTAAAACAAAAAAGATAAAAATATTAAAAGAATATTACTATATCCTGGGATATTATTCAATTTTGTATTAAATCATGTGAGTTACCAGAAAAACTGTTTAAAATATCACACCTTATTCTATGATTTTACCTGTATATCGAATGCGAATATCTGTACACCTCATATAAAAAAAGGACCGGTGTGATTTTATCATTCACCGGTCCTTTTTAAATACTGTCAAGCTGCTAGACTGCGAGCCTTAACATGACCCGAATCCAGCCATTAAAACAGCTGATTTACATCATCGGGCCCATGCCGCCGCCGTATCCTCCACCCGGAGGCATTGGCGGGGTTTTATCCTTTTCCGGCTTTTCCGCAACTATTACTTCAGTGGTCAGAAGCAGAGCAGCAATTGATGCTGCATTCTGAAGCGCACTTCTTGTAACTTTTGCAGGATCTATGATACCGGCATCTATCATGTCAACATATTTGCCGTTTAATGCATCCAGACCCTGGCCGCTTGGCAAAGATTTAACCTTTTCAACCACAACTGAACCTTCCCATCCTGCATTTGTTGCAATCTGCCTCAATGGTTCTTCAAGTGATTTTACTACTATTGTTGCACCTGTTTTGATATCTCCTTCAAGCTTGCTTATATCAATTTTGGGAACTATATCAACAAGCACAACGCCTCCACCCGGAACAATTCCTTCCTCAACAGCAGCCTTGGTGGCTGAGAGTGCGTCCTCTATTCTGTGTTTCTTTTCCTTCAACTCCACCTCTGTTGCGGCTCCAACTTTTATAACTGCAACACCGCCGGACAATTTGGCAAGTCTTTCCTGAAGTTTTTCCCTGTCAAAATCTGAGTCAGACTGTTCAATTTCGGTTTTAATTTGTTTTATTCTGCCTTTAATCGCATCAAGAGATCCCTTACCCTCAACAACTGTTGTATTTTCCTTATCAACCTTAACCTGTCGGGCCTGTCCAAGCATCTCAAGAGTCACATTTTCCAGCTTAATTCCGATTTCTTCAGAAATAACTTTACCGCCTGTTACGATGGCAATATCTTCAAGCATCGATTTTCTTCTGTCGCCAAATCCGGGAGCTTTTACTGCAACGCATACAAATGTTCCCCTCAGTTTATTAACGACTATTGTTGCCAGGGCCTCACCCTCAACATCTTCAGCTATTATGAGAAGAGGTTTGCCAGACTGCATAACTTTCTCCAGAACAGGAATCAGGTCATTTACTGCAGCCATTTTCTGGTTTGCTATCAAAATGTATGGATCATTTAATACTGCTTCCATTCTTTCCGGATCTGTAACCATATAGGGTGACAGATATCCTTTATCAAACTGAAGACCTTCAACCAGCTCTATTTCAATCCCGAATTTATTGGATTCTTCAACTGTAATAACACCATCTTTTCCAACTTTCTCCATAGCGTCTGCAATGGTCTGGCCAATAACCTGGTCAGCGGCTGAAATAGCTGCAACTTCAGCAATTTTTTTCTTATCAGTTGCAATATCCTTCGATGCCTTCTGAATCTCTTTGACTGCAACATCTACGGCTTCTTCAATGCCCTTTTTTAATAAAAGCGGGTTTGCTCCTGCCGCAACATTTCTAAGACCTTCCCTTACCATTGCCTGTGCAAGTAGGGTTGCTGTGGTTGTTCCATCGCCTGCCACATCATTTGTCTTGGTGGCAACTTCCTTTAAAAGCTGAACACCTGCATTTTCGAAAGGATCTTCGACTTCGATTTCCCTTGCAATGGTGACACCGTCATTTGTTATTGTCGGTGAGCCATATTTTTTTTCAAGCACAACATTTCTGCCTTTTGGGCCAAGCGTAACCTTTACAGCATCCGCTATAATGTTTACACCTCTTTCAAGAGCGCGTCTTGAAATTTCATCATACTTTAATTCTTTTGCCATAATATATACCTCCTTAATAATTCACTGCCGAAATATTTTCTTGTTATTCCGGTTTTGCCTGCATATTTTTTAATAAAAAATACTGCAGATATTTCATTACTTCGTTACAATTGCAAGAACATCACTTTCCCTGATAATCAGATGCTCGACACCGTTAATCTTCACCTCGGTGCCCGCATATTTTGAGTACAGGACAACATCACCTGTTTTAACTTCCATCGGAACTTTATTTCCTTTGTCGTCCCTTGCTCCTGATCCTACAGCAATAACTTCACCTTCCTGCGGTTTCTCTTTAGCTGAATCAGGAAGAACTATTCCGCTCTTAGTTTTTTCCTCGCTCTCTTTAGGTTTCACGAGCATTCTGTCTCCCAGTGGTTTGTAAGCCATAATCATTACCTCCTTTTATACATTTACACATTTGTTTTTAATATGTTTAGCACTCTCTTAGTCTGACTGCTAATTCATGAGAATAATATTACATAGTAAATAAAAAATCAATAGTATTTCAAAAAATTTTTAAAAAAGTTTTATACTTAAAGGTAAAAATATTTTATAATTAAATTTTCATAATATTTTATAAAGTAATCCCCCAAAAATTCAAAAAAGCAAGTAAAAGAATAACTGAGATTCTTTTTAAGAGTGGTCTGACCAGAAAATTAAATATTTTCATAGATCACTTTTAGAGTAGACTTCCATATCCATTCCGGAAAAGTTTCCCTGTTTGTATTCATAATAACCGAGACATGCGACCATTGCAGCATTATCCACGCAAAGTTGAAGAGGGGGTACATTAAACTCAAGATTTTCTGCTGACGCCCTCCGGCTGAATACTTCCCTTAATCTGCTGTTGGCCGCCACTCCCCCGCTTACAAGTATCCTGCCGCATTTATAAGATTTGCAGGCCATAACTGTTTTTTCTACAAGAACATCCACAACTGCTTCCTGAAACGAAGCGACCAGATCAGGAACATTGCCGGTATGCAGAAGTTCCGGTTCTTTTTTTGTTTTGTAAATTATGGAGGTTTTCAATCCGCTGAAACTGAAATTGAAGTCCCCTGTCTTAAGCATTGGCCTCGGAATATCAATGACTGCAGGGTTTCCCTTTTTTGCAAGCCTGTCTATTACCGGACCGCCAGGATAACCAAGATCCAGAAACCTTGCAATTTTATCAAATGCTTCACCGGCAGCATCGTCAACCGTGTGCCCGATTTGCCTGATATTATAGAAATCCCTGCGGGCTTCAATGATAAAAATGCTTGAGTGCCCACCTGAAACAATCAGACCGATGTATTTTGAATCTTTTTCCGGATTAACCAGAAAATTCGAAAAAAGATGCGCTTTCAGATGGTTCACGCCTATAAGCGGTATTTTTTTTGCATAGGCGATAGCTTTTGCCGCTCCCGCACCTACAAGAAGAGATCCGACCAGTCCCGGTCTGTTTGTAACGCTTACCGCATTTAAATTTTCAAAACCAATACCAGCCTGAGACAGCGCCTCTTTTATGATTACATCGATAACCTCTATATGCTTTCTTGAAGCAAGTTCAGGAACAATGCCGCCGTACTTTGCATGAATCTCATTCTGCGATGCCACAACATTGGATAAAATTTTATTGCCGTTTAAGACAACAGACGCACAGGTATCATCACATGAAGTCTCGATGCCCAGAATGCAAATATCTTTTTCCATTATTTCTTAAACTCTTTTCCGCCAAATGGTTTAAACTCCCTGACATAAAAAGGCACCACTACCTGGTCTTTTCCGGTCATCCTGCCGAAAAGCACTCTGAAATATGCGCTTAAATTTAGAAACCTCACGTCCGGATTCATACTCTTTTTATCCAGCAGAAGATGATAACCGGACTTTAATAAGTCAGAAAACAGTTGCCTGTAAGATACAAAGGCAGTTCCGGATATAAAAATGGTGAGATTATCCCTGGACGTAATCGTTTGATTGACATTACCTGCCAAATCACCAAAAAAGTATGGAAAGTTTTCACAACATTTAAGGTAATTAACGGATATTTTATTTAAATAAATTACTTCTTTTTTTAACAGGTGCATGGCTTTTGTCTGACTGTCCGGTCCATTTCCAAATTTTGCTTCATAAAAAGTAAAAAAAAGCTCCTCCTTCTTAACATCCAGAAGAGGGACAATAAAAACATTCTTTCCTTTGAGCATTTCAAAAGCTATTGTTTTTAAATTATTTATAAAAATCTGAAGTGCCAGAACATCAAGAGAGTCAATGCCGTGTACAGGCTTATTTTCTACAAAACCAAATGTTTTTATAATGCTTATCCCTATTCTTGTTCCGGTAAAATCACCCGGTCCTGTGTTAACGCAAAAATTGTCGATCGCCGAAAGCGGAATATTCACTTTTTTTAAAATTTTATCAATGAAACTGATTATATTAGCCATATAACCGGAAGATGAGGAATATACGTTTCTGGCCAATATTTTATCTCCCCAACTTATGCCGATGCTTAATTTCTTCGTGCTGCTGTCGATACCTAAATAATACATTTTTTTCTTAAGATATTTTCAAACAAATTCAATTTTCTGCCCCAGAATCTGGAAAAGCTTGAAATCCTTATTTGTCTGGAATTGAAATCCTCAATCTCATAACCAAAACTTATATCCACATAATCTTTTTTTAAAAAATCTTTTAATTTATCAGGCCACTCAATCAGTGTTATAAACTTTAAATCATATAAAAATTCTTCAATTCCTGTATCCGCAATTTCATCATAAGAGTTTAGCCTGTAAAAATCAGCATGAACCACGGTAAGATTTCGGGATACTTTATAAAGGTTGAGAATCGTAAAGCTGGGACTGTTTATTTCACCTGAAAAACCAAAACCTTTCATAACTCCTGAAACAAATGCTGTTTTTCCAGCTCCAAGTTCACCGCTTAAAAAAACAGTACTGCCCTTTTCAAGAATAGCGCTAAAATACTGCCCCGTTTCTTTTGTCTGATTTACAGATCTGGAACAAACAACCAATTCCATTTTTTTAACTGCCTTTATTTGCCTTATCAGAATAATCCAAGCTGTTCTTTCTTATCATCCGGAACATTTACTTCCTGCATGCTTCTATCATTAAGATCTTCAAAACCTTCTTTTGCAATGCTGTCTGCCGGTTCTGCAGATTCGGTTCCTTTATTTTCTGCATTGCTGTCTCCTGAAAAACCTCTGTTTTTTGATTTAACATCATATATCTGTTTAAGCCTTTTGAAATCCTCCCTCAACAGTTCTGTCCTTGAAGGTGTATACAGTGCCGCTGCCGGATGGTTTATGGGTATAACTGTTTTTCCGTTTTTTTCAAACACTTTTCCCCGTAACCTGCTGATAATCTCGGAGGTTTCAAGGATAAGCTGGGTTGAGTATTTTCCCATTGTGCATATGATCAGAGGGTTTATTATTTCTATCTGCTTAAAAAGGTAACCTTTGCAGGTATTGATTTCCGTGATATCCGGATCCCTGTTCTGCGGCGGCCTGCATTTCAAAACATTGGCAATAAAAACATCATTTCTGCCAAAACCAATTGACGCCAGAAGATCATCAAGGAGCTTTCCTGCCTGGCCCACAAAAGGCTTGCCCTGTATATCTTCATTTTTCCCCGGGGCCTCCCCGATTAACAATATTTCTGCATTTGAGTTTCCGCTGCCAAAAACAAAATTTGTCCTAAGTTCTCCGAGCCTGCATGATTTACAATTTTTTATCTCCAGATAGAATTCTTTTAGTTTTTCCCGCTTTGCCGCTCTGTTGTCTGTTTTGTCAAACATTAAACTCCACCAGGTATTAAACCGTTGTTGCCATAACGGTTTTTAATTATAACAGCTTATATTGTTTTATATAAATAAAATTAGCCGGAAAATTACAGTTAGGTACAAAATTTATAAACGTATAATTCAGAAAGTGATATAATAAAATACAAATGTCGGGGACCCTGGTGAAAAAATTTAAAGAAAGCAGATGCATAAGTTTTTTATGTTTTTTTCTTGCAGCAGCATTTTTTTTACCGGTATTTTTTTTAAGTTCCTGCAGCGGTAATAATTTTAATATTAAAAATATTGCCCGGAATTTCCCGGACGCTCCTGCTGAAATCGAAGAAGCCTCAATCTGCAAAAATGTTGATTCGAATTTTTCTCCTTTAGAGAAAACTTCGGATTTTCCAGGGGATACAAATTCAGTTTATTTATCGGTAAAATTTAAAAATCTCTCGGAAAATGACATGCTGAAGGTCGTATGGACATTCAGCACCACCGGAAAACAGTTGAGCACCCAGCAGTTTAAGCCAGAAAGCAAATCTTCGGGATTTTACAGCTTTAACATTAAAACCTCTACAGCCTTCCCGCCGGGCGATTATCTGGCTGAAGTTTATTTAGATAATATTATTGTTCAAAGCCTGAGTTTTTCAGTCAGCAGTCAATAAAAACAGTGCAGTAATATAAAATAAATAAAATATATCATCCGTGTTTATTTTAAAAAACCTTTTAGTCTGCCGTTTCCCGCTGAAGAAACTTCAATATTATCAATCCCAAAAATTTTTAAGATTATGCATTCAACTGAAGCCCTGCAGGAAACCGAAAGATACATCGGGTTGGAATTACCGCCCGATATGAAGAAATCAATCTCACTGACTTCATAGTTCGGAGATGGTGAAATATTTTCATAAAAGTAATACTCGATTACGCAGCCAATGTCCTCATCTATTATATTGCTTCCATTTTCCTGCGCCAGATTCATATTGATTTCTTTTGTCGCCTCTTCAGAGGCAACCATGCAAGCCCTGTTAAGTTCAATTTTCATTGCAAGAGCCCTTCCGATATCAATTACAAGACCGGCTATTGAAAATACGACAGGAATGATTAATGCAAAAAGAACCAGCACGGCACCTTTCGTTCCTGAAGAAGAAGGTTTAATAAAATAACATAAGCTCTTTTTAAAAAACCGACTGACCAAAACTGTTACCCCCAAGCCAGCAATCCGCGTCTCTTGACGTACCGTCATAATTTATATTTATCGAAATAAAGCCATTTACAGGATTTGAAAAGAAAGCATGTACGCTCTGTCCCTCTTCAGTAAATAAATAAATATGGCACAGGCTTTCTTCATTGCCTGCATAATCGAATTCCGAAAAAATACTGACCGATCCGGATTCCACTGGTGAAATTGTATTATCATATAAACAGGTTCTTTCAGATCCCAACCCTTTGAATCTTTCAGTGTCCTGGTAAACATATACTTTCTTTATCCTTTGCGGGTCCTGTTCCGGTAAAAGTCCGCTGTTGTCAATTTCCCAGGATATTTTCAGTTCCATACCACAATTTTCTCCATCATCACCTTTATGCCATCTGGTGAAAACATATTCGGGCGATTTCTCCACTGTTATTTTTCCATGTACAGGTTCGCTCCGGTAACCCGAACTGACAAATATGTTACTATATTCATAATGGCTGGTATCCACCCACTGACTTTCTGAGTATTCTTCCCAGTAACCCCTTTCGACTTTATAAGAAGTATCAACCCAGTGCCTCTCTGTTCTGGTTTCCCAGTGTGAAGTATCCACCTGCCTGTAAGCTGTATAGGCTTGCCAGTATCCCGAGCTTATCCACACTTTTCTTGAACGAAGTTCCATCGCAGCTTTATACAAAAAAACATATTTTACTGCCTGTATGCTTCCACCCCTTGCAGGCCTGTAGTCAATGACATAAACATTTGCAAGATACCTTGAGCCGTTGTATGTCACCTGCTGCATCCCTTTTGCTTTGGCTGCAAAAGAATAAACACTCCAGCCATAGCTGTCCGTACCCTTTATAACCGTGAAATTTACAGGTTTGTAAACCTCTGAATAGTAGTACTCAGTGACATAATGTGACGTATCAATATATCTGTACGCAGCATAAGACTGGACCGAACTTGAATTTATCCATACTCTATAACTCCCTGTTTCCCAGTAGCCATCATAGACCACATAGGAACTGTCGACCCATCTTTTTTTTATATTATCTTTAAAGTATCCGCTCTTTACAAAAACCTGCTTCTTTTCCCAGTGTGAGGTGTCAACCCATACCTTATCATGATTTTCATCCACCATCAGCCAGCTTTCAGCCTCTATTTTTTGCGGTATGAGAAAAACGGCCGGAAGAAATGAAAATATAAAGATAAGTGCGATGGATATTAAAAATGAAGACAGATTTATTTTTCTTAAAAACACTTTTGCTTCTGATTTAAAAAACAATATGACCTCCTTTTAACCTGAAACGGTTATTCTTTTTCTTCGATTCTCATTAGGGCTCTTCCTTTCACTTCGGCTAAATTTGCCTCAAACCTGTCAAACGGTACAATTTTATAGAAGAATACAGGTGCCAGATATGATACCTCAACAATGACCTCAGAACCTGGATCGGTGCCTGTCATTTTAATTGAAGCCCTGAGTCTTTCATTGAAGTTCCACCCGGAAATAGCGCTTCCCGAATAGTTTTCTATTGCAATTATTGCCGCTTCATAAGGATTGCCCGAAACAGTTGCCGCTCTTGCGGCCTCATATGCAGCAGAATTAACTGCAACTTTGGCATTAAGTATAAATCCAAACTGGACAATTCCCGCCAGGAGGATAAGCAGGACCGGCATTATGAGAGACATCTCAAGAAGCATACTTCCGCTGCTGTCTGCGGAGATTTTTTCAACCGGACCTGTTTTCAAGTTTGTCCTTCTGCAATTAAATAATTTCATATAATCCTGTATTTTATGAACACTTTTTATAATGTCAGACCTACAGACTGTCAACGATAGTGCCAAATACACCCTGCAGTCTGTCGCCGAGAGAGGTTATTATTGCTATGCAGACTATTACCACCAGCGCAACATAAAGCGCAATTTCAATAAGTGTGGCTCCCCTGCCCTTCTGAAGTGATGAGAGACATCTCCTTACAGCAGATAAGAAATTTACCATTTTTTTCTCCTTTCAATCGTTCTTATTTTTCTATAAATAAAAATTTTCCAGGTTATATATACCTCTTAAAAAATAAAATTTTAAAACAGAAATTTAAGCTGCGGAATAACAGGCAGCAGAAACACTGCAAGCATTGGCAAAAAAATAAAAACAAATATAACAACAATCAGATTGCTCTCAAGCCTTTCTGCACGCATTTTCAAAAAATCACGCTGATTGTTCCTGTAGGTCCTTGACATATCCTTAAGCACTTTTACCACAGGGTTACCCATAATTTCAGCCTGATAAATTACCTTTATAAAACTTTTAAATTCATTGCACAGAGAAATCCGGCCAATATAATTGAATGCTTCATCGCGGCTTAAACCTTCAAACACCTTCAACCGGTAAATCTTCAGTAGCCTGCAGACAGGATTTTTATAGTTGTCAGCAAGATATGAGATTGCCTGCTCCAGGGTCAAACCTGCCTTTAAGAGAGATGCCAGAAGATCAATGATGTCAGGCAGATTTATAAGCACAAGCTTTCCTTTTCTCTTAATAAGTCTTTTGATATATTCAGAAGGTATAAAAAAAGAAACAAGGGATGCTGCCAGTGAATAAATAAAAGTGTTTTTTGAAAAAATAATTCCTGAAAACAAGACTGCGATCAGCACTGTTACAGAAATTGTATACCTTAAAAGCTGGAAACCCTCAAGGGATCTTATTTTAAATCCGGCAAATCTTATATATCCCGAATCTTCGAGGAGAGTTTCAAATTTAGAGGTGCTGCTGACTGAGTTCCGGATATTCATCTGTATCCCTTCTAAGAAATGGCCCTTTCAGTATCATCACTTAAATTGACCATTCTGTTTATAAGTATGAAACCTGCCGTATAGCTTAAAAAAACATAAATAAAAACTATCAGCCCTGCACTTGTAAACAGCATGGATGCAAGATTTCTGTTAAGACAAACTGCAATACCCATTACAATTAAGGGCAGCAGGGCTATAATATAGGAGGTATATCTGGGTCCTGAGCTTAATATCCTTATATAGCTGTTCATTGCTTTTTTCTCACTTAAATAATCAAGCTGATCATTTATAAAACTTACCATGTCCGCACCTTTTTCGTTTGCTGTGTAGAGCCCTGTAAAAATCACCTGTATGAGCTTGCTCCTGTTTTTGGCCATAAAGTTTTTAAATGAGTCCTCAAGGCTGAATCCTTTTGCATTGTCTCTTATGATATCTTCAATTTCATTTTTTAAGGGCTGTTCAAGATCCCCTGAAGCCTTTTTGAATGCCTCAAGAATATTTGGGTTTGCATATAAATTTCCGGAAAGTTCCGTTAAAAATCCTTCCATCATGGTCTCTTTGATAGCGCTCCGTTTTCTGCCTTTCAAATCTATCAGTATATAAATTAAAAATAAAAAAACTGACATGAAAATGCAGAAAATCAGGATACCGAGCCTCAAAAAAAGACAGGCTGTAAAAATGATTGATAGAAAGGACATGATAAGAATTATAAAGGTTGTGCCGTCTATGCCGGCACCGTTTGAGATCAGCCAGGCAGTTATCCTGCTATCCGGGCCGAAATTTCCCCTATTTTCCGGATTTCTTGAATTTCCGGTTGAATTTAATGAACTGCCCTTAGACTGGTAAAGTTTTTCATAGTCACTGCAGCTCAGTGATCTTTTCAGCCTGTTCTTCAGATACTGTCTCTTTGCCCTGAAAAGCAGAATAAAAGAACTTATAAGATAAAGGAAACCGGTTGTAAAAACTACTGAAATTATAATACTGAGCTTAATCTGTAATCTCCTTTCCTGTCCAGATCATTTTCAATTAGCATAATTTCCTTAATTTTTCTTCTAATCATAGAACTCGTCCCGTCTTTAAAGCATTCAAGGAAAATTACCACATCTATTGCCCTTGCTATTATCTTTTTTATGATCCTGATGTTTAAATTTTCCTTATATTCCATCGCCAGCATTTCAAGACGCAGCAAAGCATCATATGCAGAGTCTGAATGAATTGTTGAAAAACTGCCGCGGTGGCCCGTATTCAAAGCCTGCAGCAACTGGTATGCAGCCATGCAGTCTCTAACCTCGCCAAGTATAATTCTGTCTGCTTTCATCCTGAGCGTTTCAAAAACGAGCCGGTCCTGGTTTATTTCATTATCAGTTTCACGAGCTTTTGGCCTTGTTGTAAGCAACCTTACAAAAGGGTGTGCAGACAGTTTGATTTCAGGAAGGTCCTGTATAAGATTAATTATTTCATTTTCAGGAATCCTCTTAGCAAGGGTATTCAAAAGTGTCGTTTTACCGGAACCGGTTGAACCGGCTATAAGTATATTTTTTTTATTGTCTATCAGGCTCACCAGAAGCTCGCAGATATCAGCATCAAACATACCCAGACCCATTAAATCTTCCAGTGCGAGATCTATGCAGTTAAATACCCTGATTGTTATATAAATTTTATCGGAGACAGGAGGTATAACAATTGAACACCGGCTTCCATCATACAGATCCGTATTTAAAAACGGTACTCTCTGATCGAATATTTTCCCGGATGAAATCTTTATCCTGTCAATTACCAGATTCAGTTCCTCAGCGCTCTCAAACACTTCTCCAAGGTATTGTTTCGTTCCATCCTTTATCAGAAGCATCTCTCTGTCCTGTATAAAAATATCGGTTACAGACCTGTCTGAGAGGTATTTCTCCAGCACCCCAAGTCCGAAAATTTCAGACATTGCCGTTTCTATAAAATCTTCTGTTATTTTGAAATCAAAAAACCTGCTGTCTCTTTCAATAATTTCTGATACCATAATGTATATTTTTTCCAGATAATTCTGTCTGATTATGGTTTCCGATATAAAGCCCGCATCGTTTTTTACCCTGTTTTTCAGTTCCTTAAGAATTTCTCTCCGGATATATCTTTTGTTTAATTCCTCTTCATTGAGAATTGTTTTTTCCATTTATATACCCTGTATTATTTTTTCAAGCTGCCTGAAAAGTTTTGTGTAAAACAGCCGGCTGGAATTTGTTATAAAAAAAGTTTTGCTGAAGCTTCTGTCAAAGGAAATGAAACCGTCTATCGGAAATTCTGAAAAATCAGAATACTTCCATATTTTAAGATAATCCAGCAGGTTTTTTTTATTGACAATAAGACATATCCTGTCCCTTTCAATCTTATACCGCTCAATCAAGCTTATATACAGTCCAAGGTTTCTGCTGATGCTTTCAACAGAATATTCTGTTATTAGCAGAATTTTACTGGAAGATTTGAGAATGCCTATAATCGTACCGTCAATTAAACTCTGTGTGTCCACTATAATATTCCGGTATACGCCGGAGATGTAATTTAATAAAACATTTATCTTTTCGGGTTCGATTTTCTGAAAAGAGACGGGACTGGCCGATCCCTTTATTGCATAAAGGTTTTCAAGTATTTTTTTTGAATAATTTTTAAAATTTTGCGGAAACCTTACCGCAATATCCAGAGACTTGTCAGAGCTTATGTCAAACAATGCACCGAAATCCCCTGGCGAACTGTCAAGTTCAAGAAGAAGTGTTGGTTCGTTTCTCCTGCTGCTGAGATAAAAACCGGTGGCAATAGCAATGGATGTTTTTCCGACTCCACCCTTATTTGAAATTACAGAAATAATATTATTTTTGCTGTTCATGATTTTTCAAGCAGAATTTTAAAATTGCCGTCTTTTATTATTCTTGAAATGACAGTTGCCTGAAGCAAATTGCATTTTATATAAATATTTGTTACCTGTTCCTTTCCGATTGAAATTGAAAGGTTTGAACTGCTGCGGGATTTTAAAATTTCCACTACCTCAAGGCTTGAAACCAGAAGCTGTCCGTTTGAAATGGAAATATTACTGGTAATGCTGCGCACACTTAAATCTGGTGCATTCTGCAGATAACC
>Ga0233425_10004830_pt1 | contig 22046 bp, 21 predicted proteins | sample Watercolumn_Towu_2_FD_181712 | JGI IMG/M metagenome (GOLD analysis project Ga0233425, IMG submission 181712) | Freshwater microbial communities from Lake Towuti, South Sulawesi, Indonesia - Watercolumn_Towuti2014_140_MG | ecosystem: Environmental > Aquatic > Freshwater > Lake | place...
AACGGAGAGATGCCCGAGCTGGCTGAAGGGGCACGACTGGAAATCGTGTGTACGCCCAAAAGGTGTACCGAGGGTTCGAATCCCTCTCTCTCCGCCATTTTCTTTTCAGATTGTCGAATTTGGATTGCGGATGTTGGATGGGGTGTCTTAATGTCATGTAATCCATTCACCTTGCACCATTTACCCTGCGCCGTGACCCTGTTTTAATTATGTCCTATCTCGTTTTAGCTCGCAAATGTCGGCCGCAAGTCTTTGAAGAGGTTTTAGGGCAGAGTCATGTCTCCCAGACTCTCCAAAATGCCATCCGGTCCAGCCGGGTGGCCCATGCCTATCTGTTCAGCGGCCCTCGAGGGGTGGGCAAAACTTCGGTGGCGCGAATTTTGGCCAAGGCCTTGAATTGCCAGGAGGGTCCGACCCCCGTCCCTTGTAACCAATGCACCTCATGCCGCGAGATCACCCAAGGGGTCAGTCTGGATGTTCAGGAAATCGACGGGGCCTCCAACCGGGGCATCGACGATATTCGGGAATTGCGGGAAAATATAAAATACTTGCCGGCCCACGGCCGATATAAAATATATATCGTCGACGAAGTCCACATGTTAACCGGGGAGGCCTTTAATGCCTTATTGAAAACCCTCGAAGAGCCACCCAAACACGCCCTTTTTATCTTTGCCACCACTGAGCTGAATAAAGTGCCCCTGACGATTTTCTCCCGCTGTCAGTCTTTTAATTTTAGACGGGTATCTCTGGAAGCGATTGTTAATTATCTTAAAACGCTTTCTCGGGCAGAATCTGTGGACATTGAAGAAGGGGCCCTTCGTCTGATAGCCCGGCAATCCGAGGGCAGTATCCGGGATTCTTTGAGTCTCTTGGACCAGATTCTTTCCTTTTCCGGGGAGGCGATTTCGGAGCGCCAGGTTCAGGAAATTCTCGGTTTTACGGACCGCCGGATTATTTTCGAGATAGGCTGGGCCATCATCGGAAATCAGGTCACCACTCTCCTGGAACGGATCGGGGAAGTTTATGAGTTCGGTTATGACCTGAAACAGTTTTTGAAAGACCTGATTGAACATTTCCGAAATATGTTTTTGATCAGAATGGGCCATGATCAAGGCCCTCTTGTCGAGATCTCCCAGGAAGAGATTCGGGAAATAAAAAACAAGGTGCAGGACGTCCCCCCGGAATTCCTCCAAGACGGATTACACTTTCTCATCCAAGCCGAGGGAGAACTCCGTCGGGCTCCTCAACCGCGAATAGCCTTGGAAATGCTTTTGTTGCGCACGGCCCGGTTAAGAGAAGTTGTTCCCATAGATGTTATTCTGGAAAAACTGGAACAAATCCAAGGGAAAGGCCGTCCTGTTGACGAAAACCGGATGAAGGCCAAGGAAAGGCCCGCCCCGGAAATTCAATCGTTGAGGGAAACCGGGCCGGTTTATTCTCAACCTCCTCAACCGGTTCGAGCACCTTCCGAAAATCCGGCCCAAAACGAATGTGCAGCCCCGCCCAGAGGGGACCAACATGAAATAAATGGTGGCTCGACAGATCCTGAGGCTTCCTCTGCCGACCTCATGGAATTTATTCGCAATCAAAACCTCCCTCTAGCTACTTATTTGGCCCAGGCCGAATACCGACTAGTGGATGAAGAGACCCTCGAATGGGATTTTAAGGATAATGCTTTCCAAATGGGATTGCTGGAGGGGAATGGGAATAAGAAAAAGCTCGAAAAGCTTTGTCAGGATTTTTTTAAGCGAAGAATAAAAATCCGCTATATTAGCCGGGAAAAGACCCCAACTAAGCGGAGGCGAAACGTTTCAGAGGACTCTTCGAAGAAGATTTCTTATAAAGAAACCCTTAACCATCCCCAAGTCAAAGACTTAATTGATCTCTTTCAGGCCGAAGTGGTCGATATCAAAAGACCTTCGGAAGGTGAAAAGCCTTAATTTCTTTCCCGCTCCCCTATCTATTCCTCGTCGATTCAATCAAAAAGAGAAAGGTAAGCATTTAAGTTCGCCTTCTTCCGCCAGGATACTTCCGAACAGGACAAGCCTTTCGCACTGAAAAGAGCTTCTTGGGCTCAGATAATACTATGATGCCTGAAAAAATCCAGAATAGAAGCGGAGATCTCGTCCGGTCTTTCCATGGGCACGAAGTGACTAGCACCCGGGAAGCTTTGAAGAATGGCTAGAGGGTTTTTACGTTTGAATCGTTCGGCGGCCGGGGCCAGAAAGGTATCGGACTGCTCTCCATAGAGGATCAAGACCGGACAGGTGATTCGGGGAATGAATCGCCAGACATCATGGGGGCAAACCGAAAAACACTTCGATTCCCAGGCCGGCTCGCAAGATAAACGCAGATTACCGTTATTACTTGGCTGAAGACCGCAATCCAGATACGATTCCAGGAAACCTTTTTTCCATTGTTTGAAATTGCTTTTGGCTTGGTAGCTTTCTCGGATGGTCCGGTCATCGGGCCATTCGGCTCTTCTCCGAGCCGCTCGGGCGGCTATGGGGACAAATTTGGACAGTCCCGTTTTTTTAGCCAGGAACCACCACCACATCCAGGAAAAAGGCAGGATAGTCGGATCAACCAGGACAAGGGCTCGAACCAACTCCGGTCGTTTCACGGCTAAATACAAACCCACTACTCCTCCGCGGGAGTGGCCAATGGGGATTATGGGTTCTTGCAGGAATTCGACGAATCGTTCCAGGTCTTCAGCAAAGATATCCCAGTTTTTCAATTCTTTCGGGTCAGCTTTGGCCCTGGTCTTTCCATGACCACGGTCGTCCATGCCCATGACCCGAAGATAGGGAGTCAGTTTGCCGGCCAGGGGGGAATAGGTTCCGGCGCACATGCCCGTAGCATGGGCCAGGTAGGCGATCGGTCCCTGGCCGCCCCAGTCCAGAAAATGAAACGATTCTTCCCCTCTTTGAAAAAAATCTTCCCGGATTATCACTATTGGGTTCCATTAAATATGCTAAGGATGCTAAAACTTATCTGGCCAAAAATCCCAAGACCCCATGGATAGTGGCCGTGACGAACAATAAAATCCCCGTCTTTTTATGGACGCCGAAACGTACCTTGATCCATCGCAGGCCGGTGGAAAGTTGAAAGAGGAGCAGAAGAAGATTGACCAACCCTAAAAGGGCGATTATCGATATCCCACCAAATATCATGACGCCTCCTTGTTATTCTTTGACGGCAATAGCATGTTTAGCCGGGCCTTTGCTGCCGTGGAGGTTGCAATTGGCTTCGGCGACCAATTCAATCGGCTCGCCAACCAGGATTTTGGCTTCACGAACAAAAGAGGAGTCCTCCGCGCGATTCTTGGAGGTAAAATCCCAGCGGGAAAATTCCTTGCCGTTTACTTTGAAGATGACCCAATTGGTATAATGGAAAAAATTGTTGCCGCTATGGGTGACCGTCAATCTCACCGTAACCTCTGTTCCCCTGCTGACCGTCTCCGGGGCCGATATGGTTACAGAAGATTTGTCGGCATAAGCAGTCTGAACCATGGCCAGTATGGCTAATAAAGTTAAGCAGACGATTGCTCGGTTTTTAATGATTTTCATAAGCTGCCCTCCTGATTATCACCGCTAGGTTTTTTAGGCGGGTTGTTTGAAAAAAGGTCTCATCTCCGCTGCTACTTCTTCCGGCGGGAAAAAGGTTAATACTTCATGATGCAGCCTTTCGAAATAATTGATCTCACTGACCTTCAAAGGAGGCAGTTCGATCCTGGGAATGATTTTTACTAACGTGGGGAAATAATCCTGTTTTTTAAATAGAAAGTAAACGGCCATATTTAAACTAAAGATGTTTTTACCGGCCAGGTAATTAAAAATCCGGATCAATCCTTCGGCAAGTTCTTGGAGATTTTTTTCCTTAAGGGTCAAAAATGACCGGTTTTTTTCCCAGAGGCCGATAATTTCCATGACACCCAGGGGGGCAAAGGCACTTAGCCAGTGGACTTGACCGGAACGGCCAATATAGCGTTTACTTATTCTCTTCTCCTGTGTGAGCAGATCGGGAAAAAATGGCCGCCCGGTTTTTTTGAAATAACTTTTAGTTTTATTGAGGATTTCTCCTTCATAACGGGTCGGCTGACTCTGAGCCAAGAGTTGGAAATGGGGATGGATCAGACCGGCTCCGGAAAGGGGAAGGAAATTCCAATTGATCGAACCGTGGCGGACCTCTGAATTCTTCCGGATCAGGAGTCGGAAATAATCCTGACAAGCCAAGAAAGCGTCGACGAGCCATTGGGTCTGAAAGCCGTTTAAGGGAACGAAATGCTGTGAGCAAAGGACACAAACGGCATTATTTTTTTCATAGGGAAAAGCATTGGGAAAAATGACGGCTTGGCCTTTTTTGATATGCCCCTGGGGGACCATTTCTTCCAGGAACCGAGCGGCCCTTTGAGGCAGATGATCCGGACAGAAGGGGCAGAACCGTTTAAGAGATTCCTCGACTAAAGAGCTAAGATCCGGGTCCCCTAAGTTTTTATAGCGGTAAGGTACTAGGCGGGTTTTATGCCGGGTTAAAGGGTCCTGGCGGATCTCAATTCTGACAGCGGTCGGTTTAAATTCATTTAGGGGACTCAGAAAAGTTGATTCGGTCTCTTTTTTGAGAAAATGGATGTCCATCTTTCCCTCCGGTTGTAATTTTTATGAAAGATCATCTGCATCTCTTTGGGGGATGATCCTTAAACGATTACCTTACCTGGAATAGGGATAGCGAGTGCATCCCCCGTCACGCCATGGCGGGGTTGTCCCCTGGTGCGGAGACCTTAAGACCGTTATACTTAAATGACTTTCGTCGGTCAATTAGAAAATAGGTTCTACCTCTTGCTTTGGCTTAAAGGATTTTCTATACTTATGTTCACTCTAGCGTTGCTTAAAAAAAATGGCCTAAAAGAAGATAATCCAATCTGCGGCATCCTCGGCTCTTGCAACATTAGGGTTCATTGAACGCCCCTACCGTGCTAAGGATATATTGTAATGAATCGACGTTTATTCGGCCCTATCTTTTTATTCGGCTTTTGTGTATTCCAGGCCCAGATCCTCCTGTTCCGGGAATTCCTGGTGTTATCTTATGGGAATGAACTGGCTTTAGGGGGAATGCTGATGATCTGGCTGGCAGGAACAGGTCTGGGCAGTATCGCCGGGGGGAGGATGTTTTCGAAAGACCCTGAAGGAAGGGCCTATTTTTTTCTACCCATGATGATGGCCCTCCTGCTGTTAAGCGCCTTGGCCATCTTGCGTTTAGGTCCCGCTGGGTGGGGATATTCCTGGGGCGAGATGCTATCCCTGCCTGCCTGGAGTACCTTAGCCCTGGGGGCTCTATTTCCGTTCTGCCTGGTCTCCGGGGCTTTATTCCCTTATTTCGGACAATTGGACAAAGGGACTTCATCCGCTTGGAAATCAATTCTGGGTATTTTTTGGATGGAAGCTCTCGGTTCGGCTGCCGGGGGAATTGCCGGCCTATTCCTGATCACCTGGATCAGCGGTTTTTCACTGGCTTTTTTAGTTAATACCGGCCTGGCGGTTTGTTCCTTTTGGCTCTGGCGGATACACCCGGGAAGAGGGCCGGGAGACAAACGAGGCTACTTGGCCCTTTCCCTTATCCTCTTTTCCCTTGTCCCTATTGCCGGAATGGGCAATATGATCGATCAAAGGAGCCGGGAAATTCAATGGCGGCCTTTCAGTATCAAAATGATTCAGGAGACTCCCTACGGCAACTTAACGTTAACCGAAAGAAACCAGCAATACGGTTTTTTCCTGAACGGGGTTTTTCAATTCAGCTCTCCGGACCCCAGAAGGGCTGAAGAAAAGACCCATCTGCCTCTGTTGTCTCATCCCCATCCCCGTACTGTTCTTTTGGTCGGCGGCGGTTTGACCGGGACCCTTCGGGAGATTTTAAAGCATCCGATGATCGAAAAGGTCGATTTTGTCGAGTTGGATCCGAATTGGGTCAAAGGAGTTAGTCGATATATTCAGGAGGTCAGGCCCTTTATTCGGTCTCATCCGAAGACCAACCTCCTGACGGGAGATGGTCGACAGATCTTAAAAAATGAAAGGAAACAGTTCGACCTGATCCTTTTGGATCAACCCGGTCCGGTGTCCCTTCAGCTTAACCGTTTTTATACACAGGAATTTTTTCAGTTGGCCAAAGAGCATTTAAATCCCGGAGGCCTTTTAGTATTGATTCTCAACGGCCCGTCCGAAATGATCGGATTGACCCAGGCAGAAACGTTTAAGTCCCTATTTAGAACACTGCAAAAGGTCTTTCCTAATTCGTCATTTTTCCCCGGAGAAGAGATCAGTCTCCTGGGATTCCGAGACGCTCCGAATCCGGAGCTGACCACCGCCCTCATCCTGAGGCGTCTGAGCGAACGGTCTCTCCATCTTGACTACCTGAATTCAATTCAGATTCAAAGCCTCTTCTCTTCCTGGCGCATCGGTTATTTCAATAGGATTATGGGGCAGGGTCAGCCTGGAGAAATCAACCGAGACCTGAGACCGATGAGTTTTTATAATCAAATCATTTCCGACCTGTCTTTCCAGTATCCCTGGTTGGCGGTTTTCTTTAAGTGGGTCGGAAAGACGTCGGTTTTCTTTTGGCTCGGTTTTCTTCTTTTATTGGGGGGAGGGATCTGGATTGGGTCTAAGGTTTCTCCCGGGACCCGGCCGAGTTTGACGGTCCTGATTTCAGTTGGGGCCAGCGGATTTTCGACCATGTCCTTAGAGATGCTTATGCTGATCCTTTTCCAGGTGGAGCTGGGGGTCCTGTATCTGGAGATAGGCTTGCTGATGGCCCTTTTTATGCTGGGATTAGCCGGAGGATCCTATTGGCTCACTTCCCGAGCGGGATTCTTTTTAAGGAGTCGCCGGGTTGGCGCCCGGCTTCAATGTTTATTTTCTTTGTATTTTTTTCTGTTTTTGCTTGGCGTGCACGGCCTGGCGCTCTGGCCGGAAGGTCTCATCAGATTTTTTCTGTACAGTATGATGATCATCGGCGGAGGGATAGGCGGAGCCATCTATGCCTGGTGTTCAAAGGTGTACGATGAATTAGGTAAAAGAGGGAGCCGAACGGCCGGAACCCTCTATGGGATAGATCTACTGGGGGCTTCTCTGGCCTCATTGGGCATCTCATTTTTTTGCCTACCTCTTTTTGGGGTGACGTGGACCTTAATCGGCCTAATGGGGATTAATGGTCTGACGGCCTTCTTCTTGGCAACCGCAGGAAATCTGAGCCTTGACAAAAGGTGAAAATTTGAGATAGATTCCTTTTTTTGTATCATGTCAGTTTTTTGAAAAATGGATTTAAGGATTGCCGATTAGGAGGACACCGGGGGTCTTGTTTTTGGAGTTGTCCACCATTTACTCCTAATCTTCTTTGCCGGGCCAAAGGTCGACCTGGGTTCAAAAGCAGGCCTTCACTCAAGCGGGAAACCGGCATTGGTGTATGCCCTGCTCCGGATTAACTTTGCCATTGGGCCGGATTCTCTTCGCAAGAAGAACTGCTCAGGCCCACTCCTTCGGAGCGGTTCCCAGTTTCCCATTGGGTGACCTTTGGACAACTCCAAAAACAAGACCCCCGGTGTCCATTACACCCAATACCGGCAAATATTCCGTTATCCTGACTTCATTTTTTAAACAGCTAAAATGATACCATTTTTTAAATCTTTAAACAAAGGGATGTATCATGACTGATTGGGAACCGGTTATCGGGCTGGAAGTCCATGCCCAGTTGTTGACGGACAGTAAGATATTCTGCGGGTGTTCAACCCGGTTCGGCGCCGAACCGAATATGCATACCTGTCCGGTTTGTTTGGGCCTGCCAGGTTCTCTCCCCGTCCTCAACAGGAAAGTAGTGGAATTTACCTTGCGCATGGCTTTGGCTACCCATTGTTCCATTGCCCCTTTCAGCCGCATGGCCAGGAAGAATTACTTCTATCCGGATTTGCCCAAGAATTATCAGATCTCTCAATACGAATTACCCTTGGCGGAAAAAGGCTGGATTGAAATTGAGTTAAACGGTCGGAAGAAACGGGTCGGTTTGACTCGGATTCATATCGAAGAAGATGCCGGGAAATTGATCCATGACGAGATTCGTCCGGTCAGTTATGTCGATTATAACCGGACCGGGGTTCCTTTGATGGAAATTGTCGGAGAACCGGATCTGCGGACTCCCGAAGAGGCCGGGGATTATCTGCGGCGATTGCGGGAAATTTTACGCTATCTGGAGATTTGCGATGGGAACATGGAAGAAGGCAGCTTCCGCTGTGACGCCAATATCTCCTTGCGTCCGGTGGGGACCCTGTCTTTCGGGACCAAGGTGGAATTGAAGAATATGAATTCCTTTAAACACGTTGAAAAGGCACTGGAATTTGAAATCAGGCGCCAACGGGCCGTTCTGGAAGACGGAGGAGAAATCATCCAGGAAACCCGGCTTTGGGATGCCGCCCGGGGGGTGACCCTGTCCATGCGAGGCAAAGAGGAAGCTCATGATTACCGATATTTCCCGGATCCTGATCTGATCCCCATCGAGGTTTCACCGGAATGGGTTGAAGCGGTTCGGGAGGTTCTGCCGGAGTTGCCGGAAGCCAAGCGGCACCGGTTTATGGGTGATTACGGGCTTCCGGAACAAGATGCCCAGGTTTTGACTTCTTCTAAGGCCCTGGCGGAATATTTTGAACACTGCGTCCGTCTCCATGCTCATCCGAAAACGGTTGCTAATTGGATTATGGTAGAACTGATTCGGGAATTACGCCGGGTGGGGTTGGAAATCGAACAGTGTCCGGTTTCGACCGAAAACCTGGCTGCTCTGCTCGACCTGATGCAGGCGGGGATGATCAGCGGAAAAATCGCCAAGGCGGTCTTTGAAGAGATGTTTGAGACCGGCAAAACCCCTAAGACGATTATTGAAGAAAAGGGTTTGGTTCAGATGACGGACAGCACCCAGATTGAATCTGTTATTGAGGAGATTTTGCAGGCTAATGCGGAGAAGACCGCTGATTATAAGAACGGAAAAACCAAACTCTTCGGGTATTTTGTCGGAGAGGTGATGAAGAAAACCCAGGGGAAAGCCAATCCCAAGATGGTCAATGAGATTTTGAAAAAGAAGTTAGAGAACTAAAAAAACAGTTAGACAGGCAGTCTTAACTAAGACAACTTTCTGGAGTATATTTTTTCCGAAAAAAATTTAAGGTCCTCCGTCATGCCTTGATCCGGCATCCAGACATAATGGTACCATTGAATTTCTCTGGATTCCGGCTTTCGCCGGAATGACAACAGGAATAGATCTGCTTTAAGTGGATTAGGAAATAAATGAAGCGTAATATCTACTATTTTTCTTGATAGAAAGCCGGGTGTTATGGTCAAAACAATTGAATGGAAAAACAACCGGGTGATCATGATTGATCAGCGGAAACTGCCTCAGCGAGAAACCTATGTCGTCTGTACCGACTATCGACAAGTGATCAAGGCGATTAAAGTGATGGTCATCCGGGGGGCCCCGGCCATCGGGATCGCCGCGGCTATGGGTTTAGCACTGGGTGCTTTACAAATCAAAACGGAGAAGGTGGAAAGTTTTAAGATTCGTTTTCGCAAGATCTGCGAAGAGATGAGCAGGGCCAGACCGACGGCCGTCAATCTTTTTTGGGCCGTTCAAAGGATGGAGAGATTGCTGGAGAAGATTGACTCGCAGAACGTCTCTGTTTTGCAAAGAGAACTCATCCGTGAGGCCCGCCTCATGCTGGCGGAAGACATCGAATGCAATAAACGGATGGGCCTCAAAGGGCAAAAGGTCCTTCCCCGAAAGGCCAACGTCTTGACCCACTGCAATGCCGGGGCCTTGGCCACCGGAGGGTACGGAACGGCCTTGGGGGTCATCCGGGCGGCCAGGGCGGCAGGAAAAGACATCCGCGTCTGGGCCGATGAAACCCGACCCTTTCTGCAAGGGGCCCGGTTGACGGCCTGGGAATTGGCTAAGGATCAAATACCGGTCACCCTGATCACCGATAATATGGCCGGCTATTTGATGGGTAAAGGGATGATCGATGCGGTGATTGTCGGGGCCGACCGAATTGCCGCTAATGGGGATACGGCCAATAAGATCGGGACCTATTCGGTGGCCATTTTGGCCAGGGAGCATGGTATTCCTTTTTATGTCGCCGCTCCCTGTTCAACGATAGATCCTCTGATCAAAGGGGGTGCGGATATACCTATTGAAGAACGAGACATAAGTGAGGTCACCCATCTGGGAGGGAAAAGGGTTGCCGCTGCAGGCATTACTGTTTTGAATCCCGCCTTTGATGTTACGCCTAATGCCTATATCACCGCTATCCTGACCGACCAGGGGATATTAAAGGCCCCCTATAAACTGAGTATTGCCAAAGCGCTGAAAAAAAATAAATAAAGAGGAGCTTATGGGTTTATCCGGTTCGGAAGTCCAGGAAATGATTAAAGCCATCCAGTCCTTTCCCGATTGCAGGGTCTTGGTCATTGGCGACATAATGATGGATCAATTTTTGTGGGGGGAGGTCTCTCGCATCTCCCCGGAGGCCCCGGTCCCGATCGTTAAAGTGGAAAAAGAAACCTTTCTGTTGGGAGGGGCCGCCAATGTGGTCAATAATTTATTAGGGCTGAAGGGCAAAGTGTTATTGGCGGGGGTCATCGGGTCCGACGGCATGGGGCGTCGACTGATCCGCAGATTGCAGGCTTTGGGGACGACCACCGAAGGAATTGTCGTAGAAGAAGGAAGGCCCACGGCCCTGAAGACCAGGGTTATTGCCCATCATCAGCAGGTTGTGCGGGTGGATCGGGAAAAGGTTGCTCCGGTCCTTCCGGAAACACTAAGGGCCATGCTGTCGATCATCAAGAAAAATATTCATCGGATTCAGGGGATCATCGTTTCCGATTATGGAAAAGGATTGGTTTCCAAGGAATTAATGACGGAGATCAAAAAGATCGCCGTTAAACATGTCTTACCTGTTCTGGTAGACCCGAAGCCGCCCAATTTGAAATGGTATGACCGAGTCACCCTTATAACGCCCAATCAGCTTGAAGCTGAAAAATTCATTGGAAAGAGGATTGAGTCGGAAGAAGAGCTTCTTGGGGCCGGGAGACAACTCCTAAAAAAAACCAAATGTGAATCGGTTCTGATCACTCGAGGGAAGGAGGGGATGACCCTCTTTTCTAAGAATAACAAAGTCGATCATATCCCTACTGTAGCCCAGAAGGTCTTTGATGTAACCGGGGCCGGCGATACGGTTATCGCCACTTTGATGCTTAGTATGGTTTCAGGAATGAATATTAAGAAAGCCTGCATGACGGCCAATTATGCGGCCGGTATTGTGGTCGGAGAAGTGGGAACGGCGGCGGTTCAGGCCAATGATTTGATCCGGGTATTGAAGGGTGCGGTGAAGTAGTTTCAACCTTGAACATTTTTTCAAGGAATTGCTTATGGCCAATTATTTAGTCACCGGCGGAGCCGGTTTTATTGGGTCCCACATTGCCGAAACCCTTTTGAGGGATGGTCAGGCCGTACGCATCCTGGATAATTTTTCCACCGGCCGCCGGTCAAACATCGAAATCCTTTTAAGGGACTATCCTTCCTCTTCTTTATCGGTAATCGAAGGGGATATACGGGATCGGAAGACCTGCGATCAGGCCGTCACCGGACAAGACTTTGTTTTTCATCAGGCCGCCCAGATATCCGTGCCCCAATCGATTATCGATCCGGAAACCACGCAAGAGATCAATATCAAAGGGACCTTGAATATTTTGCAGGCTTCCAAAGAAGCCGGCGTCCAACGGATGGTCTTGGCCAGTTCCACGGCCATCTATGGTGACAGCCTATTGGAAAAAGAGGCCCAGAAACCGAAACGGGAAACCATGCTCCCAAACCCTCTTTCTCCCTATGCCTTAAGCAAGCTGGCCGGTGAAGTTTATTGCCGTCTTTTTTCCATGCATTATAACTTTCCGGCTGTGGCCCTTCGTTATTTCAATGTCTTCGGCCCCAGGCAGGATCCCCATTCCGAGTATGCCGCCGTGATTCCTAAATTTATCGAACGGCTGTTGAATGGATCTTCACCGGTTATTTACGGAGACGGTCTTCAGTCGAGAGATTTTGTTTTCGTCCAGGACGTCGTCCAGGCCAATTTGAAGGCTTGTCATCAAAGAGGGATCGCCGGAGAAGTTTTTAATGTGGCCTCCGGGCGTTCCATAACTGTTTTGCAGCTCTTGGAGACCCTGAAAAAAATACTTAAATCGGATCAACCGCCTGTATTTGCTCCGGCTAGATCAGGTGATATACGATATTCCCGTGCCGATATTCGAAAGGCCAAAAATTTGTTGGCCTATGAACCGACGACCGGGCTTCGGAAGGGGTTGGCGGCAACGGTTGACTATACTAAGAAGATAGCCAATCTATAGTTTAATGCCCAGATATGAATCTTTTTGAAGATTTTTATTGTTTTTATTGGGATGACAAACCCCTTTTATTCTGGTATGGAATAAAGGGCTGATCCGGGCGATGGCCCCGGGATAAAAAGCGAACTACCCGTCTGCTTTGTAATCAAAATATAGAGGAGTGCGATCAGTGAATATCTGTGTGGTGGGAGTCGGCTATGTCGGCCTGGTAACCGGGGCCTGTTTTGCCGAATTCGGCATCCGGGTTACCTGCGTGGATAACGACCCGGAAAAGATCAAAGGGCTTAAAGAGGGCCGGATCCCAATTTATGAGCCCGGTCTGGCGGAAATAGTCTCGAAAAATGTCAAGGAGAATCGGCTTTTTTTTACCGATAATCTGGAAGAGGGCGTCACCCATTCTCTGGTCATTTTTATTGCCGTAGGAACCCCGGCGGACTCCAAAGGAAAGGCCGATTTACGGTATGTCAAGGAGGTGGCCCAGGCCATCGGCCGGACCATGGACGGGTATAAGCTCATCGTCACTAAGAGTACGGTTCCGGTAGGAACCGGAAAGACGATTCATGATATTATCCGTAAAAACCAAAAAGAAAAATTGCCTTTCGACATCGTCTCCAATCCGGAATTCCTCCGGGAAGGATCCGCCATTGAAGATTTCATGCGGCCCAATCGCGTGGTCATAGGTGCGGAAAGTGATCAGGCCGTGGCCATCATGAAGGATCTGTATACGCCGCTCTACCTGATCGAGACCCCTTTTGTCATTACCACAGTGAAAACGGCCGAGATGATTAAATATGCCTCCAATGCCTTTCTGGCCACCAAGATATCCTTCATCAATGAGATGGCTAATCTGTGCGAAAAGGTGGGGGCCGATGTGCATGTGGTAGCCAAGGGCATGGGGCTGGATCAGCGGATCGGTTCGAAATTTTTACACCCCGGTCCTGGGTTCGGTGGGTCCTGTTTCCCCAAAGACACCTCGGCCTTGGCCCAATTGGCCGAATCCCAGGGATACCATTTTGAGATCGTCAAATCGGTTATTCGCGTCAATCAACGGCAACGGCAGAAGATGGTTGAGAAAATTTGTCAGGCCGTGGGTCCGCTCAAAGGGAAAACCCTGGGAGTTTTGGGTATTACCTTTAAACAGAATACCAATGATATCCGGGAGGCTCCTGCCCTGTATATCATAAAAAAACTGGAGTCATTAGGGGCTCGGATCAGGGCCTATGATCCGGCCGGTATGCCGGAGGCCCGCCGGGTTCTTAAAAAGGTGCTCTTCCAGGATGATCTTTACGATGTCGCCAAGGGGGCCGAGGCCTTAATCCTGGTGACGGAATGGAATGCCTTTCGAAACATCGATTGGACCAGGATGAAATCCCTGCTGAAGCGTCCTTTGGTCATTGATCTGAAAAATATGTATGAACCGATTCGGATGCATCGTTTGGGGATAAAATATTATTGTGTAGGCAGACCGACTCTTGAGTAAACCGAAGGAACCTTTACCGGCCAAGCTGGTTATGGCCCTGATTTACCGAGAAGCAAATGCGGCCGTCTCCGGTTGGAAGATAATGGAGGATCTCTGGGGGCCCCTTGATTTTCTTTCGGAGGTCAGACCTTTCGACTATACCGGCTATTATGAAAAAGAAATGGGCCGGCCTCTATTCCGCCGCTGGGGGACTTTTAACAAATTAGCGCCCCAGGATCGATTGGCGGAGATAAAATGGCAGGCTATTGAAATTGAAAAACAGTGGCTTGCCGACGGGCGGCGGCAATTGAATCTCGACCCGGGACTGCTGACGGCCGAGAGGCTGGTTCTGGCCACCGGGAAGAATTACAGCCACCGTCTTTATTTAGGACAAGGCATCTTCGGGGATTTGACCCTCATCTTTTTTAAAGGGAGTTTCCATTCCCTGCCCTGGACCTATCCGGATTATAAAGATGAACCGTCTATATGGATGTTCAATAAAATCAGGGAAAGATACTTGAAAGAAATAAAAATTTAAGGATTCAAGTAAAAGACGTGGACGTAAACTACTTGAATCCTTGAACCCAAGGTGTTTTATGATTAAAAGCATGACCGGTTATGCCCAGACGATCTTGGCGGATCATCAGTTCCAGATTGCCTTGGCCGTAAAGACCGTTAATAACCGATTTTTAGATATCAATTTACGAATGAGCAGTGCATTTCTGCCTTTGGAAGACCGGATTAAATCCTATGTCGCTTCACGCCTCTCCCGAGGAAGGGTGGATGTATCCCTGCAATTGGTTTCCCAGGAAAAAGTGCCAAACGGCAATCTTACCATTAATTGGCCGTTGGCTAAAACGTACAGCCTTCTGCTGACGGAGTTGAAAGAACAACTGCATCTCTCCGGGACCCTTCAGGTCGGGGATTTACTTTCTTTAAAAGATTTGTTTGTGATCCAGGAGAGTGTCTTTCCCGAAGAGGTCCTCTGGGCAAAATTGTCCGTCTCCCTTAAAAAGCTTTTTGACGGCCTCCAGAAAATGCGGGCCCAAGAAGGTAAACATTTGAGTGCGGATTTGCAGGCCCGATTGAAGACGATTCAACAGGGATGCGATCGGATCACTCAAAAGGTTCCCAAGATCGTTGAAGCCTATCAGGTTCGTTTGAATGAGAGGATTAAAAAATTGGTCAGCGGGGTTGACCTGGACCCGGCCCGTCTGGCTCAGGAAGTGGCCATTCTGGCTGACCGCTCGGATGTTTCGGAAGAACTGACCCGTTTAGGAAGCCATCTGAAACAGTTCAACCAGTTATTTAAAGAGACTCAACCGGCGGGGAAGAAAATGGAATTCCTTCTTCAGGAAATGAACCGGGAAGTCAATACCATCGGCTCGAAAAGCCCGGATAGTGAGGTGTCTCATCAGGTTGTTATGCTTAAAGCCGAACTGGAAAAGATTCGTGAACAGATCCAGAATATCGAGTAAGGAGCCTCTATGGACCAAAAATTGTTGAGCATAGGTTTTGGTAATTCCGTAGTAGCGGAGAAAGTGGTCGCCATCCTTACCCCCACTTCTTCCCCGATGAAGCGGTTACGCGAGGAAGCCCGGGAGGGCAACCGTCTGATCGATACCACCCAGGGACGGAAGACCCGTTCGATAATCGTCACCGAAAGCAACCATGTTATCCTCTCGGCCATCCAGGCCGAGACGGTGGCCCTGCGATTCAGTTCCGATGGGAACGGGAAAGAGGATGAGTCTAAAAATTCCAAATAATAAATCGGGAAGTCTTATCGTCCTTTCCGGTCCCTCCGGGGTGGGGAAAACGACCTTAAGGGAGAACCTGCAACTCAGGAATCCCGGCCTTCGTTTCTCCGTCTCCTGGACCACCCGCTCTCCTCGTGAAGGGGAGCAGCCGGGAAAGGATTATCGTTTTGTTTCTTCCAGTCAATTTGAAAAAAACAAACAGGAGGGGTTTCTGGAATGGGCCAAAGTCCATAATGAATATTACGGCACACCGCGGGCGCCGATCGAACGCTGGTTAAAAAAGGGGGAAGATGTCCTTCTGGATATCGATATTCAAGGGGCCCGACAAGTTAAGAAAAAAATCCCCCGGGCCGTTACTATTTTTATCCTGCCGCCGTCTGAAAAGGAATTAAAGAAACGATTATTCGGACGAGAAACGGAATCGGCCCCAAAAATAAAGATTCGGTTGAAGAACGCCGAAGACGAACTCCGGGCTGTGAAGTATTTCGACTATGCCGTGACCAACAAAGAAATCCCTTTTGCCCTGGCGGCCCTGGAAGCCATTATCCGTTCGTCCCATTATCGGGTCTGAGAAATGCTCATAAAGAATAGGGAGTAGGACTATGCAGATTTTACCTCGGATAGGAATCGTAGTTGTGGTTTGTTTGGTGTGTTTCGGATGCGGGAAGCAATCGATGATGGAGGGAAAGGTCCTGGATGGAAAAGAACAACCTCTCGCCCAGGTAAAGATAAGAGCCGAATTGGTTCAACCACAGAAGGGCTGTGATCCTGTGGAGACCGTAACCGGAGCGGACGGAATCTTTCGCTTACAAGGGTTATGTCCGGATTCGGAGTATAGCCTGTCCCCTCGGGGCGATAACTGGCAGACGGAGGCTAAACAGATCATAACGAGTCCTTCGGCCGGTAAAACCCAGACCCTGGCTTCTCCTCTGATTATCCGTTTCACTTCCCGGGATGGGGCCATTACCGACAGTAAAACCGGGTGTCAATGGGCGGCCGATCCCGGAAAACCGATGAACTGGGAACAGGCCAATCAGTATGTCCGCAATCTAAAACTGAGCGTCTATTCCGATTGGCGGTTGCCGACCCGAGCTGAACTCAGCGATATATTAGACAAGTCAAAGCCGGGAACAATCGATCCCCATTTTAAGCTTAAAGGCCCCTGCGCCTGGTCTTCGGAAAAGAAAGATCCGGGAGGGGCCTGGCTGGTCAATTTGAATGACGGCAAAGCGGATTGGACCGATCAAAGCTTTTTTAATGTCCAGGTCTTGGCGGTCCGTTCGGCAAAATACTAACGTCGTTCGTATATCGTATTTAGTAGGTAAATAGGGTTCAAGGATTCCAGGATTCCAGGGTTCAAATGGTTTTACTTCTGAATCCTAGACCCCTTGGACCCTTGAATCCTTAAGCAAATTTCTATCTTTCCCGGCGCTTCAACGTGACAGAATAAAATTATCTTCCCCGATATACGATATACGAACGACGATATCCGGCTTCTTTACCGCATGCTATATCCTCTCCCATCCAGGCAGGCACCCAGAGCTCGATGATAGTCCGAACTTCGCCAGGTTATTTCCCCGGAAGGCATATCGGAAGGCGGGGGTTTGGTTGGATCATACCCTGTCTTATCCATGGCCCAATTGTGACACTCGTTTCGATCGGCTAATAATTGTTTTTCGTTCTGTCCCTGGCGGGGATAAATAAATATCTGACCGCCGGATAGCGGAGGATCTTGGGGAGGTGTCGGGCTGACCTGGGCCGGCGGTGGACTGGCTTGCGCCGGTGGCGGAGAAGAGTAGGCCGGCGGAGGATAAACATAGGTCGGAGGAGGGTAATAGTAGGCCGGGGGTGGATAATAGTAGGCCGGCGGATAGTAGTAACGCGGGGCCAGACTCCAGCCGATAGCTCCTCCGATAATCAGCCCGGGAAGTATCCAGCCAACCCCACCGCGGGCTTCGGCCTTTTGAGGGGGTGCCAGAAAGGTCAACATTAAAAGGATAATCAGCAGGCAGGCTAGCTTTTTCATCTTTTCTTCTCCTTCTCCCACCGGAATAATCGGCAGGGATGAAAAGGTTTTTGCTTATAAATAGGGAATGTCCCAAAGTTACGTGAAAGCGGACTCAAGGGGTGTTGATTTTGTGGTTGTCCAAAGGGGATTTTGTTGCCCAATCCCGGCCCTGATTTCTATGTGGGTTCCCTATTAATCAGATGGTCCTAAAGGGAAAAAAGTTATTATATTGGCCTGCTTAATCAAAAAAACGATAATGATTAAGTTGTGTTGAGATCATGGCGTTTAGGTGGACAATCCACAAAATCAACACCCCTTGAGTCTGAACGATATTTGGCATTGATTCCCTCAACAACACAACTATCACGTAACCTTGGGACAAACTCTAATACTGAAATATCGGTTCAAGATTCAAGGTGCAAGGTTCAAGGCTAAACCCATAAACTCTTAGGGTGCTTATGGATGTTCGTTTGATCCTATAGACTTTATGGACCTCTGGAAGGTTAAAAATTTTTATCTTCCAGAGGTTTTTTTGAAGGGGGAGAAAAGACCTGAAGTTTGAAATGGAAAGAATCAAACTGCCGTAGGGTATTATTGGAAAATTATTCCCGGCCGATGGTCTTCTCTATTTGATAACGGACGATTTGATAATCATATAAGGCCTGGACATAATCATTTTCCGCCTGGGAATAAGAAACCCGGGCGTCAGTAACCTCCAACATGGCCCCGATTCCGGATTTATAACGGCCCATGGCTTGTTCCCAGTTGTCTTTGGCCGACCGGAGTGACTCCCGGGCCACTTCGATCTGTTTTTCGGCGAGTTGGTGATTCAGGTATTGGCTTTGGAGGTCGTTGAGCACTTGAAGTCTTAAAGTATTTTCATTGGCTTTGGCTTGATTGGCGGCCGCCCGGATTTCAGCCAATTTGGCTTGGCTTTGAAAACCCGAAAAAAAAGGGAAATTCACTTGTACTCCCACCATCCAAGATTCATCATAGGGTGAATTGGATCCGCTCCACCCGTATTTGGCCGTTCCGGTCATTTTTGGCCAAAACTCACGAAGAGCCCACTTTTCCTGGGCCTCCCAGTATTTAATCACGGCCTTGATTCGGTTTAAAATCGTGTGTTTCTCCAGAGCCTCTTTTTGAAGGTCTTCCAACTGCCAACCCATCCGCTCCGGTTCCAGTTTGTCCTTCAGAGTGAAAGAGGGGGGCCGGTCAAACCCCATGGCTTTTGACAAGGAAACCAGACTGACTTTGGCATCATTTTGGGCCTTCAATAAGGCTTTTTGAACTTTGATTAATTCTACCTCGGCCTGGGTAAAATCTATTTTGGCTTTTAGGCCGATCTGATAGAAGGCCTGGGCCTGTTCGAAATGGACTTGGGTCCGGGCTAAATCCTCCTGGCGGACCTTGACGATCCTTTGGGTTAATAAAGCCCCGAAATAGGCCTGCCTGATTTCATCGATTACGGCTAGCCGGACATCCTTTAAATCCCATTGATAGGCCTTTAAGTCTTCTTTTGAGGACTCAATTTTATATTCCCTCCGTCCGAAATCATAGATGTTTTGGGTGAGGCCGAGATAATAAGCATATAAATCAAAAATCGGGCGGGGATAATTGGCCACGGAAAAGCTGCCTCTATAACGGGAATAATCGGTTTCGGCAAAAAGGGAAGGATAATAATCGGCCAAACTTTGTTTTACCCGGGCCCCGGCCCCCTCAACCGCCTGCATGACTGCCTGGATTTTTGGATTTTGTTTCAAGCCGATCTCCAGACAAGTCCGCAGATCCCATTCCTGGGCCTGCCCGGCCTGAGACCAAAAAGTTCCTAAAGCAAGAAAAATTATGACTATCTTTTTTTTCATCTCATTCTCCCCGTTATGGAAGAGGATTGCAGTTCAAAAGGAAATCCACTATACTACGGGCCGGAAAGGGAGTCCAAGGCATTTTTTTCTTCCTAAGAAAATAAATACGGTAATGAGCAATTACGTCTCTGATAATCATTCCGAATGGGTTTGGGGCAAGCAAAGTGTCTTGGAATTACTAAAGGTCCGGCCTCAGCAGATTAGAGAAATTATTTTAAGTTATCCTGATAAGGACCCGATCCGACTGGAAATTTTTAATTTGTCGACCAGCCAAGGGATCCCCGTATCGGTCAAAGACAGGCGGCAGATCGACCGTATCCTGCCAGTGGGAACCCATCAAGCCGTCATCGCCAGAATTAAGATCGAAAATCTTTTTACATCATTGGAAACCCTTACGGCCAAAATCGGCCCTGGGCAAAATTCTTCTCCGGTCCTCCTGGCCTTGGATCACATCCAGGATCCGCAGAATTTAGGGGCCATGATCCGGACCGCCCATTGCGCCGGTATCGAGGGGATCATTCTGCCCAAGGATCGGTCCTGCCCCTTGACCGGAACCGTCCGCAAGGCTGCGGCCGGGGCCATGGAGCATATACCATTAATTCAGGTGGTCAATCTGGTCAGGGCCTTGGAGGTGTTAAAAGACAAAGGATTCTGGGTCCTCAGCCTGGAAGCCGATGCCCGAGATTCACTTTACGATCTCGATCTGCGGGTGCCTTTGGTTGTAGTGGTGGGGGGAGAAGGAAAGGGGGTCAGCCCTTTGGCGAGAAAGCGATCTGATTGGGTGGCCTCGATCCCTTTGAAAGGAACCGTGTCCTCGTTGAACGCCTCGGCCGCCTGCGCTGTGGCTCTCTATGAAATAGTCCGGCAACGATTAAGGTAATGGCGGTCCTGATGATTTAGGGGTAAAAATGAAATATAAAAAACGAATCCTCTTGAACCTCTTCCTCGTCATGGTCATGTTCGGGATGTCTCATGCCCAAAGCACTCCTGCCGGCGTACCTCCCCCTTGTCTGATGGGACAACCCGGAGCACCTATCCGGATTGACCTTTTCTCCGACTATCAATGCCCCTCCTGCCGGATTTTCTATCTGGAAACGATTATCCCCCTGGCCAAAGAATACAGCCGGGATCAGAAGATCTGTATCAATTATTTTGATCTTCCCTTGAAGAGACATGCCTTTGCCTTCGAAGCCTCCAGATACGGGGTGGCCTCTCGACAATTGGGGCAGGACCAATGGCAAAGGGTCAGTGCCGCTTTATATGAACGTCAAGCCGATTGGTCCGAGGATGGAAAGATTGAGGCCGTTGTATCCGCCGTCCTTGGCGAAAAGGAGATGGCCCGGCTGAAGAAATTTCTCAAAGATCCTTCGATTGATCAAACCATCAACAAGGAAATGGCCCTGGCTAATGAACGCAAAGTGGGTATGACCCCGACCTTTTTCCTTTCGGTAAATGGCCGGGAGAAAAAAGTGAACGGCAAGGTCTCCTATCCGATCCTCAAGGATTATATTGAACGGATGATGAAATAACGATCATGATCCTTAAAATCCTCCATTGGAGCTGCCGCCTTTTTCTTGGCGGGCTTTTTCTCTATGCCGGTTATACCAAGCTGGAAAACACGCTGCAATTCGCTGCGGCTATAGAGGCGTACCAATTATTCCCGACCTTTTCCATACTCTGGATTGTTAGAGGTCTTCCCTGGTTGGAGATCGGCCTGGGACTGATTTTGATGGTCGGTGTGGCCCTTCGAACCATGGCGGCTTTGGCCGGGGGATTGCTGCTGTTGTTTGTTATAGCCATGTCCATCACTTTTTTTCGGGGAATCGAAGCCGATTGCGGCTGTTTCGGCGTTGGAGAACGGATTTCCCTGTTAACCCTGGTTCGAGATGCCTTCTTCATTCTGCCGGCCCTTTTCCTGGTTTTTCAATCAAAATGCAAATAAATGCTTTAAGGCCTTTGGTTGTCGGAAAAAAACTGTTCATCCGCACAAGAGAATAGGATATACTGGATGAAAAACCAGCCAAACATTTTTGAAATGTTTGTTATTTCTGGATCAAATTTGTAGGTCAGGATGCCCGGAGGGTTTCCTGACATTTTCATAAGAACATTATGATGGTCAGGTAACTCCCTTCGGTCATAACCTGACCTACAGCTATATTAATTTCGTACTGAGCTTTTGACGATATACTATATAGGATATGCGAACGACGGTTTTTTTATTTCCGAATCAAAGATCATCATGGCTGATTTAAAAGAATTAAGTAAACGATTAGAAGAGCTGGAAGCCGGGGAAGCCGCACACCGACAGGAGGTGGAGGCTTTACGAAAGGAATTGCAGAAATATCATGATCTGCTGAATGAATCGAGCGATCCCATCTTTTCTTTCTTCCCGGACGGCCGATACCGTCACGTCAATAAGGCTTTTGCAGACGGCGTGGGCCGAAAGCAGGAAGAGATCATCGGGAAAAAAATATGGGATATTTTCCCCCAGGATGAGGCCGATAAGCGTTTTGCCGTAGTCAAATGGGT
>Ga0233425_10004831_pt1 | contig 22042 bp, 17 predicted proteins | sample Watercolumn_Towu_2_FD_181712 | JGI IMG/M metagenome (GOLD analysis project Ga0233425, IMG submission 181712) | Freshwater microbial communities from Lake Towuti, South Sulawesi, Indonesia - Watercolumn_Towuti2014_140_MG | ecosystem: Environmental > Aquatic > Freshwater > Lake | place...
GAGCGTATGCTCATCACAGGTAACGGCCTGGTTGGCATCGGAGCATTCGGACCCAACAGCCCACGGGAGAAGCTTCATATCGACAACGGCGCTATCCGTATTACAGGCGCTAACAATAACGGTGGACCTATGGTGCTTTTTGGAGGCGCAGCAACTGGCACCAATACAGCTACAGCCCCGAACGGTCAATGGGGCATTGAATATGTGAACAATACTTCCAATCCGGCACTATGCGGCCTAAATTTCTGGCGTCCTAATTTTGCGCATAATATTTCGGGAACAGGCGCAGGTACGCAGAATGCCGTGATGTTTATGAGGAATGACAACCACATCGGTATTATGACGGATAATCCTACTGCACAATTGACCGTGAACGGCAATATGCTTGTTGGCGATCCTTCTGCGATTACCTTACCTGCAGGCTATAAACTCTATGTACAGGATGGGATTTTAGCTGAAAAAGTAAAGGTTGCTGCCAGCAGCAGCGTTAACTGGGCTGATTATGTATTTGAGCCGGACTATCAATTAGCTTCTCTGAACGCGGTAGAAGCTTATGTAAAAGAACATAAGCATCTGCCTAACGTCCCATCCACAGCTGACGTTCAGAATAACGGACTCGACCTTGCAGAAACGGATGCAGTACTGCTCCGTCAGATCGAAGAGATCTGGTTGCACCTGATCGAACTGAAAAAAGAAAATCAATTATTAAGATCACAATTACATAAATAGATTTAGTCATGAAAAAATATAACCGAAGAATCCTCACAGGTTTATGTACTTTATGCCTGACTCTGCTGGCTAAAGCTCAAATACCATTCATTCCTAATGGTGGCTTCGAAACCAATTGCGGTAACAATCTGCCCTGTATCACATTTAGCCCCACCTGTATTCCTTCCTGGTTCGTTTCTCACGGAAGCCCGCAACTGGTTACAGGGCCTTCTGCCGGATTCGAAGGAGATGCCTATATCCGGATGTGGTCCAAGCAAAATTATGGCGAAGGGATTGGTGTCAACCTTGGACTGCCAACGCGTCCTACTATCGCTTACCGACTTTGCTTTGCCTACCGGACTTTCAACCCTGACGGAATATCACCTGTCAATATCCTGGTACAGGCTACCAACAGTTTAACCGACAACCCAAATTGTGGTGGTGGGGGCGATCCGGTGCCGAGCGCTACAATGCAGCAACTGGCATCGATCCCTTTTCCTGCGGGAACCAACCCCTCTGGTTGGATCTATACAAGCATCACATTCACCGCCAATGCCAATTATCAACAGATCATTGTGTATCCCTTAACCAGTGCCGGTACAAACAGTGTCGAACCTGCTACCATACACGTGGATGCCTTTAGCATGACACAGCTCTTCGCCCCCTGCACCTCAACGCTGGGCATCGATCAAACTTCAGCACCTGTGCCTGCAGGCATATATGATCAGGAAAAGTATATACGTGCAGGGAGTCATATCTATGGCGCTTCTACCAGCGGCCTTGTCACTGTAAATCAACCCGGGCTTACGCAATTCCAGGCCTCTGATTACATCAGTCTCGAAGATGATTTCATTGCTGTTCCTTCCGGGAATTCAAGTGTTTTTATTGCTCTGATTGGGCCTTGTATAGCAGCATGCCCTGAGCCCGATCATGGTGAATGGCCTCAGGCTATTGTTCTTACATCCCTGGACGATCCTAAAACAGCTCCAACTGCATCTCTGTTTCCCAATCCAACCAGTGGTGCTCTTACGATCCTGAAAGAGAGCGATAAAGCAGCATCCATCGAGGTAATGGATATCACCGGCCGGCTTGTGCAAAAACAATTTAGCGCAAGCGGCAAAACCCTCAGCCTTGACCTTTCGGAGCTCGGCAGCGGACTTTATCATATCCGCATCACAGAGGGGCAGAGCTCCCAAAACTTCAAAGTAACCAAGCAATAACTCCTCCGAACAAAAAAGGCGATCCCCCGGGGATCGCCTTTTTACAAACTATTATTCTGCTCCTTAGGTCAGCTCATAGGTCAGGCTGCCGATCTTGTCCAGCTCGTTCATCAGGTCGGTGCTCACCGCGATCTTTTGCGATTTGGAGAAGAGCTTCACACTGATATTTTCTACGGGATCTTCCACGAAAAACTCCACGCTGCATTTTCCCTGCGAGGCATTGAAAATGGATTCGATGTTCCCGATCAGCTCTTCGTTGATGGCATTGATGTCCATCTTCAGCTTCATCGAGGAAAAGATATTCTCTTTCACATTCTCCAGCAATTCGATCTTCTGGATCTTGAGCTCCAGGCTTCCCGGCTGGTTGTAGCGCTCCTGCACTTTGGCCTTCACATACACAAAGAGAGAGTTCACCATGAACTTGTTGTACTCCACAAAATCCTTCCCGAACAGCATGATCTCTACCGAGCCCTGGTAATCCTCGATGATGAGCTTGCCGAAGGCATTGCCGGTTTTGCTCATGCGCTGCTCGGAGCCGGTGATCACACCACCGAAGGTGATGTCCTTACCCTTGAAAGGCTCCAGGCCCGCTTTCAGCTGCGCGCAGTTGGCGCTGCACTTATGCTCGATGATGAGCTTATACGGATCGAGCGGGTGCCCGGAGATGAAGAAGCCTACCACCTCTTTTTCCCGGGCCAGCTCCTCCAGCTTGCCCCAGGGCTCTATCTTGGAAGGCAGCTGCGGCTCCGTGATTTCCACGGCATCGTCGCCACCAAAGAGGCTCGCCTGCGAAGTATCGTTGCCCAGGCTCATCTGGTTGCTGTATTTGATCATGCGATCGGTGAGCGTGGTGCCATCCATCAGGTCGACCGTAAAGAACATGGCGCGGTGCACGCCCTCAAAGGCATCGAATGCGCCCGCCAGCGCCAGGCCCTCGATGGATTTCTTATTGATGGCCTTGCTGTCGAGCCGTTTCGCCAGGTCGAACACCGATGTGAATTTGCCATTGGCATTGCGCTCCTCGATGATGCTCCTCACCGTGTTCTCGCCTACTCCCTTGATAGCGCCCATGCCGAAGCGGATGTCGCTGCCTCCTTCGATAACGCTGAACTTGGCAAAGCCCTCGTTCACATCGGGGCCAAGCACTCTGATGCCCATGCGCTTGCACTCTTCCATGAAGAAGGAAATCTTCTCGATGCTTCCGGAGTGGTTGAGCACCGAAGCCATGAACTCCGAAGGATAATGCGCCTTGATATAGGCCGTCTGAAAGGCCACATAGGCATAGCAGGTGGAGTGCGACTTGTTGAAGGCGTAGCTCGCAAAGGCTTCCCAGTCTTTCCACACTTTTTCGGCCACCACCGTATCATGGCCGTTGGCCTTGCAGTTGTCGATGAACTTGCCTTTCATCTTATCCAGCGTGGCCCTGTCTTTCTTACCCATGGCCTTACGCAGGGTATCGGCATCACCCTTGGTAAAGTTGGCCAGCTTCTGCGACAAACGCATCACCTGCTCCTGGTATACCGTAATGCCGTAAGTTTCTCCGAGGTACTCGTCCATCCCTTCAAGGTCAAACTGCACTTCTTCCCTGCCGTGCTTACGGTTGATGTAGTTAGGGATGTAAGCCAGCGGACCCGGGCGGTACAAGGCGTTCATCGCGATCAGGTCGTTGAAGGAATCGGGCTTCAGCTCTTTCAGCGACTTTTGCATCCCGGCACTTTCGTACTGGAACACACCGTTGGTTTCGCCGCGTTGAAACAGCTCATAGGTTTTTTTATCGTCCAGCGGGATGGCATCAATGTCGATGTCGATCCCGTGGTTTTGCTTCACGAAACGCAAGGCATCCTTGATGATCGTTAAGGTCCTCAGGCCGAGGAAGTCCATCTTCAGCAGGCCGGCGCTTTCCGCCACGGAGTTATCGAACTGCGTCACGAGCATGTCACTGTCCTTCGCTTTGGTTACCGGCACGAACTTCACCATGTCATCGGGCGTGATGATCACCCCGCAGGCGTGGATGCCCGTGTTCCGCAGGCAGCCTTCCAGCTCGTAGGCCTGCTTCAGCACATCGGCCTCCGGTGTCTTTTCTTCGGCCAGCTTTCTGAAATTATGCGACTGCTCCACCACCTCGCGCTTATCGCGGATCTTGTCGAGGTATTTTTCATCGATGCCGCCGGGTTTCAGCAGGGCCTTCAATTCGGCCTCGAGGCTGTCGGGAAAGGACTTCGCCAGGCGGTCGGCATCCTGCAGCGGAAGGTCGAGCACCCTGGCGGTATCGCGGATCGCGGACTTTCCGCCCATTGTACCATAAGTAATGATCTGCGCCACCTGGTTGAAGCCGTATTTATCGATCACATATTTGATGACACTGTCGCGGCCCTCGTCGTCGAAGTCGATATCGATATCGGGCATGCTGATACGATCCGGGTTGAGGAACCTTTCGAAGAGGAGGTCGAACTTGATCGGGTCCACGTTGGTGATCCACAAACAGTAGGCGATGGCCGATCCGGCAGCCGATCCACGGCCCGGCCCCACAGACACGCCCATCTCACGCGCTTTGGAAATGAAGTCCGCCACAATGAGGAAGTAGCCCGGATATCCCATCCGCTCGATGGTGGCGAGCTCGAACTCGATCCGCTCCTTGGTTTCGGGCGGCATGTCGGGATAGCGCTTGTGCGCGCCCTGCCAGGTTAAGTGCGACATGTAGATGAACTGCTCGGCAATCACCCGCATTTCGGCTTTTTGCGCTTCAATGGCTTCCTCCGTTAATTTTTTATCGATCCAGCCCTGCTCTTTTAAGGCGATGATGCGCTGATGCGATGCCTGGATCTCCGCCTCGTTCGCCTCGATGAAGGAAGCGGCGATCTCGAACTTAGGTAATAAAATATCGCGGCCCAGCTTGAACTGCTCGATCTTGGAAACGATCTCTATCGTGGTTTCAATGGCCTCCGGCAGATCGGCAAAGAGCTCGATCATCTCCTTCGGCGACTTGAAGTAAAATTCCTTATTCTGCATGCCATAGCGGAAGCCACGGCCACGGCCTACCGGTGTGGCCTTCTTCTCGCCGTCTTTCACGCATAGCAGGATGTCGTGCGCATCATAGCCGTTCTTATCCAGGTAATAGTTGCTGTTGGCGGCGAAGTATTTCACGTTGTGCTTCGCGGCGAATCTCAGCAGCACCTCGTTCACGTGGTTCTCATCCGGCAGGTTGTGGCGGTTCAGCTCCACGTAAAAATCGTCGCCGAACTGTTCCTTGTACCAGATGAACGCCTCCTCCGCCTGGGCTTCCCCCACATTCAGGATCAGGTTCGGGATCTCGGCCGACAGGGAGCCTGTGGTGGCGATCAGCCCTTCCTTATACTTTACCAGCAGGTCCTTATCGATGCGCGGCACATAGTAAAAGCCGTCGATGAGGCCCACAGAGCTCAGCTTCGAGAGGTTCTGATACCCCAGGCGGCTCTTCGCGATCAGCACCTGGGTAAAGCCGTTGTCCTGCTTGCTTTTATCCTTGTGGTCCTTGCAGATGTACAGCTCGCAGCCGATCACACATTTGATCTCGTTCTTTTTCTCGCCCTGCTTCTCTCCTTTGTCAATGGCCTCGTTGTGAGCCTTGATGCCTTTGTTCTGCTTGTCGATGGCCTGCCAGAAGAGGAAGGCCCCGTACATGTTCCCGTGATCGGTGAGCGCCACGGCCGGCATATTGTACTCCGCCGTTTTTTTCACCAGGTCGGCAACATCGGCGGTAGACTGGAGAACCGAGAACTGGGTATGGTTGTGAAGGTGCGCATACTGCAGGTTTTCGATCGCTGTTGTGCTGACCTGCGTTTTCTGCCCGCCGGTCCCTGCGCTCTGATTTTTACGCTCCTTCCAGGCCTGCTCATGCCTGTACAGCTCCGTGAGATCAGGAGCCTGGTAATTGATAAGAGGCAGGTCGGCAACCGTTAGTTCGGCAACCTTCGTGATTCCTCTTTTAATGATCTCAAAAAACACCTTACCGGTGGCGAGCACGTCAAAGGCCGCGTTGTGCGCTTCCTCAAAGGTGGCGTTGAACAGCTTGCCGTAAAGCTCCGTCAAGGTCGGCCACTTGAACTTTCCGCCACGGCCGCCGGGAATGGCGCAGAACTCCGTGGTCTGGTCGTTCTTCGTATCGATAGGCGGCTTGGCTGTCAGCACGTTTTCCATGCCACAGCGCAGGAGCTCCGCCCCTACGATGTTATAATCGAATTCGATGTTGTGCCCGCAAAGGTATTTAGCCTGGCTCACCGCATCTACAAACTCCTGCAGCACCGCTTTCAGATCCTGGCCTTCCTCGAGGGCGCGCTCATTGGTGATGCCGTGGATCTGAACGGCATTGAAGGGGATCGTATAGCCTTCGGGCTTTACGATGATGGAGTTGCTGTTGATCAGGTTCCCCTTGGCATCGTGAAGCTGCCAGGCCACCTGGACCATCCGCGGCCAGTTGTCAAAGTCGGTTAAAGGCGCATTGTAATTGCGTGGCAAACCGGTTGTTTCTGTATCGAATATTAAGAACATAGCTTAGTGAAAAGTGATTAGCGATTGGGATTGGTGATTAGTGCGTTTTGTTTTCCAGGGCCTTGCGGATCCCGATGAGCTCGTTTTTTATATCGAGTAACAATTGTGAGTCGTTTAAGTTCGAAGGAGCGCTTGCCTGGATCGCCGGATTTACCGTGGCATAGCCGTGCTTTTCGCGGATCACCTTCTCACGCTGCTGCAGGATCTGCGTTTTGAATTGCTCGGCGTGGTTGATGCCCAGCATGCTCATCATGTTCTGGTTGTGATGGCCGCCCCCGCCACCGGCTGTTTCGATGCGGATGAGCGTGAGCCCGAAATAACGGAGCACCGGCCCTCCGACAAAGGACAGGTCCTGGATGTTTTCGAGCGGAATGGTTTTTTCGATATGCACGATGAGGCCTTTGGAGAATTTCAGGTTCTTGTTGGTAATGGTGCAGGACAAGGTTTTGAAGAACTTAGCGCTCAGCCACTGCCCTACACCCAGCACCCAGAAAGGGATCAGGACGATACCGATAACCGTGGTAACCAGGAAGAAAAGAACCACGAAAAAAATATAGGTTTTTACCCTGGGACTGAAGCTCGCTTCGTTTAAAATTACCTCCTCTGTCATAACCCTTTAAAGTTACGAAATAAGAAAAAGTGCTACGAAAATTGTTAATATCTGCTCAGAAATCAAGGGCGGATCCCGATGATACACACATCATCGATCTGCTCCAGGGAGCCTTTCCAGCGTTTCAATGCCTGGGAAATGGCTTCCTGCTGGTCTTTGAGAGGTATTTGCCCCAGGGACAGCAGCAGCTCTTCAAATTGCCTGTACTTGAATTTTTTCCCTTTCGGTCCTCCAAACTGATCAGCGTAACCATCGGTAAATAAATAAAAGGTATCCCCGGCTTGTGCCTCTATGCGGTGTGTGGTAAAAGGCCGGGCATCATCTGTAAACCCGATCGGCTGTTTATCGGCTTTCAGCTCATGGAGAACACCATCCCCCGCAAAGGGGGAAATATACCACAAGGGATTATTGGCCCCTGCCCATTTGATGGTATAGCCTTCTGCCGTTTTTTCGATGGAGAGCAATGAAACATCCATACCATCCTTAATCGTTTCCTTGCTTTTGGAAAAATTTTCAAGCACAAGCTCACGTGTTTTGTCGAGGATTTCTCCGGGATCGCTGAGCTTAAATTCCTTCACGCTCCGGTTGAGGGCATTACTGCACACCACCGACACTAAGGCCCCGGGAACGCCATGCCCTGTGCAGTCGGCAGCGGCAATCAAAAAGACGTTACCGGTTTTCTCTGCCCAGTAAAAATCTCCGGCCACAATATCCTTAGGCTGATAATACACAAACGATTCGTGCACATGCTCATTGATAAAGTCCAGTGGCGGGAGAATGGCTTCCTGGATGCGCCTGGCATAGGTAATGCTATCGGTGATCTCCTTATTTTTTTCTTCAATGATCAGGTGTTTTTCCCCGATCTCCTTCAGGCTTTCTTTCAGTTTTCCTTCTGCCAGAAACCTGAGCTTTACTTCTTTCCGAAAGGAGATATTCCAAAGAATGAAGGTGAGCACCAGCACTCCCACCCCGCCCATAATCAGGTAATTCCCACCAGGCCAGTGCATAATCCTGCTTAACAGCCCTATCGTGATGACTAAAATAGAAAGCAGATCGGCAATGCTCAGGATCAGCGTCTTTCCAGTCAAAAGTGTTTTCCGTGATTCGTAACGCGATTTGATAATGAGTGGTAAAGCGCCGAAACAAAACAGGAAGCTCGAAAATATGCAACACACAGCCGCTCCGGGCCAGTGCATGAATTTAAAAAACCAACCGATCAGAAAAAGAGAACCTGAAATAATGGCAATCACACGGATCGCTTTTTTCCGTTTGGCCGGAGCCGAATGGTAATAGATTGCCGGGAAGCTCAAGCATAAACAGATGAGGGCTCCTATACACAAAAGCACCTTCAACAACTCCGGGATCATATCAAAAAACTCCTCCGGTAAAAAAATGGCAATTATAAATACCAGTAATATGCCTGAGGAAACAGCAAGCATCCATCTTCCTGTTTTAGTCAATATCGTCTTTTCCATAAAATCGATACGGTTAAAAATCAAAAATTATCTGTTTGTATGTCAAATATATACAAAAATATTTAAGCCTAACACTCATATACATAATTTTCTTATGTATCTTTGTCTTAAGTATTTATTATACCACCATGATCTATTCTTCAGAACTCATTAAAGGCACACTGAAAACCATTGTGCTGAAGCTATTGGCCGACAACAAAAAAATGTACGGATACGAGATTACACAAAAGGTAAAAGAGCTCACCTTCGACAGGATCCAGATTACTGAAGGCGCTTTGTACCCAACCTTGCATGCTCTCGAAAGCGACGGGCTTGTGACCACCGAAACGGAATTTATCGGGAAGCGTGTGCGGAAATATTACAGCCTGAGCCCAAGCGGTAAAAACAAGACCAAAGAGAAAGTGAGCGAGCTTGCCGACTTTATGGAAACGATGAAATTTTTACTGGATATCAAACCGAAAAGCATTTAAGAATGTACCGCATCAGTGAGCAACAGATAGATTTTATTCTCAACGACATCAGTGCACGTGGCGTTGAGATGGAAAGCCTGCAGCAAAACCTATTGGATCATATCTGTTGCATCATTGAACATGAGCTCGAAGAGAACGGAGACTTCGAGCGCTTCTATCAGAAAACCGTCAAATCCTTTTATAAGGATGCGTTGTGGGAGATAGAAGAAGAAACTCTCCAATTATTAATGTTTAAAAATTATTACACGATGAAAAAAACAATGATCGTCAGTGGAACGTTTTCTGCTGCAGTGATGAGTCTTGGCATCTTCTTCAAATTTATGCACTGGCCGGGTGCAAGTATCCTGATTATATTAGGCATTGCCGTTTCGAGCCTGGTATTTTTGCCGCTCCTGTTCACCCTCAAAGCCAAAGAAAAGCAACACACCAAAGACAAAATAACCCTTGCCATTGCAACACTGGCAGGCGCGTTGATCAGCCTGGCCATTCTCTTCAAAGTCATGCACTGGCCGGGAGCCAACCTCATGGGAACTATTTTTGTGGGCCTGATGATCCTGGTATACATTCCGGTGTATTTCTTTTCAGGAATTAAAAACCCCGATCTGAAAGTGAATACGATCGTTACCACCATCATCATGATTATGGGATGCGGCTTATTCCTGACACTGGTGAACAGCAGACCCTACATCCAGGACAATGCCAACGAGGTTACGAACGAGGTTTTACAGGAAAGCTATGTTTCCATGAGCGAGCAAACGCGGATGCTGTCAAGCACAGCCTGCATGGCTCCGCCTGTAAAGGATGACCGGCTGGAAGAGGCTTGTAACATGACCTGCGACCGGATAGAAACTCTGAAACTATCACTCATTAATTCTTCCGAGGACGTCCAGGTAAAAACCGTCAACTACAGGGAGCTGGGAAAGCTTGATAATTATGATGCTCCGACAATCGCTTTGTTCGGGAGCCCCAATCAGGACCCTGTTCCGGGCGCCGACCTGAAAGTGCTCCGTGAGCAACTGCAGACGATCAATCTTCTGATGAAAGAGAAATTAAATACGCCGGTAAGCCTGATCGACCTCTCGGACAAAAAGAACCTGAGATCGGGTGTGACTCAATCCTGGGAGATCCACTACTTTTACTGCACACCGCTGGCAAATGTCCTGAGAAACCTCACACAGCTCCAGATCAACATCCGCTTTATCCAGCTCATGAACAAACGTTCTGCGGGTATGCTACAAACAATTAAGTTCGTTCCTCCTGTGGATTCAGCAGATTAGTATCTTACACCTCTTTTTAGAAAAGCCGTCACATTTTCTGTGACGGCCTTTACAAACCTTTTCTGAATTTTCCTGATTGGTTCATGCGGCTGCCACGGCGGCCGGGGATGACTATGCTCATCTGCCAAAGAAGGGACAGCAAATCAACCTATGATGACACTTAACAAAAATACGACAAGCGTTGGAACAAGAGTACTGGCATGGCTGCCGGTGATCGCCATGATGCTGATAGCGGCCTGGGGCCGCTACATGTCCATCTCATCCGGCAATTATCTGCTGGCCGGAGGCGACGGGCCTTACTATCCTTTGCAGGTGAGAAGCCTGCTGGAGCATCACCGGCTGGCCTATCCCGACATGCCTTTGCTGTTCGCAGTACAGGCGGCCCTCGCGGCCGTTCTGAACTTTTTTCATGCGGCTTCCTACAGCGACTGCATCATCCTTGCCGTGAAAGCCACGGAGATCATCCTTCCTCCCCTGGCGGCGGTTCCGGTATTCCTCATCGCGAGGGAGCTGCGCCCCGGGGGCGCCAGGCCCGGATTCCTGAGCTATCTGCTGGTGGCCTTCTCCGTGATCAACCTCAGCATGACCGGCGCTTTTTCAAACGGCCTGCAAAAAAATGCGGTGGCCATTGTCTGGGTCTTCCTGTACCTGTATTATGTCATCAGGCTGATCAGCTACAATCGAAAAAAAGATGCGCTCTGCGCAGGAGCTGTGCTGCTGCTCTGTGCCCTGACACATTTCGGGAGCTGTGCGCTGCTGATCTTCCTGAGCCTGCTTCTGGGCATCTCCTGGCTGCTATACAACAGGCAGGCGCTCCGGTCTCTGAGCTGGAAAAAAGGATCGCTGTTCCTCGCGGCTTTCCTGCTGGCCCTGGCAGTGATCGCGTCTTACGATGCCGACCGCTTTCAAAGGCTGATGGCCATTCCGCTCAAAGTCTTTGAATTTCCGGTATTGCTGCTGATGCTGAACGGCTTTGGCATCGGGAATTTCCTGAGCCCGATCCATTTGCTGCTCACCAATTTCCTGGCGCTGCTGGCTTTGATCGTTCTGCTGTCGAACCGGAAGAAAATCATCAACGGGCAAAAGACGGTAGCCTTTGCAATGATCGCGGCAGCCTTTTTCCTGGCCTCTCCCCTTCTAGGCCTCGAATGGGCCAACCGGCTTTACATCATCAGCTACATTCCTCTGGTTCTCGTATACCTGATCCTGTTCAACGCAGCCATCTCCAAATGGATAAAGATTCTTCCCGCCACTGTTCTTACGCTGTTTGTGATGGCTTGCCTGCTCAGCCCGCCGGGCAGCAGGGATTGCATCACAGCGGAGTCCTATGCCGAGTTCGTGCAGATCAAGGAGCGGGTAAGCTTCGACGCCAACGATGCGCTCATCGGGCGGCAGGACCTGCGCATCCTCGGCAGCTGGGAATTCAGAACCAAATCGGTGGTGGAGTATCTGTTCAAGAAAGAAGATTTCGACAAGTACCATGCGGTGTATGTGATCCGGCAGCTGAAAGGAAGCAACTTTCCTCCGGGCCGCTTCCGGGGTGACGCGCGGGTTCCGGACAATGCCGTCAAAGTATACGCAGGCCCCTGCTTCGAGCTCTACCGGCTCAACAGCGGCGAGGGCTGGAAACGCGGCAAAGGCAAGGCTTCCAGGGCGCACGGCCTGATCCTTGCGCTCACCCCGCATTACATGATCCTTCAGAACGACCAGGGCTTTCACCGAACGGTGGAGCTGACAGAGCGCACCGTCCTCGAAACGCCTCTGCAAACAGGAAAGTCTGTAGAAGTATGGGGGAGCTGGAAACCATTTAGCTTAAACGTGGTTGCCGAATCGGTCAGCGAAGAGCATTGAAACATGAAGCCATCATGAAGAAGCGGGCAACCGGATAGATCAATGATTGAGCAACGTTGAAAACCGCTCAGCCAGGTTTGATAGTCCTGGCTTAGCTTCTATCCGGAAGCCGTTTCTTTACCTACAGGCTGGTCCAGATCCTTAGTCCTCACGGGATGTTCCGAGATGGTTTTCTAATTTTCATGTTTGATCTGGATTCAGACCGTTGGGAAAATGATCTATCTATAGTAACATAACGCTCTAAAAGGTAACTTTCGGTCATCTTTTTTTGGACTATGATTTAACTAAGCGATTAAATTAATTGCTTAATCGAGGGATCGAATCGAAACAAAATGTTCGGTAAACCGAACAAAAAATCAGGGTCGTTAAGGGGCAGTTCACGTAATTTTACGGGTTTATTTCTCGGAGGGTCACCATACTTTTACTGCCAGTTATAGCACCGCATAATTTAATCAAAACCCAAATCATGAAAAAGATCATGCTCCCCTTATTGGCTCTATCAGCCATGAATATCTACTCACAAACAGTTACCACCACCACCATTAGCGGATCGCTCAAAGTAAACGATTCGTTAAATGTATCTAACAATCTGCAAGCAGCCGACATCACATCCCGTGGTGAAATGGTCGCACAAAGCAATCTTCGTACGGAAAGTGACCTGTTGGTGCAGGGTAACGGTGAAATTATCGGAAACCTCAAAGTAAGTGGCATTTCCAAACTGTTGGGCGGTGTCTTAACTCCCAGCCTGGCATTAGGAACGGCCAGCGACAACATCGGGATCACACTTCAAACGCTGCCGAGTGGTGCCAGGGTATTGGGCATTGGCTTTGCCGGACCGATCAATGAACTGCCCGCCAGTTGCATTGCGCCTTATAATAGCAGTTCCTTATCTATTTTCAATAACAGAGCGGGCGTGATAAATACGACCAGCTCAAATATGCTGGACTTTAATAATGATGGGGCGAATGGATTTATCGACTATGGCTATGATACCGGACTTAATCCGATTCCTGTTAATGACAGTATGTCTGCGGCCATTCCAGCGTTAAAGATCAATGGGAAGTGTTACGGAAATGTCGAGATTGCAAAAGGTGGCGGTTATGCCTCCACCGGAAATTACCTCGAAGTCGGAAACCCGGTTCGTACCTCTGGTGTTGCCCTCAATGTCAATGCATCAAACCGTATCGGCCAGCGGATAACGGTTAATTCTTCTTTCCCCGAAAATCATCCGACACCACCGGATGCTTATAACACACAGCTCTTTGTGAACCGTAGTAAGGTCAAAGCCTTAACGGTGTTTAATACATCACTAAACCCCAACGGTGATCAGACTTTTGTCGTTTATGGTAATGGAAAAACACATATCGGAACAGGCAGGCCTTTGGCTGGTGGCCCTGTTGCGAATGCCATGCTAACAGTAGACGGAGTGGTTGTTGCCAAAGAAGTAAAAGTCACCGTGTCATCCGCTTATTGGGCCGATTATGTATTTGATAAATCTTACAAGTTGTTGCCTCTGAAGGAAGTGAAAGCATTTATAGATCAGCACGGCCACCTGCCTAACGTACCATCGACGGAAGAAATTACCACCAACGGCAATGATCTGGGTAAAACAGATGCTGTTTTATTGGCAAAGATCGAGGAATGTATGCTCTACATTATGGAGCTGGATAAGAAGGTAAGCGATCTCCAAAAAGAGAATAAGGAACTGAAGTCTAAAAAGCAAAAATCAAATTAATATGAAACAGGTATTATTTCTGATTTTTATGAGTGGGCTCAGGCTTTATGCACAGCTTCCGTTCCCAGCCTATTCACCACCGCAGCCGGTTCCACTTGCTGTGGATAACGCGACATTATCAGGCTATAACGTTGGGGGCGTTTCCTACTATGGGTATAGTAGCAAAAACGAATTGATCGTTGCGCAAAACGGTCCCGTGATCGCTAACAATAACTCTTACGTGGACTACAGCTCCGAATATGTGGTGACACTCAAGTCAGGTTTTGAGGTTTCCAATCTGGGGCCTATCTCCGTTGTCAGTGCCAATACATCCAGGTATAACCGCGATAACGATTTACTTTCGTTCGCTGCTGCCATCATGAGCAATCACCCGAATGCGGATGTGGGCGCTTACGAGCGCTTTGAGATTGGCCTTGATCCGAGCAGCGCCTATCTTAGCAGCATTGATAATTTTTTGAATGGAAGTACGGGCATGAACCCTTATGATCCGAAACAGATCAGGTTTGAGGCGGTTGTGACATATACTTCTCCTACGGCCATTTGGCCTAATGTTATTTTGGGCGTAAGCAGCGTGACATTTAACGGATTTTATTATAAGGATTTCAACGTTACGAACAATAGTTTTGTTCCAATAAACACGCCGCTTCCATTTCGCATCAGGATGGCACTGCCCTGGGGCATGGTATCATATTCAAACTCTAACGTTGTTGACCTAGAAGTACGTATGTATATTAATGATGTTCAGACGGGAGGCGTATTTAAGAATCAGATCACCATTCATAACACTAACAAGAAAGGCTTTCTCCATATCAATAATAAAAACAAACTCTATGCAGATCGGAAGGCGGCCTATTTGGGAATTGGACAGAGTATTGGCTATGCCGAAGAACCCACGGCCTATGGCTACAATCACGGAAGTTTTGAAACCCAACGGGGCTATATCAGTGATCTGGCTGCCAAAGGTGGGAATTTTTTCAGGCTGAGAATGGACCCCTGGAGCAACGGCGTGGAATGGGAAGAAGCCGGTGTGTATGGAAGCAAACGCACCTACAATGACGTAGCCCAAAGAGCGGAAAACTTTGACCGGCAGTTCCATGCCTGGGAACTGGATAAAACGTTAGAACTTTGTGAAGCATTGGACATCAATATGATGCTGTGCCTGGAACAGGATCAGGTATTGAGCGACTACGACCCTTACAGCCATAATTACAACTACCCTTATTTGTGGCCTTCTCCCGGGCATACCGATTCGCCCCGCCATCCTTATGCAACCTTACCGGGGGTAAACGGAAATATACGGAGTGTGTTCACCGATCAGGAGGCAAAGGACTTATTTAAGCAAAGGATGTATTACGTCAATGCTCGATTTGGTTATAGCCCTGCTGTTGGCATGTATCAGCTCATGAACGAAACCGATAACATCGGGGTTTACGGAACCGACGCGATAGGAAATATGACACATTACAACGACGACCCAGGCTGGCAAACAGATATAAATCGGTGGCATTGTGAAATGGCAGGTTATTTAAAGAACTCATATCCTTATCACATCACCATGACAGGTTATGGCGCAAAACCACAACCAGACGATAACTCATACGCATGCATGGATATTGAGTCTAAAAACCATTATTCCAGTGTCAAAGAACAAAATTATGATGGTCGAAACGTAGTAGTAACAATGCAAACAAAACCATTTGTTTATGGAGAATTGGGAACGGGGTGTGGAGATGAAGACAGGTGTACAGACATTCCCTTTCATAATGCGATTTGGGCCAGTGTCTTCAGGGGACATTTAATAAATGGCTTATATTGGAACGATTGGCAGGACAGAAATAATTTAGGGCATAGGAATAATTTCTCCTTTATGAATGCCTTTTTCAGCACCGTAGATTTTGAAAATACAGCTTGGTATCCGGGAAGCGAAAAAGAAGATGGAACAGGATCGAGTTCCTATAAAGAAGTGGTTACGTGCTTTATGACTGATAACACTAATAACTCGGACAAAGCGATAGGTTTTGCACAAAATTACGCTTACCAGTCATTTACTAATGGGTGTTCAAAATTGAATTTAGGACCAACTTGTGGAGAAATAGCTTCTGGGGCCGCAAATGTTTACGCAAATTTTCCTGATCCTCAGATCAATGTTGGCAATTTAAAGCAGTTTACAAATTACGACATCACATTGTACGACGCACATACCGGGGCACAATTAACTCCGCAAAACAATAAAAATACAGCTTTTGACGGTCATCTGAAATTCAGAGTTGACTTAGGGTGGCAGGATAATAATGGAATACCACCGTCAGTCGTTTTTAAGATCGTGCGAAGTAATTGTTCTGGCTGTAGAACGAACAACAGCGAAAGTATTGTTTTCGACTATACGTTTCAGGCAGAAGATACATTTAACCTGTCTGTACCAGTCGATAATGGTTACTCTGACATACAGTGGATCGGTCAGGATGATGATGTTATAAGCAGTAATGCCGAACTCAACTATTCCTATAAAAACGTAGGTAATTATGTAATTTATACTAAATTTATTGATAAAGACGCAAAGAGTTTTTTTGTGACAAATAATATTAGAATTACAGAAAAAAACGAGTCAATTAAACACAGTATAATTATTTCACCTAATCCCGGTAGTGGCCTATTTCACATAAACTATAATTCATTGAAAGACGATGTTATGGCGGTAGCTATTTATGATTCGTCAGGAAAATTACTAATATCCCAAAAACCCACGGAAAGCATTGATTTATCCAGCTTTTCAGATGGGCTGTTTTTAATTAGAATAATTCAGAAAAATGGAACAACAAGCACGCACAGGATTATCAAGAACTAGCACCATATTGGTATTTGTGTTATTATGGTTTACAGATTGCTTTTCGCAAAAAAGCATTGTTTTTTCAACGGGAGCTGGAATCAATCAAACTATTCCAGGAACAACTAATGCTGGAGAATTGAGAAACAATGGGAAAGGAAGATTTTCTTATGTTTTTGAAGCTAATGGAAAATTAAAATTTAATAAGCATATTTCTCTCTCCCTACAGTATTTGATATTAAAGAATCACTTGAGTGTGGAGTTTAATAATCTTAGTGTAAACTCCAGTAATCATCAGGGCCAATCAGCGGGATTGACAGGTCTTGCATTCAAAGATGATCTATATCTTTATGGAAATGCCGGAGGGATCAATCTTAACTACGAGATGCCGCTTCAAAAGAATAATATCGTTATTGGTTTAGGGATTCTTAGAATGTACTATAATTCAAGAAAAAACTATATTACGCGTGACTATACCGAGCTTCCGTCGACGACCAAATTTTCGACAATCAACCCGCATCAAAGATCGAGTTTAGAAGGATCAAAACTGACTTCAATAAACTTTGCACTGTCTTATGAGCGACTTCTTTATAAAAACAATTTGGGTTTCTTCACCAAATTAACCTATATCTATAATTTTTATGGGAACTCTTTTCGATATGAGCATTGCGGCTTGGGTTTATTTGATAATTATAATTATACCTATCAAGGGAGAACAGCTTCCACTATGTATTATTATACCCTTTCTTTTCAAACAATAAGTGTAACGGCTGGTATTTTCCTGAAATTTAATTTCAAATCCAATGAAAAACCGTCAACTAATTAATTTTATTCTTATCATTCTTTTCCTGTCGGCTTGTAAAAAGGAAAAATTGCCAGAGGTTAAGGCAATACCTTGTACAGAAAGATGCAACTACATTAGCGATTTCGTCGGGCACCACTGGAAACATATTGGAGACTGCGACGACTCTTCCGCATATGCGTTGAATAATATTGGATTGATGCCGTTGCCCACTTCTTACACCTATAGCTTTGATACATGTGACCTCGATAATGAATGGATCGTTAATTCTGACGGCTCTTCTTACGTCTTGAATTCTATAAAATGTTCCATATCAGAACCTGATACTTTCTATCAGGACACATGGAGTTTTTCAAATGATCGGAAGCAGATTAGTTTTGAAGGAGGATCAACGTTCTATATCGAAAGCATCACGCCTTCTAAAATGAAGCTTTACTATTATTATGCAGTCACACCTTCGGGTCATCCACCCATACGCTTTGTTCGTCTGTGGACTTTCAAATCAATTTAGTTGAAAACGGTTATGAAAATTCTAAAAATAATTAAACCTATCCTCATTATTCTTTCACTGTCAGCTTGCAAAAAGGAGAAAACACCTGATCCTGAGCCGCCTGCCTGCATAGAACGTTGCAATTACTTTTCTGACTTTACCGGCCACCGCTGGAAACTATTCAGATTCTACGAAGATTCCACTACTTATGCACTGAATAATACAGGCTTAATGCCTTTGCCAACATCACACTCCTTAAGCATAAACATTTGTGACAATGACAATATTTGGATCGTAAATGGAGATGGATCGTCATATGTACTCAATCCGGTAAAATGCCTCTCAACAGACCCAGACACAGTATTTCAGCCCGCCTGGAGTTTTTCTGCCGACAAAAAACAGTTGATCTTCGCCAATGCATCTACCCTTAATATTTTAAGTCTGACAACTTTGGAAATGAAGCTCTATGAGTATGTTACCATAAATCAGGGGACAGGTCCTAAACTCTTTGTACGTCTTGGGATTTACAAGTCAATTTAAATGGAAAATAATTTATGAAAAATCTCAAAATATTTAAACCTGTTCTTATTATTCTTTTCCTATCGGCTTGTAGAAAAGAAAAGTTACCTGAGTCTCTGTCTGTTCCATGCATAGAGCGCTGCGACTATGTAGCCAATTTTGTAAACCATAGGTGGGCCCATGTTGGCGAGTATGAAGATTCCTCAGCTTACGCATTGAATAATATTGGTCTTATTCCACTCCCCACTTCTTACAGCTTTTCGTTCGATAGCTGCGAGTTGGATAACGAATGGATCATTAATTCAAACGGTACTTCCTACGGATTAAATCATGTCAAATGCCAGCCAACGGAAGAGGATACCTTTGAAATACCCGACTGGAAGTTTTCCGACGACCGGAAATATATCATTTTCAGCAATGCTTCTACTGTGCATATCGAAAGCATTACCCCCTCTTACATGAAATTCTATTACTTTTTCTCAAAAGGTACTACAAGATACGTCGGAGTACAACTTTACAAATCAATTTAACCCAATTCAAAATGAAATCAATACTATTCTTTCTTTCACTGATTCTAACCTATACCATATACTCTCAGAGCTGCATGATTAATCCTGATTTTATTGCTTCGTCAAAATATGGTTTTTATCCAAATGCCAGTGTAGGTTTTCCGAATGGCCGCGTTGGCGTGCAATATAACCAGAGCATTACCGTAAAAGCCAGACTGGACACAGTTATAACCGTTGTCGGCGCTACGCACATTTGTTTTACCCGCTACGAGCTGGTGAGCCCTGCCGGAGTTCCCAATTTTGGTCTTCCACCGGGCTTAGCCCTGCAAGGCATTCCAAACGATCTTAAAACGCCTGGGAATGCCGTTAGCTGCGCTCTTATTTCGGGTGTCCCTACTACCGCTGGCACCTATAACCTGAGCTTTCAGATCAAGACGTATGGGAATCCCACAGTTAATGTGTCTGATGCCTGTCCGATGCCGCCGAATGTCAATTCTGGAGTAGGAGTTACAATTTCTAACATTACAAATCTGGCGATCACGGTGCAGCCATAGCTCAATAACAAGGGATTTATGAAAACAAGAAGATCTGCCGGTCCGTTCCTAACTTTGGGAGAATATGCTCAACAGTTCCGCGGTAACAGAGATATCCTAAGATTATAACATAAAGGCATTCGATAATGAGAAGTTTTGCCAGTTAATCAAAGCCCTCGCTGAAAAACTCTTTAAGTGATATTCCCAGCGCACTTACAACCCTGACAAGATTAGTATATCTTAGGTCTTCTCCTTTCTCATATCTTCCATACTGTGCTCTGGGAATATCATGCTCATAGGCGAAATACTCGTAGTTTGTATATCCTTTCTTTATTCGTAATTCCTTTATCCTCTTTCCCAAAGTCTCCAAATCTTTATTGGGTGACTTTTTTGACTGGCCTTTTTTACTTATAGCTTTTTTCTCAGGACTCTTCATACTACAAATAAACTTTAGAACCGCCGTTAATGTTACTACTAAATAGTTCCTACTATTTAGTAGTAAAATCTTATCTTTGTTTTAAGACGCTATACCTCAAAATGATAAGACCATGAACTCAACCATCAAAATAGCTATAACCAGCAAAGTAATGCTTATGCGCCAATGCTTGATTACCTTATTACGGCCACAGAAGCACATACATATACTTTTCAACGCTGAAAATAAAGACGAAGTGCTTAGTTACCTGAAATACAAACAACCTGATATTTTAGTATTGAGCATGGACAAGTACATGCCGGATGCCTTTAATCTCCTGCAAGCCCTAAAATCGTTCCCGCAGACCAGGTCTATCGCACTAATAGAAGAGGAAAGCGATTCGCTGGTACTGGACTTGTTGGAGCAGGACGTAAAAGCAATTTTAGGCAAAACGACGGATATTCAGACCCTGATACAGGTGATCGGGGAAGTGCATAGCAAAGGCTTTTATTACACACAAGAAGTAACAAAGATAATAGGTCGCAGGATGGGCCGGCTAACATTATATCCTGCGGATTATGGCATTACGCCTCGTGAAAACGAAATATTATACATGGTATGTCAGGGCAAAAGCAGTCGCGAGATAGCTAAACAACTATTTATTAGTATAAAAACAGTAGAGAGGCACCGATACAATCTTTTTAAAAAAACCGGCAGCAAAAATCGAGTCGAGTTGATACAGTGGACTGAAAGTACAGAATCATAAAGGAATTTCCCTGATTAATCCTAACATGGGCTATGGATATTGTTAGGACATTTCTCTCTGATATGTATTTCGGCATCGAGCCTGTTCCGACTATTCTTTCGGGACATCATACGCTTACAGGCTGGTCCAGGTCGTTAAGCCTTCGCGGGTAAACTTAAAGGATTGAACGCGGCCGCCCAGGCCTTCAATGGCTTTGGCCACTTTGACCTTCGTGACGGCCGGGCAATAGAAGAACATAAAGCCGCCGCCGCCCGCACCGGAGATCTTTCCGCCGGTGGCGCCGGTGGTGATGGCCGTCGTGTATACATTGTCGATCAGCTCATTGGTGATGGAATGCGCCATTTGCTTTTTGTTGGTCCAGCCGAAATGCAGGATCTCCCCTATTTTACTCAGCTCACCGCGGAGCAGGCTGTCTTTCATCTGCTGGGCCTGCTCTTTGAGGTTATGCATCGCCTCTACCGACTTTTCGTTTTTGTCTTTCACATTCTTCACCTGCTCGTTGATGATGGTGGCCGACAAGCGCTGTGTGGCCGTAAAATACAGGAGCAGGTTAAACTCCAGCTCGTAGAGGATCTCGTCCTTGAGCTGCAAGGGATTCACGATCACCTGGTCGTTGGCCAGGAACTCCATGAAGTTGACGCCGCCGAATGTCGCGGCATACTGGTCCTGCTTGCCGCCGCTCATATTCAGGTCGATGCGCTCGATCTCATAGGCCAGGTGGGCGATGTCGTACTTGCCGAGCGGCAGCTTCAGCCATTCCATGAATGCGCCGATCAATGATACAACAATGGTGGAGGATGTCCCGAGGCCCGATCCCTGCGGCGCCTCGATAAAGGAGGTGAGCCGGAACGACAAGGGCTGCAGATCGTATTTTTTAACGAGGCGGTTGTAAACCCCGATAAACAACTCAAAGCCTTCCACCAGCTCCAGCTCTTTCTGCGAGCTGAGCCTGACGGACTTGTCGGTGCCGTCGATGCAGAACTCGATGGTCCCGTCGTTCAGAGGCTCGAGGCTGGCATAGGCATACAGATCGATGGTGGCATTCAGGATGGCGCCGCCGTACAGGTCGCTGTAGGGCGATACGTCGGTGCCTCCGCCGGCCAGTCCTATCCTTAAAGGGGCTTTACTTCGTATGATCATAGTAATCGGTTATATGCCCTTCGACTTTCACGATCCGCCAGGACGTGATGACAGGGCAACATTAAAGATTATAATTTTTTATACAGATCCACAACCTCATCCACAAAGATCCTCCAGTCGTATTTTTGTTTTTCCTTCTTCATGCCTTCTGTAAAGGCTTCCATCCGCCTG
>Ga0233425_10004833_pt1 | contig 22028 bp, 13 predicted proteins | sample Watercolumn_Towu_2_FD_181712 | JGI IMG/M metagenome (GOLD analysis project Ga0233425, IMG submission 181712) | Freshwater microbial communities from Lake Towuti, South Sulawesi, Indonesia - Watercolumn_Towuti2014_140_MG | ecosystem: Environmental > Aquatic > Freshwater > Lake | place...
CGCTCCAGGTCCAGTTCGCCGCGGAAGCCGTGGAAGTAATGCTCCACCATGTCCGCGTGAAACACGTCAATGCCTGCCGGCACCGGCGTGTGCGTGGTGAACGCCGTGCCCGCCGACACCGCCTCGCGCGCTTCCGCGAACGACACGCCTTGCTCCTTCATCATCAATCGGATGCGTTCCAGGCCGAGGAACGCCGAGTGGCCTTCGTTCATGTGGCACACCGCCGGCCGCACGCCGAGCGCCTGCAACGCCCGCACGCCGCCGATGCCGAGCAGGATTTCCTGCCGCATCCGCATGTCGTGGTCGCCGCCGTAGAGCGTCGCCGTGATCTCGCGGTCGGCGGGCTGGTTGGAGTCGAGGTTTGAGTCCAGCAGATAGAGAGGCACGCGGCCGACCTGCACCTTCCAGATCTGCGCGTGGACTTTGCGCCCCGGCATGTCCACGGAGATGACGACCGGCTTGTTCCCGCCGTCGCGGACGAGCGAGAGCGGCATGTTCGCGAAGTCGTTCTCCGGGTAAAACTCCTGCTGCCAGCCGTCGGCGTTGAGGTGTTGGTGGAAGTAGCCGCGCCGGTAGATCAAGCCGACGCCGACCAGCGGCACGCCAAGGTCGCTGGCGCTCTTCAGGTGATCGCCCGCCAGCACGCCAAGGCCGCCGGAGTAGATCGGTAGGCACTCGTGGATGCCGAACTCCAGCGAGAAATATGCGTAGCAAGGCGCGCCACTGCCGTCGTGTTTCCGTTGGAACCACGCCGGCTCGGTCATATATCGCTCCAGCCGGGCCAGCACGCGCTTCAGGCTCTCCATGAAACGTTTGTCGGTTTTGGCGGCCTGGAGTTGCTTGTAATCAATCTTCGCCAACATGAGCACGGGGTTGTGATAGACCGCACTCCAGAGCGCCCGGTCCAGACGCTCGAAAATCGTGATGGCTTCCGCGTCCCACGTCCACCAGAGGTTGTTGGCCAGTGTTTGCAGCCCGCGCAACTCTTCGGGCAGCGTGCTGACGACATTGTATGTGCGAATGTTCTTCATTGGTAAAATGGCCGGCGACTATATGGGTTTTGGCGGATTGTGCAACCCTGAACTCGCTCCTCGACGCGGGCGAATTGAGTCAAGAGTGTTGTTCCCCGCGAGAAGGGGCCAAGGGGGCGAACCGCTACCTTGGGACTGGCAGCCGGGAAGCGTCCGCGCCGATGCTTCCGTCGGGTTGGAGCGCTGTCATGTCCACTTTCGCCCAGCGCGAAGCCCTGTCCTGGCCGGTGGCGCGCTGGTAGTCGTTGAAGGTCTTTGGTGGGTAGAACGTCTGGTCGAGCCGGATGAAGCGGGCGTCGTAGAGGTTGTGCTCGGCCTGCCAGCGCACACCTTTCCAGATGTTGATCTCCGGCGGTGGCGTGCCAGCGATGATCGAGTCTCGCAACGTCACCGCGCCGCCGGTGGCGAGGAAGTTCAGGTTGCGGAACGTCACGCGGCGCGCGTCGAGCACGGCACCGGCGGTCACGCGGACTTCGTTGCTGCCGGTGACGCGATGAATGAGGACGTTGTCGAGGCGCAGCGTGCAGATGCCGTTCGTTTTCGGGCCGCCGGTGACGACCAGCGCGCGCCACGCCGACGACAACACGACGCTGTTGCTCACCGAGTGCTCGTTGGTGTCGAGGAAGTAGAGGTCGTGGCCGAGGATGTCCTTGATGAACACGCGGTTGTAATGGCTGACGCTGTCGCCGACGTCGCAGATGCCGGTTGAGTTGCCGCTGGAGACGAGGCCGTTGACGCGAATCTGACAGTCGTCATGGGCGCTGACGCCGTCGTCGCCACAGTCAATCGCCTTCACGTTCTCGAACAGGATGTCGCGCGTGTAGCCGTGAATGTTGAAGCCGTCGTTGTGGACGTGGGTGGAGGTCACATTGCGGATGACAATGTGTGAACAACATCCGCTGAGCGACACGCCGTTGGGGCGGATGGGGGCCTCGATGCGGCAGTCGGCCAGCGTCTTCGCCGGGTCAATTCTGATGTAGAACGCGCCTTTCACATTCCGCGCATCCCACGGTTTGCCGCCTTCACTCTTGCGCACGATGGGCGCGTCGGGGACGTAGGTCCACTCGCCGGGCGCAAGCTCCTCGACCTTCTTCAGCGGCTTGCTGGGGCCTTTGCTGGTGCGGCCCATGTGATTCATCTTGCCATCGAAGACGAAATACCATCGCCCAAGGTTGGCGGGATTCATCGCCAGCAGGTTCCGGTTGCGGTAGATGCCGGGCGAAACCATCTCCCAATCCACAGGCTTCAGTGGCTCGCTGCCGTCGAGCGTCGCGCCGTGGCCGTCGAGAATGATCGGCCGGCCCGGCTCGCCGGACTTGTCATGGAACGCCGCCGATTCGCGGTAACGGCCCGGCGCGAGATGGATCGTGTCACCGGGCTGCGCCAGTTTGATGGCCTCGGCGATGGTCTTCACGTCCGTGCCGACGCGGATGTCGCGGTTAAACACCGGCCTCTTCTTGAACGCTTCGTCGTTCTCCTTCTCGCTGACTTCGCTGAAGACGCCGTTCTCGTGGCGGATGTAGAGGCTCTTCCACGCCTGCTCGGCGAGCCGGCGGTCTTTGCGCTGGTCCATGAACTCCTGCAACACATGTTCGCCGTCCGCGCCGAACTTCAGCAGCGCGTTGCCGACGGGCCGGTAGCCCCAGTCCGCGTCGGCGCGGGCGCAGCCGTCGCCAAGCTTGGCGTAGAGGTTCTTCAGCGCCTCGATCATCTTCGGCCGCAGCGGCTCCACCTCCTTGTCGCGGCGCAACGCGAGTTGGGCCAGCGACGTGGAGGCGCGGTCGGAGACGACGACGTTGTCCTGCTTCGTCGCTTCGATGAGCGTCTCGACCGCTTGCGGGCAGCGCGTGACGTTCGCCAGCGCCTGCGCGGCGGAGAACCGCACGTAGCGGTCAGCGTCGTTCAGTCCCTTTGCGAACACCGGCACCAGTTCCGCGTTCGCCATCGCGGCGAGCGCGCGCATGGCGACGACGCGCACGGTGGGGTTGCCGTGCTCGACGGCGGCCTTGGCGAGTTCGGCGCGCGGCAACGGCTGGATTTTCATCAACGTGAACGTGGCCGCCTCCATCAGCGGATGCGCGGGGTGGCGTTGGACGGCCGCGAGCAGCTTGGCAACGCTCTCCGGGCGATTGACGTCCCGCAACGCGATGGCTGCGGCGCACCGCACGCCGTTCTCCGGGTCTAGCAACGCCGCCTCGATGACCGGCAGGGCGCTCGCTTCCTTCAGCTTCCCCAGCGCATACAGCGCGAGCCGGCGGACGATGAGGCTCCCGTCTTTCGCCAGCGGCGCGATGTCGGCGACGGCGGCCTTCGTCTTGCCGGCGGTGATCTGTGCGAGCACGCGCATCCGCAACAGTTCGTCGCTGCCGCGCAAGGCTTCCAGCGGTTGCTCGGGAATGTTGCACTGTTGGAGATAGGAGGCGTCCTCGGCCAGCGACAGCATCATTGGGACGCCCTGTGCTTGGAACGGCACCCATCGCTCCGCGAACGGGCTGGAGGTCATCGCGCCCACGACGGTCTTCGTGCCGCGCGCCAGCCAGAGCAAATCCTCCACGGTCCGGCATTGCTGCGGCCCGTAGCACGCGCCCCAGACCAGGAACTGGTCCACAATCCCCTCGCGAACCCAGGTCTCGATGTCGAAGCGGACGTGGCCCGCCGTGATGGCGATGCCGCTGAGGGTGTTGGCGCCGGCGGACGGCCAATTCTGCGGCAGGCGCGGCTGGTTCGGGCCGACGCACACGCCGAGCTTCTTGCCGCTCGCGGCGAGGCCGGCTTTCAACTCGCGCAGGTAGGCGGTGATGTATTCGCCCCGCAACGCCTGCCAGTCGTAGCGCGAGGCGCCCATCTCGAACGGCTGCGTGCGCGGGTCGCGCCGGGTGCGGCGCTTGAACTCCGCGACCGCCGGTTCGCAGAAACCGAACTCGTCGGGAAACCGCACGCTGAAGTTCTCGACGTAGGTGATCAACGCCATGCCGTCGTAGCCGTCGCGCTGCATGAACTTCATGTGCAGGTCCACAAGCGCCTTGCGCGCCTCGGGGTGGGCGAACTCGATCGGTCCGCCCTGCCGCAACACGCCGTGCTTGTCCACGGGAAACCATTCCGGATGCCGCTGCCGTAGGCGCGACTCGCTGTTGTGCGGGAAGTCGCCGAAGCACGGCGTGTCGGCCGACGCGCCCCAGTCGAACATCGTGCCGACGCCCCAGATCTCCATTCCACGCTTGTGCGCCGCCTCGACCGCGAGCCGGTCCACGTCCACCTCCTTGTAGAGCCGCAGGAGATATTTCCAGAACGACGCGTAACGGCAGTTCTCCTCGCGGAACTGCATCGTGTCCAGCCAAGCGGCCTCCTGCAACCCGCGCCAGTAGATTCGCCTCATGCCGAGCTTCTTGAAAAGGTCGAACGTCGCCTCGATGGACGCCTTCGAGTCAATCGGCAGCGACGAGCCGAGCCAGTGGTTGTCGCCGGTGCTGACGTAGCAGTCGAGGATGACGGGCTTGGCCGGCGATGCGTCTGCGGCGAGCAGCGTCGCGGTCAGAACAAGCAACGCGAGGGAACAGCAACGGAAGCGGTTCATGGCAGAACGAGGTTGTTGGCCAAGTGAAGCGGGGAGTCAAGCGCCAATGGGAAGACGCGCATGCTCCGATGAAGCCGAAGGCTCTGGACTGCTGTAGGAACTACAGCTTTGAGGCCGCTCGGAATTGGATGAGTGGCCGGTGAAAGCTGCGATTCTCGCAGCAGTCCAAAGCCTTCGGCTTCATGTGCGGGAGCTTCTCTCACTCCGCCACACTCACCGCATACACACGCGCTTCGCGCGTGGCGGGGAAACCGGCCTTGACGGCGAATCGCTTCGCCGTCGGCAAACGGCTGCTGCGCGACTTCGGCCAGACGACTTCCAGTTGCGCGCCAGACGTCGTTAGCCTTGCCGCATCCATGCCTGAGAAGCCCCGCAGTGGCCGATCAGCCTCGTCGAGCAACTCCACCGTCAGCGGCGCATCCGGCGCGAGGCCGTCCGCGTTCACCAACAATTTCGCCGCTCGCCGGCGTGGCTCGACTGTGCTCGTGACGAAATGCGCCGGCGCGTTCGTGTTGTGACGCGAGAGATGGCCGAAGCCGTCGCGGCGGAGCGTGGCGAGGCCGATCTCTTGCGAACGGAACTGTCCTTCACAGTCCCAGTGCGAATACCACATATAAGTCTTGTCGCCGACGTTGGCGAAGGCGTGGCCCTGCAACAACGCGATGTTGTCCCATTCGCCCTCTTTGCCGCGCGGGATGACTTTGAAATCCGCCACCGGCTCGCGGAAATGGATGCCGTCGTTGCTGACGACGAGGCCGAGGTCAATCCGCGTACCCCAAAGATGCGTCGAGCCTTTGGGCCGCTCCTTCGGCCCGTCCTGCCACATGCCGTAGAGGCCGACGAGCACGTTACCGCGGTTCCAGAAGCCCGCGCCCATGTGCGTTTGCTGGCCGGCGAGCGGCGTCGCGAGCGTCTGGCCCGGACGCGCGAACGCGAACGCCTTTGCCTTCGACCAATGCGCGAAATCCGCCGAGCGATACGCTTGCATCGCACGGCCGACATCGCGGCCGTCGGGCAGCCACATCCACGGCGAGATGAGTTGGCCCGTCGCATAGTAGAAACCGCCGAAGCGATACAGGCCCGACACCTCGAACCGTTCACCGCCGCTGTTTGCCGGGCGGTCGCCCACGACCTGCCAACGCAGGCCGTCCGCGCTCGTCGCGCACACGAACGACGCCCAGCGCGATTCGTTCGGCCCGATGGCGCTTCGGCCGCCGCGCACGTCGGCGAACGGCAGGTGCGCAATGAACGCGCACTTGTAGCGCCGGCGCGGGTCGGGATCGTCCGGCTCGTGGATCACCGTGAGGAAATCGTTCACGCGGCTCAGCGACGGCGGCTCTGACTCGATGAGACAGATGTTGTTCTTCTTGCTGCCATTGAACTCGACCAAGCCCAACTCCGGCTTCGTCCAGCGCACGCCGTCATCGCTCTCTGCGTAACACATCGGCCGCCACCAGCCGGGCGCCTGGCCGCGCTCAATCTTCTTCTGAATCATGCCGAGATACCACATGCGGAACTTGCCGCCGATGCGCAGCACGCTGCCGTAAAGGATGGCGTGACCGTAATCCGGCGAACCTTCCGGCCCGCAACGCAACACGGGGTTGGCCGGATGTTTCTCCGCCTGCACGAGAGTGATCTGCAGGTTGTCGCGCCACGGGATGGCATGGTCGTCGAAGGCGAAGAAGGTTATTTCAGCGGACGCTTTCGGAGCAGCCGCCAGCGGCAAGCTGGCCAAGGCGAACAACAGCAAGACTCTCATGCGTTACCACCTTTCGTTGCAGTGTCCGTGGAGTTCATCAGATTTCACCGGGCGCGTAAACGATGAACTGCGCTGGCATCTTCAGGCCTTGCGCTGCTAATATCACCAGCCAACAAATCATGGAACGACTCATCAGCGCATTCGGTATCGTCGTCATGCTGGCCATCGCTTACGCGTTCTGCCCGCGGGAGCGGCGGCGGGCGGTTTGCTGGCGGACGGTCGGCTGGGGCATGGCGATTCTCTTTGCGTTCGCGATTATCGTTATGAAGACGCCGGCGCGCGTTGTGTTCCGGCTGGCGAACGACGCGGTGGACAAACTGCTGGCCTTCAGCCGCAGCGGCGCAGAGTTTGTTTTCGGCCCGCTAGCGGTTAGCGGCGGGTCGCTCGGCTACATCTTCGCGTTTCAGATTCTGCCGACGATCATCTTCTTTGCGGCGCTCATGGGGCTGCTTTACCACATTGGCCTGATGCCGTGGGTGATTCGGATGGCGGCGCGGTTGATGAGCCGGTTCATGCGCACAAGCGGCGCGGAGAGCTTCTCGACGGCGGCGGACATCTTCGTCGGCATGACGGAAGCGCCGCTAGTGATCAAGCCCTACCTGCCGAGGATGACGCTCTCGGAACTGATGGCGTGCATGACGGCCGGTCTTGCAACGACGGCAGGTGGCGTGCTCATGGCTTATGTCGGGATGCTTAGTCCGCACGTGCCGGGCATCGCGGGCCACTTGATCGCGTGCAGCGTCATGTGCGCGCCGGCTTCGATGGTGATTGCGAAGCTGATGCTGCCGGAGATTGAAACGCCGGAGACGATCGGCAACACGCGCATCGAAATCCCGCGCGTCAGTGTCAACGTCGTGGATGCGCTGGCGGCGGGCACCGCCGACGGCCTGAAACTCGCGTTGAACATCGGCGCGATGATCATCGTTTTCCTGGCGATGGTGGCGATGGTGAACTGGGGCTTGGGCTGGGTCGGGACGCATGTGTTCCACACGCCGCTGAGCCTCCAGCAGATTTTCGGCTGGGTGTTTGCGCCGGTGGCATGGGTCATGGGCGTGCCGATGCAGGACGTGACGCGCGTGGGGAGCCTGCTGGGGCAGAAGCTGGCGCTGAACGAGTTCGTTGCCTACCTGAACATGAGCCAGCAACTCGCGCAGGACGGCGCGTGGCTGACTGAGCGCGGACGGCTTATCGCGTCCTATGCGCTGTGTGGGTTCGCAAACTTCGGCAGCGTTGGCATCACCATCGGCGGTTACAGCGGCCTCGCGCCGGAGCGCCGGAGCGATCTCTCGCGCATTGCGGTGCGCGCGCTCATCGGCGGCACGCTCACGACTTGCATGGTGGCGTGCGTCGCTGGCGTGCTGCTCTGAGAGCGGATGAGGGAGTTAGTTTCGGGCGGGCGTGCCGCTCGCGAGCAACGCATCGAGCGCCTTCTGCGTCTCGGCGGCTTCGGCGGTCTTGTTCTGCGCGATCAGACATTCCACGAGCAGGCGGAGTGCGGCGACGCGGTCGTTGTCCATCTTCAATGTGCGGAGATTCTCGCTGGCGCGGCGCAAGAGAGTCTCGGCGGCGGAAAGGTCGCGGTTAGAGGCCAGCAGGACGCGGCCCTCGCCGGCGAGGCACGCTGCGATGCCGGGCGGGTCCGCGAGCTTCTCGAATGCGATCCGCGCCCGGCCCCATTTCTCCAGCGCATCGGTGAGCTTGCTTTGGGCCTCATCGAGTCGCGCGCGGTTGGCGAGGACAGCCGCGCTGCCGCGTCGGTCGCCCGCTTTTGCCATTGCTTGTTCAGCGCGGCGGAACGAGTCGTCAGCCTTGGCGAGGTCGGCGCGGCTTTGTTGCCAGAGGCCAAGCTCATTGAAGAACAAGCCCTGCAATTGTGGCTGGCTGTCGGATGGTGGCGAGGTGATGAGCCTGGCGAAGCGCGCGTCCAGCGCGGCAGATTGTTTCGCCTGGGACTCGAGTTGAAGCAGGGCGATCTGGTTGCGCCAGGCTTCATCACTGCGGCTGAGTTGCTGGTTCAAGGCGGCGGCTTGTTCGAGCAATGAGCGGGCGCGGTCGAGGTTGCCGAGCGCGCGTTGCGCTTGGGCGAGGTTGTGGAGCGAGATGGCTTCGTTGGCGCGGTCGTTCAGGAGGCGGTAACGGTCCGTGGCGTTCTGCCATTCACGCGCGGCGGCGGTCCAGTTTTCGTTCGCGGAGAGCTTCTGCGCCACTTCGGCGGCATAGTCGGCCTGCGCGACCGCCACGGGCACGATAGGCGGCGGCGGTGCGGAAGAACACGCACTTAAGATCAGCAGAACCATGGAAAGCGGAATGATCGTCGTCTTCCGATCTCTGACCTCTGACCTCTGTTTTCTGTTCTCTTTCATTTCCCGCCTCCAATGCTCGGCGCGACGATGCTCTTGACCGGCGCGTTGGTGATGCCGGTGAACGAGGACTTGAGCAGCCAGTTGCGTTTGAGGCCCTGCGTGAGTTCGTCGGCGTGGATGACGAGGGCAGAGATCTCGCTGAGGATGAGGCTGTTGGCCTGGACTTGGGCGTTGAGGTTGCTGGTGATTTGCGCGGAGTCCTCCAGCGTGCGTTTCAAAACAGCGGCGATCTCGACCATGTTGGTGTTGACGGTGACGATGGTCTGGTTGGCGGAAATGAGCGCAGTCTGGACTTGGCGGTTGATATTCGTCGGGATGATCCATTCGCCGAGGGAGCCGCGCGGGTCGCGCAACTGCGAGGTGATGGCGGCGAGGTTGGTGAAGACCGGTCGCGCACTGAGGACGGTGGCGTCGAGGTTGGTGATGGCGGCGGTGGCGCTGGTGACGGCAGTGGTGGTGGCGTCCAGGATGGCGTTGATGCGGTTGGTGATGCCGAGGATGCCGGGCATGGCGGCCTCAACCTTCACGACCATTGCCTGGAGTTGGTCGGTCACAGCGGGCGATTCCACGGCTTCCAGCCCGTAATGTTTCCGTTTGGCGACCGGCTCGTAGAGGTCCTTCTCGGCGTCGGCGAGGAGGAACATGGTGTTCTTCTCTTCCCTGACCGTGGGTCTGCCGGTGATGCCCTTCGTGACTTCGAGATAACGCCCGCCGAGAAAGTCCGCCGCGGCGACTTTTGCCTTCGAGTCCGACCAGAGGTAGCCGTAGTAGGGCGACTTGATCTGGAACTCGATGTAAACGTCGAACTGCTCGAACGGCGGCATGGCCGTGACCCGCGTGATTTCGCCGACGTCGAAACCCATCAGCTTCACGTGGTCACCAGCTTTCAGCCCGTTGGCGTTGTGGAGGTAGGTGTAGTAGGTGGCCTTGGGCGTGAACCAACCCTTGGCCTCGGCGGTGTGGCGCACGTAGTAAACAAAGCCCGTCAGCAACAGCAGCGTCGCCAGCAGCACGAACACGCCGACCACGCGCTCAACCCGGCTGAGCCGCGTGCGAAGTTCTGGTGTCAGGTCCTGGAGTGGCATGGTTTTGTCTCAGGGGGATTTTGCCGCGATCAGGTCGCGCAGTAAAGGCTCGTTGCAGCGTTCGAGGTCGGCGCGGCCGCCCAGCGGCAGGAACTGGTTCTCCTTCAGCAGCGCGAACTGCCGGCCCCGATCCAGCCACGGCCGGGGGTCGTCGCAAGCGACCACGAGCGTCATCTTGCGGCGCTTCATCAGCGGATGCCCCTCCGCCAGGCTCGCAGCGAAGTCCAGCCACCATCGCTCTTGGCGCGGGTCCAGCCCGGCGAGCGGATTATCCAGCAACAACACCTCCGGGCCGAGCGCGAGCGCGCGGGCGAGGCCGACCCGGGGAGCGAATGCGCGCGGCAGGGCTGTCGGCCCGACACTGGCGAACGCTGCCAACCCGATCGCATCCAGCAGTTCCGCGACTCGCTGGCCGATCGCCGCGTCGTCGCTGTCGCGATGGTAGCGCAGTGGCAGGGCGACGTTCTCCTCCACGGTCAGTTGAGGGAACGGCCGTGCGCCATCCTCGAACACCATGCCAACGCGCAGCCGCTCGCGGAGTTGCTCGCTCTCGTGAAGGCCCGCGAGTTCGCGGTCGAAGAGGCGATGTGTGCCCCGCAACGGCCGCTGCAGACCGGCGGCGGTCGCAAGCAGGTCGCTCTTGCCGGAACCGGTCGGGCCGCCGATGACCCAGTAGTCGTCGAGCGATACGCGCCAGTTGACTTCGGGGAGGACGGCAAAACCCGGCGCGCGGGTCGAGGCGACGGCGCAGTCGAACATCTCGATGACTGGTGGTCGCGCGATGGTTTCAGCGTGGGTGCTCATGGCTCAGATCAGCAGATAGGCGACGATGAAGAGCGCGTCCACCAGGACGCACGCCACGACGCTGCTCACCACCGCGCGCGTGGTGGCGTCCGGGACTTCCTCGATTCGCAGCGGCTTGGCCAGCCCTTCGTAGCAGCAGACGACGGCGATGATGATGCCGAAGGTGGCGCTCTTCAGTGTCAGCATTGCAAAGTCCTCCCACCGCAGCGCGGTGGCCAATTGGTGGAAATACTCCGAGGGTTGCATCGGCACGTCTTGCAGGAACGCGAACAGGTAGCCGCTCAGCAAGGCGATGAGCACGAAGTAGATCGTCAGCGAGAAAACGGAAACCGCCAGTCCCCACATCCGCGGCACCACGAGGTAATGGATCGGGTCAATGCCGAGCGCCTCCAGCGCCTCCACCTCGCCCTGCGCACGGCTGGTGCCGAGTTCGACGACCGCCGCCGCGCCGACGCGCGCCAGCACGACCACGGCGGTGAGCAACGGCCCCAGTTCGCGGATGACGACCGTCACCATCAGCGTCCCGATGAACGTGTGCGCGCCCACGCGCGTCAGCAATGACACCGTCTGGCCGATGATGATCAAGCCGATGGCGCAGCCCAGGAAGGCGATCATCGGCAGCAGGCGCACGCCGGCCCGGTAGATGTGCGCGCGGATGAGCGGGCGCGTGACGCGGGGGGCGGTGTTGAACCGGGTGAACGTGACGCCCAGCGCGATGAGCAGGAACGCCACCAGTTCACGCATGCGGTCCATCCACTCGATGACCCGGTAGCCGGCGAAATTCAGGAACACGCGCGCCAGCGTCGCCTTGGGGCGCGCCCGTCCGTTCGGGAACCGCGGGGCACTGGCTGAAGTTCGTTCCACGTGCGCAGGCTAGTTTCTCGCCGCCCTCCGGTCAAAGCCGATTTTACTGCCGGACGCCTTACGTCACTTCGCGGGCAACACCTGGATCGCGTCTATGGCAACGTTGCCTTTCGCGCCATCGGTGGTGACGACGACCGCGCCGGGCTTGGCGGCGTCGAACTGGAAGATGCCAAGTGAGATGAACGTCGGCTCAACGGTCGGAGCCGCGCGTTCGTTGACGCGGATGAGCTTTTCGCCATCGGCGCTGTGGACGGTGACGGCAGCGTTCGGGGCGCGGTTTTCGTGAGGCTGGTAGGCGAAGCGGACTTCGTAACGGCCACTCGACGGCACCTTGAACTCAAACCGGGCTGAAGCTTTCTCCTTCGGGCTGGCGTAGGTGTAGTGCGTGCCGATGAAGTTCAGCAGGCCCTCGCCCTCGCTCCACTTGCCGGTGAGTTTCGCCTGAGCGTCGTCCACAACGATGCCGGGGAGTTTGGCGGGGTCATGGTATTTGATGCCGGGCGCGGGAAGTTGGAAGGCACCGGGCGCGACGTAGAACTTGCCTTCCGGCGTATCGCGCCGGGTGACGCCGCTCAAGTTCAGCAACTCCTTCAGTTCGTCGAGATAGGAATGATACACGTCGCGTGGTGAGCAGTTGTGGCGGAGGCAGATGGAGGCGGCCTTGCCGGCGACCTCGCCCGCCATGCCGCCGGTCTTCATCACGCGGACGGTGCCGAGCGCCTCATGCGTGACACTGACGCAGCGGCCGGCCATGAAGAGGTTCTCGATGTTGCGTGAGTAGAAACAGCGGTAGGGAACCGGATAGCCTTTCTTCGGATCCACGGAGCGGTCGAATTTCGCGAACGAGATGAACGGGTCGTTCGGGAACTTCTTGGCGTATTCTTCCTTCGGGTAGTGCAAGTCAATGCTCCATGTCGTCGGCACGCAGCCGTCGGGAAACTCCTTCTTGTTAGCCACATCGTCGCGCGTCAGCACCACGTCGCCGAGCAACTGCCGCGATTCGCGCGGGCCGCCGACGTAAGCGAGCCACTCCAGCTTCGCCTTGGAGTGCTCGGCCTTGCCGCCGCCGTTCTTCATCGCGTTCCATGCGCCATAGACCGCGCGGAAGTTCCAGTCGCGCATGTATTCGAGGTCACGGATCGGATCCTTGTCGAAACCGGTTTCCCAGAACCACGGGCCGACGCCCTTCTTCGGATATGGGAAATCCTCCATCGCCAGCGGCAATGCCCACGGGACATCAGGGAACGGTTGCGGCGAGTCGGTCTGGCTCCAGCGCCACATGTTGCTCATGCCCATGTGGCCTTGCTCCTTGGTCGTATGGTCGGCGCCCGCGAGCGCGCCGATGGTGCCGTGGCCGGTGCCGTCCACGACCAGCTTCGCCGCGAACCGCCGCTCCTGGCCCGTGCGCATGTCGGTGGCGATGACGGCGGCGATGCGCTTGCCGTCCATTTCCACTGCCGAGCCGCGATGGTTCAGGAACAACGTGATGTTCTTCTCGGCGCGGACGATGGCCTCGCGTTTCGCGTCGTCAAACTCCTTCGTCGTGCCGGGTGACTCCTTAGGGTGGTCGGAAAGCTCCTCCATGATCTCGCCGAGCTGTGGGTAGAGGCCGGTGCGTGTGCGGCCTTGCGGCCAGACGCGGACCTCCGCGCTGCCGTTGCCGCCGAGCACGGGGCGATCCTGAATGAGCGCGACCTTGCAGCCCATCCGCGCGGCGGCCATCGCCGCGCCGAGGCCACCGTAGCCGCCGCCGACCACGACGAGATCGAACGCGCCAGCCTCCACAGGTTTCTCCGAAAGCCCCAGCAGTTTTTTGCGCCACGCCGCCATCGCCTTGGGATCCGTCGGTGGCTTTGTTTTCAAGTCTGTCGTGAAAAGGATCGCGTCGCAGCGGCCCGCGAAACCGGTAAGGTCGCGCAACGCCACCGTCGCCTGCGTCTTCGCGATCTCCACCGTGCCGCCGTCGTGCCAGAACCAATCCGCCCCTTTCGTGCCGAACGTCGCGCCGAGCGGTTTGCCGTCCACGAGCACTTGGAATTTCCCCGGCGTGCCCGGCGCTTTCCACCGCGCCACCCAATCCTTCGTGCGGACGAAGACCTTGTAGGTGCCCGCCGCTGGAAACGTCACCGTTGTCGTCGCGTCCTTCACCGGTTCGCCCAGCCCGTGCGCGAGCAGATATGGCGACCCCATGATCTCCACGAACTGCGTGTCCAGCGACCAGCCGCCGTGGTCTTTGAAATTCTCGGCTTCGACGAGGACTTGCGCAGCCAAGGCGGGCAGGGCGGCGGCGGACAGAAGGACGGTCAGCATTCGCTTCATCGAGTTCATAGTGGCGCGGATGATGCCAAGATGAACCTCGGGACCGCAAGCTTCAAGGCGCGCTACGGTTGGGGGAAACGCTTGTCGAGGAAACGGCCGTTCTTTTGGATCAACTCGCCGTCGGCGTAGATTTCGCCGCCGTTGCGGAGGTCGCAGACCATGTCCCAGTGGAGGCCGCTCCGGTTTTTGTTGCCGGTTTCAGGATAGCCCGCGCCGAGGGCGAGGTGGATGGTGCCGCCGATCTTTTCGTCGAAGAGGGTGTTCTTGGTGTATCGCTTGACGTTGTAGTTGGTGCCGAACGCGGCCTCGCCGAGGTAGCAGGAGTTGCGATCCATCGCGATCATGGTGCGGAGGAAGTCTTGGCCTTTGTCGGCTTCGGCTTTGGCGACTTTGCCGCGCTCGAAAGTGAGGCGGACGCCGGTGGTTTCGCGGCCGTTGTGGACGGCGGGGAAGCTGAACTTGACGCGGCCCTCGACGGTCTGCTCGACGGGACCGGTGAAGACTTCGCCATCGGGGAAGTTGAGATGGCCGTCGCAATTGATCCATGTGCGACCCCGGACGGAGAAGGTGAGGTCGGTTTCCTCGGCGACGATGCGGATCTGGCGACGGCAGTTCAGGAAGTTGGTGAGGGCCTGCTGGCGTTTGGAGATGCGCCGCCAGGTCTGGACCGGATCGGGGTCGTCGAGATGGCCCGCGCCGTAGACGAACTCCTCGTATTCTTCAAGGGACATCTCGGCGTCCTGCGCGCTGGCCTGGCAGGGCCACTGGGTGCCGCACCAGCGGAAGGTTTTGGCGGCGGTGCGATCCATGAGGAGTTTGAGGATTGGTTTGCGGGCGGAGGAGGCCAGGGCGAGGCGCTTGGGGTCCACGTTGCTGAGGCACTTGGTGTTCACGCCGGCCCAGATGCCGATGGAGGCGTCAATCTTGCGGGCTTTGTAAAGGGCGAGCGGGGAGAGCCATCCGAGTTGTTCCTTGTTGGCTTCGGCGTAGAAAATTTCGGCCATGCCGCCGAGGGTGATATCGCTGACGACGAATGCGCCACGCCGGAGCGCGGCGCGGTAGCAGGCGCGGATCAACGGGGCGGCGATGGCGTCGCCGTTGATGGTGACGAGGTCGCGGGGCTTGAGCTTGAGGGAGTAGTCAACGAGGAGGTGGGCGAGTTTCTCGATGCGCGGGTCTTTCATGGGGGTGGTGAACGACGGTTCTTTATTCAGCGGCGATCTTGATCGTGTGCGTCACCGGCACAAACGCGGCTTTGATGGCGGCGGCGAGCGGGGTGCGCTTGGCCTCGGTGGCTTTCACGATGGCTTCGCGATCGAGTTTGCCGGTGGCGTCGCGCATCGCAAACAGTTCCTTGGTCTCTGGGTCCTTGATGTCGGCGGCGGCCTTGAACTTGCCCTTCATCAGTTCGTTGAAGATCTGCTTTACTTGCTTGGTTTCGTAGCTCTGCTTCGCCAGCACGGCGTCATCCACCTTCTTGAACGCGTCAGAAAACGGATTCACCACGAAGTCGGCAGCGAGGTTCACGCCGCGCGCGAGTTGCTCGGCGGAGTAGCTCCGCGTCTCGGCTCCCCACGTGACCTTGCAGGTCTTCGCCTTGGCGTTCTTCACGACGAGCGTCAGGCGGTTCAGTTGCTGGTTGAATGGGATGAGCGTCATCGCCGAGCGGATGCTGCCGTCGCTCTTTTCGTCGCCGGTGGCGCAGAACGGATAGCGCCGGCTCTCCACTGTGACCTCGCCGGCTTTGCTCGACACAACCTTGTGGCCGGCGGTGGCGGCGGCTTTGCCGCTGGCGAGGTCCACGGTGAACGCGCCGATGTTGCCGTCGAGGCTCATCGCTTTCAGGAACGCGTAGGCCATGACGAGCTGGCCGGCCCAGCCGGGATGGACGCCGTCCTTGCCGGCGATGGCGTAGTCGGGGGCGTATTTCCGCTGCGCCTCGAAACCGGCGGTGAACATCGGCCAGAAGACGTCGGCGAACGCGACCCGCTCCTTCGCAGCGATCTCGATGTCGAGGTTGCGCAGTTTGCAAAGGCTCAGGTTCAAGTCCTCGACCGTGCCGCTGGCAGTCTTGACCCACGACGGCATTTTGCCGACGCAGCCGGGCGAGCCGAGCACGACGCGCGCGCCGGCCTCCTTGAACGACTTCACGATGGCCGTGGTGTTTTCGACATACACTTGGCCGATGGCGTCCTCGTAGGGACGATAGCGGTGGTCGTTCATGCCGTAGCAGGTCGTGGCGATGGTCGGCGAGAAGCGCAGGCAGTCGTTGGTCATGCGCGCGAGGAATCCCGGCGCGCGCTCGCCGCTCCAGCCGTATTGGCGGACGGTGACGCCGAGCTGTGGCACGCAGACAGTCAGATAGGTCTCCATGATCCGCGAATACATCTTCTGCTCGGTGATCGAGTCGCCGCAGATGGCGAGCCGGTCGCCCGGTTTCAGCAGGAGGCCGGCGGGCGCGGGCGCTTTGAGCGGCTCGAACTTAACGAAGAACGGGTCGCTCGGCTTGGACTCCAGCGGCGGCGCGGCGATGACGGTGACAAGCGAGAGGGCGAGAACAATGAGAGAGAGTTTGTAGCGCATGGTTGAGCGCGGAGTCTTCCGATTTCCGTCGGGCGCGTCAAGACGCGAAAAACTCCCCCGCCTCCGCTCAGTTCTCGCGCTGGTGAACCAGCTTCCCGTCGAAATAGGTGCGCAGCACCTTCGCGCCGCGGATGTCGTCCGCAGAACAGGTGAGCAGGTCGCGGTCGAGCACGATGAAGTCGGCGCGCTTGCCCGGCTCCAGCGAGCCAACCTCCTCGTCGAGCCGCAGCAGGTAGGCGTTGTTCCGCGTGTAGAACTGGATGGCTTGCTCGCGCGTGAGGCTCTCTTCGGGATGAAGCTGGCCGTCATACCAGCGGGCCTTGCGCGTAATCGCCGTCCAAATGCCGAGGAACGGGTCGTAAGGATTGTTTGACCGGAGCGAGCCGATCTTCTGCATGTGGTCGGAGCCACCGCCGGCGTTTGCGCCCAACTCGAAGCACGTCCGCAGCGGCTGGAAGTAACGTAGCCGGTCGTAGCCGAAGTGCGCCACAAGCGTGCGGGTGTCGAGGTAGAGCCACGCCGGCTGGATGTCCAGCGACACGCCGAGCCGCGCCGCCTGCGCCACGGCCTCGCGGCTCATGAAGTTCGAGTGCGAGATGCACGGTCGGCTGTGTCGGATGGGCGTCGTCTTGTTCACTTCCTCGTAAGCGTCGAGCAACGCGTGGACCGCGCCGTCGCCGACGGTGTGCGCGGTGAACTGGAGATCGCTCTCCACGGCCGCGCGAACCATCGGCACGAGCCGCTCGTGCGGGATGAACAACACGCCGCGATACGCCGGGTTGGTGATCGAGTAAGTCTCGCTGACTCCCCACGGCTGGCGCATGTAGGCGCTGCCGGTGAGCATCCCGCCGTCGAGGTAGGTCTTCACGCCGATGACACGCACGGGGCCGCTCTTGTCCTTGAACAGCGGATGCTCCGCGGCGCGGCGGATGTTTTCCTGAATCTTCGGGATGTCGCCGGAGGAACTGAACCCGAGCACGACCGGGATGCGGACGGTCAGCCGTCCCTCGTCGCGCAGCTTCACATAGCGCGCCACAGTCCTGTCGCTGCAATCGCGATCGGCGACCGTGGTGAGGCCGACGGAATTGTAGTCCTTGAACAACTCCACCTGCCGCTGGAACGACTCCGCCTCCGTCGGCGATTTCGCCGTCGTCTTCACCTTCAAGTAACCGCCGCATCGGCGCAGGATGCCGGTCGGCTCGCCGGTCTTCGGGTCTTTTTCGGCGAAGCCCGGATCGCCTTCCTTCACTTTGAAGTTCCGGTCAATGCCACTCAGCTTCAACGCGAGCGAGTTCACCGACGCGTCCGGGCCGGTGCTGTAAAGCACCGGATGGTTCGGCGCGGCGGCGTCCAGTTCGGCGCGCGTCGGGTAGCGTTTCTCGCGGAGTCGCGTGATGAAGACCTGGCGCAACACAATCCAGTCGCCTTCCTTCACCACCTTCGTCCGCGCCTTGATGTAGTCGAGCACGTCATGGACCGTCTCGAAGTTCGGCAGCGGATGGTCGAATTCGGTGAGGCACGCGCCGCTGGGATGCGTGTGCGAATCAATCAGTCCCGGCAACACGAGCTTGCCGCCGAGATCCACGAGCTTCGTGTCGGGGCCTTGGAGCTTGAGCACGTCATCGTTGCGGCCGACCGCGACGATGCGCGCGCCCCGGACCGCCATCGCCTCGTGGATGGAGAAACTCTTGTCCACCGTGGCGATCTTGCCGTGATGGACGATCAGGTCTGGCGACGCGGCCAAGGAGGGCAAAATCATGGCTGGCAAAATCATGATTTTGCCCAGCATGATTTTGACAAACCTCAGTGACGCGTCTGCTGCTCTGCCCAAGTTGTTCATTTCAAGTTCTCCTCGAAAAGCCGATACGCCTTTTCCCGCATCGCGTCGGGGAAATCGTGGTCGCAGTCGGGATGCTCGACGAGGAGGTGGGCGGGTTTGCCGAATAGCTCGTAAACCCGCGCCGGCGCCGCGACAACACGATCCACGCTCTGCCATTTGAAGTTACTGTCCTTGAGCGGCGCGTTGATGAAGCACACGCGCGGCGCGAGTGCGCCAACCATCTCATGGAAGTCGAACGGAATCTCCGCGAGCCTGCCCGCATAACAGGCAAGCTTCGGCATGTAGCGCGTCTGGCACCAGCCCTTCTCCGGCTGCCAGACCTTCGGGTCGCCGCCGTAGTAGTCGCAGTAGGAATCCAGCCCGCAACTCGACACGACGACCTTGATGCGCGAGTCGAAAACCGCCGTATAGACGGAGTTGTGCCCGCCGAGCGAGTGGCCGACCGCGCCGAACGCGCCACGCTTCACGAACGGCAGCGACTCCAGCAAGTCGAGGCCGCGCATGTTGTCCCAGACCGCTTTCAACGTGCCGCTCTGCCAGCCGAGCGCTTTGATGTCGGGCTGGTAGTTGGCGAGCAACGGATACGACGGCGCGAGCGTCACGAAGCCGCGCTCAGCCAGTTCCTGCGCGTATTGGCGGTGCGGCTTGCCGCCGAGGCCGACGACGACTTTGTGGCCGATGGTGTTGTCGGTCGGATGGAGGCAGAGGACGGCGGGAGCTTTGGATTTTGGATTGCGGATCGCGGATCGCGGAATGAGCAGATAGGCCGGCACACGACCGCCAGGTTCGGAAGCGTAGGTGATGAGCCGCCGGACATAGGTGCCGCAGTCGGTTTCCTCTTCCACCTTCATGTCGAGCGGGCAGCGCTTCGCCTTGCCTGGCAACGGCCCCATGACTTCCTGCATCGCCGCCAGAATGCTCGCGCGGCGCTTCTGCCAGTCCGCGACGGTCTTTACCGGCGCGACCTCGCCGCGCGCGTCGCGGTAGGTCAGGAGGTTGTTGCGGTCGAGCCGTGGCGGCTGGTTCGACTCTGCGGCCAAGCCAACCGCCGCCAGGATGAGCAAGCTCGTCAGGAGTGCGCAGCCTCGTGGATTCATAGTGTCCTCATTGTTTCAGGCGATCATAGAGTTCGTGAACTTTGCCGACGATGCGCTCCTCGATGTCGGGCTTGTAGTCGGGCGCTTCGTAGCCGCCTTCCTTCAACACACGCAGGCTGGGGATGTAGCCGCCGTAATCGTTCGAGTAGCCCGCGACCCAGACGACCGCCTTGCTGGCCAGTTCGCGCTTCAACCGCAGCGAGTAATCCACCACAACCTCTGCGCCGAGAGTCACCAGCGTCAGGTCGTCGCCGAGGCGGATGACCTGCACGGGATAGTTGCGGGGCGGAACGGGCTTCTTCGGGTCCTTCTGCTCGCGCTCCAGCGTGACGTATTCGAGCGCGGCGCGAATCGGCCCGCGCACCGGCCGCACGTGCGCGGCCATGGCGGCCTCGACCGCATAGGCCAGCGTGCGGCCGTGCTGTTGCGCGAACTCCAGCGGCTTGACGTAGGGAATCATGTAATGGCGCGGATAGGGATTCTGGTCCGCGCCGCAGCCCTCCATGAACATCGCGGTCAACCCCGGCCGCCCGTTTTGCAACGTCTCCTGCGCGAAGCCGGCATAGTCGCCGTTGAACTCGTAGCGCTGCACGTTGTTCGTCATCGAGGTCGAACTGAGCGTGGTGTTGTGGCACGCGTAGCTGAACAGCACGGCGCAGAGGTTGGTGCCTGGCGACTGCACCATCAACACCGGCACGTTGTGGTCCACCGGACCGTCGGGGTTCGGCGCTTTCTTGGAGTTGGGATCGGTCGCCGGCAACTCGTAGTTGCGGCGGCGGTTCATCGCGAAACCGCAACGCGCGTGGGCCTGGCTGAGTTGCGCGGGGGCGAGTTTGCCGATCGCTTCATCCACGATGCGTGTGAGCCGTTCCCGCAGGAAAGCCGAGTAATGTCCCTCCGTCTTCTCGCCTTCCTTGATCTCGCGGTATTCCGGCCCGCAATGCGTGTGCGAGGCGTTCATCACGAGGCATTCCGGCGGCAACTTATGGCGCTCCATGGCGTGCTTCTCCACAAATTGCCGCAGCCACGGCCGCACGCCGATGATGTCCATCGTGATGACGACCAGCCGCGCGCCTTTCTCGTCCTCCAGCGCGAGAGCCTTGGCAAAGAGGCCTTGTGCCGTGCCGTGTGAGGGTGATTTGCGCGCCGAGTAACCGGACATCCACATGTTCGTCTGCGGCGTGATGACGGCGGACGCGACGCCCGCCTTCCAGAGATAGTTAGTCTCGACGGTCGCGGCGAAACCGTGGCTCGCACAGAGTGCCAAAACGACCGTCAGCAATGAGATGAGTCTTGCAGTGTTCATTTGGTGCTCGCGATGACAGTGCCATCAGCTTTGGTTGGCTCCTCGATGGTGACTTTGTCTTTGCCGAACGCCGCGACGAGGTCGGGCAGGTCATACACCTTCAGCACGCCGTGGATGGCCGTGATGAGTTGGTCTTTCGCCGCCGGCTCGCGGAGGACGCTGGCCCATGACGCCAGCGTGCGACGCAGCGTCAGCGAAGCGAAAAGCTGCGGCTCCAGCGCCGCCGCGTGCAACGCCGGGACACCAGCCGCGCCGACGCCGACGAGATGGACTTTGCGCGGCGCGCCTTTCGCTTCGTAGCCGGCGAGGAAACGTGCGCAGACCAGCGCGTCCTCCGTCCACATGCCGACGAGCGAGCGGCCGAGCAGGTAGGAATGATAGAAATCGCCCGCCACAGGGCCGAACGAGCCGCTATACCATTTCCGGCTCTTCTCCTCCGTCTCGCCGAGGCCGCGCAGGTCCACCGCGAGGACGAGATGGCCTTGCGTAACGAATTGCTCGATCGGCCCGCCCGGCGCGGCGTCGGTTAACTTGCCCTGGCCATGGAGATAGAGATAGACGTTCTCGTCCGGCTTCGGCGGCACGAACGCAAGCGCGGGCAGCACGATGCCCGCTTCCGGCTCCAGCGCGATCTTCTCGATGCGGTAACCCTGCCGTTCGATATGGCCCGCCATGCAGACCGTCGGCGGCAGCAGCGCGCCAAGCGAGCGCACGCCGGCGGTCTCGCGCACCTTGGCAAGCGCGTCGGCCTTCGGCGTCTTGGTCCAGAGTTTCTGCCGCGCGGGCGCGAGCTTCTTCTCGGCCTCGACGTTCAGGTCGAAAACCGACTTCTCGCCGGGCATGAGCATGACCTGGCCTTTCGGCGAGCACTCGATCTCCGGGTCTTTGCGGATCGGGAACTCCGGCTCGATGATGTCGTCGTCCTCGCCCAGCAGCCAGCGGCGCATCCAGCGCGCCGCGCCGACGCGCAGGTGCGTGCTGAAGCCGTGCGGCTCGTCGGCTTCGACGAGGTCCACGTGATTGGCGAAACCGAGCCGGCCGTAGATGCGCTTGGCCTCGCGGAAGGAGTCCCACGATCCGGTGATGTCGAACATGTCGCGCGTGGCGACGCACATCAGCGTCGGTTTTGGCGCGCGCATGATGACGTAGTCGCCGTGCTCCATGCCGAACGCGATCTGGCCGTAGATGTTCTGCTCGCCGTCCTGGCCGCCCTGTCTTTCGAGCAGCTTGCGGAACGAAGTGAGGTAGCACGCCGGCGCGGCGGCGACGATGCGGTCGTCGAGCGCCATCAGGTAGCTGGTGAGCGTGCCGCCGCCGGAGTTGCCGGTGCAGCCGATGCGCTTCGGGTCAATCTCCTTGCGGCTCTGGAGGTAATCAATCGCCCTCATGCCATCCCAGACGCG
>Ga0233425_10004834_pt1 | contig 22025 bp, 20 predicted proteins | sample Watercolumn_Towu_2_FD_181712 | JGI IMG/M metagenome (GOLD analysis project Ga0233425, IMG submission 181712) | Freshwater microbial communities from Lake Towuti, South Sulawesi, Indonesia - Watercolumn_Towuti2014_140_MG | ecosystem: Environmental > Aquatic > Freshwater > Lake | place...
TCTTGCCCTTATTCCTGTCATTCTCCATGTAAAACTTTTCCCTCAGCCAATATTTCCTTTATGAAATCGTCACCCATTTTTATCCTTTTGTTGAGTTCATCTTTTGTAAGAACTACTGGCTGAATGGATATGCCCTTTATATTTCTGATTATCTTTCGTACCTCGCAAAATCTGTCAATTCTTCTTTTATTCGATTCTTTAATAATGAGCAGATCGATATCACTATTTTTTGCCGGTTTACCATACGCATAAGAACCAAAAAGGATGATTTTTTCCGGCTGGTATTCTTCTTTTATTTTTTTAACAATTTTTGAAATTATTTTTTCCCCGGTTTTGACTGGCATATCATTTTTCCTGCAGAAATCTACAAAAATTTTCGAAACCCCTGAACTTTTATCTCTTACATCCCCCCCCAATAAACGGCCTAAGAAAACTTCTACTCCCGGAGGTTCATAACAAAATCTTTCATCACTTCTGCCTGTTCTTCGGGTGTGCCGGGGATATAATCCTGCAACTCTCCCTCTCTGAAAAAATTCGGCATCTTTGTGCCGGGCTGGATTGATTGAGGATTGAGAAGCCACTGCTTTATCCACTGAGGTTTCAGCCTTTCCCTGGCAAGCATGAGATCCGGAGCCCAGTCTTTTGGTTCTCCCTCGGGAAGTTTCCCGCCTTTTATATGGCACTGCAAACAATGTATATCCTTAGATTCAAAAAGCCTCTTCGCCATCGACAAATAACCGGGAGTGTGTGTTTCTTTTTTCCCGATATATTCCTTTCTGGTTTCAACAATATATTCAAACGGATACGGTGTGTTATCCTTCAGGGCAAAAAACCTGGACAAATTAGCCGCTTCGTCATTCGGCAGACCAAACGTGGGCATCTTTACGTCCAGCCATGGCCTTAAGTCAAAAGGTTCTTTCAAAAATTCAAAAGCCCATTGGGATTGCACTTTTCTGCCTTCGCCATAAAGCAAAGGAGGCGCAAACACCCTGGCCTCTTCAGGCATAAGCCCCTCTTCATCAACATGATATTGAATAATTTCTGAAGCAAGGTCAATTTTAGGCGTCCAATGTTTCCGGAGAATCTTTTCTTTCTCAACAAAAACCGTATCGCCTGCCTTTTGATTAAGTTCGGCATTATTTTCTATAAGCTGGAAATACACACCGTCTTCTTCATCCAGTTTTACGAATCCCTTGAGTTCTATATTCCCTGCAAGATATAATCTGTCCACATCGAACTGGTGGCAACCGGTGCAATTATACTTTCCCACCAATCTCTTTCCCTCCACCATTGCCCGCTCAGAATCTTCCAATCTGTCAATGTACTCTTCCGTTAGTTTCTCCTCACTCAATCCGTTTAGCAGAACGATTAACGCCTCAATTTCTTCCTCACTCAGGCCAAAATCAGGCATTTTAAGGCGGTCATCCGGTTTTTTATACTTACCCGTGTCGAATTGCCTTGGATCGCGCAGCTTCGCCCTGAACCACGACCTTCTTGCCTCTCCCACATTTTCACTGGCATGTTTGAGCCCCAGTTCGCCAAGTATCTTTTTTTCCTGTAAACCAAAATCGAACAAATGGACATCTTTCGACCCAATGGCTGACAATTCAGCGCCGATCTTTCCTATCCCCTCCATCCCTTTGATCTCATGGCATCCGAAGCATCCATATCTCTTGATCAAAGCCTCCCCCTTGCGGGAATATTCCTTGTCTTCCAGCCAGGGTATATCATTATTTACTGCTTCCCCTGCCGTTTTGTTTATAAGGTATCCGGTAACCGAACTCGCCGTTTCCTGATCCAGCCTGAAAGACGGCATACGTGTGAGCGGTTCTTTCTCTTTGGGGTTCATGATCCACTCTGTCAGATAACCGTAATTTATTTTCTCCCCAATATGCGCCAGGTTCGGAGCAAACCCGCGTTTAGCGTCTTTTTCATAGCTATGGCATGCGGTACACCCCAAATGTTCAAAAACAAAATCTCCCCGGCTTAATTGTCCATCATCGAATGCCGGCATCTCTTCCAAAACGTTTTTTTCATCCGCATGCTGCCACAGATATGCTGCTATTGCACGCGATTCTTCTTCCGAAAGCCTGAAATCGGGCATCAGCGTTGTAGGCCGAAACGCCCGCGGGTTTTGTAACCACGGAACAATCCACCCGGCTTTTACCTTGTTTCTTATATTCTTAAGGCCAGGACCGATCATCCTGTTTTTGTCTCCTCCAAAACCAGCGGTTTCGTGACATCCGTGGCAACCGAGTTCTTCAAATAATCTTTTCCCGCGCCAGAGAACGTCCCCCCCTCTGACCTCCTTCCCTTCGTAATGGCACTTAAAGCACGAGCTTTGCGCCAATTTCCCCCTGTTTAGCGGTTTAAGCCAGTATTCTGCCTCTCCGTGAGCCTCTTTTACCCCTGTGGTAGCGCTTGCCTGCCCTTCGTGACATATTGCACAGCCGAATTTTTCGGGAGGGTGGTACCCCAGATATAATTCACGATCAGGATGGCTTGTAAAAGGCTGTTCGTCAGACACACTTTCCGCCCTGTCTATGCCGACGTGGCACGACATACAGCGGTCTGTGATATTAATGCTTTCCATATACGTTTGATACATCTGGAGCGTGGGTCGGGTTTTTTTGAAACTGAGCAGCCTGGCTTCGTACTTTTTCATATCCGTTGTGTAGGATTCCAGTTCCCCCGTATGAGCGACGACGTTGCGTTTCAGTTCATTCAGGCGCATCTTCACGGAGGCCATCCTCTCTTCAGCGGCCTTTAATTTTGAGGCAACATCTTTCCCCATCTCCTCCAGAAGCACTATTTCGTCCTTGATATGTTCGTCCTGACTTTTTCCGTAAAGATACTCTTTTCCCATGCTTTCATTGCGCATTACTACCGATTCGAACCGCAGGGATTCCAGTTCTTTGCCCAAAGCTTTTTGTTCGTTTATCAGTTTCAGGTACTCGTCCTGTACAGCCGGTTTTTGGAACTCTTGCCGGGCAAGTTCCAGCGTATTCTTTGTCTCTTCATATTTCTTTTGCACCTCCGGGCTTTCAAAATACGCCCGTTCTTTCTCATAGTTCCGTTTGATTTTTTCATACTCCAGGCGATAGAATCTCTTCTGATAATTTTTCCACGGCCGTCTGTCGTAGGTTTCGTTCACAATTGCCCATGCGGTAACTGCAACGAGGAGGAAACTAACCACGACAAATGTGGCGAGGTAAGACGTATCCTCTTCTTTTTTGATGGGATGTTGATTTTTGTTGGTTAACATGTGCAGTGCAAAGAATTACAAAATAACCGCAAAGGCCTGATTTTATATTCAGGAATTTCAAATGAGGGGTTGAAAATCTTCAACCCCTACAAGTCACTGCCGAAGGCAGACTCATTTTATATATTAAACCACGGCGTTACCCAGATATATTTTACATGAAATACGAGCCTTAGAAATACCTTTATGGGCAGCGCCATCATAGACAGGAACAGAAATGCCACAATAGAATATTTTATAAAGCCCAGTTTTTCCAATACCACGCTTTTCCTTGATTTCATAATACGATGGGGAATCATTAAGCCAAAGTAAAAGTAGCAGACAACTGTCAGGCCGCCCAGAAAATTCCCAAGAGGAGATTTTGAGTTAACGCCTATAAAGCTGGTCAGGTCATAGTTGATTTCTGCCGCAATCCGATGCGGGTCCCATTCCTGCCACGGCCAGAACCAAAGCCAGCCTGGACCCCGCATAAAGACGCCAATGATAATCAGCATAATCCACAAGACATGGAAGCCGAAACAAAAGGTAAGCATGGCAAACATCCGTTCTTTGAACGTATAATATCCGTTCCCTTTGGGGTTAATGTCTATATAGGGTATGGCCATCAATCCAATGATAATGAGCATGGGGAAAGCGACCCCGGCTATCCATGGGTCAAAATAAACAAGCATCTCCTGGAGGCCTAAAAAGTACCATGGCGCTTTTGCCGGATTCGGGGTTACTGTCGGGTCTGAAAGTTCTTCCAGCGGCGCATCAAAGAGGATAGACCAGACAATGAGGATGATGGTACATACGATTGCCGCCAGAAATTCCTTTCTCACCAAATATGGCCACGTGGGTAGTTCGTCTTCAGTTACCTCGGCATCTTTCTCCTTTGCAAGGGTAGCGCCTTTAATAAAGGCCAACGCCCTGTATCTCCCTTTATCTTTTTGTTCTTCCGGTTTGTTTTCCATTTTTATTGACTATTCAGGTTTACAAGAGTACAGAGTCGGTTTTTACTCATTGGCAGAATATGCAAAACGGCGCATAGTGATTGCATTTACCGGACAACGCTTGACGCAGAGTCCGCATCTGATACATTTTTCTTCATTGATAACCATTGCAGCGTCCCAGTCGTGAGGTGAGGCGTCTCCGTCGGCAAAATTTTCCGCAATTTTGACATTTTCACGCGATACCATAGAAATACAATTGTACGGACAAATATCCACACAGCCGCCGCACAATATACACTGTTCATCGATGAAAATATTGAAATGGCACAGCAGGCAGCGTCCCGCCTCGTTCAAAGCATGATCCTTTGAAAGTCCCGTCTCCGTTTCTGCGTCCAGATCCCATCTCTCTTCCGGCGCAATAACACCCTGTTTTTGTCTGGGAGTTGCTTCATAATCCGGCATTCTTTTCGATGGAGACTGTTCTTTATAATAAAACGTATATTCTTTCCCCGCCGAACCGGTAAAAAATTGGTGTATCGACCTTGCCGCTTTTCTGCCGTCCGCTATTACTTCGATAACATTTCTCGGCCCGGTTATGCAATCGCCTCCGGCAAATACGCCCTTCCTCGCAGTCATATAATTTTCCTGATTAACAACGGGTATTCCCCGCGCATTTATCTCTATGCCAAATTTTTCCGATAAAAATGTCACATCCGGCGATTGACCGATGGCCGCTATGACCATTTCGGCAGGTATGGTAAAATTACTCCCCTCGACAGGTATTGGCCGTCTCCGCCCTTTTTCGTCGGCATCACCAAGCCGGTTTTTGATGCATTCTATGTGCGTGGTCTCCCCGGCAGGCGACCCTATTATTCTTGCCGTTGAAGTTAAATAATGTACCTTTATCCCTTCTTCCTCCGCCATCTGTACCTCTATTTCACCCGCAGGCATTTCTTCTAATGTCCTGCGATAGACGATGGAAACTTCTTTCGCCCCAAGCCTCAGCGACGTCCTTGCACAGTCTATAGCCGTAAAACCACCGCCGATTACCACCACTCTTTCAGGAACGGTTTTCACTTTTCCAAGATTTGTATCCTTCATAAATGCGACACCATGCATTACCCCTGCAAGGGTTTCGCCCGGAATGTCCAGCGACATTGATTTGTGAGCGCCGGTCGCAATATACACAGCGTCATATTTTTTCAACAATTCTTCGAATGTGTCAGGAGTATCTATGGGACTATTCAGCATTATTTCTACTCCCAACGCCACTATCTGGTTTACAGCGTCTCTTATTTTACTGCGCGGCAAGCGGTATGGCGGAATCCCTACGGTTAACATACCGCCGGCAACCGGCAACGCCTCATACATAACAACATCGTGTCCCTTAAATACCAAATCGTTTGCAGCCGCAAGACCGGATGGTCCTGAGCCGATTATTGCGACACGTTTCCCCGTTTTGTCTCTGTTCATCGGCTTGGGGGGAGATTTTTTAGAGGCGAATTCTGCTGCGCTTCTTTTGAGCGCGCAGATTGCGATGGGTTTGTCAATTGCCCCGCGGCGGCATGCAGTTTCGCAAGGATGAGTGCATACCCTGCCAAGTATATGCGGGAAAAGATTTGCCATGAAATTCAGATGTAAGGCCGAGTCAAAGTCACCTTCAGTTATTCGCTCTATGTAACTCATGGCAGGGGTGTTTACAGGACATGCAAACTGACAATTTATATTTTCCCTGAACCAGTGGTTGTCAGCTTTCACTATCCTGTAGTTCATGGAAACGATACTCCTTTGATGATTATGGGGAAAGAATCGCTTTTACGAAGCAACAATGAAACATTATCCCAAAATGTTCCTGAGAATCAAAGATTTTATAAATTTTCTTGTTCCCCATTCTCAACACTGCTAAAATAGTTTTTCCGATTTGGATGAACAATCCGGAATACCCGTGTAATTTACCTTAATTTAACAAACTCCAGCATTTGAGGAAATGTCCCATGCAAAGCGAACATCATGATCTTATTCATGAATTTCCCGAATATCGCGAGGAAATTCACAAGCTTAAAATGACCAATGAGCATTTTAAAAAACTTTTTGATGACTATCACAAGCTCGATCGGGAGGTCTACAGGGTGGAATATAATATTGAACCAAAATCAGATAAAGATATGGAAGACCTTAAGAAAAAGAGGCTTGCCCTGAAGGATGAGATTTTTAAAATGCTTAAACAAGGCAAACGCTAAAGGGAGCATTTTTCCTCTTCGCTGGAATGACATCGACCTGAGAGGAGTTTCGGTATGACGGGCATTGCTAAATGTCTAACCGATAAAGTGCCGCCTGCGCCATCTTTTGGGCAATACTGGGCGATTCCAGGTTATTTGCCGCAATCAGCCTGAGATATCCCTCCCTTGATTTCCTTTTGCACAATGCCCGCGACTATTTCCTCTTTGAAATTTCCGCAAAATTCATAAAAGGCGACACCCTTGCTGATATCGTAAAGGTATTTCGCTGTATTTTCCGGTGTTCTTTATTCGTAGCACTGTTTCTATAGCTTTTGTCGGGGCGCGCCGCCATGAAACCCGCGAAAAAACAAGCGCCCCCAGCAGGATTCAAACCTGCAGCCTTTGGCTCCGGAGGCCAACGCTCTATTCAGTTGAGCTATGGGGGCTATTTGATTTGGTTTTTGCCACGACTGCTATTCGCGATGTGTTTCAAATTCTACATCAAAGCAAGAATCGAAATCAAGTTCAAACTCGACATGCTCCCTTACCCTTTTTTGATTGACATAGACTACAGAATCTGTCAATATAATGCCAATGCAGTTTGTGATGCAAATCTAATAGCTTAGCAAATTTATGAATCATCGTACTGATATTGCACAATTATTTACATGAAAATAACTTCTCTGGATTTGAAACGGCAATATGAGACCATTCGGGAAGAAATCAATAGCGCTGTCTTAGAGGTAATAGCAAGCCAATCTTTCATTCTGGGCCCCTTTGTTGAGGCATTTGAACTCCGTATAGCAAAATTTTGCAAGGTAAAACACGCCATCGGTGTATCTTCCGGCACGGATGCAATCCTGCTGGCGTTAATGGCGTGCGGTGTTAAGAGTGGAGACGAAGTTATTACAACGCCTTTTACCTTCTTTGCCACAGCCGGTTCTATTGCGCGTTTAGGGGCAGTCCCCGTATTTGTGGATATAGACCCCTTTACTTACAATATAGATGTGACCAAGATTGCCTCTGCGGTGAGTAAGCGGACAAAAGCAATCCTTCCGGTTCACCTGTATGGGCAATGTGCCGATATGGACTCTATTGGGGAGATTGCGCGTACTCATAAAATAATGGTTATTGAAGACGCTGCTCAGGCAATAGGAGCCGTTTATAAAGGGGAAACAGCCGGTTCATTTGGAGATATCGGGTGTTTTTCCTTCTACCCCACAAAAAACCTTGGCGGATATGGGGACGGAGGACTTATAACAACGAATGACGACAAACTGGCGGAGTTCATTAAAATCCTGAGAGTGCATGGTTCAAAGCAAAAATATTACCATTCCCATATTGGTATTAACGGAAGATTGGATGCCATCCAGTCGGCAGTTTTGTCCGTGAAGCTGAAATACCTTGAGGGATGGTCTGAAAAACGAAGGTCGATTGCTTCTTATTATAATAAATGCCTTAAAGGTCTTCCAGTCAGGGTGCCCGAAGTTAACGGACACAATACTCACATATATCATCAATACGTGCTTGCGACGCCGAAGAGAGATTCGCTGGTAAAATATCTTGAACAGCAGGGAATTGAGACTGCCATCTACTATCCCGTGCCTCTCCATCTGCAAAGTTGTTTCGAATATCTGAAATATAAAAAAGGAGACTTGCCGGTGGCCGAAAAGGCGGCTCGTGAAACAGTGGCTCTTCCCATATACCCGGAACTCAGCCAGGGTGAACAGGACTATATAGTAAGCCATATAAAGAGGTTTTTTACTAACAACTAATTTGGTTTTTTATGAAAACGATACGAATACTCTTTGTTTTCTCGTTATTACTTTTCACAAGCCTGTGCAGTTACGCAGAAGGTCTGCTGTCAATAAAAAATATAACACCCAAACCTTTTTCACTTTCATCAAAACATATCACTACATGGAAAAAGGAGGGGGTGCGCGTTTTCCTGGCAGAAAAAGACGTCAGAATATTGCAGGGACAATTCCAAATTACGGCGGATTCTGCCGTTTGCTGGTTCAATGAGGAGGAAGCAGCCCAGCATTCAGTGGCGACAGTAGAAGTCTATTGCGAAGGGAATGTCACTATTTTACAGGAACAAAATTATGAAAATTACGCACAGGTCTATTTGCGATTCGAAACAATGAGCGGCATCGTGGTCAACCCTGACGTACAGCCGATAAAAACTTTCGAAGAGCCGCAGGAAAACGAGGTCGTATCGCGGGGTGAGGATATCCGGTCAAGAAAAGAGGAAGAATACTTGTCCCTCGAGATTCCTAAAAAGGGGCGTTCTCCGCAAGATACTTCCAAAGGAGAAGTGGTTGACATCGTTGCAGACAATATCGATTCGTGGATCGAAAAAGACAAACGTATTGTTGTCGCGCTTGGAAACGTGAAGATAAAAAAAACAGGTCAAACGATGGAGGCCGACAGTGTAATCTTATGGTTTGACCAGAAGGATTCAAAAGGTTCGGACTATTCCGGTTTGCCTCTTACTGAAATGTATGCAGAAGGGAATGTGATACTACGGCGGAAAGATGACGTACAAACTGCCGACAAGATATTCGAGAGCATGAAGGAAGATAAAGGGATTTTTGTTAACAGTCAGTTGAAAACAAAGATTCAGAAGCAGGAAAAAGATAAAACAGAAGCGATTTCTAAAACGAGTCTCCGCTCTCAAAAAAGAAAACAAGCTTTTCTGGAAGGACTGCCTGTCTATGTCAAAGGAGAGGAAATAAGACATATTGGAAAGGGGCAATATGAAATCAAAAACGGAGCGATAACCACGTGCGGATACGGACATCCACACTACCGGTTCCAGGGGAAAAAAATCAGGCTGATACAAAGAGGCGACCATAACATCGTATCTTCCACGCATAATTCACTATACATAGATAAATATCCTGTCGCTTATTTGCCTTATTTATCTCTCGACGTACGAAAGAAAGAGAGGATATTAAAAGACTGGCAGTTCGGTAGTTCTTCACGCTTTGGCACATTTCTTAGAACGGACTGGGATCTGTTTGCGGCAACAGGGGGAAAACAAAAAGACTGGAGCGATCTTACGTTAAACCTTGATTATATGGAAAAGAGGGGTGTTGGCACGGGTCTTGATTTTGAATATCAGGGAAAAGACCTGTTCGGTTACGTCAACACCTATTACATAAATGAACAGGGCGATTACGACATTGGGCACGTTCCCATCGAAGAAAGGGATCGGGGCACTATTCTCTGGAGACACCGGCAGGAATTGCCTTACGACTTACGTATGGATCTGGAATACTCCTATTTAAGCGATCCGGGATTCCTGAAAGAATATTTACCGCACGAATTCAAACAGGAGAAAGATCGTGAGACGGTACTGTATCTGCGAAGAATTCACGACACTACCGCAGAGACCTTTACGGTCAATGAGCAATTAAATGGATTTGACACAACCGTAGATTCTCTTAGGGAGAAGAACTATTCAGAGCGCCTCCCTGAAGTGGCATATCGTATTCTGGGAGAACCTATATGGGAGAACCGTCTCGTATTTACCTCCGAATCTACCGCAACTCATTTTGACAGCACGTTCAATCGGGAAAAGCAAACGGATAGCCCCCCATCCCTTTTTAGGGTAGACAGCGTAAATCAGGTGAGTATGCCCTTTAAGCCCGGATTTTTTAACGTAAAACCCTTTGTTGAGGGGAGAACGACCGGATATACAGAGAGCGTAGATTCGTCTGATTCTTCAGGCAGTTCGGATGACCAGGCGACAGGGCGCTTTATCGGCACCGTAGGGCTTGATGTAAGCTCGACCCATTGGAGAACATATAGCGTGTATAACGACCTTCTGAAAATCAACCGTCTGCGGCATGTTTTCGTTCCCGAACTTCGCTACCTGCACAACCCGGTTGTTACCGAGGACCCCGACAATTTATACCAATATGACAACATCGACTCATTGGATGCCTCACAAACTATCGTTGTAGGAGTAAAGAATGTGTTCCAGACGAAGCGTGGGGAACCCGGTCTTGAAAAAACTATAGATTTCATTACTTTCAACGCAGACTATTATATGTTTCCGGCAGATGATGGCATATACAATGACAGCATTAACGGAATTATTATAAGAAAAGACAACTTCGTTAATTTAGATTTTAAATGCCAATTAACAGATATGGTTGCATTCGTTTCCGAGCGAAATGAGTTTAACACGGAAGAGTTTCAGTTTGACGTCCTCAGTTCCGGCGTTGAGGTGTATAATCCGCCTGATTGGCAATATTTTGTGGGTCACAGACATATCAGAGACATCAGCTCTACGCTTATCCTGGCTGCGGATTACAGAATCAGCGAAAAGTGGAGCGTGCTGGCGGCGGAAAAATATGATTTCAAGTCCCGCATAATCGATGAAAATGATGATGATTACGATGACGAAGAAAGCAACAATAGAAACCTGAAGACCAATTTTGTGCTATCGCGTTATTTCCACGACTGGGTTGCAAGCCTGACGCTTGAACTGGATCCTGTCAGGGATGACAGTTCTTACAGATTTGACATAACGCCGAAAGGACTACAGAAAGCATCCAGGAGGCTCTGGTTCTAGGGCACTAGATTATGAAAAAAGCTGTCTATCCGGGAACCTTCGATCCTGTTACAAACGGGCATCTTGATGTTATTCATCGTGGCAGTCTCATATTCGACAGCCTGATCGTTTCCGTCGGATGCAATCCTTTAAAAGACACCCTGTTTTCCATCAAGGAACGCATGGAAATGATTTCAGAGCATGTCAAAGAACTGAAAAATGTCGAGGTCGATTATTTTGAAGGAATGCTGATTGACTATCTCAAAAAAAAACAAACAAACATCATCTTGCGGGGCATACGCACAGTGTCCGATTTTGAATATGAATTCCAGAGGGCGCTCACCAACCGGGTACTTGATAAGAAAGTGGAAACTGTCTTTGTAATGACAAGCGAGCAGTACTCATTTTTAAATTCCACGCTTATAAAGGAAGCCATCAGCCTGGGAGGCAGTGTAAGCCAATTTGTTCCGCCTGATATAGAACGGCGTTTAAAAGAAAAATTCAAGCATATTTACAGAAAGAATTCGTGATGAAAATGAACGTCGTCGCTATCGGTGACATCGTAGGAAAACCCGGCCGCATTATATTAAAAAATAAGTTGAGATCGTTTCTTGATAAAGAGGAGGTGCACTTTTGCATCGCAAACGGAGAGAATGCAGCGGGAGGGGCGGGTATTACAGGAGAAATTGCCGATGAGCTGTTTTCTTATGGTATCGATGTCATAACGACCGGCGACCACGTATGGGACAAAAAGGAAATATTACATACCTTAGAAACAGACAAAAATGTTCTCCGTCCCTTGAATTATTCGCCTCTGGCAATTGGGAAAGGGTATGTTACAAAGGATTCCAGGGGAGGGTTTCCAATCGGAGTCGTTAATTTACTGGGCAGGGTGTTTATGAAACCCGTTGACTGCCCCTTCAGAGCCGCGGATGAGATCGTAAAGGTTCTTTCCAAAGAAACCAAAATGATTGTTGTGGATATGCATGCCGAAGCGACATCGGAAAAAATTGCCATGGGACGTTATTTGGATGGCAGGGTAAGCGCCGTCGTCGGAACGCATACCCATGTGCCAACCGCCGATGAGCAAATATTGCCAAACGGGACGGCTTTTATAAGCGACCTGGGAATGACAGGCCCCCACGAATCTATTCTGGGGCGGAAAATAGACTGCGTGCTGAAGGCTGTCGTAACACAGATGCCCACCCGGTTTGATGTGGCGGAAAAGGATCTCCGGATAAATGGCGTGAAAATTGTCGTTGACAGTCAGACAGGAAAAGCGGACAGTATAAAAAGGTTTGAAGTAAAAGAGGGTAATTAGATGGATGCTGCCGATACCTTACCCCTGTTCCGGAATATCGCAAAAAGCAAAAATAAGATACTGACAATTTCTGAGCTCACCCGAAGGATACGCAGTTCCCTGGAGCAGGAGTTTTTTAATCTGTGGGTTGTTGGAGAAATATCCAATCTGAAAAAACCGTCTTCGGGGCACATCTACCTGACACTGAAAGACACCGGCGCTCAGCTCCAGGCAGTTATGTTCAGACCCCTCGCCAGCCGTATTAAGTTTGAGGTGAAAGACGGGATGGAGGTTTTGGCTTTCGGTTCCGTCACAGTGTACGAGCCCCGCGGCCAGTACCAATTGATCATAGAAAGCATTGAGCCGAAAGGCATAGGAGCGCTTCAGCTTGCCTTTTTACAGCTGAAAGAAAAACTCGGAAAAGAGGGTTTGTTCGACCCCGCTCACAAAAAACCGCTCCCCCTGCTTCCCCGGAAAATCGCAATCGTAACATCCCTAACGGGCGCTGCAATTAAAGATATTTTAAATGTAATTAACAGAAGATTCCCCAGGGTAGAGATTGTTATCTATCCGGTAAAAGTGCAGGGAGAAGGCGCAGCTCTTGAAATAGCTCAGGCAATTTACGATTTGAACACCCTTCCTGACATCGATGTGATGATTGTGGGAAGAGGCGGAGGCAGTTTGGAAGATTTGTGGGCGTTCAACGAGGAAGTGGTAGCGCGAAGCATTTATGCCTCTAAGATTCCTGTTATTTCAGCGGTCGGGCACGAAATTGATGTGACTATTTCAGATCTGGTTGCAGATAAAAGAGCCCTCACTCCTACAGAGGCGGGAGAGTTGGTTGTCCCGCGCTACGACCTGTTAAAAGACTCTCTGGAAAAAATAAAAACTAGACTTGCCCAGGCTTTGTATAATAAAATATTACTCATCAAAAACCAACTTCTGAGGGTGAAAAACAGTTTTGCGTTCAAAAGGCCCTTTGATAAGGTGGTGATGTTGCGGCAAAAATTAGATGAGTTTGTACAGCGACTTGCAACGATGGGTAAACATGCCGTGGAGCTGGAACGGGAGAGACTTGCCGGTTTTGCAAACAGGCTGGATAGCGTAAGTCCGTTGAAAGTATTAGGCCGGGGATATTCTATTACTACACGGGAGAACGACGTCAGGCCGATCAAATCGGCGGAAACAATAACGGTCGGCACACAGGTGAAAACCCGGTTTTTTCGCGGCGGAGTTGTTTCATCCGTTATTGAAATATTGAAATCATAAATTTACTTTGATTTATGGCAAAGATAAAATTCGAAAATGCATTAAAAGGACTTGAAGAAATCGTCGATCAACTGGAAAAGGGCGATTTGTCTCTCGACGAAGCGTTATCTAAATATGAGAATGGCATCAAATTGTATAAACAATGCGTTACGCTGCTGGACGACGCAGAAAAGAAAATACAGGTATTGATAAAAGATGAAAACGGCGCCTTCCGTACGAAAGAGTATGAGACGGATACGGCTCAAAATAATGAGTAAAACTATTCGTAACCATTTACTAAATCTTTGATTAAAATCGAAAGACGTAATTATGAGCAAATTATTGGATTGCATTGAATATCCTGAGGATTTAAAAAAGTTAAGCCCCGAAGACCTCCCTAAACTTGCCGCCGACATTCGCGAGTTTATTATCGACACGGTGTCAAAAAACCCCGGGCATCTTTCGTCAAACCTTGGGGTCGTTGAGCTGACCATTGCACTGCATTATTGTTTCGATTTCAAGCGTGACAAAATTGTATGGGATGTAGGCCATCAGGCGTATGTCCACAAAATTCTCACCGGCAGAAAATCAAGATTCTCAACCTTAAGGCAGTACAAAGGACTCAGCGGATTTCCGGACAAAAATGAAAGCGTTTACGACCCGTTTACCTGCGGTCATAGCGGAAATGCAATATCGGCAGCCCTGGGACTGAGCTGCGCGGATGAAACCATCGGCTACAAAAGATCGATAGTCGCGGTTGTTGGAGACGGCGCAATAGGGGCCGGGATGTCTTTCGAGGCATTAAATCATGCAGGCGATCTCAAAAAAAATCTGCTGGTTGTACTCAACGATAACGAGATGTCAATATCGAATACCGTCGGAGCATTTTCAAAACATCTGAATAAAATCAGAACAGTGCCTTTGTATGCCGATTTAAAGAAAGAAGTTCACGGCCTCCTGAACATTCTGCCAATCTTTGGCAAACCTGTCGGAAAGACACTGGAACATATTATCGAACTGATCAAAAGGGGCTCTGCTCCCGGTCAGATATTCGTGGATCTGGGATTTAATTATTTTGGGCCAATCGACGGGCATGATTTCCGGACGTTGATTGAAACAATAAACAACATCAAACATCTTGAAGGCCCCGTGCTGTTGCATGTAATAACGGAAAAGGGGAGCGGCTTTGAACCCGCTTCCCAGAACCCCACGCAGTACCATAGCGCCGGCAAGTTTGAAATGTGCAATGGGAAAATTACGCAGGCAGTGAAGGATCCCAAAAAGATTCCATACACGAAGGTTTTCGGCGACACCATTGTGGAACTTGCAAAGGCGGATCATAAGATAGTCGGCATTACTGCCGCTATGCCCGACGGAACAGGCATGGTCACTTTTGGCAAAAAATTTCCGGATCGTTTCTATGATGTGGGAATTTGCGAGCAACATGCAGTAGGTCTGGCGAACGGACTGTCTGCCGGTGGATTAAAACCGGTGGTTGCCATCTACTCCACATTTTTGCAAAGAGCCTATGACCAGGTATTTCACGACGCATGCCTGCAGCAGAACGGCATTGTATTCGTTTTAGATCGTGCCGGAGTTGTGGGGGACGACGGCCCTACGCACAACGGAGTTTTTGATGTCGCTTATCTGAGAAATTTACCGGGAATTGTCCTGATGGCTCCTAAAGACGGAAATGAGCTGCGGTCTATGCTGAAACTTGCTCTGGACATGGATAAGGTCGTTGCGATCAGGTATCCCAAGGAAGATATTCCTGATGAGCAACCGGTTTCTCAGTACAAAACAATTGATTTTGGGAAGGCGGAGATATTGAAAGAAGGAACGGACGGTGTCCTTTTTGCCTATGGAGCAATGGTACAGAGATGCTTACAGGCCGCAGAAAAACTAAGCGAAAAAGGCGTCGAAGTGACCGTAATTAATGCACGGTTTGCCAAGCCGCTGGACAAGGAACTTATTCTTGACCTGGTGAGAAACAATACATTGATTATGACGGTTGAAGATCATGCACTGATGGGCGGTTTCGGTTCTGCCGTACTTGAACTTGTTTCCGAAGAAGGAGAAAATACAAGCAAGATTGTAAGGGTTGGCATTCCCGACCGCTTCATTGAGCACGGCACCAGAAATTTGATGCTGAAAAATTTGGGGCTGGATGAGTTTGGGATTGCCGATAAATTTATCGAAAAACTTGATCTGGTAAAAGAAAACCGCTCATTTGCCAGATCGGAAAAGAGACGTTTAAACGTTTAGACGCATGAAAAAGATTCTGGTTTTCGGTGATTTAAACAAGAAAAAAATACACGATTCGGTATGTGAGTTAAAATCATGGCTGGACAGCCGTGTAGTCGCAGAAATCGTTGATTTATCCAAAAGAGAATCTGTCGGGAAAAATAACGCTGAAATGGCTTTGGTTTTTGGCGGCGATGGGGCGATATTGTCAACCTGCAGGACACTGGGAAGGAACCAGATACCTATCCTTGGTGTACACATGGGACGATTTGGTTTCCTGGCAGAACTTATGGAAAAGAATGTGCGTGTTTTACTGGAAAAGATATTGACGGGGAACTATCAGGTGAGAAAAAGGATGCTCCTTTTGTGTCATGTCAGACGTGCAGGCAAGATAATTATTGAGTCAACGGCTATTAATGACGCCGTAATTTCACGTTCGTCACTATCGCGATTGATTTCAATAAAGCTGCTTATCAACGGGGAGGACGTGGCCACATATCGCGCAGACGGTCTCATCGTATCGACCCCCTTAGGTTCAACGGCTCATTCGTTATCCGCCGGAGGCCCGGTTTTGACGCCGGACTTAAACGCTTTTGTTGTTGTGCCGATATGCCCCCATACGCTCACCAATCGACCGCTGGTCGTATCGGGAAACGTAAAGATCGAAATGGAACTTCTGTCTCAGTTGAGCGGCACCGGATTCACCGTGGACGGCCAGGTCTTTACGGAACTGGAAACAGGCGACACAGTAACCGTAGAACGGTCTGATATTGAAATTCAGATGGTCGATACGGGAACAAGGACGTTTTACGGCGTATTGCGGGAAAAATTAAACTGGGGAGGACAGCCAAATTATGGCCGTAATTAAAATAAAAGAAAATTATTGCAAGGGGTGTCTCTTGTGCATACCCGTATGTCATCACAAATCATTGGTATTATCCGATACGATAAACGAACAGGGGCTGCATCCGGTGCGATTCAAAGAAGACGCCGAGTGTGACGGCTGCCAAAAATGCGCAATAATGTGTCCTGATGTAGCTATAGAAATTTACAATTGAAAGCGGAATATTATTTATGCAAAATTATTTACCGGGGGTATATCTGTAATGAAACAATTACTGACAGGAAATGAAGCGGCAGCAGAAGCGGCTATACTGGCAGGTTGCAGGTATTATTATGGATATCCAATTACTCCTCAGAACGAATTGATTAATTATATGTCAATACGAATGCCTGAAGTCGGAGGCACTTTTATCCAGGCGGAAAGCGAGATAGCCGCAATCAGCATGGTTCATGGAAGCGCAGCGGCGGGAGGCCGCACAATGACTTCTTCTTCCAGCCCAGGCATAAGCCTGAAACAGGAAGGGATTTCGTATCTGGCAGGAAGTGAATTGCCCTGCGTGATCGTCAACATACAGCGGGGAGGGCCGGGATTAGGCGATATTTCGGCATCCCAGGCAGACTACTTTCAGGCCGTAAAAGGAGGCGGCCACGGCGACTATCACACCATTGTCCTCGCTCCAAGTTCTGCCCAGGAAATGGCTGATCTTGTTTACGACGCTTTTGACCTTGCAGATAAATATCGTACTCCTGTTTTAATACTGGGAGATGCGCAGATAGGACAGCTTGTCGAGCCCGTTGAATTTCGTAAAAAATCGCAAAAAATCCTTCCTCCCAAAGACTGGGCGCTGACGGGAGCCAAAGGAAGAAAGAAGAACGTCATAAAATCTTTTTATCCTGTCAAAGGACAGTTGGAAGAATTTAATGCCCATCTGCAAAAAAAACTCAAAGGAATCGAAAAACATGAGGTGCGGTATGAAGCGGTTAATATACACAAAGCAGATGTCATTCTGATCGCTTATGGCACTTCTGCGAGGATATGCAAAGAAGTAGTTAAAAAAAGCCATCAGTTTGAATTTAAGGTCGGACTGATACGGCCGGTTACCCTCTGGCCGTTCCCAAAGGAAATCATCAGAAAAATGGCGGAAAAAGTACAATGTCTTTTGACGGTCGAAATGAGTGCCGGGCAAATGGTAGAGGACGTCAGGCTGGCGGCTGAAGGCAGATGCCCGGTCCATTTTTACGGAAGAACCGGAGGCGGTGTGCCTACGTCCCTGGAAATAATCAGAAAAATAGTGGAAATAGTGCCCGACAACCAGGCAGCCACCACATTATTACAATTAGCAGAGGTAAAATAATATGCAAGCAATATATGAAAAACCGAAAACCCTTACTGATGCGCCAACACATTTTTGCCCTGGCTGCGGACATGGAATTGTGCTGAGACTTATTGCAGAAATCATCGATGCATGGGGTATTCGGGATAAAACCATCGGATTGGCGCCCGTCGGTTGTTCCGTTCTTGCCTACAATTACCTCGACATCGATATGTGCGAAGCCGCCCATGGCCGCCCTCCCGCCGTAGCAACCGGCATTAAAAGAGTGCATCCCGACCACATCGTATTTACTTATCAGGGAGACGGTGATCTGGCGGCAATTGGGACTGCCGAAATCATTCATGCCGCAAACAGAGGAGAAAATATTACTTTTATCTTTGTTAATAACGCCATTTACGGCATGACAAACGGCCAGATGGCGCCGACCACCTTGCTGAATCAGAAGACCGCTACAACGCCGGCCGGACGCGATGCGTTAAACTACGGATACCCCATCCGTGTTTGTGAACTGTTAGCCGTGCTTGACGGAAGCAGTTACCTCGAAAGAGTCAGCCTGTCCTCGCCGGGAAATATACGAAAGACAAAAAAGGCTCTGGAAAAAGGGTTCAAAACCCAGATCGAGAAGAAAGGTTTTTCTCTGATAGAAATCCTTTCCCCCTGCCCGATTTACTGGAGAATGGACGCAAACGAGGCGATGAAGTACATCGATGAAGAAATGTCGCGTACCTTCCCCCTGGGTGTTGTGAAAGACTGGGAACATAAAAATTAATTACACTTCAACTCACCGCAAAAAACAGAGAGAATGCAAAGGTTTTAAAAATAACAAATGGTTTTCATGGCTGATAATCATAGCTGGAATATTGTTTTGCATCTGAATCATATCTCTGTGGTGAACCATACAATTGATTTATGACAGAAAAGATAATTTTGGCAGGTTTTGGCGGACAGGGAATGATGCTCCTGGGAAAACTACTGGCACAGGCCGCCATGACCGACGGTGATTATGTAACATATTTTCCTTCCTACGGCACTGAAGTGAGAGGCGGAACCGCCGTTTATCACCTCGTTATTTCAACCGAAGAGATATTCTCCCCTCTCATTGAAGAAGCCGACACCCTCATTGTAATGAACCAGCCCTCGTACCAAAAGTATAAAGAATTGCTCAAACCGGAAGGATTGCTTCTTTTAAATTCTTCCATGATTAAAACGCCTGATATTTCCGATGTGAAGGCTTACAAAGTACCGGCAACAGAAATTGCAAGCAAACTGGGGAATGTGCTGGTCTCGAATATTGTCATGTTAGGCGCTTTCCTTGCGATAAAGAAATTATTCTCCGCAAATCTCATTCTGGACCAATTGCAGGCAATGCTCAAAGGAAAAAAGGGAGACCTGTTTTCCCTCAACAAACAAGCGCTCGAAAACGGAATGCGGGTAATAACAACCGAATCTTGATTCAAGAATACAAAGAAGCGGTTCAATTATGGATTGATATTGCTGAAGAATAGGGAGACCCGGCTCCGAGCCGAAGGGAAAAAGATTAATATTTGCATAGAGAAACTGCCTGTCGGCCCATCATTCTTCAGCATAATTCCACCTATTTTTGCTTGATATTCACAGTGTCTCCAATACTATGCTGGCAATTGTGGAATAAAGGTAAAAATAAATGTTGGGCTATAAATATTGGGAAATAGATATGCCAACAATATCAATGTTTTTTGGTATAATTGTATCGCTTTATTTTATTGATAATAGAAAACATAAACGTCCACATATCCATGTAAAATATCAGGATAGCGAAGCTGTTATTTCAATCCCTCATGGTGAACTTCTTGACGGAGAATTGCCTCCTGCAAAAATGCGATTGGTTCTGGCTTGGATTGAAATTCATAAAGACGAACTTATGGCTGACTGGGATTTGGCAGTTAGCGGACAGCAACCGTTTAAAATTGATCCATTGAGGTAAACTATGAATCCAAGAGTAAAAGCAGTAAAGGCAAGAGATAACTATAAACTTGAGATAACATTTTCCAATGGGGAAGTTGGGGTATATGATTGCAGTCCTTTGCTTAATTTCGGGGTATTTACTGAGTTGAAAGACAAAATTTATTTTCAACAGGTGAGGGTGGTATCTGGAACTGTGGTATGGCCACATGAGCAGGACATATGCCCTGACACTTTATACGTAGATTCTGTAAAAATAAAAAAAACGCCCAACAAATCACACCGGCGGTCTGGCACACAAAACCGTGTCGCTCGATAAACTGAGTCGTTGTGCTGTTTGAGAGTCTTTACGAATATAGAAAAATGTCCACAGGAAAGAATTGAAGGGAATTGTTTTTCTGCATGACTTGCCCCTTCTTTCCCCGTCTCTCCTTTTTCTTCTTCCAACTTTTGAGCTATGTTTACAAGGCATGTACCATTTCCTTAAACTGTCTGCCGCGCTCTTCGTAATTGAGAAACATGTCGTAGCTGGCGCAGGCTGGGGAAAGCAGCACGACATCACCCCTTTTAGCCACAGAGTTTGCCTGCTGAAATGCTTCTTCAAATGTCTTGCAGATACATACGGAAGGTTTCTGATTCGTCCCTTTGCTTTCCAGGAGGAGTTCGTTTATTTTTCCAGCCGTTTTTCCGATAAGGATTACGGACTTGGTATGTTGCGCACAAGCTTCCGCAAATTTTCCAAAATCACTTCCCTTGTCATACCCGCCTGCAATGAGTATTACCGGCTCCCGAAAAGCAGTAACGGCAGCAATAGACGATTCAGGCGTCGTTGCCTTGGAATCGTTGTAATACTTTATTCCATTCACTTCCCGCACGAATTCCAGCCGGTGTTCAAGTCCGTTAAAGGCGGTTATCGTATTTACAATGTGCTGCTCTCCGGCGCCTGCCAGATAAGCTGCACAGGAAGCAGCCAGGACGTTTTGCAGATTGTGATTTCCCGGTATTTTAATCTTCGATACGCACGGCATCGTTGCGTGCAGACCGTCCATTGATAGTATAATGTCATCATTCTGTATATACATCCCGGGTGTTACCGCGTGTTTCGTGCTGTACCAAATGACGCGTCCCTTGCATTCCTTCTCCCACCCTCTCAGTTCCGGGTCGTCAAAATTGAGTACCGCATAGTCATCCTGTTTCTGATGGAAAGTAATCCCCTTTTTTGCCCGGATATAATCATGGACATCAGCGTGTCTGTCAAGATGGTTTGGTGATATATTGGTGAGAATGCTGATATGTGGACTCTTTTCTACGTTGTAGAGTTTTTCCAACTGAAAGCTGGAAAGCTCCAACACAACAATATCCCGGGGTTTTATCTGTTCCAACTGCATCAGAAGTGATTTTCCAATATTACCCCCAACCCATACCGTACGCGGTGTTTGCTGTAATATTTTACCGACAAGGGTTGTTGTCGTGGACTTCCCATTGCTGCCGGTTATGCCGATAATGGGCGCCGTGCAGAGTTTAAAAAATATATTTATCTCCGTATCCAAAGGCACGTGATTGTTCTTTGCAATCTGCACATATTTTGAATTCTCAGGCACGGCAGGATTTACGATAATCAAGTCTGCATGAATGAAGTCTTCTTCACAATGTCCCCCCAGTTTGAATGCCACAGGAAAGCCATCGAGCTGTCTTATGGAGGACTGCAACTCACTTTCATTTCTCAGGTCTGTTACGGTAACCCGAGCGCCTTGTTTTGCAAAAAATTGAGCGACTCCTACCCCGCCACCAAACAACCCTAGCCCCATGACGGTGATCTTTTTATTTTTATATATCGGTTGCATATTTTTACATTAATTTAGATTACTTTCTCAAAAATTAAAATCCCGAACATTCAAGGTAGAACGAAGAGACTCTTCGTTCTACAACATGTACCGAATATTCTGATTAATAAAGAGTTTAACTATAAATGCTTTGGTATATTGAATCAAGAAAAAACATTGTAAAGACAAGCTAAAAATGCTACAAATTCACATACATAGTCGGTTAGTAAAAAATTGTATAAAGCCGCCGAAGGCATCTTTCCCCGGAAGACATTTTGAACAAAAAGGAGTCCGTATGGAGCATGTCCTGGTTAT
>Ga0233425_10004835_pt1 | contig 22024 bp, 12 predicted proteins | sample Watercolumn_Towu_2_FD_181712 | JGI IMG/M metagenome (GOLD analysis project Ga0233425, IMG submission 181712) | Freshwater microbial communities from Lake Towuti, South Sulawesi, Indonesia - Watercolumn_Towuti2014_140_MG | ecosystem: Environmental > Aquatic > Freshwater > Lake | place...
CCTTGAGTCGATGCTAGAGCATGGGATGGGAAAGTGCAAGCGCATGTTCAGGCATCCCCTGTGGTGCGTCCGCCAGGTCAGTCCGCCAGGTCAGTCCGCCAGGTCAGTCCGCCAGGTCAGTCCGCCAGGTCAGTCCGCCAGGTCAGTCCGCCAGGTCAGTCAGCGGAGCACTGCAGGAGGGCCTCCGCCCAGTCCGCCAGGTCACCGTCGGTGGAATCGCCGGCGGGCGACACGAGCAGCTCCAGCTCACGCCGTCCGGTCAGATCCACGGACACGTCCACGGCAGGATCGTCGGCCCGGATGAGGCCGCTGGAAAACAGCAGGTCGCCGTCCGCCTTGACCTCGAAGGTCACAGTGCCGCTCTCTTCCCCGTTGCCCGAGTCGGATGCAGCATCGTCGAGCCCCACCCTGGCCTGGAAAAGCGAGCAGCGGTGCCCGAGGTGGACGACGAGCCGGAGCGCGCCCCGGACGCCGATCCCGGAGGACCACTCCTGTCCGTCGAGCACCAGCTTCCCCGCATCCCCGTTGGCCGCCTTCCTCAATGACTCCTCAAATGATGCCACATATTTCCATGAGAGTTCTTCGAGTTTTACTTGACCGTTGGGCGGCAGGGGTTCTGTCCCCTGGACCCGGATCATCACGGCCTCGGTCGGAGGAACGGTCACCTCGTATTCGTTCACGAATTCGCCGAGGTCTTCCCGCCTCCACAGGTCCCGGACCGGCGCTGGTCCCGGCACCAGTCCCAGGGCGGTCCAGGTCACCTTGGCGGCGGCCGCGGTGTCGGTAGAAGAATTGAAGAAGACCACGGCCCGCCAGCCGTCCCGAGTGAGAGGCTTTGCATACACCTTGATTGGCCCCTGCTGGGAGAGGACGACCCCCTGCAGGCCTGCCGGATCCTGGTCCACGGCGATGACTTCCGGGTTCAGAAGGATGTCCCGCGTCTGGTCAGACATGTTGCGAAGGTCGTTTCCGGCCAGGAGCGGCGCGGCCAGTATCGCCCAGAGGCTGAAGTGGGCACGATACTGTCCCGCGGTCATTCCGCCGTTTCCCACTTCGAGCATGTCGGGGTCGTTCCAGTGGCCGATGCGGGCGAACGCTGCGAGGGGCTCGGTCGCCAGCAGGGTATAGGACAACATGAGGAGGTTGTCCTTGATGTCGCCCGACGTTCTCCACATGGCCCCGGTATCGGGTCCCCAGAGCCAGGGGTCCTGGAAGCCCCAGTTGCAGATGGACAGCAGCATGGGACGACCCGACTCGAGGATGGCATCGCGGAAGATCCCGTAGCGCTCGGGGGCGTTCATTTCTTCGGCGTAGCACCAGTCGACCTTGACGTAGTCGACCTCCCAGTCGGCATAGGTCTGAACATCTTTCACCTCGAATCCATAGCTTCCGGGGCGGTCCTCGCAGGTAAGGGGGCCGGCGCAGGTGTAGAGCCCGAACGAGAGCCCCAGGGCGTGGACCTCGTCGGCCAGGGCTGCGATTCCGCCTGGGAAGGAGACCGGGTCCTCGATGATCGTCCCGTCTTGCGCCCGGTCCACCTGCCAGCAGTCATCGAGGTTCACGTACCGGTAGCCGGCTGCCGCCATGCCGGAATCGACCATGGCGTTGGCGATCTCCGAGATCAGCCCCTCGTCGATGTTGCAGCCGAACAGGTTCCAGGAGTTCCAGCCCATGGGCGGGGTCGCTGCCGTGGTCGTGCAGTCGCAGTCTGCGGGGCACAGGGCGCAGAACTCCCCGTGAGTGCAGGCTCCGTCTCCGCAGGCGCACTCGCAGTCGTCCGGGCAATGGAGGCAATTCTCTCCGGGGTCGCACACGGAGTTGCCGCAGCCGGGGGCGGCATCCGGCGTGGCATCGCCGGGAGCTCGGGATTCGGTAGCGGCATCACGGACGCCGAGGTCGAAAGGGAGTCCGGAGGCATCCCCGGACGTGCCGGCCCCCTCCCCGCAGGCCAGGGAAAGAGCGAGCAATCCAGCGGCCGTTCCCAGGGAAGTCGTTTCGTTCCAGTGAAAGGATGGGCTCATGGTCACTCCCTGCTGCAGCACGCAGAACCTGGTGCGTGCAGAACGGGATGGTATCAAACGGGCAAATGGGAACAAAGGGGTTTCGCATGCCCGGGGCCGGCGGGACGACGGGCCTTGCAATCCCCAGGGAAATACTCTATCTGTCCTCTCGATGGGGGAGGGGACGGAATGATTCTTCGCATCCTTGTGTTGCTCGTGGTTCTGGGCCTTGCCGCCTGCTCGGGCAGCGGTACGGGAGAAACGTCCGGTGCCGATCTTTCGGCCGCCGATACCGATGGCGACTCGTCCGGTGCAGGGGATGCGGTCGTTCCCCCCGGCGATGCGGGACCGGAGCTGGTGGACGAGATGGTGCCGGAGCCGGACCTCGTGTCGGTGGTTGGCCCAGTGCCGGATGCGAGTCCGGAGGCAACCCTGGGGGACGGCGGCCCCGAGATTCCCGGGCCGGATGCCCCCGCGGATGTCACGGCAGATCCGGGGAACGGCAGCGACGACATCGGGCTGGGGGATGTGTGCACGGAAGACTGCAGCCCGACCGCCCCTCACTTCTGCGTCCTGACCGGCGTGCTGGGGGCCGAGGTTTCGTGCCCGTTCGTCATGGCTGCGATCGATGGGGCGGCTCCCAAGGCGACGGGCATCCAGTTCAAGCTGACGTTCCCGCCGGAATCCGCTGCGTTCGTCCGTTTCCATGACGAGCTGTGCATGCAGGAGCCTTGCACCCCGTGGGACATTCCTCCTCAGACCATCATCGTGCCGACAGGGCACACGGTGGCGCACCTGCAGCCTTCGGCCGGGGAGCTCAACGTCGTCATCTACCACGGGTCTGCCCCGACGACTCCGGTGTCGACCGCGGTGCTGAACGGCGGGGAGGTGACTGGGGACGGGCACGTGTTCGACGTGGTGTTCTCGCTGAAGGTCGATGCTCCGGCAGGGTACCCTGTGCCGGTAGAAATCTCGGATACGAAGGCCACGGATCAGGACGCCAACCCGCTGCCCGTCGAGATGATCGACGGGATATTCGTCACCGGGACGCTGTAGCCCCCACCTCTACGGCAATCACGTTCGCCGGAGGATCGGCGGCCAGTCCATCGCCCGGGCAATCGGGGCCGCTGCTCAGCCCTTGCAGTTGCACCCGCCCACGTGACAGTCGGAGTCGTAGACCTGGACAGCCGGGATGTTGAGCATTTCCCTGGCCGGAGGTCCTTCCGCCATGGCCTTGCCGAGCATGTCCGTCCAGTAGTCGATGCGGCTGTCCGCCCTGGACGCGTCCACGGAGGTCAGGGTTGCCTCCACTTCGTTGAGCGTGCAACCGATCTCACAACTCGAGAAGCAGCCGCTCGACAGCTTGGCGTAGGCCTGGTCGAGGCGCTGCTGGACCAGGGGCGGGCACTTGGCACCGCGTGTTCCCAGATCCAGGACCCAGGCCGTCAGCACGGCCCACCGGACCCCCATCTTCTCGAGGATTTCCCGTTCTTTCGCGCTGGTTCCCATGGCTCCCTCCGCCCTTGCAAGTGTCAGATCGCGTCATACACCAGTTCCTCCAAATACAGTATGACCGTTCGCGCAGCCGGACGCAAGGAGTTTGGAAGGGGACCTGGAGGCATGCAGGGGCGGCCGGGTCAGGTTGCGGAGCGCTCGGCCCGGATGCGCAGGAGCTTGCGGCCGGCAACGACGACCAGGGCGAGTGCGAGCAGGATGAGGGCCAGGTCGGCTGCAAACAGAGCGTACTGGCCGCCGGTGAGGTAGCGGGGAGCGAGCATGCCGAGCGCCCCCAGGGTCGTGACGAGCATGGCGGCTGCGGGGAGCAGCGTGAAGAGGGCCTTCCTCCCGGTGCCCATGAGCCATGCGGAGACTGCGATCAGGGCGAGGGCTGCCAGAAGCTGGTTGGCCGAGCCGAAGATCGGCCAGATGGCCTGGAACGCGTTGGTGTAGGCCAGGATCCACATGAGCACGACCGACAGGCCGGAGTTGAACCAGTGGTGCCTCAGAAAGGCCGGCTGCCTGCTTCCGAAGAGGATGTTCCAGAGCTCTTCGAACAGGTAGCGGTTGATTCTGACCGCTGCGTCGAGCGTGGTGACGACGAATCCCTCGACGAGCAGGATGCCGAACACGGTACCGCCGGCGGTGGGGATTCCGAATGCCCGCTCGAGTAGCCCTCCCACGGAAAGGGAGAATGCCAGGATGGGATTGGACTTGTCACCGGGCGTGACGGGGTGGACGATGGAGGCGTAGTCGGAAGTGGACAGGACCGCACCGACCACCACGATAACGCAGAGGGCCAGCAGGCTTTCGAGGAGCATGGCATCGTAGCCGAGCCGCTTGAGATCCCGCTCGCTGGAGGCCTGTTTGGCCGTGGTCCCGGTGGCAATCATTGAATGGAACCCGGAGATGGCACCGCACGCGATCGTGGTGAACAGGAAGGGCCAGACCGGTCCGAGAAGGGGGGACTCCTGGGCGCGGGCCAGGTCGAATGCAGGGGCGTTCATCTCGAGCCCTCCCAGCCCGGCAACGACCACGCCGGCCACGAGTGCGGCGATGCCGACATAGAGGATCTGGACGTTGATGAAGTCTCTCGGTTGGAGGATCAGCCAGACGGGAAGACCGGCAGCGAAGAGCACGTAGACCGACAGCACCACCAGCCAGACGTTGGGGTCCAGCCGGATGGGGAAGAACACCCCGGCCACGACGGATACCAGGCAAATAGCGGCAGCCAGCACGTAGGCGGTTCCGGTGCGGATGCCCTTGCGGTAGATCAGCCAGCCCAGGAACGGCGACGCGAGCGTGATGATCACCACGGACATGGAAGCGATGCCGCCGATCACGACGAGGCCTCCGCCCTCGCCCGGCACGAGCCTCATGACGGTGTCGGCCGGGTCGACTCCCAGCTTGGCGGCCGGCCACATCGAGGTCAGGGAGACCGCGGTGGCTGCCAGGAACGCTGACGTGACCAGGACGATGAGGACCAGAGTGAAGAGGATGAACAGGGCAAACCCGGAATTCCCGAGGGAGTTGCGGGCCACTTCGGCCATGGAGCGCCCCCCTTGCCGGACCGAGGCGAAGAGGGCCGCAAGGTCGTGGGCGGCCCCGAAGAAGACGCCGCCGAGAACGACCCAGAGCCAGGCGGGGGCAAAGCCGAACAGCACGGCGATGGTGGGCCCCAGGATGGGACCTGCGCCCGCTATGGCGGAAAAATGATGGGCAAACAGCACCGCGGGACGGGTGGGGACGAAATCCCGGCCATCCTGGTGCTCCACGGCGGGGGTCTTTCTAGCCGGATCGATGCCGAGACGCCGGGCCAGGAACCGTCCGTAGAACCGGCTCCCGAGGACCATCACCGCGGCCCCGACCAGCACGGGAATCAGGACATTCATGATTCTCTCCTCTGGAAGACGAAACGAGGCTCAGTTGGTCGTGCAGGTGCCGACCCTGCCGTCCCGGATGAGCAGGACCTGGGTGTAGCAGTGGGAGGTGTACGCGGTACAACCTCCGGTCGGGCAAGTGTAATGCAGCATGCTGCAGCCGGCTGTCAGCTCTCCGCCGCTGCCGTACCAGTAGGAGCCGCAGATCCCGTAGGCAGCGCAGGATCCGAACGAGAGCTTCTTGGTGAGGTGTGCGACCTCCTCCTTGGTCGCGATGTGCCAGCCGGCCGGAATCACGGTCGGGGTGTTCTCGCAGAGAGTCTGGCAGGAGCTCTGCTTCCACTTGTCGGGAGTCTGTTCGAGAGTGCGGACGTCAACCCCCATGGTGACGCAGGCGGGGCCTTCCGTAATGCACACGGCGGAGCAGCCATCGCCCCCGACGTTGTTGCCGTCATCGCAGGATTCTCCGGCCTCTACGATGCTGTTCCCGCAGCAGGGAGCGATGGGGGGGTAGACGCATCCCAAGGCCGGGTCGCAGGTATCCTGGGTGCACGGTTTTCCATCGCTGCACTGGATCAAGGGTCCGCCCTTGCACGCTCCGTTGAAGCACACATCCCCCGAGGTGCAGGCGCTGCCGTCGTCGCAGGGCTGGTTCGAGAAGCCGTGGACGCACCCGGTTGCCGGGTCGCACGAATCGGTGGTGCACGGGTTCAGGTCCGCGCACGAAGCGGAGGTATCCACGTGCTTGCAGCCGGTCGCGGGCAGGCAGGAATCGGTAGTGCAGGCATTGGAATCGTCGCACTCGAGGGGGGTTCCGGGAGCGCATGTTCCGGCCGAGCAGGAATCCCCTGCGGTGCAGGCGTTGCCGTCGTCACACGGGAGATTGTTGTTCTCGAAGAGGCATCCGACGCCGAGCTTGCACGAGTCGGTGGTACAGGGGTTGCCGTCGTCGCAGGACAGGCTGGAGGTGCCTTTACACCAGCCGCTGCTGCAGACATCTCCCAATGTGCAGGCATTTCCGTCGTCACACGGGAGCACGTTGGCCTTGAACACGCAACCGACCTTGGGATCGCACGAGTCGTCGGTGCACGGATTGGAGTCGTTGCAGACGAGGGACTGGCCGCCGATGCACCCGCCGAGGTGGCAGTGGTCTCCGGCGGTGCACAGGTTGCCGTCGTTGCACGGGAGGTCGTTGAGCTTGAAGAGGCATCCTCCGTCGACGGTGCAGCTATCGGTGGTGCAGGGGTTAGCGTCGTCGCAGATGAGTGGGGAGCCGGGGACACACTGCCCCGCCTTGCAGGAATCGCCTGCGGTGCACGCGTTGCCGTCGCTGCACTGGGCCTGGTCGTCCGCCAGGTGGGTGCACCCGGCCTGGACATCGCAGCCGTCGGTCGTGCAGGGATTGGAGTCGTCGCAGCTCAGGAGGCCGTTGGCACCGCACACGCCGGCCTTGCAGACGTCGCCGGTGGTGCATGCGTTTCCGTCGGAGCACGGGCTCTCGTTGAAGCTGAACACGCATCCCACCTGGGGGTTGCACGCGTCATCGGTGCAGGGGTTGTTGTCCGCACAGACCAGGGCGGAGCCGGACTGGCATTTGCCCTGCGAGCAGGCATCTCCCAGCGTGCACGAATTCCCGTCGCTGCACGCGAACCCTTCGTGGTCCGGTTGGATGGCGCACTCCCCGGTGAGAGGGGCGCAGACGGCCTTCTGGCAGATGGAATCGGGGCCTTGCGGCTGGGGGCAGGAGATGATGCTGCCGGGGATGAGGATGCACTCGTGCGGCACGACGGAGGTATCGCAGGTCAGGGTCCCGTTGCAGAGGTCCCCGTCCTCGAATGCGGCGCAGTCGGAATCGGTCTTGCAGTCGCAGTTGATCGAGACACCGCCGCAGGTGCCGTCCTTGCAGGCATCGGCCACGGTGCAGGGGTCCTGGTCGTCGCAGGGGGCGTTGTTGAGGGTCGACTTGCAGCCTCCCTGGCCGTCGCACGCGTCATCGGTGCAGGGGTTGCCGTCATCGCAGACCACGGGAAGGCCGACGCACTGGCCGTTCTCGCAGTGATCGCCGACGGTGCAGGCATCGCCATCGATGCACTCGCCGGCATTCTGGATCTCGTGGGTGCAGCCGCTTTCGCCTTCACAGGCGTCCGTAGTGCAGGGGTTGTCGTCGTCGCAAAGGTTCAGGAAGGAGCCCCGCACCACGTCGGGCTCGTCTGCGGTGCCGTCGCAGTCGTCATCCAGGCCGTTGCAGATCTCCTGGGCCGGGGTGTCGGCATCGCAGGATGTCAGCCCGTCTCCGGTGCAGACGCGCTTTCCCATGCAGGTGCCCCAGTCGTTTCCGACGGTGCAGGGGGTCCAGAGCCCGAGGGCCACGGACTTGGCCGTGCAGGGGCAGGTGCCGGCCTCCGACACGCACTGGTCGAGGGTCACGCCATCCACGGTCTTGACCGACTTGCAGGTGAACCCGGAGGGGCAATCCTCGTTGGTGGTGCAGGTACCGCCGCAGAACGATCCTTCCGCTGCGTAGTCGAGGCAGGCATCCTCCAGCCCACCGGGGCTGGAGCAGTCCGCTGCAGTAGAACACGGCTTGCAGAGGTTGCTGAATCGGGAGACGCAGACCCAGGCGACATCGGGTCCGGTGGATTCCACCTGCTTGCACTCCCAGCCGTCGGGGCACTCTTCCTGGCATTCGGAGGTGCAGACCCCTTCGCCGAGGTGCTCGACGCACCAGCCGGAGAGGCACTGACTGTTCTTGGTGCACGGGTCGAGGAAGCACCCCTGCCCCGGAGCGCAGGCGGGTTCCCCCTGGTCGGTTCCGAAATCAAAACCCAGGTCCGACTGGGCCTCGACGTTGCCCGAATCCTTGGTGTGGATCTCCGGGATGCCGGTATCCAGGCCCAGATCCGCCGGAGCATCGGAGAGCTTGACGTCCGGGATCTCGGGGTTCCCGTACGTGGTGGTGCCGGGGTTTCCGCAGGCGCTTGCGAGCGCCCCCAGAACGGCGAGAAGCATCGCTTCCACTGCGGACACAATTCCCGTGTGTGTGCGAAGGCCGAAGCGACTCGAGAGCATAGAATGGGAACCAACCATGGTGCCTCCAGGAGCCAAAGACGAGAGGAATGCTACCAGAAAGAGCCGCCGGAGTCGAAGGTCGGATGATGATTGCCGGTCCAGGCGCTCTTGTCAGACAGTGAACTCGGCAGACAGCGTGTGCACGTCGAGGTAGCGCAGGCGGCGGGCCAGTACCTGGGCCAGCGAGAGGTAGAGCCGGCAGCCGAAGTCGGGGTCGGCGGCGGCAAGCTTGCGGACCGCTGCCTGGTCGAGGCACGCGACTTCGACGTCGGTCTCGGCGAACACGGATGCGCTGGCTCCCTTGCCATCGAGCATGGACATCTCGCCGACGATCTCCCCTTCCCGGCAGGTGCCGACGACGACCTGCATGCCGAGGTGGTCGACCACGATCTCGACCCCGCCCTTCCGCAGGACGTAGAGGTTCCCGTGGTTCGTTCCAGCCTGGATGAGGCAGGTGCCTGCCTTGTGGGACTCGATGCGGGCTCCGTCGAAGAGCTTTGCGAGGTCGCCGGGCTTGAGCGACGGAAGGGCACGGGCGCCGACTGCACAGGTTCCGGCATCGGGGCCGACGCGTGGCCGGCGGCGCTCCGGGAGCTTGAGGCCCGCAACAACCTTGCGGGCGTTTTCGATGGCCACGGCCACGACCTCTGCGGCCCGGACGATCTGTTCGTGGCGGTGGGTGGGCATGAGCTGCATGCGGAAGCGGGCTGCCCCGACCGCAACGGCGGGGAACTCCACGAGGTTTGCGTGGATTCCCTTGCCGGTGGCCTCGGCCCAGGCGATGCGCCCCGCTGCCTCGTCACCGACGAGAGCGGGCACGATCGCGGACGGAGCGCCGATGCACTGGATTCCCCGTGCGCTGAGCTCCTCCCTCAGCGCCAGGACGTTGCGCATGAGCCCCTGGCGCAGGGTTTCTCCCTCGTCGGAGCGGACGATGCGCAGCGCCTCGAGCACGACGGCGGACTGGATGGGGGAGAGCGCATTGGAGAAGGTCTGGGGGCTTCCGTAGAACTTGAGGTACTGGCGAACGGCCCTGGACTGGGTGGCGACGAACCCTCCGTTGGAGGAGAAGGTCTTGGAGAAGCTCCCCATGACGAGGTCCACCTTTCCCAGCATGCCCTGGTCGGCCAGCGAGCCTCCGCCCCGGGGTCCGAGGGATCCGAAGTCGTGCGCCACGTCCAGCAGGAAGGTGGCGCCGTACTGGTGGCAGACGGCCTGGAGAGCCGCGATGTCGGGCACATCCGAGTCCATGGAGAAGAGCCCCTCGGAGATCACCATGATGCCGTTGGTGGTGTCGACCGACCGGATTTCCCGCAGCGCGCTTTCGACCGAGCCGACGTCCAGGTGGGCATGGCGGCGGACGTTCCGGGTGGCGGCAAATGCCCCCTGCTGGAGGCATGCGTGGGAAAGCTGATCCATGACGATGTGGTCGTCGGGCCGTACGAGCCCTGCGATGCCGGCATATCCGGCTGCCCAGCCGGTCGGGAAGAGGACGACGTGCTCGTAGCCGAGGGCCTGGCCCAGCTCCTGTTCCAGGCGGAGAGAGAGCTGCGTATTGCCGGCCAGTGCGGGGGACCCGGCGCTGTGCGGGCCGAGGTCGTGTAACGCCTTTGTGGCGGCCTCCCGGATGGCCGGATGGGAAGTCAGGCCGAGGTAGTCCTGGCAGGCGAGGCTGACTCCGGGGCGTGAGTTGCCGCGTTCGTCCGCGATGTCCATGTCGGGACCCGGGGCATCATGGATCACCCGGGAGAAGGGCCAGAGCCCGCTCTCCGAGCGCAGGTGGCGCCAGTTGTCGAAGTCCTCGGTGCGTGCAAGGAGATCGGCGCCGACCGGCCTTGCGAAATCGAACATGCTCCCGGTGAGTGCGCGTACGTTGAGCTCTGCCATGGTGAGTCCTCCGTTTCCGGCAAACACGTGACCGGCATGAAATGCTGCGACTATACCGGAACGTACGAATGCGTCAAAAACGGAGTCGAAGGTTCAGAGGGTCCTGGCGAGACGGAAGCCTTCGGCGGGCGAGAGGTCGTAGGGATAGGTACCGCCGCGATTGGCATTGCGGCAATAGCGGGAGTAGGACTGCCAGGAACCGCCACGACGCACGCGATAGCCGTCGGAGCCGGAATAGCCGCTGTCGGGATCGGTATAGGGCGGGGCATAGGTCCCGCGCCAGTCCCAACAGTACTCCCAGACGTTCCCGCTCATGTCCTTGAGGCCCCAGGCATTGGCGGTCTTGCCACCGACGGGCTTGATCGAGGAGGTATTCCCGCAGTACCAGGCGATGTTGGTGAGGTGGAAGGGCACTTCACAGTAGAGGTGTCCGTCGTCGATTCCCAGCCCATCGTGGAACGGAGCCACAGTGCCGGCCCGGGCAGCGTACTCCCACTCGGCCTCCATGGGCAGCCGGAACCCCTTGCAGTCGTACGGCTTTGCGGCACCGGCGGGCAGCGTGACGGTGGCGGAGTTGATGCCCAGTCCCGACGCGTTCATGCAATTCATGTACTGGGACCCGACCGAGACTCCGCTTGCGCAGACCACGTTGGTGAGTTGGTAGCAGGGGGTGAGGCCGGCCTGGGTCGACCTCCAGTTGGCAAAAGCCAGGGCGCTGTACCAGGTGAGGCTCTCGACCGGGCAGGTCTCGCCGCACGCGGCGTTGGCGCTGGGGTTCCAGCCCCCGAACGCAGCCTTCCACTGCTGCTGCGTGACCGGGGTTTCCATGAGCTCGAAATCACGGGTGAGGGTGACGACATGAAGGGCCTCGTCGCCGTCACGGCCGATCTCGGCCTGGGTCACGGTCGAACCGCCTCCTCCGCAACCGGCACCGGGGTAGCCTGCGGGGCAGGCCTCACCGGCCGGGCTTCCCATCCAGAAGCTCCCGGCCTTGACGAGCTTGAACCCTGGCGAGACGGGGCATTGCCCGCAATCCCCCGGGCAGGTCAGGCACGTTTCCCCGCCCTCGGCGGAGCAGATCTTGTCCCCGCAGACGAAGCCGCACTTCTGGTTCTGGCAGGTCATGCCGGCGGGACAGGGGGCACACTCGGCCCCACTGCTTCCGCAGGCCAGGGCCGCGGTTCCGGGCAGGCATTCGCCGGCCGAGCAGCAGCCGGTGCAGAGGCCGCAGTCCGCTGGGCAGTTGCAGCGGTTCTCGGGCTCGACGCAGAAGCCGTCGCCGCAGACCAGGCCGCACTTGCCCTCCGCACAGGCGTACCCGAGACCGCAGGTTCCACATACCCCTCCGCACCCGTTGGGGCCGCACTCCTTCCCTTCACAATTCGGCACGCAGGCGCACTTGCCGTTGAAGCAGACGAACCCGGGGAGCGGGCATGACCCGCATTCCATGGTCCCGCCGCAGCCGTCCTGCGCGCTGCCGCACTCCACACCGACATCGATGCACGACTTGGGAACGCACGAGCACTGGCCGCCGACGCAGGAAAGCCCGACCGGGCAGCCGCCGCAGGTGCCGTCGCATCCGTCGCTACCGCACACCTTGCCGATGCAATCCGGAATGCAAAGGCATTTTCCGGCAACACACGTCAGCCCCTTTCCGCAGATACCGCATTCCAGGGGGTTTCCGCACCCGTCTTCGAACGTGCCGCACACGACATCGAGCGACTGGCACGTGTCCGGGATGCAGACGCAGTAGCCGCCGAGGCAGACCTTCCCATCGGGGACGCAATCCACCGAGGGGCCCGTGGGGCCGCTGCCCAGCGCATCGCACAGGAACGCCACGTCCCCCTGGCAGAAGGGGAGGTCCGGTGTGCAAAACTGGTCATGGCAGGCTCCGTCGAGGCAGTACTGGGTGACGGCGCAGGGCTGGAGCAACTCGAAAGCGGCACCATTTCCGGAGCATTCCCAAACGGCCCCGTCCTGGCAGATGGAGGTACCCGCATCGCACACGTCGGGCAGGCACAACTGGCTCGAGCAGAACTGTGCGTCGAGGCAGTCGACGTCGGACAGGCACTCGACGCAGACTCCCTTGACCTTGTCGCACACGAGCCCGAGGTCCTTGCACGTCTTGTCCGACTCGCAGGCCACCGCGGGGAGGCACTCGCCGAGAGCGGTGCACATCTGGTCATCGGCGCAGTCGTCATCCACGATGCACTGCACGCAGATTCCCTTGTCCTTGTCGCAGACTTCGTCGAGTTCGCAGTCCTTGGAGGAGTTGCACGGGGTGGGCAGATCGATGCAGGTTCCACCCTGGCACTCCCAGCCGTCGAGGCATTCCCCGCAGGTTCCGCCGCAGCCGTCGGGGCCGCAATTGCCGGCGCAGATCGGCTGGCAGGCATCGGGATCGACAGCGTCGTCGGAGAGATCGGCAGCAAGTTCGGTTGCGTCAGCGGCATCGGGCAGCGCGTCCTGCGGGGGCGCATCGGTGGGGAGATCGGGGGTCGGAAGATCCTCCACGGAATTGTCGGGGAGTTGGGCATCGCCTTGCGCATCGGGGCCAGTCGGCGGTGCATCGGCGGTGCCATCTCCGGCGGCCGCATCCGGGACGGAATCCGCCTGCACGGCACCGTCAAGGGACAGGTTGTTTCCGGAGGTGCCGGATGAGCACCCGGCCGAATTGGACAACAGGAAGAGGGCGGAGAGAGCGAGCGGAATGAGAGAAAGCCTGCTAGAGATCGGCATGGAAAACACCTCCTGGTGCGACCGGCCGGGGAAGTTTACTGAGGAGAGTGGCGGGTGTCCAGAGGGGGATCAGGCGCACTGAATTCTATCCATTGGAGGGGGGGCGAACGGATGTGCCCCAGGTGGCGCCCCCTGGATGTTTGCATAGGGCTTCCCCTAGCTGCCCATTGGCTGGTATCCTCAACAGCCGGGGGAGGCAAACGCATGCGCATAGGATGGGCGGCGTTGGTGCTGGTCGGGCTGTTGGCGCCGGGACGCGTCGAGGCCGTGTACTGGTGCGGCGGCGTGGCCGACTCGTGCAAGTGCGGTGCAGACAACCCGTATCCCTGCTGCGAGAACGGAGGAGGGAAGTCGGGGAACTGCACCTGGGGGGCCTGGCACATGGCGTGCTGCAACTGGCTGGTCGGGTTGCCTCCTCCGTGGCAGGATGCGAAGAAGTGGGCCGGCAACTATGCGGCTCACCCGGACTACGAGGTGCTTCCCTACCCTGTCGTGAACAGCATCGGGTGCCGAGTAACGGGCACGTACGGACACGTGGCGTGGGTCACGGGGGTCAATGGAGGCAGCGTCTCGGTCCACGAGCAGGGGTGCTGTTCGGGGTGCTGGAACGGCTTCCAGGATGCGGTGGACGGAGCGGGCTACTACGACGGCGGGTACATCGTGCGGAAGGGGACGGTCTGGGTGTGCACGCCGGGACAGCAGGAGGCGAAGGGGTGCGGAAACTGTGGGACCACGTATCGAAGCTGTGGCTCCAACGGCCAGTGGGAAGGGTGGAGCGGCTGTGAGGGGCAGGGACCGTGCGGGCCTGGCCAGACCGTGACGCAGGGGTGCGGCGACTGCGGGAGCCAGACCTCGGCGTGCAACGGGTCGTGCCAGTGGGATCCGTTCGGGGCTTGTGGGGGGCCGGATCCGGGGGACGGCAAGATCGGGTGCGATTCGGGGAAACCCGGGGTGTGTTCCGCAGGCCTGCTGCGCTGCGTGGAGGGCTGGGTGACCTGCGTGGCACTCCACGACCCGGCACCCGAGCTGTGCGACGGGCTGGACAACGACTGCGACGGAGCGGTGGACAACGGGCATCCCGAGGCGATGGGGAGCGTGGCCCCGCCGTATGCTGCGACTCTGCTGGACGGGTCCTGTGCGCAGGCGGTGGGAGCTGGCGGAGAAGCGTCGGGGTGGGTGGAGTTCCGGAACGACGGACTGTCCCCCTGGCCGGCGGGCGAGGTGTGGCTCAAGGCCACCGGGGGGCCGGGCGGGGCCAGTGCGCTCGAGTCTCCGGGGAACTGGCCGGCCTGGGACACTGCGGCCGTAGTGGGGGCAACGGTGCCTTCCGGGGGAGTCGGCCGCTTCGAGTTCACGCTGCGCGCTCCGGAGCTTTCCGGGGGGGAGGTTGCGGAGCGGTTCTACCTCGTGGATCCGGAGGGAACGCCGCTGGCATGTCCGAAGCCGGCGTTCGACCTCCGGGTGCGGGTGCTCCCCCCTGCGGATATGGGGCTTGGCGAAGTGCCGGGGGTTGCGGAGCTGAGCGGGGCGGGCGGCAATGACGTCCACGACATCGGTGGCGGCGGGAACGGAGCGGGAGGGGGTTGCGGCTCGGTCCCGCCCCGGCTTGCGGCCCGGGGGGAAGGCGTTGCGTTGCTGGTCCTGGTGGCGCTCCTCTCGTTGGCGCTGCTTCGATGGGGGAGAAGGGGGATGGGCAGGGAGGGGGGCCGCTGCTGGGGCCGTTCTCAGGGTTCGTTGCCGTAGTCGTCGTAGGTGTAGCACTGGAACACGTCGCCGTAGAGCTCCTGGAGGGTGGCAACGCTCTGGAAGGGGACTTCTGCGATCGGACCGGCCTTGAGGTCCTTGGTATCGTGGACCTGGACGCCGCCCTTGGAGACCGAGTAGAGGAAGTTCTCCATGAACACGCCGCGGCGGATCTGCGTGAGGTCGGTGTAGCTCCAGTTCATGTAGCAGTATGTGTTGTCCTTCTTCTCGGGGGCCTGGAACTCGGGCATCATCGAGCCGTGGCTGACCGAGCCGACGGGCTTGATTCCGTCTTCGACGGAGACGTGGTACAGGTCGAGGCGTGAGAAGAAGGCGTTGACGTACCAGTCCCAGTCGTTGTCATAGTCATAGTTCCAGTTGTAGCCGGTGACCGGGATGGCGAGCAGGCCGAGGTGGGCGAAGTAGACGAACGCGTGGTGGTCCCACTGGGCTTCGCTCCAGGAGTAGCCGTTCTGGTCTTCGGCAAGGGTGGTCTTGGCAATCTGCTTGGGGTCGTGCGGGTTGGAGACGTCGAAAATCTGGAACGACAGGCCGAGGACCTGGCCGTCTTCGGTTCCATCCCTGCCGATGGTGAGCAGGTGGGTATCGTCGAGCGGGTGCATGTAGGAGGAGAAGCCGGGGACCTTGAGCTCGCCTGCGACTTCAGGGGTGGCGGGGACGGACAGGTCGACCACGTAGAGGGGGTCGGTCTGGCGGAAGGTCACGACATAGCCTTTGTCCTTGATGAAGCGGACGGACTGGATGGTCTCGCCCATTCCGAGGCCTGAAACCTGGCCCACGGTGACGAGGGCCGAGCCTTTCTGCTCGAGGGTGGTCACGAAGCTCTCGCTCTCGTTCTCGTCGTCGTTCCACCAGCCCCAGTCGGGGAGGGTAGTGGCGACCCGCAGGATCCCTTCGAACTCGTCGAACGAGAACTGGTTGATCGCGTAGCCGGTAACCGTGCCGGAGGCCACGTAGCGTGCGGTTCCGTTGCCGTCGTCGAAGTCGAACTTGTGGATGTGGGTGTTGATGTCGACCTGGTCTTCGTCTTCGGTTTCCCACCACCACGACCATGCCCAGTTGGTGGAGGCGGCATACAGGGCCTCGGTGCTGGCGTAGATGTTGCTCCAGTCGCCCATCACGGAGGTCCCGATTGGAGCCTGCTTGCCGGTCAGGTCAACGGTCACGACGGTGAGGTTTCCGGAGCCGGCGTAGACATCGGACGAGTACATGTCCGTGCACTTGACCACGGGCTTGCCGTCATCGGTATCGATGGTGCCGTCATCCGCCAGGTCGAACCGGCTGGGGACGTAGTCATCCAGGTCGAGCGAGTCGATGATGGCGGAGTTCTTCACGGCCAGCTCGAAGTAGGCGGAGTTCACGTCCTGGACGGTGGGGTTTTCCGGCAGCTCGGCCCAGTATTGCACCCCCTTGTTCCACAAGTCGAGGTATCCCTGCTGCACGAGATACATGCGGTCGCCGATGCGGCGGCTGTCGACCATGTACCCCTCGAACACCTGGGCACTTTCGACCACGGGCTTTGCCGGATCCTCGGAGTTGACGACGGTGACGACGGTACCCGGCTGCCAGTATCCGTAGTACATGTCGTTCTCAACCTTCTTCTCCTGAGCACCGGGGTCGAGCTCGGACAGGGTCACGCTGGAGAGGACAGCCACCCGGCTCCCGGTCAGGAACATGGAGTGGGGGTACCCGGGGATCTTGACCCGGCCGACTTCGTGCGACTGCTCTGCGGGCCAGGCATCGACGATCACGAGCTCGTTGCCCGAGAGCGTGTACAGGAGGTTGCCGTCGGTCTTGACCAGGTCGGCCTCGTCGACCCCTTCGGTCTGGACGTTGGTCTCGCTGTAGTTTTCAGCAGCGTCCTTGCCTGCGTCCTGGCCGGCGCCGCCCTGCTCCTCGGACGCGGTGGGTGCGGCATTGCCGTCTTCGGCCATGCCATACCATCCCTTGTTGGGATTCTCGAGCCACTCGATTTGCCAGCGGCGCTGCTGTTCGAGCTGCATGAGCATCTGGGTCTTGAGCATGCCCTTGAACTCGGCTTCGGCCTCTTCGCAGCTCTTGGCCACGGTGAGGGCGGCGTGCTGGGTGTACAGGTTCTTCTCTCCGTCGTTGTCGTCCAGCAGGGAATAGGAGTTGCCTCCGTCCTGGCAACCGGAAACGAGCCCGAGCGCCAGGATTCCTGCGAGCACCATCGTCATCGTCTTCATCGTCTTCATCGCCGTCCTCCAGTTGTCATCGCCGTTGCCGGCGGAGTTTGCCACGCGGTCGACCCGGAGTGTAGCAACTCCCGTGCCAGGCGACAATCGAACCTGTGCGGAGCGCTTCCCGCCTCGTTCTTCTCCCGGTGCCGACTCTGAGCGGCCGGAGGGCAGTCGTAGAAATTTTCCACATCTTCGGCATTCCGTTTACACTCAAGACCGGCGCTGCTCGACGACTACTCTCCCAACCTGATGGTCGTCCGGCCGGATGGAACGGAGCAGACCGTTCCCTGGGCACCGCTCAAGCCGCTCAATCACTTCGTTGTACTGGCAGACGGCACGGCTTGCGGGCACAGGCCGTCGGAATGCAGGAGGTCGATTGCCGCGACTTGTTTCGCCGCAGGCCCTAAGGACCGGGCTCACTCCCCGGGGCTGTTCTTCGCGTGCCTCCGGCGGTCGGAATCCAGCAGGTACTGCTTGCGGATGCGGATGGACTTGGGGGTGATCTCGACTCGCTCGTCGTCCTCGATGTATTCGAGTGCGCCTTCGAGGGTGAGCCGACGCGGGGCTTTGAGCACGACGGTGGCATCCTTGGTGGACGAGCGCATGTTGGTGAGCTTCTTGGTGCGCACGACGTTGACCGGGATGTCGTTGGGCTTGCAGTGCTCGCCCACGACCTGGCCCATGTAGCAGGAGTCACCGGGCTGGACGAACATGAGCCCCCGGTCGGAAAGCTGGTCGAGAGCGTAGGCTGTGACCGCCCCGGTTTCGGTCGCGATCATGACGCCCGAATTCCGGCCTCCGATGGGGCCGCGGTACGGTCCGTAGCAGTGGTACCGGTGGTGCATGAGCGCTTCGCCGTGGGTTGCGGTCATCATTCGTCCGGCCAGGCCGATGAGGCCGCGGGCCGGCACGGTGTATTCGAGATGGGTGCGCAGGCCCCGGTTCTCCATCCTGGACAGCTCGGCCCTCCGGTCGCCCAGCAACTCCATGGCCGTTCCCATGTACTCGTTGGGAACATCGAGCGTGAGGAACTCGATGGGCTCGGTGCGGACCCCGTTCTCGCTGCGGAAGATGACGCGGGGTTTGCCCACGGACAGCTCGAACCCTTCCCGCCGCATGTTCTCCAGCAGGATCCCAAGGTGGAGCAGGCCGCGGCCCGACACGACGAACTCGTCCCCCTTGTCCTCGACCCGCATCGCGACGTTGGTCTGGAGCTCGAGCTTGAGGCGGTCTCGAAGTTGCCGGGCCGTGACGCTGGTTCCCTCCTTGCCGGAGAACGGGCTGTCGTTGATGCGGAAGACCATGTGCAGAGTCGGCTCATCCAGGCTCATGGGAGGAAGCGGCACCGGGTGCTCTACGGCAGCGATGGTGACGCCGATGTCCACGTGCTCCAGGCCGACGGCGGCAAACAGATCGCCGGTATCTACCCGGCGCACTTCCTTGCGGCCGAGACCGTCGAAACGGAAGAGTTGGGCCACCTTCTGGATGGTGGTCTGTCCCTGCCGATCGATGAGGGCCACCTCTTCTCCCGCGAGCAATGTTCCGGCAAACACCCGGCCGATGCCGATACGGCCGACGTAGTCGTTGTAGTCCAGCGTGGTGACCTGTGCCTGGAGCGGGGCATCGGGGTCCAGATCGGCAACGGGAACGTGCTCGATGATTGCCTCGAACAGCGGGTGGATGTTGCCGCCGCCCGGGGGAGGCCACTGCATGTCGCTGAGGGTGGCCCACCCTTCCTTGGCCGAAGCATAGAGAACCGGAAAGTCGAGGGCCTCGTTGTCCGCGCCCAGCTCGACCATCAGCTCAAAGACCTCGAGCAGGACCTCGTCAGGACGGATTTCTGGGCGGTCCATCTTGTTGAGCACGACCACCGGTTTGAGCCCCATCTCGAGGGCACGGGCCAGCACGTACCGCGTCTGCGGCATGACCCCTTCAAAGGCATCGACGACCAGCAGCACGCCGTCGGCCAGCTTGAGGACCCTCTGCACCTCGCCGGAGAAGTCCGCGTGCCCGGGCGTGTCCACGATATTGATGTGGTAGCGCTTTCCGGCCACATCCGTGTAGCTGATGGCGCAGTTCTTCGCCAGGATGGTGATGCCCCGTTCCCGCTCGAGGGGGTTCGAGTCCATGATGAACTGCCCGTGCAGCTCGCCGCGGGCGAAGTGACCGCTCTGGCGCAGGAGCTGGTCGACGAGGCTCGTCTTACCGTGGTCCACATGGGCCACGATGGCCACGTTGCGTATGTCCTGCCGCTTCACTGGAGGACCGTTTCCGAGAGGGTGACGTTACGGGCCTTCAGGCCTGCCATGATCGCGTCGAACAGTCGGCCGTCACGGGCGATATGTTCGGCCGGGATGATCCCGGTGCGCTTGACCTCGCCACGAGCCAGCATCCGCGCCATGATGGCGGCGGGGAAACCGGTGGTGCGGGCCATGGACGACATGCCGGTTTCCGGGTCGTTGCGGTCGTAGAGGTCCCACGTGTACTTGCGTGCGTGGCCCGCAGCGGTCCCTTCCACTTCGACGCGCATGACGGTGAGCTCTTCTTCACCGGGCTCGAGCTTCCAGGCCTTGAAAAGAAGCCTTGCGGTAAGATCCAGCGGCCGCATCTTGAGGCCGGAAACATCGATCTCGTCGGTGTCCAGGAAGCCAGAATCACGAAGCAGCTTGATCTTCTCGGCATACCCTGGATAGCGCAGAGTCCGCTCCCGCATGAACGGGGCATCGATGGTGCGCAGGAGCGTGCGGAGACCGTCGGTGTTGAAAGCTTCCAGCGTGCCCACGACGGGCAGGTCGATGAGCTCGATCTCGGAGAGGGCGGGGCGCTCCACAACCTGGGCGTTTTCCACGAGCCGGGCGACCCGGGTGTACTCCTCCAGCACGTCCACGGGAGAGAACGGGGCTTTGTATTCCCAGGGCTTCACGCGACGCAGCGGCAAACCGCCGACGACGATCTCGCACCGCTCGGTCTTGTCGAGCAGGGATGCGGCGCGTCCTACGAGCAGGTTCGATACGCCGGGGGCGACACCGAAGTCCACTACGGCAGGCACCCCCCGCTCCTTCGCCAGGTCGTCGAGGCCGAAGAAGTCCTCGGGCATGAACGCGATGTCCACTACCGGGATTCCGGCCTCGATGATCCGCTGCAGCGTGCGGTAGCCGAGAAATCCCGGGACCGCGTTGACGGCCACGGCGGCTCCGGACAGCGCCAGCTTCAACGCTGCGGGGTCCGTGACGTCCAGGCGCTGCGTCGTGATGCCGAAGCGCCCGACCCGATCGAGTGCAGCGCTGCTGGCATCGCACGAGACGACCTCAAACCCAGGGTCCCGGGCCAGGTCGCGAGCAATCACGCTGCCCACCATTCCCGCTCCCACGACCACGATCTTCATGTGCATACTCCCTGGTGCCGGCGGACCCGTCAGAGGCCCGAAGGAGGGTGTTGGTAGCATACGCGTGACGTGCACGGCAAGCGGATTCGGGGAGGCAAGCCCGGCAAGGGGCCGGCAGCCGATCCGCGGTTTCCGGTTCACTGGCCCGAGTCGGGGTTCTCGAGCAGGGCTGGATCCTCGATATATCGTTGGAAGCGCTCCAGGCTGCGGGCGCAGTAGTAGCCGTCCGCGATGCGCTCGTCGAAGGTGTACCGGAGCGCGACGACGCGCCCCACGGCAAGCGTCCCTTCCTGGGTGACGACCGGCTCGTCCTGGATTCGGCCGATTGCCACGAAGATGGGCACGGTTCCATACTCGTACAGGTGGTGGAACGGAGCATCGACGCCGATGCTGCCGAGGTTGGCCAGGAACACGCTGGCATACAGCGGATCGTTGCGGATCATCGCGACGGGGAGCAGGCCCCAGTAGTCCAGGACCCGCTGTGCCCACATCACGAACCGCACCAGGAAGCGCGGCAGGATGCCGACTACGGACATCTCCTTCTCCGATGTCGTCATCTCTCTGCCGCGACCTTCGCCAATGGCCGTGTCGACCAATTCCGGGACGTCGCTCAGTGGAAGCCCCGGAGGGAACCGCACCTTGACCGTCGTCATCGGAGCATCGTCGGCCAGGGACTTCTTGACCGCAAAAGAAAGCTCGATGTGGGCCCGCTGGTAGATTCGTCGCCCCACCACGAAGCGGTGCAGATTCGGCCGCTCGGCCAGGACCCGGGCCACCGCGGCCAGGATGACGTGGAAGAACGAGACCTTGGGCAGCCCCTGCTCCATGCGCCTCGCCAGGTACGCCAGCGTCCCGTCGACCCGCAGCGTCTGCTCAAAGAACACGGCAGACTCGTTGCGCCCCGGCATGACGAACGGCAGGAACCTCCGCAGCAGCGGCAGCCCCTTCACCCTCGCACCGTCGCTTCTTCCCAGGATGCCCATCTGGTACACCTCCACGACTGGTGGGAAGTATCGCCTTTTCCATGCCCCCCCGTTCTGCTATCATCGGTCGGAACGCCGCTGTTGGCAATGGTGGATGAACCAGATGGGGTGGGACTTGAATGGATGGGGTGCGTCAGGGCGCCGCAGGCTTCTCATGGCAGTCCCGGTAGTGGTCGTTTTCGCCATCGCGCTGTCCGGATGCGTGACCTACCGCATCCAGGGCGGCCCTGACAAGGTCGACCTGTCGGTCCGAAAGGAACGTTTCACAACGGAGGTCCCTCCGCTGGTCGAGAAATCGGACCGTGCGGTGAAGCAGCTCGAGTTCGTGGCCGACAAGGAGGCTGTCGCCCGGCGTTTCTCGACGGTCAGTTCCGTGCTGGTGTGTGTGGGCTCGGGATTCCTCGCTGCCGGAGCGATCTTTGCTGCCGAGGAGAACTGGGGGTCGTCTGTCGCCATGAACGCGACTGCGGTGTCCTTCGACATTGCCGCGTTGGTTGTGTCCATCATCGGGTCCGGTCGGGCCCCGACGGACCTTGAGTATATGGGGGTCCTGCGCGACTACAATCAGGACTTCCCGGACTCTCCGTTCGAGTATCGTGTCCCTGATCGTCCGGCGGAA
>Ga0233425_10004836_pt1 | contig 22020 bp, 22 predicted proteins | sample Watercolumn_Towu_2_FD_181712 | JGI IMG/M metagenome (GOLD analysis project Ga0233425, IMG submission 181712) | Freshwater microbial communities from Lake Towuti, South Sulawesi, Indonesia - Watercolumn_Towuti2014_140_MG | ecosystem: Environmental > Aquatic > Freshwater > Lake | place...
AAGAAAAGCCATCGAGGCAAAACTCAAAATCATCTTCGCCTTGATCGCCTCCGGGTTACATGAATTATGAGGCAACGTTACCTCTCTCTGACATCCCTTCGGTTACATTTTAATGTGAGTCAACGGGCGGATTCGCCTCTTTGCCCTTCGCAGGTCATCGCTTGCTCTCGTGCTTAAATAAATAAACTGGCGTTGGAATTTCGCCCAACGCCAGTTTATTTCAGGTACTGCTTCGAGGAGTGGCTCATTTCTTGTGGCACTTGGCGCAATCGGCTTTATCCTTCAGACCAAAGGCCTTTTTGCCGTCATGGCACACAGCGCAGTAAGTGTTACCGCTATGGTCCGCCTCGGTAATCTTCGCCTCTTTCTTCATCTTGAAGACTTTTGTATGGCAGGCATTACATTTCGTATCGGGCACCTTCATATGCGTTTCATGGCTGAACAGGACCGTTCCCTGCTTTGGGGATTCATACTTGATATCCCCCCCGCCCACTTTCTTTTGAGCGAAGGCCGCGCCCAGAGCCGCAAAACATAAGATGCAGATACTGACTATTAAAATTCTCCAGAATCTATGACCCACTTTCTCACCTCCTTTCCACCAAAATCTATTCTCGGCCGATTCGTCGTCGGCCGCCCGAAAACTATATTTGAAAAGAAGATTATTTTCAAGGGAAAGATTTATCTCTATTTTTATCGTTGACAAACAGCGGTATTCTCATTATTCTCGGCTCCGCTCCACAATCTGATTCGGAAGCTCCAACAAGATCGCACAAAAAAGGGCTTTTCCATCGGGCATTCAGCTTATCCCCCGCTTCGAAGGAATGGCTTACCGAAAAAGATACGCGGGACATCCTAAGGAAAAAGTCCATGAGCCCCAGTATCGTCCGCTCCGTCTGCCCGTACGACTGTCCCGATACCTGTGGTCTGCTGGTGGAGGTCGATCAGGGCCGCGCCGCGCGCGTTTCCGGCGACCCCGCCCATCCCGTGACCCGCGGCCTGCTCTGCCCCAAGATGAACCACTACGAGCAAACGGTCCACTCGCCGCGCCGCCTGAAGACGCCGCTGACGCGAACCGGTCCCAAGGGAGAGGGGCGTTTCGAACCGCTTTCCTGGGGTGAGGCGATCGACCGCGTCACTTCCCGGTGGAGGGAGCTGATCGCGCGTTACGGGGGCGAATGCGTGCTGCCCTATTCCTACGCGGGCACCATGGGGCTCGTGCAGCGCAACAGCGGGCATCCCTTTTTCCATAAGCTGGGCGCTTCGCGGCTGGAGCGGACCATCTGCTCGCCGGCCAAGGAGGCGGGCTGGAAGGCGATCATGGGAGACACCGCGGCGATGGATCCGGCGGAGATCGAGCAGAGCGACCTGGCGATCCTGTGGGGAATCAACGCCGCCTCCACGAGCGTCCACGTCATGCGGGACGCCCAGACCGCCCGGCGGCGCGGCGCCCGCCTCTGGGCCATCGATACCTATCGCACGCCGACCTGCGCGGCGGCGGACGAGGCCTTCGTCGTGTGCCCAGGCGGCGACGGCGCCCTGGCCCTGGGGATGATGCATGTCATGGTCCGCGAGGGACTGACAGACCGGTCATTTATCCGGGATCACGTGGTCGGGTTCGAGGCGTTCGCCGAAAAGGTGCTCAGCGATTGCGCCCCGGAGCGGATATCGCCGGTCTGCGGCCTACCCGCCGCCGTTATCGAAAAGATGGCGAGGGAATTCGCCGCCGCAAGGGCGCCTTTCATCCGTCTGGGGAGCGGCTTGACCCGGTACGGCAACGGCGCCATGACGGTCCGGACCATCGCCTGTCTGCCCGCCCTCAGCGGGGCATGGCAGCGCCCCGGCGGGGGCCTCTTCGCCGGGACATCCACCGGGGATGCCTTCCCGCTGCAGCGGGTGACGCGGGAGGACTTCCTGGGGCGTCCGACACGCTGGGTAAGCATGAATCAATTGGGCGCGGCGCTGAGCAAGCTCGACAATCCGCCCATCATGTCCCTGTACGTCTACCATTCCAACCCGGCCGCTGTGGCGCCCGATCAAAACGCCGTCATCCGGGGCCTTGAACGCAGCGACCTGTTCACGGTGGTGCATGAGCGTTTTATGACCGACACGGCCCGCTACGCCGACATCGTCCTGCCGGCCACTTCCTCGCTGGAGCATCCCGACCTGTACCGCTGTTACGGCGGATACCAGGCGCAGCGCTGCGCCGCGGTCATACCGCCGGTGGGGGAGGCAAAATCCAACTGGGAGGCGTTTTCGCTTCTGGCCGTCGGCATGGGGTGGGATGATCCATTTTTCAAGCAGTCGGCCGACGATCTTGTGGAGCAGTTACTCGATTTTGATACCCCTTGGCGGGATGTCGGGACGACCCGGCGCCTGCGGGAGGGCGGGCCGGTGCTGTTGACGCCGCCTTCAAGATCCAAATGCGACTGGAAGACCCCTTCGGGCCGGATCGAAGTCCGAAACGACCGGGAGCCGGAGCCGCTGCCGCGCCTGCTTGCCAGCCACGCTGCGGGGGACGGGTTCCCGTTGCGCCTGCAGCCGGCGACCACACCCTATGCCCTCAATTCCAGTTTTTACGAGCAGGACGGCCTGCGGGAGAAACAGGAGTGCATGGCGCTCATGATGCACCCGCAGGACGCGACGGCGCGCGAGCTGACCGACGGCCAGCGGGTGATGGCGTACAATCATCTCGGCGAGGTGGAATTCGTCCTGAAGGCCACGGAGCGGGTCCCGGCGGGAACGGTGGTCACCGAAGGGGTGTGGTGGCGGGAGTTCATCCCCAGCCATCGCGGAGTCAATGCCCTCACCTCCCAGCGCCTGACCGACCGCGGGCGGGGGAGCACCCTTTACGATGTGGCGGTGGAGGTGCGGGGGAAATAGAGATCTGTCCACATTTTCTACTGTCGCCCGCGTTCTCTTATCCGTTTTTCCGTATTCTGCTTGGCTTTGAGCTCTTCCGAGCGCAGCCGTGCTTTCCTTTCCTGTTCCTGTTTTTCTTTAATCCGTTTTTCCGTATTCTGCTTGGCTTTGAGCTCTTCCGAGCGCAGCCGTGCTTTTCTTTCCTGCTCCTGTTTTTCTTTGATCCGTTTTTCCGTGTTCTGCTTGGCTTTGAGCTCTTCTGAGCGCAGCCGTGCTTTCCTATCCTGTTCCTGTTTTTCCTTAATCCGTTTTTCCGTGTTCTGCTTGGCTTTGAGCTCTTCCGAGCGCAGCCGTGCTTTCCTTTCCTGTTCCTGCTTCGATGGCTGGGAGTCGGCCAAACTTGCCAACCCAAAGCAAAATGCTGCCACTAAAAAAAGAGAAAAGATTCTTTTCATGTTCTATCTCCTCTTCTGCCGGGTGATCTCATCCATCCACACGAGAAACCGCTTGACGAAAAGGGGCGAGTGGATGGCCAGCCACCTCACCGAATTGTGGAACCGGTTCATCGGTTTGATCCAGGGGCAGACCGCGATGCAGCGGCCGCCGCAACTGGGCCACTTGCGCTTGTTGACCCCCCAGAAGATGAGGCACCTCTCCGCGTTGATCCACCATTTGCGGAAACCGGGATTGTTGTGAACCGGATTGGGGATCCGCTCGCTCGGCTCGCCCAGCGGCACGGCGCCGGCGGGACAGTATTTGGCGCAGAGCTCACAGGCCATGCAGAAGTCGTGGAGTCCAAAATAGATGGGCCGGTCCGGCTCAAGGGGGAGGTCGGTCGTGACCGCCTTGAGGCGCATGTTATTGCCATATTCCGGCGAGAGGACCCTCCCGGTCCGGCAGAATTCCCCGATGCCCGCATCCAGGGCGATGGGGACCATGTTCAGCTCAGGCTCGCCGCCCCCCCGGGTCTCGCGGTACATGGCGTCATAACCGAGCCCCCGGATGAAATCGGTCAACTGGGTGGTGATCGACTTGAGCCTGCTGTAGGAGTCCGCGGTTGAACCCCATGAGAAATAGGAGGGGGCCAGTTTCAACAGGCTGGTTTTATGCTGAACAGCCACAACAATCGCGTAGGGATGGGAGATATCGATCTCTTTGTAGACCCAGCGCGGATCGAGCCTGGTGATCCGTACGATGTCGGCGCCGAACATCAAGCCGGTCTTTTTGATGAGGCGGGACGCCCAGACCCTGTCTTCGAATCCAAGGCGGCCCGCCGGAGGCGTCACCGGAAAGGGCTTTGGTTCATACTCGGTACACCCGCGGAAGCTGGCATCGGCCATGGCGCGACCGATACGGTCTTCGTCGTCCAGCTCCTCGTAGGGGAGAGGGCCGAGATAATGATCGTACCCCGTCCGCTCTTTGAACTTCCGGCGCAGTTCCCCTCCGTAGGGGTTGTCGGGCCGCATACAGAGAAAGGCCATGCGGGCCCTTTCAAAACGTTCGATCGGGCCGGTGATGTACCGCTGGTAGGTGGGCTGCTCGACCTCCTTCACCCCCAGGCGTCTCCTGAATCTCTCCTGATGCCGCAATTGCTTCTCGTAGGGCGAGAGCGCCTTTTCCAGCCTGTCCATTCCGGTCCTGTTGGTCTTGTTTCAGGGTTTCAAAAAATCGGGCTTTGCATATTCCGGATGGGGATAGGTATAATATCCCTTGCCGGTTTTGACCCCCAGTTCTTTCCTCTCAATCATTTCCTTCAATGCCTTTGGGGGGATGTCCTGGGGGTCCTTGGATTCACTGTAATAGGACATTTCGATATCGTATACGACATCCAGTCCTACCAGGTCCATCAACCCGAAAGGCCCCTGTTTCATTCCGGTGAAAACCATCCAGGCCCGGTCAATATCCCGGAAATCGACAAAGCCATTGCCCCACATGTAGAGCGTCTGTTTCTTAATGGCCCGCCAAACACTGTTGAAGCAAAAGCCGAGAATTTCCTTCTTCACCCCCAGGGGAATGCAGCCGATGGAGCGGACAAACTCCTTAGCCGTTTCAATCGCCTCGGAGGTCGTTTTGGTCCCTCCCATGACATCGACGATATTCATGCCCACAGCCGGCTGATAAAAATGAATATTGAGGCATTTTTCCAATCTTTGGGTAACGCTTTCAATACGGGAGACGGGGATAGAGGAGCTGTTTGTCGCCATGAGCGCGCCCCTGGGGGCTAAGGCATCGATTTGTGTCCACATTTTTCTTTTCAAATCCAGGACTTCGGGGACCGCTTCGATAACCAAATCGGCTTCCTTCAAGGCTTCCCCCAAATCTTTGGCCAACGTGACCCTTGTCGAAGCCTTTTCCCATTCCTCGACGGACATGGTTGGGCCCTTGCCAAGGATTTTCATCATCCCTTTGACCTTTTGAATGGTTTTCGCGAAGACCTCCGCATCCGGGTCGTATCCCCGTACACTGCATCCATAATAGGCGGCCTGGATGGCAATCTGGGTTCCAAGAGTACCCAATCCGATCACGGCAATTTTTTCGATCTTTTGAGGCATCTATTTTCTCCTTTTCCTCGCTGAGGCAAAGGAGGGATGGGGAAGAGTTCCCCCCATCCCTCCATCAACTTCTTCTTGGCCTTTACGGGTTTATTTGCACCGCGGATTTCCCGTCTCGTTAATGGGGACAGCCACTTTATCCAGAGGGATCATCACCGGGGTCCCCGCGAAAGGATGGGAGAAGATGGTCGACTTGGCCTGGATTTCGCCGATCGGGCCCGGCATCATATTCTGGTGGTCGCAGGCCCGCATGATCTGTTTGCCCACCAGGCTATTATATTCCATTCCTTCCCAGGCGTTGATGATCGCCTCGGGATCAAAAGACTTTGCCTTCTTCACCGCCTCGAAGAAGAACATGGCGCCGTTGTAAGAATAACCGAGGTTCGCGGCCGGCCATGGGTACTGCGTGTCTTTGAACTTCTTGTGCCATCTCTCCAGGAAGGCCTTGTTTTCCGGCGTGTTAATCGTCGGCAGGTAGGTGCTGTTCACAAAGCTCCCCACCGCGGCCTGGCCGATGTCGGGCAGGTAAACGGTGTCATCCATGAAATAGGTGGCGTAGCGGGCTTTGACTCCCATCTGGGCCCCCTGCTTGATCAGATTGGCCAGGTCCACCCCAAAGTTCCCCGTATAGATAATCTCCGCTCCGCTGGCAAGGATCTTGGAGATGTAGGGGCCGAAATCCTTGTGACCGATGGGGGCAAAATCAACGCCCACGATCTTCAGGTCGGGGATTTCCTTCTGCATCACCTTTTTGAAATCATCGGCCACGGCATGACCGAAGGCATAATCCTGGTTCATGAGATAGAATTTCCGCCAGGGTTTCGTCTTGAAAAATTCCGCATAGGCCCGGGCACGATTGGCGGTGGTAAAACAGGTACGGAAAGAATACCTGTTGAAATTTTTCCCCGTGAGGAAATCGGATTCCGCCCCGAAATTCACATAGATGACCTTGTTCTTCTCGGCCACATCCATCAAGGCCTGGGCAATCGCCGTGGATGTGAGCTGAAAGATAAATTGGGCCCCATCGGTCATGATCGCCTTGGTGGCCTTGCGCGCGGCCACGTCCGGTTTCATCTGGCTGTCCTCCGGCATAAGCTTCACTTTCTTACCCAGCAGACCTCCCGCGGCATTGATCTCATCGATGGCAAACTGCGTCCCCCATATCGACGTATCCCCGATGACTTTCATGGGACCGGAAAGGGGGTCGACCATGACGATGTTTACGGTGTCCTGCGCCCAGGCTGGAGCTGCGATCATAAAAACCGCGGCTAACAACATGATTCCGAGCTTCCTTTTCTTAAACATACATCCTCCTTTTCTCTGAATTTGGTCCGCCTTTATTTGCCTTTTCCCTTCGCCGTCAAACTTCCAAATATTTTTCCCGCACCTCACGGGCTTCTTTTAGCTCTTGCCTTGTTCCCTGAAATACGATCTTTCCTTTGGAAATGACATAAATCCTACTCGCCAGACGCAAGGCGACGCGCATGTTTTGCTCTACCAGGAGAACCGGAATGTCGTGTTTATGGATATCCTGAATGACCTGTTCCACCGTGGCCACGATCAAGGGGGCGAGACCCTCGGTGGGTTCGTCGATTAAGATCACATCCGGATTGCCCATCAAGGTCCGGGCAATCGTGAGCATCTGCTGCTCTCCCCCGGACAGATGCCCTCCCCTCTGCTTGTCCCTTTTTTCAAGATCCGGGAAATAGGTGTAGACCTTCTCAATGGACCAACCGTTCCCATTGCTCTTCTGCCCCGGTTTTATTCCCATGATGAGATTTTCCCGAACCGTTAAGGTGGGGAAGATTCTTCGATCCTCGGGAACATACCCGACACCCATTTTGGAAATGGCATGGGGGGGGAGACCGGCAACATTCTGGCCCTTAAAGATGATTTCTCCCGAGCGCGGGGTGACCAAACCGATGATCGACTTCAACGTCGTACTCTTCCCTACGCCGTTTCTTCCCAGAAGGCAGACGATCTCCCCGCGATCGACTCCCAAGGAGATACCCTGGAGGATGTGGCTTTGATCGTAAAAAGTGTTCAGCCCCTTTACATCCAATAACATCGCCTAATCCTCCCTCTGCTCCTCTCCTAAATAGGCATCCTTCACCCTTTGATCGTTGCGAATCTGTTCCGGCGGACCCGACGCCAATACTTCACCATAGTAGAGGACCGTAATGCGGTCGGCCAGGCTGAAGACCACTTCCATGTCGTGCTCCACAACAATCAGGGTCTTTCCCTCGGTGACCTTTCCAATGAGCTTCACCGCTTCCCGGGTTTCCTCCGAGGACATGCCGGCCGTAGGTTCATCGAGTAGAATGAGCTTGGGATCCGTCGCGATCGTCAGGCCGATTTCCAGGGCGCGCTGCTCCCCGTAAGAGAGCAGCCCCGCAACGATCTCTTTTCTTTCCAGGAGTCCGATCTGCCCGAGAACCTCCTCTGTCTGCCTGTTGATCGCCTCCAATCGATCCAGGCGGGAAATGAGGTTGAAACGGATTTTGTTCTTGGAGAGAATGGCGTTGCGCACATTCTGGAAGACGGTCATGGTCTTGAAGATGTTTGTGATCTGGAAGGAGCGGGAGAGACCTTCTCGGTTGAGTTTGTAGGGAGACGCACCGGTCACATCCGCTCCTTTAAAGAAGACCTTTCCCCTGCTGACCGCGTATCTTCCGGTGATCAAATTGAAAATGGTACTCTTGCCCGCGCCATTGGGTCCAATGATGGCATGACGTTCCCCTTCCCGGATACTCAAATTGATGCCGAAGAGAACCTCGAGGCCGTCGAAATCCTTGTAAACATCCTTCAGCTCCAGAATATTCTTTCCGTTCCCGGACCGCTCGGCCATGGCAAGGTCCCCCTACTTTTTCCCGCGGATGGTGCCCAGGATTCCCTGGGGAGCGAAGAGTACGACCAGAATGAAGATCACACCGAGGATAAATTCCCAACGGTCGGTAAAGCTGCTCAAGTATTCGGAGAGATAAACAAAAATCGCAGAACCGACGATCGGCCCCCAGAAATATCCGATCCCGCCGATATAGGCCATAAAGAGGACATTGATGGACATGGCCCCGTCGATGGCGCTGGTGGCGATGAACTCCTGAAACTGGGCATAGAGGGCGCCGGAGACCCCGGCAAAGAAACCCAACAGGATCAGGAAAATCAGTTTCGCGGCGCTGACGTTGAATCCGATAAACTTGGCCCTCTCCTCGTTGGACTTGATGCTGGCGCAGATATTTCCCAGGGGGGTGCGAGTAAAATACCAGCAGGCAAAAAGACAAACTCCAATAAGAATAACGGTGATATAATAAAAGGTCACGGGATTTTTCATAGAGATCCCAAACAGGTCGGGCCTGGGGAATTTACCCAGGCCGTCATCCCCGCCGGTCACATCACGCCATTTCCAGACGATCGCCCAGATCAGTTGGTTAAAGGCCAGGGTAAGAAGGGCGAAATAGGTCCCGCTCATCCGGACCAGGAAGGCGCCCAGGACTAAAGCCACCACGGCGGCTGAAAAAGCCCCTAAGAGAATTCCGCCCAGGAAAGAAAGCCCTGGGATGTGCAGCCATCCCAGAACCGCGGCATAGGCCCCCACTCCGAAGTAGACGGCATGGCCAAAGGAAAACATCCCGCCTTCATTCAACATCATTTTCCAGGTCATGGCAAAAAGGGTGAGAATGATGATTTCCGTAAACATCCGCAACTGAAACTTGGGAGCGACAAAAGGAAAAATGATGGCAATAACGACCGCGGCGATTCCGATGACCCAGGTCTTTTTGTTCATACCACCCCGCTTATGCCTTCTCTCCGAAGAGCCCGGAGGGCTTGATGATCAGAACAATCGCCATGAGCAGGAACGTAAAGACGATGGCAAATCGCGGGATGAGGAGAATCCCGAAGGAGGAGATCTGCCCGATGATGAACGAGGCCAGGACCGCACCCATCAGGCTCCCCAACCCTCCCGTTACGGTAACGACGAAGCAGTCGACCAGGACGTCGCTCGCCATGCCGGGGTATGTGCTGATGAAAGGCCCGGCGATGACCCCGGCCAGACCTGCCAGCCAGGTCCCGATCCCCATGACCAGCATGAAGACAAAGGGGGTATTCGTACCCAGTGCGCTGACCATATCCCGGTCCGAAACCGCGGCCCTAACCGTAATTCCCAGCCTCGTTTTCAGGAGGATGTAAGCCATCAGCGCGAGAACGCCGATGGAGAAAAAAAGTATAAAGAGCCGATAGAGGGGGTAAACGCTGCCCATGATCATTACCGACCCGGAAAGGGCCGCGGGAATGGGTACAGACAAAGGCTCCGTCCCCCAGATCCACTTTACCGATTCCATGATCACGTAGGCCAATCCCGCCGTAAGGACGAATTCCTGAACATGTCCGCCGGCATGGACCCTGCGAAGAAGAAAACGTTCCATCAGGATTCCCAGCAATGCCACCAAGATCGGAGCGATGATCAAGCCAACCCAGAAATTCCCGATCCACCTCAACATCTGATAGGAAAAATAAGCCCCCAACATGAAGAAAGAGGCGTGGGCAAGGTTCAAGACGCTCATCATGCCGAAGACCAGGGTCAAGCCCGATGAGACCAGGAAGAGCAGCATCCCATAGGCCAGCCCATGGAGGATCTGGATGACGATGGTGGACCAAACGGCATCCATAGACGAATTCCTTTCTTCCAAAGCAAGCCTTCAAGAAGCGCCGAAAGCATAATATGTTTTGATGGTGCCGTCAATTATTTTCGATGGCAAGAAATCGAACTGGAGTCCTCATGCCCTATCGTGATATAGTGGCTGCAAATCATACAAAGAGAAAGGAGTAGCAGCAACATGAATGAAAAAGTGATCATCACTGCCGCGATTACAGGGAGCATTCACACCCCAACCATGTCGTCTTATCTTCCGATCACACCCCAAGCGATTGCCGATGAGGCGGTACGTTCCTATGAAGCAGGGGCCGCCGTCTGCCATATTCATGCCCGCAATCCGCAAACGGGACAGCCGACGCCCGACCTCAACATCATTAAAGAAATCATCACGAGCATCAAGAGTCGCTGCAATATCGTCATCTGTATCACGACCGGCGGCGGGTTCGGTATGACCGTAGAACAGCGCGTGGCGCCGGTTTCTCTCTACAAGCCCGAGCTTGCCTCCTTCAACGCGGGCTCGATGAATTTTGCGTTATTCCCGGTGATCCCGCGATATCAATCATGGAAATACGAGTGGGAAAAGCAGTTTCTCGCCATGACCGAAGATTTTATTTTCGCCAATACCTTCAAGTCGATGCGCGAATACTGCACCATTTTCGACGAAATGGGGACAAAACCGGAGCTCGAGATATACGACACAGGTATGGTGAATAATGTGGCCTTCATGATACAGGCCGGATATCTCAAAAAACCTGTCTACGTCCAGTTTGTCATGGGCGTTCTTGGGGGAATCACCGCCAGCGCGGAGAATCTACTGTTTTTGGTCGACTATGCCCGCCGACAGATCGGCGATTTTGTGTTCTCGGTCTGTGTGGCCGGTCGCGCCCAGTTCCCGATTTGCACGCAGTCGCTCCTCATCGGCGGAAACTGTCGTGTCGGACTGGAAGATAATCTTTACCTGGAAAAGGGAAAGATGGCTACAAGCAATGCCGATCAAGTGGCAAAAATGGTGAGAATCGCGCGCGAGTTCGGCGCGCAACCGGCATCCCCCGATGATGCGAGAAAAATCCTGGGGCTCAAAGGCAGCGACAAAGTCGCCTACTGAAAACCGACCCGAACAGCCGGGCCGCGGGATTGATGGCCGCAAAGAAAGCGAAGTGGTAGGCGATCCCCATCCATACCCAGAAGAACGCCAGGATCGCGGCGATGATCCGGCCGCTGTCCGGTCGGGGCCAAAACAATAGGATGATGATCGCGATAGCCGGCAGGTAAAGGAGGATCTGCATCGGCCAAACGCTTTCGTTGTAACTGGTAAAGACCGCAAAAAAATGATCGATCGTGAACGGAAGCTTCATCATTTCACCTCATGCATTCTCGTGTATTCCTCTCACGATTTGTGGACGCTCCATGGCGGCAAATCCCCACCACAAGTGCTGAAATAATACAATATCCCCTATGCCTCGTGGCCGTGTCGGTGATGGATGTCCGGCCAGTGGGAGTGGGCGTGGCATTCTTCGCAATGGGCGTGTCGGTGAATATGAGACCTGGCGGGCGCACCGGCATGTTCGTGGTCGTGATGCAGGTCGTCATGATGGTGCGCATGGGTATGGTTGACGGCCGCGTGGGTGTGCAGATGCTCATGCCTTTCCGCCATCATCAGCCAAAGTCCCGCGATCATAAGCCCTGTCGCGGGGAACATGACCCAGCCGATCCATTCCCGCAGCAACACCAGGGAAACGAGGGCGCCGATGAAGGGCGCCAAACTGAAGAAAAGACCGGTTCGGAAGGAGCCAAGCCCCGCCAGTGCCTTGATGAAGAAGACAAGGCTGACGCCGTAGCTCAAAATGCCCAGAAGCACGGCCAGGGCCATCCTGTTGCTCCAGGGGATCTCCATCCCGAGGAGCCAGGCGAGCGCCAGGGAGGCCGCCCCTGCGACCAGCCCCTTGACCAATGCGATCTGGATCGGATCCCGGGCTGAGATGTGCCGGGTCGCATTGTTGTCAATGCCCCAGCAGAGCATGGAAAGGCAGATCAAGAGCGGCCCGGCGAGGTTAAAGCTTCCCCGGCCGGGGTCCCAGGCCAGGAAGACCCCGGCCAAGGTCATAGAGGCCAAGGCCCACCAGAGCCGCTTTCCCGCATTCTCCTTGAAAAAGAGGACGGCGATCAGGGCCGTGGCCACCCCTTCGAGATTGAGCAGCAGTGAGGCAGTGAATCCCGAGGTGCGGCTCAGGCCATACATGAGGCTAACGGGGGCGATGATCCCGCCGAAGAGGGTCGCGGCGGCGAGCCAGGGGAGGTCCTTGCCCCTCAAGCCTGCCCCCTGTGCCTCCGGAGCGGCCGGCCGGACCCTTCTTGCCAGGGCATAGAGCGACAGGCCAAGAAAGGCCCCGGTATAGAGGAGCCCCGCCAGGACCAGGGGTGGGATGTCCGCTACAAGGATCTTGGCGATGGGCGGGCTGATGCCGAAGCAGGAGGCCGAGACGAGAATATATAGCAGGGGACGTCTATCCATCTTGTGACGCTTTCTTTGCCAATTTTGTTGCAACCTCCTCTATCTCTTTTGGCCCCTTGTGTCCAGTAATTGTGTGTATCTGGGAAGAACGGATGTCTTCATCGGAGACGGGCGGCCGCCGGCGATCAATCTCTTTTCGGTCGCCGTGACTCGCGCGCCGATCAACGCTTGCAGAGGTGATGCGGCCACGGCCAGCACTATAAGGGAGGCGACACACCCAACGTCCCCCAGTTGCCCAGGTAGGTCTCGTGCCGTAAGGACTCCTTCAGAAGGGCTTTGAATTTTGAACGGGGAATAAAACGGGCGCCGAGGCTCGCGAGATGGGCCGTTTCCACCTGGCAGTCGATCAGGTCGAAAGAGAGGTCCGCCCGGCCCGAGACGAGCGCCATGAGGGACGCCTTGGAGGCGTTCGGCCTTGCGGAGAACATCGATTCGCCGAAGAAGGCGCGGCCGAGGGAGACGCCGTAAAGACCGCCCGCGAGCGTATCCTCCTGCCAGGCCTCGACGGAGTGGGCATAACCGAGCTCATGGAGGACGGTATAGGCCTCCTGCATCGCCGGTGTGATCCAGGTTGCGTCCTGGCCCGGACGGGGCTTCTGACAGGCGGCGATGACGCTTCTGAATGCGCGATCGAAGGTGATCCGGAAAGGCTGTTTCTTCAGGAGCTGCCGCATGCTCCGCGAGACGCGAAGTTCTTCCGGAAACAGGACGAAGCGGGGATCGGGCGACCACCAGAGGAGCGGCTCCCCTTCGGAATACCAGGGGAAGATCCCCTCCCGGTATGCGGCCAGAAGCCGTCCCGGCGAGAGGTCGCCGCCGACGGCCAAAAGGCCGCTCTTCGTCGCGCGCTCAACAGAAGGAAAAATCGGTTCGTCAGGAAGTCGATAGTCCGGCATGGGTGACTCGAACGACTACTGAGTCGTTCTCGATATCGGCAACGGCCTCGCCCCCCTCCCGGAGGTCGCCGAAGAGGACCTCGTCCACGAAGAACCGCTTGATCTTGTCCTGGATCAGACGGGCGATTTCCCGCGCCCCGAATTCGGGGGAGTAGCCCCGCCGGACCAGCCAGTCGAGGCAGCGATCGGTCACGGTGAGAAGGACTTTCTTCTCGGCGAGCTGGACGGTGAATTCGGAGACGGCCTTCCTCACGATCTTCAGGAGCACCGGATCGGTGAGGCCCTGGAAGTTCACGATCCCGTCGAGGCGGTTTCTGAACTCCGGGGAGAAGGTCTTCTCCAGCGCTTTGTAAACGGCGTCCCGGTTGATGGGCGACCCTTCGAAGCCGATGGTTTGCCGGCCGATCTCGCGGGCGCCGGCGTTGGAGGTCATCAGCAGGACCACGTTGCGGAAGTCCGCCTTCTTGCCGTTGTTGTCGGTGAGCGTCGCGTAGTCCATGATCTGCAGGAGCGTGTTGAAGATATCGGCATGGGCCTTCTCGATCTCGTCGAGAAGCAGGACCGCGTGGGGATTCTTCCGGATGGCTTCGGTCAGCAGGCCGCCCTCTTCATAGCCCACATAACCCGGAGGCGCCCCCACGAACTTGGCCACGGTGTGTTTCTCCTGGTACTCGCTCATGTCGTAGCGCAGCAGCGGTACCCCGAGCGTCGCGGCGAGCTGCCGCGCCAGCTCGGTCTTTCCGACCCCCGTCGGTCCCACGAACAGCAACGAGGCGATCGGTTTGTCCGGTTCGCGAAACCCCGCGCGCGATCGCTTCACCGCTTCGACGACCTTTTCCACGGCTTCGTCCTGGCCGAAGATCCGCGCCTTTAATTGGGTTTCCAGGTCCCTGAGTTTTCCGATCTCCGTCGTGGAGATGCTCTTCTCCGGGATCCGGGCGATCCGGGCGACGACGGCCTCGATCTCCTTTGCCCCGATCTCCACGGGGCTTGCGATGTCATCGCCGCGGTTCATCGCGGCGACGGCGCCGGCTTCGTCGATCACGTCGATCGCCTTGTCCGGTAGATGCCGATCGCCGATGTATCGGTGGGAGAGCTCGGCAGCCGCTCGAAGCCCCTCTTCCGTATAGGAAACGCAATGGTAGGTTTCATACCGTTCGCGGAGCCCTTGAAGGATCTGGAAGGCGTCGTCGATGGAGGGTTCCGGCACCTCAACTTTCTGAAAACGCCGAGCGAAGGCGCCGTCCTTCTCAAAATATTTCCGGTATTCGTCGTAGGTGGTCGAGCCGATGCAACGGAGCTTTCCGGAGACGAGCGCAGGTTTCAGGATGTTTCCCGCATCCATCGATCCGCCGGAAACGGCCCCGGCGCCGACAAGGTTGTGGATCTCGTCGATGAAAAGAATGGCCTTCTCCTGCTTCGAGATGTCGGCGATGATCTTCTTCATGCGCTCCTCGAAGTCGCCGCGGAAGCGGGTTCCGGCGAGGACCGCCCCCATGTCCAGGGAGTAGATTCTGACCCCCTGGAGTTTCTTCGGGACCTTCTCTTTGGCGATAAGCTGGGCGAGCCCTTCGGTGATCGCGGTCTTGCCCACGCCTGGTTCTCCGACGTGGACGGGGTTGTTCTTGGAACGGCGGCAGAGAACCTGGATCGTCCTTTGGAGGATCTCCTCCCGACCGATCAGGGGGTCCATCTCGCCGGTTCTTGCCCGGGCGGTTAGATCAATCGTGTAGTTCTTGAGGAACCTGGTTTGATCTTCCTTTGCCTCGATGGCTTCCCCTTTGCGGGACCCCGGATTGGGCTCCTGAGCGACCGCGTCGCCGGAAAGGACTGAGACGCCGTGCGAGATGTAGTTGAGCAGCGCGATCCGGCTGATCGCCTCCCGATGGAGATAGAAGGAGGCGTGGGACTCCTTCTCGTCCAGGATCGAGACCAGCACATCGCCCAGCTCCAGGGTTTGCTTCTGCGCCGAGGAGGTATGCCAGGCGGCCCGCTCTAAGATGCGTTGAAATCCGAGGGACTGGATCGCCCGTGTGACGGAGGAGACCGTCTCCGTCCGATCGAGGTGTTTCTCGAGGGTCTTCTTCAGCCGGACGGGATCGCCGCCGCAGTGGAGGATCATGTCCTTGCCTTCGTCAAAGAACAGGCAGGCGTACAGGAGATGCTCCGGCGTGATGAACTCGTGCCGTCTGACGTTGGCTTCGGCATAGGCCGCCATGATAATCCGGTTCAGATTTTCGCTGATTTTCATGCTTTCTCTTCTCTATCCCGGCGACGCTCAGGTTTCTTCCAGGGAACACTTCAGCGGGAACTCCCGCTTCCTTGCCAGTTTGTGAACCAGGTCGATCTTCGTGGTCGCAATATCGTAAGTATAGACCCCGCACACCCCTTTTCCGTTTTCATGAACGTCGAGCATGATCCGTGTCGCCTCCGCCGCCGGTTTATGGAAGACCCCGATAAGGACCTCGATCACGAAATCCATCGTCGTGTAATCGTCGTTGACAAGGATCACCCGATAGAGCTTCGGTTCGCGGATGTCCTGGTCGCTTTGCACCTCGCTATCCGGCAGACGCTTAAGCTCATCCATGATCGGTTCCTGCTATGACGCCTTTGAACATCGCGATCCCTGCGCGCCCTATATCCGTTTTCGGCTCGGCAGGATTCTCTCGCTGCGTTACGGTGCTAATATAAGCAATCGTGTTGTGTGTGTCAACAAGAAGCGGCCGGAGGAGCGACAGGACGAGCGGCGGTCTATCGGCGAAGGGGTCGGTCTTGGCGGCTTCGGATCTTTTCCGCCACGGCCAGAACCGTGTTCGCATAGACGGTGCTGTGATTATATGCAAAGATGACCCTGTGCTGATCGCCGCGGTCCATTCCTTCACGCCAGCCGTGTCCGCGGAGGTAATTGGCGATGCTGTGGAGGCCGTCTGCCTTTGCAAAGGGATCGATCCGGCCGTCCCCGTCGGCATCCACTCCGTATATGAAGATGTTGGAGGGCATGAACTGGCAGATCCCGATCGCCCCGTAGATCGATCCCCGGATGGCGAGCGGATCGACCTTGCTTGCCGCGGCGTAAAGGAGCAAAGCCTTGAGCTCCTCGTAAGCCCAGTCGGCCTTCTCCTGGCAGCGTCGACGGGCGAATTCTTCGTTTTCGGGGGAGAGCAGGGTGACATCGAGGTGGGGATGGATGATTTCCGGAGTGGTGGCGCGGGCCATGCTGGCCAGGCGGTTGAAAACACGGCGGTTGCCGGTGTGTTTGCCCAGATGGGTCTCGATGAGAAGAATCGAGATGACGACCTCCTTGGGGACGCCGTAGCGGGCGGTGATCTCTTCCAGAAGCGGCTTGTTGCTGGTGAGATAGGCGTTTGCCCGGGCAATCGCCCAAGGGTTGAGGTATTCGCGGCGGTAAGCCTTCCGCAATGCGGCCTCGGAGAGCGAATCCGCTTCGGCCGATCTGCTCCTGATCAGCGCCCGCAACTTACCGGCCATCGAGTCCGGTTCGAAGAGACATTCCGGGCGGGCAAAAAGGGCCTCGATCTTCTCCCGATTGAAACCGTCGGCCATCAGGCGTTCGGTGAGCGGTTTCCAGTCGATGTCGGCAGCCCACGCCCCGCCTGGCAGAAAGAGCAGAAGCGCCGCAGCGAGGCAGCCAATCAAGGGGCCGCGTTTGCCGGGCCGGGTGATTTGTTCCGCGATGACGGTCTTAGGGTATCGCGTCATGGTATCCCTCAAACGGAGAAATATCCAAGTGTGAGCGATTAGTAAGTAGCATTTTCGCATCGCGGCTTCAAGGGGGATATTTGCCAAAATCTCCTTGACAACCAAAACCGGTTTCCGTATCCTAAACCCGTGTAAAAAAAGGAAGTTCTTTTCAGGAGGAAAAATGAAGCTAACCCATGCAGCCCCCGGGATCAAAACCGTATGCATGGTCGTATTGTCGCTGGCGATCGCCTCGCCATCGATCGCCCAGGTTCCGAACTACCCGAACCGGCCGATTCGCATGGTGGTGCCGTTTTCACCCGGGGGCGCGGCCGATACGCCGGGGCGCATGCTGATGCACAAGCTCTCCGAGACGCTCGGCCATCAGGTGATTGTCGACAACCGCCCCGGCGCGGGCGGCACGATCGGCGCCGAGTCTGTAGCGAGGGCAAAACCCGACGGCTACACGCTGCTGTTGATTTCCAACACCCACGTGATCGGTGGAAGCCTGTATAAAAATCTGAACTACGATTCGATCACCGATTTTGCGCCGGTGCTTCAGTTCGGCGATGCGCCGAACGTCCTGGTGGTGCATCCGTCGCTGCCGGTGAAATCGGTGCAGGAGTTGATCGCGCTCGCGAAGGAGAAGCCCGGGCGCATCGACTATGTGTCGTCCGGTCAAGGAAGTTCGCAGCACATGTTCGCCTCGTTGTTTACATCGATGGCGGGAGTGAATATGTATCACATCCCCTATAAGGGGAGCGCCCAGGCGACCAACGATTTGTTGAGCGGCGAGGTTAAGGTCGGGTTCCCCGGGATCGCGGGCATGCTGCAGTATATCAAGAGCGGTCGGCTGCGTGTGCTCGCGGTCACCAGCGCCGAGCGTTCGCCGGAACTTCCGGATGTGCCGACGATTGCCGAGGCCGGAGTCAAGGGTTATGAAGCAACCCTGTGGCTCGGCATCATCGGCCCGGCGGCGCTGCCCAAAGAGGTGATCGCGAGGCTCAACACCGCGATCAGCGGGCTTATCAAACAACCGGACGTACAAAATTCATTGCGCACGGTCGGCACCGAGGTCGTGTACCGCACACCGGAGGAATTTGGGAAATTCCTCCGGTCTGAACAGCAAAAATGGTCAAAGGTGGTCAGGGAGATCGGCCTGAAGGTGAATTAGCCGAGGCCCTTGCCAAGGCAGCCGCGGCAATGGATGCAACCTTGGCGTCATGTATTGCGCATCAGGAAAGGGAGGGGGAATATGATCGACTATCCAAAATACAAAAAAGTGCTCTTCTGTACCGATTTTTCGAAAAATTCGGATTGTGCTTTTGACTATGCCTTTGGTATTGCCAAACGCGACGAGGGCGTTCTCTATATCCTGCATGTCATCCCGACGACCCCCGATCCTCATAATTTGGAGCGGTGGTTGACAAAGGAGCAGCTCGACAAGGTGAAGGCAACCCTCCAGTCAGATCGTGAAAAGATGTTTGATGATAAATATCTGAGCCACATCAAGGACAAGACCAAAGTCAACATCGTCACCGAAACCGGGCGAGAAGATGAAACAATCCTTGCATTCGCCCGGAAGGAAAAAATAGATATTATCGTGATCGGCACGCACGGAAGAACAGGAATAGAACATCTTTTGCTTGGCAGCGTCGCCGAAAAGATCGTCCGGCGCAGCCCGATCCCTGTCTTTATCATTCCCTGCGGGGAACGGTCGGGCCGCGACAAATCCCAGTGAGAAGAACCGCAGCATTGAAAAACGTAAACACGAAGCCGTCCATGACCGGGGGCGCATCCCGCATGCCCCGCCCTGTCGGCGGGGAGCTTCATTTAATCTGTGTCATCCCGACCGGGGTTCAGGAAATGTAACCCGATGTGATCCGAGGCAGGTAAACGACACGCCAGGATGGTCTCTGAGGGCAGGAACAGCAAAGGTGTGAAATGAAGATTGTGATCACGAATGGATTATGGATCGTTCTCATCAAATCGTCCGGCAGACTGAAGCATATTGCCAGACTAGGGGTGGGGGTGGAGAGTATCGACCTGCAATCCGCAACCGGGCGCGGGATCATCGTGACCAATACCCCCGATTTGACCAGGGTGTCTCGGGGCGAGGTTCCCAGGCCCCTGGTCAATCGAGAGGTTCTGCCCCAAAAAGATCTCTAACCCGCGCGTTGTGCCTTTCAAAGGAAAGGGAACGGGGAAGAAAAGGGAATGGAAAAAAAAGAGAACGAAACGCTTTATTCCGCAAAACGTCTGGAGGCATTCGGCGTTAGCGCCCTTACGGCGTTGGGGCTTCCGGAATCGGATGCGGCCCTCTGCGCCGCCCGGATGATCGATGCGGATCTCCGCGGCGTCGATACCCACGGCATTTTCCGCATTAACCATTACAGCCAGAGGATCAGGGCGGGGGGGATCAACCTGCGTCCCAAGGTGCATGCCGTCCGGGAGAACGCGGTGACGGCGCTGGTGGACGGGGATAACGGCATGGGCCACGTGGTGATGAATTTCGCGACCGAGCTGGCGATCAAGAAGGCAGCGGAATCGGGGCTGGCCTGGGTCGGCACCTTCAACGGCAATCACGCCGGGGCCGGGGCCGTCTACTCCACGATGCCGCTGGCCCACGACATGGTCGGCATGTACATGACCGTGGCCAACGCCAACCACATGGCGCCCTGGGGCGGGGTGGAACTGATCCTGGGTACCAACCCCATTTCCGTCGCCATCCCGGCCGGCGAGGAGCCCCCCGTGGTTCTTGACATCGCCACAACGGTGACTTCCTACGGCAAGGTAAAACTGGCGGCCCAGAAGGGGGAGTCGATCCCGGTCGGCTGGATGATCGACCGCAAGGGGCAGCCGCTGACCGACCCGAAACGTTCATCGGAGGGATTCCTTTTGCCGATCGGCGACTACAAGGGGTACGGGTTGAACGTGATCATCGGGATGCTGGCCGGGGTGCTCAACGGGGCGGCCTTCGGCAGAAACGTCGTCGACTTCAACAAAGATATCGTCAGCAGGAACAACAGCGGTCACATGATCATGGCCATGCGGGTGGATAACTTCCAGGACGTTGGGTCCTTCAAGCAGGAGATGGACCGCGTGATTCGCGAGATCCGGGAATCCCGGCGCATGGAAGGCGTCGACCGCATCTGGCTGCCGGGTGAGATAGAATACTGCCGGATCCTCGAACGCCGGGAGCGCGGCATTCCCCTTGCCCCCATCGTTGTGGCCAATCTCAGAGGGCTTGCCGCCGAGTTGAACCTGCCGGACCGGTTGTAGTAGCGGCGCCGAATGAAAAGAGGTGCCCTGTTCTCGTTTGTTATTCGAGGGAGTGAACGCGGATGATCACGGCGGTGCTTTCAGGGGACCACCCGTTTCGGCGCGATAGCTTGCCGGAGGAGATCCTCGTGAGCCCTCTGGTCCGAAAGGCTTTCGTCACTCACCCAGGAGCGCCGGAAAATCTCCCGCCCCGGTGCGAGTCTTTCCCCGTCACCGATGCGGTCTCGGGCGGGACCTGGAATGCGATCCTCGAGCGGGTTACCACGCGTTACATCCTCTTCATTCCCGATGCGGCAGGGGTGCACCCCGACCTTTGCGCGCCCGGCCGCCTGGTCGAGACGGCGGAGGCGACGGGGTCGGGCTTGGTTTATGCCGACTATGCCGAGTTCTTCGGGGAAACCCTTCGGGAGCACCCGGTCAACGATTACCAATCGGGGAGCCTCCGGGACGGCTTCGATTTTGGCCCCCTGATCCTTCTCTCTACCGCCGCGGCGCGCCGGGCGATCCGCAAACACGGGGAGATCCCGGCGTACCGGTGGGCCGGCTGGTACGACCTGCGCCTTAAAATCTCAACCGATCGAGATCTTTTCCATCTTCCCGAGCGGCTCTCCGTTATCGAGAGGGGGCTCGGAGCGGCGGAAGGCCGAAAAGCGGGCGCCGGGGGACATTTCGCCTACGTCGATCCGGGCAACCGGGCTTCCCAGGAAGAGATGGAAGCGGCGGCGACAGCGCATCTCAAAAGGATCGGGGCCTTTCTTGCCACCGAGTTTCGCGACGTGCCTTCCTCGGCCGCTTCCTTTCCCGTGGAGGCGAGCGTCGTCATCCCGGTCCGGAACCGGGTCCGGACCGTTGCCGATGCGGTCGCGAGCGCCCTATCCCAGCGGACCGATTTTTGCTTCAACGTGCTCGTCGTGGACAACCACTCCACCGACGGCACGACCGAGCGCCTCGCGGGGCTCGCCGGACGCCATCCCGCCGTGAAACACCTCGTACCGAAGCGTCGGGATCTCTCGATCGGCGGATGCTGGAACGAGGCGATCTTTTCCGACCTTTGCGGCCGGTACGCCGTTCAGCTCGATTCGGACGACCTCTACCGCGGGGAGGACGCGCTTCAGCGGTTGGTTGATCGCCTGCGCACGGGCGACTGCGCGATGGCCGTCGGCGCCTATACTCTTGTCGATGCGCAATTGCGGGAGATCCCGCCGGGACTGATCGACCACCGGGAGTGGACCGACGCCAACGGTCGCAACAATGCGCTTCGCGTCAACGGTCTGGGCGCCCCCCGGGCCTTCGTTACCTCTCTTCTTCGCCGGGTCGGGTTTCCGAACGTGGGTTACGGCGAGGATTACGCCGTCGCCCTTCGCCTCTCGAGGGAATACCGGATCGGTCGCATCTACGACAGCCTTTACCTCTGCCGCCGCTGGGAGGGGAACACCGACGCCGTTCGTTCCGTTGAGCAGACGAACCGCCACGACCTCTACAAGGACCGTCTCCGGACCCTGGAGATCCGGGCGCGCCGGAGGATGAACGGAGTGAGGGGATGGATGCGCAGCTGACGCGGAGACT
>Ga0233425_10004837_pt1 | contig 22019 bp, 28 predicted proteins | sample Watercolumn_Towu_2_FD_181712 | JGI IMG/M metagenome (GOLD analysis project Ga0233425, IMG submission 181712) | Freshwater microbial communities from Lake Towuti, South Sulawesi, Indonesia - Watercolumn_Towuti2014_140_MG | ecosystem: Environmental > Aquatic > Freshwater > Lake | place...
CCGACTGGCAGCAGCACGACGACGTGTGGCTGCACTCGGGCAAGCCGCACCTGATCGCGATGATCGGGCTGAATGACGACAAGACAGCCTGCAAGATCGAGTTCCATGTGAGGCAACTCGCCGGAGCGTCCTGATTGGGGGTAATCCAGTGTCAAACACACCTCTTGACCTGACGCCCGAGGAAGAGAAAGAGTGGGCAGAGGTAATGCGCAGGCGCAGAGAGCGCCGAACGCCTGGTTCACATCTATACCACGTATCCCCCGAAGTGATCGCGGTACTCGACGAGGCAGCCAGAACGCGGCGTGAGCACGATGAGCGGATGAAGGCGGCCGAAAGGGCAGCCCCACAGAGCCAACCCGACTACTCGGCTCTGATCGCCCAGCAGGCACGGCCCAATCACAACAAGGCGTGGCGCCCCTCGACCCTTGACGAGATCGTCGGTCAGGGCTTGCTCCGAGATCGCCTCCGGGTGATGCTGGATGCGGCCCTGATCCGCCGAGCCGCCCTACCGCATCTGATCCTGTACGGGGCGAAGGGCACCGGCAAGACCACGTTCGCCCGCGCCCTGGCCAACGAGCGGGGCGTGCGGTTCGTGGAGACCACCGGAGACACCCTTCTCGACCAGGAGGATGTCCAGCGGCTGCTGTGGATGACGTGTGCTGCTGGCTGGGCCGACGCGCCCGGCCACGGGTGGCTCCCGTATGCCCAGGCTCCCGACGAACCCGTGATCCTGTTCGTGGACGAGATTCACCGGATGGGGAAGGAGGCGGCCGAGTCGCTGTACCACCCGCTGGAGGACAGCACCACGAGCATCAAGACACGACAAGGCGTGGCCCCAGTGAAGCTGCCGCCGTTCACGCTCGTGGGAGCCACGACCGACGCCGGCAAGCTGCTCCAGCCGCTGGTGACGCGGGTCCGCATGCTGTACCTCGACCCGTACAGCGGCGACGAGTTGACCGAGATCGCACGAACGCATGCGGCCCGGCTGACCCATGACGTTGGTCCGCAATCGGGCCGCATGGTCCCCAAGCGGATCACCTGGGACGACGGGGCGCTGCGCGAGATCGCCCGGAGGTCCCAGGGGACACCCCGTGTGATCGTCCAGAACCTCCGCGAGGTCTACGACCTGGCACTGGTTGACGGCCTGGACTTCATCGAGGCCAGTTGGGCGGCTGGGGCCATGGAGCACGTCGTCGGGATCGACGCCAACGGGCTCAATGCCCTGGACCGTCGGCTTCTCGCTCGACTGGCCGACGCCGGCCGCCCGGTCGGGCTCGAAGCCATGTCCGACATGCTCGGTGAGACGGTCGAGAACATTCGCGCCAGCGAGCACTACCTGATCGAGGTCGGCGCAATCTTGCGGACGCCGCGCGGGCGTGTCGTCAGTGAGAAGGGCAAGACGATGGTATAGAAGGTGGAATGGGGGCCGGTACCGGCCCCCATTCCCAGCGGAGGCTTTACGCCACCCCCCACAAGGTGGCGCCCTCCAGCCCAGGTGAAAACCTGGGCGCGGTTACACGATCATTATTCCCCCACCCTTCGCCCCCCGAACACCCCTCAGACGTACCGGCTGATATAAAACAACCGCCGGAGCCCCTCCGCCTTTCAACTCCCCTCCCCCAGTGTCCACCGTCAGCAAACTGTTGGTGTCCACCTCTTCCACATCCAGTAGTTCAGTGAACCCATGTTCTGTCGCCAACAGGCTACAAAGCGGAGACATGCTCCGGACGCAGGCCGGCTCGATGGCTTTGTGCAGTAAGTGGTTCAGGAGTGATTGCTCGGGCTCCCGAACGAACTGATCTATGTCTTGGATCAGCGAGATGATCTCGTGCTGCGACATGTGCACAACCTCATGGACCCCGGATCGCATCTGCTCGGGGAGCGGATAGTTGTAGTCAACGAAGATGATGGCGCGCAGCAGCGTAGGGAAGATCGACACTGCAGCTATGGCTCCATCTCCGTTTACCACCACCTCGTCTCGATGCTCGATCTCCAGGGTCCAATCGCGGACAGACAGCAACTCCCTTGCCTTCTCAATGACCTCCTCGACCCTCTGTCTGTTGTGCTCCGCTTCCTCGGGCGTGGCAACTCGTTGACGCTCTGTTACTGGCATTGGATAGTATCTCCCATGTGGGGCCGGAGCTAGATGTAGTAGACCAACTCGTCATTGCCGCACACGGGACAACAGTCATCGGACGGATCGGCGTCCAGGGATCGCGCAACCGTGAAGGCCGAGTTACACCCCTCGCAGTAGACCCATCCGTCCGGGCACTCCTCGATTGGTATTCCCTTCTTCACCTGCTGGTTTTCAGTGGTCTCTCGTCTAGCCATAGGGACACCTCCTCCGCCGGACTGCGGCTAGAGGAAGTATTCCCGATGAAGCCCGAAGTTCAGGCAATGAGACGCACGCGGGTGGCCGGAACCATCGCGCGCTGTGCCTCGCGACAGGCGAGGGAGATATACGACGCAGAGAGGTCGGTCCCGATCCCTGCGCGCCCCTGCAGGGCGGCCTGGATGGCGGTCGTCCCCCGACCGCAGAACGGGTCGTAGACTACAGCCTCTGGGTAGGTGCAGAGCATGATGCACCGGCGGGCGACCTCGCTAGCCATGACGGCAGGGTGGGTGGGATGCTGTTCACCCTTGATGACCCACAGGTCTTTGGTCAGCTTGGCGAACTCGGTGCGGTCGATGATCTCGCCACGTAGCTCGTCCCTGGGCGGGGCAACCTTCCACTTGTCAGCGTACCAGAACCAGATGCGCTCGGTGTGCGTGCGAAAGCTGGGCGCCGAGGGGCTGCAGAAGCTCCCCCAACTAGTCCCCGGAGTCGGCATCTCGTCCCCGTCGATGACCCCCTGGTACTTCGCCCAGATCACCTCAGCGAAGAACTCCCACCCCGTCTCAACGAACAGCGGCATCAACTCAAACACCGACATGTGGACACTGCCAGACGGGTCGTCCTGTGGAGACTTGAACGTGGTCGGTACGTTGACCGCTAGCCGTAGCCCGGGTGGCGCCGCCTGGCGTAGCGCCGTCAGCCACCCACGGAACCAATAGCGGTACTCGCCCAGAGGTAATAGGTCGTCAGACGAGTCATACGGCTTCCCCACATTGTATGGCGGACTCGTAACAATCAGGTCTGATATTGGAACGTAGTTGTGGATACCTGTGAGCACATCGGCCTGACCGAACAGACACTGCCTGGGCTTCGGCGACCGCCCATCAGGAAGTGGTCGTGCGGGCCCCGTAGAGCCCTGTGGCTGCGTTCCGGGCTCCATGGGTATCATACCACCACCCCCGAGCCAGGCGTAGCATCCAGGCGCGTCTGGATGGCCGCCAGCGCCAGCGCAAGCCGCTCGTCGATGGTGCCACGCCCCAGATAAACGATGCCGGCACCTCCGGCGCCCCGATCACCGTCGTTCATAGTATCCGACAGTCCACGCAACATGGAGTAGACCGCCCGCGAGTTGGCGACACCCCCACGATCTCGCACCCCATCCAGCCGTATGTCCTCTGTCTCGACCAGAAGGGTCAGCCAGTAGCTCGGGATGACCTGCCAGGCTCGCTTGACGATGGAAGATAGAACCTCAGCCTCCTCGGCCGAATGGCCGGCCCGGAAGCTGTGCGCCAAGATCGTCAATGCCGGCGAATCCGTCAGGGTAACAGGGTAGCTAGCCGATTTGCCGAGTTCCTCGTCCATCTGCTCCCGGAGGAAGAAGTACTGGCGGAGGGCGCCATCGGCACTGGTAGGATGGTGCTCGTGGTAGTAGCGCGCTACCTCGGGGACGACCTCGGCCCCTGGCTTGAGGGCTTCGGCCAGCCGGCGAGCCAACGTGGTCTTGCCGCTACTGGAGGCACCGGCGATCCCTATGATGACGTTGCGACCCACCCGCTCTGCGATCTCTTTGGCTGTCATCCAGGCCTCCTAAAGTTCAGCGCATAGTGGTGATGCTGGTTGGTCACGAAGCTCGATGTCCCCACAGCAAAGGGGAATAGTGACTTATTGTCCTGCAACCAGAGTCGCTCATTCGATAGCCCCACAGCGCCGGTACGAGCAAGCTCGATGGCGAACTCCCAGGCCAACGGATAGACCGCGCTCCCCTTGCGGATGTTCTGCAGGACCACGGTCATGTAGGCCCCCGGCCGCAACACTGATGCCACGTCGGTGAAGATCGAGACCAGAGTCCCCAGAAACTCTTGGTAGTCGTGGATGTTGCCCAGATCGTCATGGGCATTGCTGTAGGTGACGTGGACACCCGCATCCCGTCGCCTCTTCTGGTTCTCCGCACCCTCCTGATGCAGCATGTCCCAGTAGGGGGGTGATGTGAAACAGTAGTCGTAGGGGCCCGTATCCGCGAGCTTCGCCACTTCACGCGCATCCCCACAGACCACCGTCTGCGAGGTCTTGACCCCACTGGTGCGTATCCTGATCTGCTCGTCCATGGTAAGAGCCTTGCGAGCATACGCTAGCCGGTCATTCGCCATCTCAGCGAACTCGCCGGACAGTTCGACGCCGACCGCTTCGCGGTTGAGCCGCAACGCGGCCACCAGCGTAGTCCCCGTTCCGGCGAATGGGTCCAGCACCGACTGCCCCTCCCGAGTGAAGAACTCAATGTAGCTGGTCGCTAACTCCTCCGGGAACGGAGCCGGATGTCCGTACTTCTGCTTCGACCGGGGAGCCGGGTTGACGATCTCCCAGGACTTCAGGAACCGGAGCCAGGCCGTGTTGTCAAGATCGTTCAGCCGATCAGCCATCTCAGCAGCCTCCGGATACCTGACCACCTCGGGCGAGGGTTGTCGATCTCTTCCCATGATTCGATCCAAGGAGGGTTCAACGAAGGGTGCCCCAGTAAGAACCAGAAACCGACTGAGCCATCCGAGAGGGTGAAGTGGACAACGGGCCCGGCCCCTTCGACCGATTGCAGGCTGTTGACCTTACAGGTCACATCGTGGTCGTCTCGCCGGCGCCAGAAGCTAGAGACCTTGGGCAAGTGCATCAGTCGTTACCCCCCGCATAGACCAGCGAACCCAGCACCGCACTGTACTGATCTCCGAAGAATTGCGGTGTGGCCACTTTGAGTTCCGGGAGAGGGAGCCTCATGTAGACCTCTCCGCTGTCGTCCACCCCATAGCTACCCACTCGACCCCACGAATCGCTCTCCGTCAACCCGAGCCCCTTCAAGGTGTACGCAAACAGGGTATCGGCGGACGCCAGCCAGTTGAGCATGAGACGACTCGCATCCAACGAGTAGAACTGGCCGCTACGCCAGGAGCCTACGGGGATCGACAGATCACTGGGGGCATCTTCTATCTCGACTCCACGCAGATCGTGGTAGCACGACGCAGTGATGTAGCCCACCTGTCTCGTAGACGGAGAGCGGTACCACACCAACAGGTCGCCATGCAGTGCCGCCAACTCTGGGGCGGTGACTGTCTCAGCCTGGAGGACTCGCAGCCCCATCAGTTGGCCAACATGCTTGAGGCGCGTAGCCACCCAGTCGGCCCAGGGAACCGAGACCTTCTGGCGGCGCATCTCGGAGAAGATATTGGGTGGCACCTGCGACATGTCAGGCGTATCTCCTGTGGCTATAAACAGCCATGACCGCCAGCAACTCTGGAGGCAAGTCAGGGATGACGCTCAAGACCTGGTTGGCCAACTTCCCCAGTTTGGTGAACGCCAGGATGAAATACAGGCCGTCGATCCCCTGCCAGCCTACCGGGAGCGGCTGCCGCTGCTCCAGAGCAGCACGGATGGCTGACGCAGTAGGCAATGGAGATTGTAGGTCGAACCTCCCGGTAGCTATCCCACTCAGGATGGCGCCATTGAGGTTCAACTCATCCAGGTATTGTAGCTGAGGTGCATAGGCGGGGTCAAGGTCGTACTTCTCCAGCCACTTCTGGGCCAGCGCAGGGCTCGGCTTGGCGCGACGCAACTCCCGGATCGTCCCGAGGCCCTTCAGTTCATTGCCAGGCTTGTCTGTACACACCAACACCACCTGAGCCCCGACCGGGCTCCGGCCGGAGATGCCCGCCAACTCCTTGCTGGTACCGATGATGGCCATGCCTGGCGGGATGTCGCGCTTCACGAAGTGTTCCAGCGCCACGTCGGTGGGGAAGCGCCGCAGGTTGTGGAATATCATGTAGGCTTCCACCGCCTCCGGGTCACCAGTGATGATGCGCCAGTTGCGCCGCTTAGGAGCCACTAGGCGCCTCCACTGTCGGGCATCAAGCGCCCCTTGGCGATGTAGGTACAGTGGGGGAGACAGCCGGCATCAGCATAGCGGCGCTGTACCGCGAGTATCTGTAGGTTCGTCAAAACGTCGTTCATCTTGACATCTAGAATCTCGGGCAGCGGAGTGTCGTTGATGTTCCCGATGTGGTTCCAGTTCCCACAGCATACCTTGACAGCGCCATCTACGTCTACGAGGGCCCCGCTGTAGAAGGCGGGACAGACCGGGCGCCTCACGCTCTCGTCAATGAAGACTCTACTGAAGTCCAGAAACCCGCTGGGTGCCTGGGTGGCGATGTCGCGCAGCCGCGCCTCGCCGTCTTCGTCTAGAGTCTCGGAGTCACACATCGCTTCATCGGCCCCCCGACAGAGCGGGTCCACTCTGACCCCGGACACCCCCAGGGGGGCAAAGACATCAGAGGCGACCATCAGTTCTTCGATATTGCTCCTCATGGCGATCCACAACACCCGGACATCTGGGGGGTTCGGCCCCTCCTTCAAGAGCCGGATACCGTTGAGCACATCGGTAAGCTGCCCTCCACGGATGGCCTTGTAGGTTGCCGCACTCGCTGCATCCACAGAGACATCAATCCTATCCAGCGACGCGGCACGCAAAGCCTCGATATTCTGCTCTATCAACACCCCATTGGTGACGAGGTGCAGCCACGCCGTTGGCTGTCTATTCTTCAGAGAGCACAAGAAGTCCATGCCAGCAGGATAGACGAGCGTCTCTCCCCCCTGCACCGTGATGGAGTCCGCACTGATCGTGGACAGATGCCCTAGCGCATCAGCCGAGAGGGCGGCCGACCGGCTCCCCTCGGCCAAGAAGCAAACACCACAACGCAGGTTGCACGAGTTATTGGTGATGACATGTAGGCTACGCAGAGACATCTTCGCCTCCGTTGATCGGGGGAAGCCCACAACCCTCCCGACCTTCGACGGTCCACACGTCAAGCAACTGACCAGGAGCGGCGAACGCACCTGGGGGGAAGCGCTCTTGGAGATCATCCAGATACAGCGACTCGAATGGCCGAGACACCTTCCGGGTCACGAACCGCAGATCGTACTGCAACTCCTGGAACCGATGGTCTTCAGGAGCGAGGCTGAAGCCCGCTACGGCCATCATGTAGGCCAACATAGGCGCCGAGAAGTTGCAGATGTGGAGCGACACGGCCGTTACGTGAGGAGGAGGGACTCCCACTGCTAGCAGTCCACCAACTGTGAGGACTCTGTTCCATTCAGCCAGAGCAACCAGTGGCATCATGCTGTGTTCCAGCACATGGTGGGCGAACACGATGTCGAATGAGTCATCCGGGAACGGGAGTTCTTCCATGTGAACCCCCAGCCTAACATCAAAACCATGCTTCTTGGCTGCAGCCTCAAGCAGCGGAGATTCGTCGAGTATCTCGACAGCCCACACATCATGCCCCAGACCAACCAGGGTGACACACTCCTCACCACTCCCAGGCCCCACACACAAGACCGTTGACGAGGCAGTGGGGAGCATCTGCGTGAACGAGGTGGTGACATCAGCCCACGCGGCCGGCGGCGTCAGCGCCAACTGCCCTTTGCGCTGTAGCAAGGATTCGCGATATTGGGCCATGCGAGCACTCAGGTCAGGCATTGACCTTGCTCCCCAAGGTCAGCGCAATGATGTACGGAGCCAGCCCCTTGTTGTTGGCACGCCCCGCCTTGATGAGGGCCTCCATCAGCAGATCGACCACTGGCCCTATTGATGGGTCCTGCTCATGGATGTCAACCAGCATAGCAAACACGTCTCCGACCTCCCGCACCGCGTCACTGAACTCATGCCTCTTCTCAAGCACCAGCCGACTTGCCCCTCCCAGGTCGCGGGCCAACAGGAGGTCGCGAAGCTGGCCGGCAAACGGGAGGCCGATGTTGGCCAGGCTGCGCTTGAGCGAGCCTACAGCCATCGCAGTGTCAAGTAAGCTGAGCATGTCGCGCGGACTACCGGAAGATGCGCGCACCAGTTGCTCCAGGTCGGGGCGGTCGTACTCCATCCCTGGTGCCTGCTCGGCGATCACTCGTTCGGCGAACGGGATCAATTCGTCGGGAGAGACCGCCCGAAACGCCACACGGGCACAGCGACTGGCGATTGTGGTCGTGATCTTCTGCGGCTCAGTTGTACAAAGGATGATCGTCAGGCGATCTCGGGGCTCCTCGATGGGGAGCAACAACACATCCATGGCCTTGATGGACATGTTGTGCGCCTCGTCGAAGATGTAGGTTACCTGGCGCCCGGACGGAATGCTGCGCATCGCCGACGTGACCTCGCGGGCATCGTCGGCTGAAGAGAACGCAGCCGCGTCGAACTGGTTGAGGACCGGCGGCCTGTCTGATGATAGACACCCCTTGCACTCATTGCAGGGCCCCACCCCATCCTGGTAGTTCTCGCAGTTGAGCGCCCTAGCCATGATGCGGGCAGACGCAGTCTTCCCTGTCCCGCGCTGGCCGTAGCACATAATCGAGTGGACCCCCGACCCACTCCGTTTGCGCTCAGCCACTGCCATCATCAGCTTGGGGCTCTCCCCTAACATGGCGGCAAATGTCTTCGGTTGATAAATGCGATAGAGCATACGTCACCTCACATGCTAGACTCTTCTGCCTCGGCGCGACGGATGGCTCGGCGGGCCCTCCGAAGCAGCGTCTCCAACACCAGTTCGTTGATCCCCAACTCGGCGGCTGCATCGCCCACCTCGCGCACATCCCCCAACCACCCATCGTTGGGACACTCTCTGTCCCACCACTCATCGGCCCCTAGATAATACATCATCACCCAGAACGGGCACAAGACCCTCACACCCGGCGTGCAATCGCAGCAGCGAGAGCTACGGTTCCTGCAGAGGGCATCGCGGGCACGCTGGAACACCCTCTGACTGTGGTGAGACTCGATCATCCGATCTGTTTCCGGAGCATGCCCCAGGCGGAATGTGCTGGCATCCAGGTCTCCCAACAGCGAGCGCGACTGGATGGCCCCTGCCACCGCATACGCACTGCCCCGGTCGCAGTGTAACTTCTCCATTAATAGGGAACAAAGCTCTTCGGCTGGCAACTCGCGCTGCCCAGGCGAGAGCCGCGCCAGCGCCTGCCGCACATAGCGCCGGAGCCGTGCGCTCTCCGCCATCTCGAACTGACGAGGGGCGGCCATCAGCCGCTCACGGAGTGGCTTGGTTAGCAGAGCGAAAAACGTACCATCACGATCATGGTCATATTGGGCAGAGAACTCCCAGGTAACAGCGTCGGCCTCAGCTTCCCTGTCTTCAATCGGCAGCGAGCAGGCGCGAAAGTTCCGCGCCCATGCCCGCAGGCGCGAGGAGAACCTCGCATATACCCACTCCCTCTCCCGGTTGGTTAGAGGTCGTTGCCTTCTGGCCTCAGAAGCTGCCACCCCCGTCGCTCCTCTTCAATGATGTAAGCCGGCACATCGTGCCTGGCGCTGGTAGCCACATAGGTGGAGATCGCCAGTGTCTCCGCCACCGCCAGGATGGATGGCTCTTTCAGATCGAAGTCGATCACCAACAGACGCTCGTAGATGCGCTCGTTCCCCAATGAGACGCGGCGCAGGGCCTCGGCAGACGACAGCACCGTAATGGGCATGGCTGCGCGCAGCACCGAGCCATGACGGTCACTACAGACCACTGCCTGAACCTTCAGACGCAGCGCCCAGCCGATCCAAGGGGACGACGAGCCACCTAGATAGGATGAGGGGATGGGGTTGTCGATCTTCAATATGGCGTGATCGAGCCCATGCTTGGCCAGGCAGGTCTCGCACACTTGCTGGCGACAGGTCGGGCACTCTGCCAGGATCACAGAGGGGAGTTTGCACTCGGGGCATTGATATGGCCCCTCATGCACATCCACATCTTGGGGGACATGAAACTCTTCTACCATCATCTCACCCACTCGTACTCGGTGGTGTCGGCCGCCATGATCCGTTCGATGTCGCCCGCCACCCGCAGGGTCTCGGTCAGCTTCAACTTGGGGCGCACCACGTTCTCATGCACCTCCTCCTCCACCGAGTCCTCGCTTATGAGCAACGTCACCAGCAGGCTCCCCCCGCCGATGCGGCTGCCCCGCGCAATGGACTGCTCCATCTTCTTCGGATTATATTGGAGACCAGCTAGGATGGCATGGGTGGCGCGCTGGAGGTTCAATCCAAACTGCATGACATCGTAGACCGCCACCACCACATCTAGTTTCCCATCCTGGAACATGGAGCAGGTCAGGTCGCGGCCCGCGTCTCCCTCATCCCCAGTGACGACTCCAGACCGCACCCCGGCATCCTCAAGCCGAGCATGGATGTTGTGGGCCAAGGCCTTCCACGAAGTAAAGACCAATGTGGGGGTCCCCTCGGAATCCTGGATCATCTGGACGATGACATCGGCTTTCCCGCTGCTGTTGACCCCCCAGTGTTGCAGCCCATCGGCAGCAATCCGTTGGTAGGTGCGCAATGCAAGGTCGTTGGAGGGCTGAATGAGGTGGCCACCAATCAAGGCACTGCCATCCTCAGCCAGACGACGATAGGCCGCCTTCTGGTTGCCGTTCATGGGGATCGAGTAGGCGCGGTATTGGATCGGGGGGAGATCGGTAGCCTCAGTACGCAGGCGCCGGATGCTTGGCCGCTCAAGGGCATTCGCCAACTCCCACATCGACCGCTTTCTCCAGCCCCTGACATACTTCAGTGTGTAGTTCACCGGGGTACCGTCTTCGTGGAACTTACCCTTAATCGCTATCTGCTTCTTCCCCATGATGCAGTAGCGGCCCTGGAACCAGTCCTCGCTCGGCATCACACCCGACAGCAGCCCAAGCTCAGCCCACACATCCATCGGCCGATTCATGACCGGGGTCCCCGTCATCCCCAGCCGCATCCTCGACTGCCCCAGCAGCGACCTTACGCGGGCCCCCCGCTTGCTCTGGTAGTTGTAGATGTTGGTGATCTCGTCCATGATCGCCACATCCCAGCGGTGAGTCATGGCCGCCGCCATCAACATCCCGGAGCGCAGCGCGTCGTAGCCCATCACCACATAACGGGGAACCGCGCCCTTCCGCCATACCAAACGACCGGGGCCGGTCTTCGCGATGGCCGTGTCCTCATTGAGGTCGTGCATCAGCTTGACCTTCCTGGGGGACGGCCACGATCCAGGGATTGCCAACACGGGTTCGGGGGAGAACCGCAAGATTTCGCGTGCCCACTGCCGCACCAGGTAAGGCGGGCAGAGCACCAACACCTTCTGCACATCGTGGGAGTAGGCCAATAGATCGGTCAATGTGATGGCGACCAGTGTCTTCCCAAGACCCTGCTCGTCGTGGAGCCCGGCATAGCCCATATTCGTCAGGGCCGTGTAGAGGAAGTTCACCCCAGTGCGCTGGTGGTGGTACAAAGACACCTCACCGTTTTCGACAGGCGCCGGGACCGTCTTGGTAGAGGCCAACGACGCCAGGAAGTGATCTACCTCGGGTATGCGGAGGCCGGTGGTCTTGGCTACCTCCGGCCACCTGAAAAAAGGGACCTCCAGACCATCGGCAGTGACGGCGCCTCCCGTGTCAGCCATCATCTTGGCCGTATAAGGAGGGGCGAACCTGACCGTGTGATGTGTCAGGTCGTAGTTGATGCGTGGCGCCTGCCCGGACAGCGATGGCTGAGCGTAGTCCATATGGCTTCCTTGGTGGGCCCGCCTGGACTTGAACCAGGGACAATCCGGTTATGAGCCGGGCGCTCTTCCAACCTGAGCTACGGGCCCAACATTTCTCTGAGGTGAGACTCGATCCACGTCATCAGGTAGCCAGCCACACCCGTCCGCTGCAGCGACCTGCGGTAGCTGCGTAGATGACGCCGCCGCTGCTGAACTCCCATGGAAGGATACTCAAGCACCAGTTCGGACGCGCGGTCCAGAACTTCAAGCGCCCTAAGCTGCTGTCTGACCGACTGTGGGGTCATCTCATGCCCCGTGACTTCTGGCGATCCAGACAGGAGCAGGGCTTCTCCTCGCACTTGGGACAACCAGACCCGTACTTATCCAAGAACACCCGGGATAGGTCGATGTCCAGGATGTTGGCCATCGAGAGTGTCCAGGCAAACACATCGGCCAATTCCTCTTCCTGGTTGATGTGGTCACCAGACCGGATGGCGCGAGATAGCTCGCCCACCTCTTCTGTCAGCCAGGCTAAACCGGCCAGTGGGGTATGGCGCTCCAGATCACGGAAGAGCACGCCGATGTGGACCTGGGCGTCCTTGACCGAGGGATCGACCATCACCCGGCCTCCACTGCCATCACATCCTGGACCAAGAGAACCCCGACCTTCTGGTCCCCATCCAGGTAGGATACCGCTCGTGCTGGGAACATCACAGTGTCCCCAGGCTTGAAGCCAGGCTGTATGGGGATGCGCTTGTGGTGCGTGTAGCAGGGGCCCACCGACCGCACTACGCCGCGAGTCGGCAGCTTTCTGGTCTCGTCGGGTGTGATGATGATGTCTGATAGGCCATCATCCTGGATCAGGTCAACAACAACTCGGTTGGGCATGGCCTCCATGCAGATCATCCTCTCGGGTTCTGTGGGCGCTGTAGCAGACCAGGGGACCAATGTTCAGTAATGGGAGGTCGGGCACCTCTACGCGCACATGGTCCTTCGTGCCACGGGAGTCCCCCCACGACACGACGACGTTCACGGTGGCGCCTCGGGCTACGTCCACATAGACGTACCCCGTACCATCCATGGCACAGAGCGGGGCGCCACCCGACACCAACAGCCGTACATTACCATACAGGTAGGCATACAACCGACAATACTCGGGGTCATCCTGGATCGGGTCAACGATGACTCGGTTGAGCGTGGTCTCCACGCAGGTCACCCTCTCAGGTTCTGTGGGCGCTGTCGGCGCTCCTGCCCGGTCCCACCGCAATCGGGGCACGTTGTCTTCTCCAGTGACCCCAACTCCTTGTTCACGGAGCCGGTCCCAACGCACTTCTTGCACTTCGGTCGCGTAATACCTGTTGCCTTGTTCATGCTGGTCGTCATCTTATCACCTCACGGTCAATCTGTCAACTGAGCCTACGGGGAGCCAGGGTTTCGGATCATGGGCCCAATGTTCAGTAGTGGGAGGTCGGGAACCTCTATACGTGCATGGTCTTGCTCGCCACGGGAGTCCCCCCACGACACGACAACGTTTACGATGGCGCCCCTAGCCACATCCACATAGACATACCCCCTCTCATCCGTCACCCCGTCCCCACCGTTGGGGGTGATGAACCCCTCGAACCCGTCCGGCCGGCGGTACACCTGCGACACCAACAGCCGACCTTCACCGGCACCTAGCAGTGCGCCGCCAACCCCGTACATGTGAGCATACAGCCGACAATACTCTGGGGCGTCTGGTAGGGTAATTACTAGCGTCTCGACCTCGAACTCCGTCCAGGTTGACGAACCATCGAAGACATAGGAGTAGGGATTGTTGCTGACGAACCGCCCCTGGGTCCCCACGATGGCCTTATAGCTCCCCGCGTTGAGGGCGAACACCACCTTGCCATCGGGGTTTGTGGTTCCATATGCGACCCTCACCGTCTGTTCGTCGTTCCAGATCGAAACGCTGGCCCCATCCACCGGGTTGCTCAACTCGTCCACTACCATCACCTGAGCAGCCAGATCACCGGGCCCAGCAGCATTAGGGTCGTCGCGAAACGACCACACCTCAGTAGCCACCTGTCTGACATAGCTGCCCTCAGAATCAATCTGGTAGTGCATCAGGTACCAGGCGGGGGTGGGCCCATTGTAGCCGGTCAACGAATGGTCCCACGCATATCCGTAGGTACCATCGCCTTCGTCTACAAGGGTCATCTTGTGATCTCCCGTCATTAGATTGTAAAGGGGCACGTCTTCAAGAGGCTCTAGACCTCCGTCCTTGGAGCCATCGAAGATAACAGCTTCCCACATCTCGGTTTCGAAGTTCCACCACATGTCGGTGAGCATGTCGCGGATAGCCACCCAACACTCAATCCCGATCACCGGATTGTTTTCTGGCACCAGGTTATCCACGACAGTCAGAGATAGCTGTACCGTTTCTCCGAATCTCACGGATGGCATTTGGCACCTCGGCTAGCTGCCCGCCGGGACAGTCAGCAGTGAACTGATGTTGTAGGATGAGGCATCCACCGGCACATTGATCCTGATGCTGTCCTTGAGTCCTTGGCCCCACGAGGACTCGATCCCAACAACGGCTCCCCTGGCGATGTCGATGTAGGCGTAACCCTGGTCGTTCGTCATCCCCGACGCCCCCCCGGGGAGAACGACTCCCCCGGAGTCATCAGGGCCGTAGTAGACCTGGGTCACTCGTATTGAGCCCTCAGCGGCCCCCAGCGCCACACCTCCCGAACCCACCAGGGTAGCATGCACCCGACAGTAGTCGGGGTTCTCGGGGGTCACAGCACCTGTAGGGTGGACCACAAACTCCGTCCACTCCGTCTCGCCGGCGAACTCGTAGGTGTAGGGGCTATCGGTGGTGTATCTACCTTGTGTGCTGATGACCACCTTATAGGTGTCGGCATCCAGGTTGAAGACGATATTGCCGCCGTCGTCGGTCGGGCCATATGCCTTTAGGAGAAGGAGGTCGTCGTCGTACACCGACACGTAGGCCCCTACCACTCCTTCACCGTCCTCATCGACTACCCTGACCTGCGCGATCAGGGAGCCGGTCCCGGTGGCATCAGGGTCGGCGCTAAATATCCACGTTTCCTGAGCGGTCTTGCCGTAGTACTCCCCCGCTGAGGACACGTAGTAGTGCACCAGGTACCAGGCCGACGCCCCGCTAACCTGGCCAGTCAGCGCCTGCTGCCAACTTCCACCGTAGCTCCCGTCGCCCATGTCATCCAAAGAGAGCTTATTCGCAGCGGTAAGTTCGTCGTACTCAACATCATCAAACTCTTCCTCGACGAAGTTCCACCACTTGTTCGTGCTCATGTCACGGATGGCGAGCCAGCAGCTTAGGCCGATCACCGGATTGTTGGCAGGCTCAACGTCGTCGCCTACCAACAACGATAGCTGGATAGTCGTCCCGAACGGAACAGACGGCATTAGCCTGCCTCCGGGAACTTCTTCGTTAGCCAGTCAAGCTGCGTCCGGCCTGGATTGGGCTCCGGCCAGCCTTTCGTATCACGTAGACGATCCACCATCTCGAAGTATTCCTGGAACATGGGGGCCACCCTATCCACGGAGAAGTTGTCTATAGCCCACTGTCGGCAGGCAAAAGGGGATAGAGAGCCGACGTTGTTGATCGCCCAGACGAACTGCTCCAGTGTATGGCAGCGATAGCCAGTGATGCCATTAAGGACGGTTTCTTGGAAGGCTCCGAAATCGGTGGAGATGACGGGTGTCCCGGACATCATCGACTCTACGGCAACCCCTTCGAACGGTCCAATATAGTAGGTTGGGCAAATGAGAGCCTTGGCGCGCGCCATGAGATTGGCTCGCATCTCTGGGTTAGCGTGCCCCACGAACTCGATGTGGTCCCCCTGGAGGGTCGCCCCCGTATCCAACGTCAGGCTCCCTTGGCCGGCGAGCACAAGCCTGACCCCGGCCGCCGCTGTTGCCTCAACCGCCGTCTCAACCCCCTTCCGCTGGACCATCCTCCCCAGGTAGAGTATCCAGTCCTCTTTCTCTTCCTGGAACTGGAACTCGTCCGGGACGAAGTAATTCGGGATCACAGCGTCGTAGAACGACCCGGTGTCCGCTCTACCACGCGCAGCCGCCGTGACGCCGTTGTCCGGTATTTGTACCACCATATCCCCGGGTTGCCCACCTTCAGCCAAGGTGAGGTTCCACGTCGCCGGACGGTGTTGCCGGATGCCACGCTCGATGCCATAGACGTAGTGCATCCAGGCCGAAGACTCGAAGACCCGATACGGCGCGAACGTGTCGGAGTAGCCAACACCAGGCTCAACCACGATGATGGGGAGCCCCGCTAGATGGGCAGCAATCGGCTGGTGCCCCCAACCCCAAGAACACAGCAGGAAGTTGCGGCCTCCCTCCAGTCGATCCTTGATGGCTTGGGCCGACCGCGCATTGAACCGTGCGTGCAAGGCGTCACTGGTATCATAGGTGAACTGACGCCCCATGTCTTCTCCGTGGGGGTAGTACTGCAGCCGCTCCTTTCTGCTGATGACTTCCACGTGCTCGGTGCACTCGACCTGGGCCCCTTCCCCACCGTAGTGGTAGACCTCGTACCCAAGATTTGTCAACATTGAACATAACTTACGGACTTTTTGGCTGTAGGCACAGCTATTCCATGGCGCCTCAGGCGTAGTCACCGTGTGGGCCAACCCCGGGACATGGAAACGCATGGCGCCACTCCTCCCGGGGATGCGGGCCGCAACCGACATCTGTGCCCGAGATGGGCAATCGAAGATTCCATAGTAGCAGAAGCTCTGGAGTTGAGAACTCCAAGAGAGGGTCTCGGCCTTCCCCTTATGCCCAATGACCCCATCAAGCATCTCTTCTGTAAGCGTGTGGATGTGTCCGTCACTGATGGGGGTGTTGATCCACTCGAAGATTCGCAGGACCTGGGCGGCCCGCATCGCACACCTGACTACCTGGGCCGGGTCCCTGACATGTTGTAGCACGTTGTAGACCCATACCTCGTCGAACCCGGACTCGTCAAGCTCCTCCCCCGCACCGCACTTGACCTCAATCCCCGCCAGCCTGTAGCGTTCGTGCACCCAGTCTGGCCACGTATCGGACAGGGGATCAACCACCAGCCGGCGCCCGCCGTTGCGGCACTTCAGCAGCATCGAGATCGGGCCCCCGCCCACGTCGATCACGCTTCGCCCCCCGAGGTCGATGCTGTACCACGAGTCACCATCCAGTCCCATGCGAGGACGGTAGACCTCCCACTGCTTCCACTCTTCGTGGTAGGAGTTACTGTAGCCATGGGCTGGGTCTCTCCACCACATACCTTCCCATTTCTGGGCCATCTGCCAATCATCCATCGACGGCAGCGAGCGCCCATCCTGCTGGGGAGCCTGGGTCAGAGGGCCGACCGCATCGGCTTCTGCGGCCCCCCGGGCCAACACATCTTCTGGTTGCTCCTGACCCACACTTTCGTAGCCACCAGCTTGCTCCATGGCCACCATCCCTTCTGTGGACGATCCACTTCCAACCACGACATGTCGCTGCATCGGCCGTTCATCGCGTACCAACTATCCACTAGTATGTCACGTGTAGCGTTACATGTAGATAGGTGGGGGGGCCAACAATGTCGGTTATGTTCAAAAAGAGCCACGCGCCTTTCGACAGATCAGAGTTGGCGATGACTTCAGTCGTGTTACCCCCCAACCCCACCGTAAGGTCGTCAGACAATATTGTCACCCCACCATATATTGGAATAAAACGATAATCTATGTTGAATGTGCAGTTATAGCCCTCCTCGCCAGTCACCAATCCGCTGACTCTAACCACCGTCGCATTCTCCGGGAGCCGGGGCCCGGGGACCCAACCCAACACCGGGTCTTTGATGGTCCATGAGATTGTGTGCACAGCGGCAGCGGGCGGGCGTTCAATGAGAGCCATTTCATCACCAGGTTGGGGGTAGGTTGGACGGACACCAACTAGGAGAAGTATTCCGCCAAGGCATAAGACAGAGTTGCGCTTATTGCGGTAGTTGCGCACCAACGCAACATGGGGATTTCTAGCAAGGGTGGAGGATGGGGTGGGATTCGAACCCACGAGCCGGAGGGTCGCTCCGGCTACCTGCTCTCCGGGCAGGCGCCTTCAGCCGGACTCAGCCACCCATCCGTCTGGGCCACTACCAGATGCGGCTGCCGGGGTAGTCCGGCCGACGTACAGGCGGCGACCATCCGGCTGCGCACCGGACATGGCATCTGCGCCACCGTACCATTATTGGCGACCCCTTTCGCTGGCGGATGGGGTGGGATTCGAACCCACGGGCCAGGAGCTACCTGGCCACCCGCTCTCAAGGCGGGCGCTTTCAGCCACTCAGCCACCCATCCGTTGTCTGCGAATCGCGGTCAGTACGGGCCACCCGGTCACTCGCCTCTGGGATCACGAAGGCAGTGATGGGGTAGCCGAGGGCCTTTTGCGGGCGATCCCGCTCCATCCTGATGGCCGTATTCAGTGAATCATTGGCGATCCCAAGAGTAACAGCCGGCCCCGATACCTCAGCATGAAGACCATCTTCAAGATAGCGACCCTTGCAGGCCCCACACCTACAGGCCACTTCTTCCATATGCAGCTTGCGGGTGTCGCGACACTGGAGGCAGTGGAGTAGCTTCATGGACGAACTCCTGTATTCTGGCGGGCAGGGTGGGATTCGAACCCACGAGCCGGAGGTCCGCTCCGACTACTCGCTTTCGAGGCGAGCGCATTCAGCCACTCAGCCACCTACCCACGAAACATCTGCTCTGCCATTCGGATCGCCGTCTTAGGAGAGAAGACAGATACCGCCAAGTACACAGCGAACACGAAGAGACAAGTCAGTGGATCGGCGATTGCCCTCATCCAGCACCTCAGAGGTGGAGGCGGAGGTGGGATTTGAACCCACGATGTGCCCTCGGGGGCACATGGCTCTGCAGGCCAGCGCGTTCGACCAGGCTCCGCGCACTCCGCCTCATGTCCGGCAACAGCTAATGGCGGAAGGAGTGGGATTTGAACCCACGGGCCGGAGGGTCTCTCCGACCAACGGTTTAGCAAACCGTCCCGATCAACCTGACTCCGGCACCCTTCCGCTCACACCGGCTTCACGAACGAGAACGTCACTGCTCCTAGCCCTTGGTCCCGCTGCGCGATCAGCGGGCTCTCGAACGATACGGGTTCTGGGTACTCGTTCCATTGATCCCGACGCAGACCGGCCCTCGCCGCGAAGCACTGGAACTGAAACACCGTCATCAGGTTCAGCCAATTCGCATCCAGTGCCGACGCATGTCTGGAAGAGAAAACCTCGTGATCGGCCAGGTGGGGGTAGTGATCCCCTTGTAGTTCGGGATCACTGAACATGTGGTGGCCATCCACCGAAGCGTAGGGGTGCCACCTTCCTACCAGGCGCCCCCCGGGAACCAGTATCCTGGAAATCCACCGGATCGCCAGGAGCGGGCTCTCCAGATGCTCCACCACATTCCACGCGAACACCGTATCGAATGGAGCCCAGATCAACACCTGCTCCGGCTCCCTGGTGAATCGACAAGGTGGGTGGGCCTGATTGAGGCGATCTTCGCCCCCCTGGGTCAGATGAGGGTCGTATCCACAAACCACCTCAACGCGAGGCTCGGCCATCAGCACTCGACACAGGCGCCCGTTGCCGCAACCGTAGTCGAGGACCTTGCCGCCCAGTAGCGGAGCTACCTCGGGCCAACCGTAATCGCCCATCTCACCAGGAGTGACGAAGTCGGTCTCAGGCATCGTTTTCGTTGTTCTCCTGGAAGACCACAAACTTCTCCATGAACTCGGGTTTCCACCAGCGAGCAGCGATGGTGTGCACCTCATGATTTGTGATCTTCAGTACCCTGGTGACAGGTCGGTCTTTGGCGTTACCGGCGAACTGGTATTTACGCCCGACCTCAAGCTGATCTTCGGTGAGAGGTATCGCAATCACCCTCTTTCTGGCTGAAGATGTTGGTTGCCGGGGCAGGGATCGAACCTGCGCATCACATGGATTCAGAGTCCACGGCCCTACCATCTAGGCTACCCGGCAGTGCACAACCACACCGCACAATTGCTTTGCTCTTAGACCACCCAGCATACGTTGGGGACTGAGTTCTGGTTGCCAGGGCTGGGATCGAACCAGCGCATAGCGGGTCCAAGGCCCGCCGCCTTACCGCTTGGCCACCTGGCAATGAGAGTAGGATACCACACTACAACATCTGATGCAAGAGGGTACCGACGTTGTGGAGGACGGCATCGGGGACCACCAACCGGACGTACTCCTTGCTACGGTTGCGGTCCCCCCATGTTACAGTGATCTGAACGTCTGTGAGACGGACTACGTCGATGTAGACGTAGCCGTTGGCGTCTGTGGTGCCGACCGGACCATTGGGGGTCACAACCCCCGTGAAGCCGTCTGGGTTGTGGTGTACACGACTAACAACCATGCTCCCCTGTTCGGCATCCAGTGGTTGCCCGCTGGCATCCAACATGTAGGCGTAGCAGCGACAGACGGCTGGATCAGACGGAGCCTCCGGGTTGATTGCCGACAGGGCGACCACAACTTCCTCCGTGGCCTCGTCAACCACGACCTCCTGTGGCGTATGGCTGTAGCCGTTCAGACCGACGCGCAGCCAGTAGGTCCCCAGTGGCACTGCCAGCACAGCAAGACCCCCCGCATCAGAGACCCCCTCTCGGATGGACGGCCCTCCCTCGGTTAGGCTGAGATCAACTACGGCGCCAGATAACGGGATGGTACCGTTAGTCACTGTGACCCGCAATACGCTGGACGAAACCCCACTTGCGCTCTGGAAGAACAGGTGGTCATGCTGCACCCGTCCGGTCCAGGGGGGAGACAAGACCTCATAGATCACCAGGTAAGACGCCTCCACACCACCATCGGCAGCTAGCTGATCCCATGAGGTCTCATAGCTCCCATCTCCCTTGTCGTCCATCACCTTCTGGTGCTCGTCGCCCAAGCTACCATAGACGACATCCCCGTCCCACTCTCCGGCCACCCAATCCCACCAACTGTCGTCGCTGAGCCGACGAATAGACGCAACCACAGTCAATTCAGTGACAGGATTTCTCTCCACATCAATATCGTCAATCACACTGAGGCGAAGATCGACAGTCCGGCCGGCGGGAAAGACAAGGCGCTCAGTAACCATTGGGACACCTACTGGACCATCATGGAAGTGAAGTTATTGATGGCGGGAGGGGTGTAGTCCTCCAGTGTCACGGTTGCCGAGATCGAGAGGAGTCCGGCCGCGAGCGACCACTGCCCGGAGTTGCCAACGCCTATATAATCCCAGCGCGACCCGAGCACTGCAAACCCATACCCAGGCGGAAACACTGCCTCCCGTATGCCAACCCGCTCAGTCATGAGACTAGGGCACCAGTTGAAGTGTGTGCGTGCCGCCACACTGTTGGGTGTACACATCAACAAACGCCAGGGGCTATCTTGTTGGTATTGGCGGGTTGTCCACCACAGCCCCCCACCAAAGCCATACGACGACCCATCCACCAACTGCATCGCCTCCCCTTCACTGGGTCTAGACAACCCCGAGATGGCCACTTGTTGCTTTGTGAGAATGCCCTCCGGTAGATCGGGGGATGCGCTGTCTGCCTTAGCGACACCGACATCTTCACCAGTTCTACTTCCCATATCTACAATGGGGACCACCACAAAGAACGGGATCGTAGCCACGTCTGACTCAAAGCACTCCTGCAGGTCCAGCATGTCCACGTAAACGATGTTGCTGGCTGATCCGTTAAAGATTGCGAAGAACACTTCCTCCGGGTAGAACGCCGCCGTATAGGACTGCGACAAGTAGGTGGGTGTCCCTGCTACATCGACACGGAACTGACAGTAAACACGGTTTGGTAGGGCATAGAACGAGCCCCCATATGCCGTGTTACTATTGGTAAGAGCTAACCCCTGCCCAGGTCGGAGCACAATCGACTGTGTGCTTCCGCTCACCCTCCGCGAATTCCCCCACATCTCGGCGTTGTCCCCGACCCTGTGCCCGGAAAACGTCCGCCCCCCAAACGCCCTGGTGCGAACGTTCCAGCGACCTTGCACCATCAGCCGGCGCAGTTGTTCTGTAATAGTGACGCTCCCCTTGGAC
>Ga0233425_10004838_pt1 | contig 22012 bp, 15 predicted proteins | sample Watercolumn_Towu_2_FD_181712 | JGI IMG/M metagenome (GOLD analysis project Ga0233425, IMG submission 181712) | Freshwater microbial communities from Lake Towuti, South Sulawesi, Indonesia - Watercolumn_Towuti2014_140_MG | ecosystem: Environmental > Aquatic > Freshwater > Lake | place...
AGCGACTTCCTGCGGCACATCGCCCAGATGGGCGGTTGGCGGCTGGGCAGCCTCGTGGCTGGCTTTGCCGGCTCGGTATGGGCCGCGAGATGCCTCGGCCCCGACAACCTCGGCATTTCTTCGATGATCACCGCCACGGTTGCGCCATCAGGGTCGCCCCTGAACCGCCCTTCTCAGCGCTTTGACACCACGGCGAAACCACCCTCCCTGCTCCTTGTGGTCCAGGTTTGCACGCAGGTCGGCGTCCGTAACCACAGATTGTGTCCCCTCGAGGGGTACCTCTACCCTCGCGACCCACAAGATAGCATTCAGAACCACTCGCCGGAAATTCTCATCTCCCCAGTTCACGTGGAAATGTCCCCCGGTGAACCCAAACGCCCTCCCCCCGCCCCGCCGCTCCAGGGCCCACAACATGATTTCCTCCTGGCCCCGAGCAGCCAGAACGTGCGGGAAGGGCCCTTTCGGTTCCTGGTAGGGGCCGGCGCGAACTGCGTCCGAGGGCCTCGCGACCAGCACAGGTACGACTCCATCAGCAGTCGCACGGAGCCGAAGGTGCATATACCACTCATCACGGACCGAAAATGGCTTGATTCCTCGCGTAATCGGGTGCGCTGGGAAGACTCGGTAATCCGGGCTCCAGATCGGGTTGCACGAATACAGATCTTCGTAGAAGCCACCAATCCACTCTGCGAAATGCCTCCCGGCCTTCTCCTTGGGCACTGCCAGAGCAAAATGGATAGCCCCTATGCCCACCCCTTTGGACATCAGGCTCGCCAGCACCCTCCTCCGATCACCCACGAGCACAGGATGTCCCTCACCGCCGTCGCAGAACATCACCACAGCCGAAGCGCGGTCAAACTCCCGGACATCTACGGGCCAGCCGTTGGTGGCCAGAACCACCTCAACCGCCTGAGCTTCCTCAAGGCACTTCTTCATCAGCAGACAACCTGCTCGATACTCGTGCTCCCCTGGTGCGTGGCTCGGGCCCCCAGCGATAAGCACGATTTTCGTCGGGTACCCGCCACTGCGACGCTCCGCCGAAGCCCGGTCGGGCCCCTCCCCCGCAGGGGCGCTCGAAACGCGGGGCGGCTCGAACGAGCCGGCACCCGCCCCGCCCAGGGTCAGGACTGCCCACACCCAAACAGCGAAACGCAAGCGCATTTCCGCATTGGACGTCGCCGCCCTCATTTTGCTTCACTCCTTACTGCCATGCAGCATGCCCAGAACCTGCCCACTTCCCCAGGCCAGGCCTCGCCCGATTGGGCCGGGGTGGACGGAAACGATACGTCCACTGCCGCTGCGTGCTTGGGTTCAAGTCCGATCGTACCGAAAGCAGCCACCTGCGGAACATCAGTGGATGCCATGAGCCACCAAACCAACGACTAGCATGTGCGCGATAACCGGCATCTTTTGTCCCAGCGGCATCATAGACGCAAAGGTGCTGGAGGGCATGCGGGACAGCATGGCACACCGGGGGCCGGACGCAAGCGGTTCCTGGATCGCCACTGGCCGGCAAGTCGGCCTGGGCCATAGACGTCTGGCAATCATCGATCTCAGCCCTTCCGCGAACCAGCCAATGGAGGACCACCGCACTGGGTGCCAGATCGTCTTCAATGGAGAGATCTATAATTTCAAGGAACTGCGAGCACAGGCCGAACACCATGGCGAAACGTTCCAGAGCCAGTCTGACACAGAGGTAATCCTCACCGCATATCGTTTGTGGGGCCGGGGTTGCCTGCAGCGCCTCCAAGGCATGTTTGCATTCGCGCTTTGGGACCCCCGCACGCGCGTGTTGCTCCTAGCCCGCGACCGGGCCGGAGAGAAGCCCCTCTTCTACCATGCGACCGCCGACCACTTTCTCTTTGCTTCCGAGCTCAAGGCGATCCTCCAGCACCCCTCCGTGACGCCCGTCTTAGACAGCGCGGCCCTCCCCCTCTACCTTGGCCTCGGGTACGTGCCAGGCGAGACCTGCCTTCTCAGAGGGTTCAAGAAGCTGAGGGCAGCTCACTTTCTTGAAGTAGGCTGCAAAGACGGCCGCGTGCACGCGTCCGGCGGCCCGTACTGGACCATCCCACCCGTCTCCCCCAAGCCGCTGAGTCCAGGCGAGTGCGTCGAAGAACTCGAGCGGCGCCTCGGAGAAGCCGTTAGGCGCCAGCTTGTTGCCGACGTGCCAGTGGGCGTGCTCCTGAGCGGAGGTGTCGATTCAAGCCTCATCACAGCCTTGGCCGCGAGGCACATCAGTGGCCGTCTCAGGACCTTCACGATACGCTTTCCAGGCCATGGCCGTTTCGACGAGACCAAGCACGCTCGGCTTGTCGCAACCGCTTTCGGCACCGACCACCACGAGCTCGAAACCGAGCCGAGCACGACATCCTGCCTTCCCCTATTGGCCCGCCAGTTCGACGAGCCAATAGCTGACTCATCGTTGATCCCGACCTTCCTCGTTTCACGCCTCACCCGTCGCCACTGCACCGTTGCCCTAGGCGGCGATGGAGGGGACGAACTCTTTGGAGGATACACCCACTACCGGCGCCTGCTCGCGCTCTCCTCAAGCCTCGGGAGAGTTCCCGTCCGCTTGCGCCGCCTCCTCGCCAGCCCACTACACGCTCTCCTGCCACTCGCCATTCGAGGCAGGCACTGGCTCGCCGCGGTAACGGCAGATTATCGAAACACCGTCCCTTACGTCTGCGGTCACTTCGAGATAGCGAAACGGAAAGCCCTGCTCTCCGCCGAATTCCTCTCTCGCCTCGCCTCTCCAGCCCGGACCGAGGAGCTATTCGCCCTCGCATCGGCAGGCCCCGGAACCCTTCTCCAGCGCGCCACACGCGCGGACTTCCAACTTTACCTGTGCGAGGACATCTTGGTCAAGGTGGATCGTGCCTCCATGCTCAACTCGCTCGAGCTGCGCGCCCCGTTCCTCGACCCCTCCGTCATCGAGTTCGCCTTCACACATGTTCCGGACCCTTTGAAGGCAACGCCCAGGAACCTGAAGGTCCTTCCTAAAGCCCTCTGCAAACGCCTGCTCCCAAAGGAGTTCGACCTCCAACGGAAACAGGGATTCAGCATTCCCATGGCCCAGTGGCTACAAGGCGAGTTCGGGACGTTCTGCCGGACGATACTTTCCCAGGCTGACGAGAGCCTCTTCAACCGTCGATTCCTCCTCAGCATGCTGCACGGCGAGCGAAGAATCCGCGCGAATGCCGAACGGCTCTTCGCCGTCGTTCTGTTCGAGCTCTGGCGGAGGGAATACAGAGTCCGAACGTCCACGACCTAGAGGCTCGGTGAGCCAGCGCGGCACGATGTAGCAGGCGGAGGAAACAAGATCATGTGCGGAATATGCGGAATCATGAGATCCGACACCCGGCAAGTGGAGCGAAGCACAATCGACCGGATGGCGGGGACCTTGCGCCATCGGGGTCCTGACTCAGCTGGCGTGCGAGTGGAGCAACACGTCGGCCTTGGCCAGCGGCGCTTGGCTATCATCGACTTGCGCGCCAGCGGGACAGCTCCACTGCCCAATGAAGACGAGACAATGTGGGTCGTCTTCAATGGTGAGATCTACAATTTCCAAGAACTCAGAGCGCAACTCGCCGAGAAGGGGCATCAGTTCCGCACAAACACAGATACGGAAGTAATCGTCCACCTGTACGAAGAGTGTGGGGTTGACTGCGTCCAGAAGATGAGAGGCATGTTCTCGTTCGCGATCTGGGACTCAATTAAACAGCAACTCTTCATCGCTCGGGACCGGCTGGGCAAGAAGCCACTCGCGTACGCTCAGCAGTCGGGAGCTTTTATCTTCGGGTCCGAGATAAAGGCAATCATTGCGTCAGGAATGCTATCCCTGCAACCCGACTATCACTCGATCGACACATTTCTCACGTACCACTACGTTCCGTCACCCTTTACGGCCTTTAGCGGCATTCACAAGCTGCCTCCGGCCCACTTTCTCACCGTGGCCCGTGATGGGACGCTCACCGTGCAACGTTATTGGCAGCCCCCAATTGGTCGGGTCTCCTCCGCGCCGCGGGCAGAGATACAGGCTGAGCTCCTTGGCAGACTCCAAGAGGCCGTTGCACTGCGAATGGTGTCGGACGTTCCCCTAGGCGCATTCCTCAGCGGCGGCATTGACTCATCAGCGATCGTAGCACTGATGTCACGCGCTAGCGGCAGCCCCGTGAAGACATTCTCCATAGGCTTTGAGGATCGACACGTGAGCGAGCTACCATCGGCGAGGCTTGTGGCGCGGCGCTATCGCACAGACCACCACGAGTGCATCTTGCGTCCGGACGCAATAGACATCCTGCCGCTTCTGATCCACCACTACGACGAGCCATTCGCAGATCCATCCGCCATTCCAACATACTACGTGTCGAAGATAACGAGGGAGCACGTCACGGTCGCTCTAAGCGGTGATGGTGGCGACGAGATATTCTGCGGGTACCTGAAGTACCAGACCCTAAACAGGATGGCACGCTGGGATCGCGTCCCGCGACCGCTGCGCTCGATTCCCGCCATGGCCTTGGCTTGGCTCTCATCACGCGTCCCCGGACCAAACTGGCTCGCTCGCGCCGCTCGCCTCTCGGGGATGCTCGCGGCTGACCTGCCGGAGCGATACGTTACATATCACAGCACCCTCAAACGAGAGGAGAAGAAGGCCGGGTACACGCCGGCATTCGCCGCCCTGCTCCATGGCCGTCCTCTCGCGGAGCCACTTGTTGGGCGCTCGAGCTACGAGAACACCGATCCGCTCGCGTGGATGATGTGGCACGACCTGCATCGTTACCTTCCCGACTGCCTCATGGTGAAGAGCGATATTGCGGCCATGGCGAACAGTCTTGAAGTCCGGTGCCCGCTGCTGGATCATAAACTTGTGGAGTTTGCAGCGTCCATTCCGAGCGCCATGAAGCTCGGCCCGGCCGGTGGGAAGGACATCCTGAAGGATACGATGCGCGAGATGCTGCCGCCGGAGATTCTGGACAAGCCGAAAACGGGTTTCGGTATGCCATTGAAGGACTGGTTCCGGGGAGACCTCAGAGAGGTGCTCCGAGCCACCCTTCTCGATGACCGGGCCATTCGCCGCGGGCTGTTCAAGGCCGACTGGCTGCGGCGACTAGTCACCGAGCAGATCACCGGCAGACGGGATTGGAGCAATCGCTTATGGGCGCTGCTGATGCTGGAACTCTGGTTTAGATCATTCTTCGACTAATGCCTTCGGGGCGCTACACGCAGGGCAGGCAGGACCCCTCATCTCCCGGCCGCTTCTCAGCGCGATTCGCTAGCGGCGTGGCATGGAGCCTTGCCGCCGCTGTGCTTTCGCAGGGAAGCACTTTTCTCGTTAGTATTGTGCTGGCGCGGATGCTCGGAAGAGGTGAATTTGGGAAATTCGCGCTGGTCCAGGGCAGCATGATGGCTCTGGCGAATATGGCCCAGCTCGCGACCGGGTACACCGCAACCAAGTATGTCGCCGAGTTCAGGGCTCAGCAGAAGAGCCGCGCAGGAGGCATTGCGGCGCTCTGCCTCCTGATCTCTGCAAGTACTGCCGGCGCCACAGCCGTTATCATGCTGGCTCTTGCAGAACCCCTCTCTCAGAGCGTCTTCAAGGCGGTCGAGCTTGCAAGCGGCATGCGCTGGGGATCCGCCTACATGTTCTTCATGGCCCTGAGCGTTTGCCAAATTGGGATACTGGCAGGCCTAGAGTCCTTCCGCGGCACGGCTCTGGCGTCAGCCGTTGCGTCGGGGGGCTACGCGGCTGCATGCATCGGCTTGGCGTTTTTCGTCGGGCTCAAGGGTGCCTTTATGGGCCTAGCTCTTGGCGGCCTCGTCCGGTATGCGGTGTACCAGCACCAATTGAGAAGAGCGGCCAAGGCGCAGGATATACACTTGCGCATAGCTAAGTCGCACGTCGAAGCAGCCGTCCTGCTCACCTTTGGCATCCCCGCTGCTCTCAGCGGCTGCATCATGGCTTGCACCACGTGGACAACAAGTGTGATTTTGACATCATCGGCAGGTGGATTCGATGAAATGGCGATATTTACAGCGGCAAACAGCTTCCGGCTCCTGACACTCTTTTTGCCGAATGTCGTCAACAACGTCGCCTTGGCCCTTCTAAACCACGCACTGGGCCACCGCAGCGAGGAGACGTACCGCCGGGGTTTCCGCTACAGCCTCGGCTTAATCGCCCTGACCACCACAGTCGCGGCTGCGCTCTTCGCTGTCGCCGCGAGGCCACTCCTTGGCTTCTTTGGCCGTGACTTCCGTGGTGGCTCCCAAGTCATGGTGCTCCTTTTGGCCTCCACGATCTTTGAGGGTCTGGGAACGGCACTCTACCAGCTGGTGCAGTCCAGGGGAAGGATGTGGCTTTCACTGCTTGGGATCGTCGTCCCCAGGGAGACCACCCTGGTGGTCTGCGCCCTCCTTCTCACGAGGTACTCGGGTGCTGAGGGGCTTGCCACCGCGTACCTCGTCGCGAGTGCCGTTGGGCTCTTTGCAACAGTGGGGGCGGTGGTGCGCATCTCGGCCGCTCTTCCGGTGCTCAGGGAGCTCTGGAAGCCTGAATTGCCACGGCGGCCTAATCCGCGATAGCCAGCCCCACCCGCAGACATGATCCAATTCCTCCTGCAGACTGCTCTGACTATCTCCTGCGTTGGGATACTCTTTCTGGTCCTCCGAGTCAAGTACGGACACCCTAGACCATGGCTCGATCTAGGGGGTGCCTACGCCGGGATAGTTTTGCTTTACACGATCATCCCAATTGCTCTCTACCTTTACCGCGACGCCTCGGGCGCAGGAAACCCCGACTTCAGATTCCTTTCCGTAGCGATCGAAGCCGACGAGATGCACAGGGTGGTCTGGCTCTCCCTCGAGCACCTCAGCGTGTTCGTGGCGTCATATTTGCTGCTTCGTGGGCGAAAGAACGCGCTCGCTGTCTGTCCCCCGAGACCGACCGACGGTTCCCTCGGAGCAGTAATCTTCCTGAGCGTGCTCGCCGCTGCAGGGGCGTTCCTTGTGCGCCGCATCTACAACGTCACTCCAGACACGTACCTCGACAGCTACCGCCTCCTTGCCGAGTTGCCCACTCTCCCCAAGTACGTTCTGACCGACACCGCGCACGCGATGGCGACCTGGAAACTAACGATCGTATGCGTGGCCTTTTGCTCATTCCGCGGGCTATGGTGGGTGGTGTTACTGATCGGAGGGTACACCTGCTTCACGACTTTCGTCGCACGATTCAGCCGCACCGAAATGGGCCTACTCTTGCTCGCCTCGTACGTTCTCTACGATCGATACGTGCGGGCAGTCCCGCTCCTCCTCTCTTCGCTCGTCGTGGCCCTCATCCTTGGCGTCCTCCTGCTGTTCGGTTCGCTCAGGCAGGCAGGGAACGCTCCTGTGCAGGAGAGCGTCGCGGCCATCCTGACCGCTGGCAACGAATTCGAGTGCGTCTTCAACAACGCGATCGACCTGTACCGCCAGCGCGAGATGGGAAACTTCGAGCCACTGGGCTTCACAGAGAATTACCTCTCCGGACCACTGCACATGATACCCCTCGGAGCCTTGGACATAAAAAAGTTCTTTTACGACACCTGGTACATGGACCTGTTTTATGCCGCTGAGTTGGAACGGGGCCAGGGCTTTGCCTTTGGGGCTATCGCCGAAGGGGTCGTTGGCAGCCTGTGGATTGACATCGCGATAAAAGCAGCGATAACCGGGACACTCCTCGGCCTCTTCCACCGCTTCTGCGCTCGCAGAGACGGGCGCTTTTGGGTCAGCGTCGCCTACGTGTTTGCTATTGCGAACTGCTATCAGAGCTTCCGGGGTAGCACCTTTTATCCGCTATACATTTTCCTGCACCGCTTTATACTCCCGGGACTCCTTGTCTGGACCCTGACGGCCGCGGCCAGAAGCGCCCGGCCTACGCCCGCCGGGCCTCTCCGCCCAGGCGCGCGCAAAGGAGCTGATTCCCCGCTCCGTCGCGCTACAGCTACTCACGAGGCACCAAACGACAGCGCCACATCCGCCGATCGCGAAACGCTCTGACCAATCTTTTCTCCAGTCGGCCAAGTTATCCCGTTCAAGGCCGACCGGCGACCATTCGGTTGACAAGCCGCTCGGCGGCGCTATACTTGGCCTATGCTTGCAGCGCAACTAATTCGAGGCTTGCTTTCCTACGTCCCAGGGATCGCACGCGTCGCCAAGGGCGGCACCGGAGGGACCGTGTGTGCGCGCTACTGCTACTCTGTATGGCTGAGACATCTGGTGAGGCTGCATCAGGCCGGGTGCAGCACGCCTGACGTCGTCGCAGAGCTGGGACCGGGGGATTCGCTTGGCATTGGGCTCGCGGCGTTGCTGTCAGGTGCCACGAAGTACATAAGCTTGGACGTAGTCGCACACGCGAACGTCGCTCGGAACCTCGCCATCCTCGACGCCTTGGTCTGCCTGTTTGAGAAGGCTGCCCCCATCCCTGCGGGCGATGAGTTCCCCGAAATTAGGCCCCCGCTCCAGGACTACAGCTTTCCATCCCGACTCCTGAGCCCAGGCCGCCTCAAAGTCCTGCTGGAAGGCACGCGCGTCGAGGCCATTCGCGCGTCATTACGCCAAGGCTCAGCAGCGGCAGGCATGGTCCAATACCGTGCACCATGGACAGATCAGCAGGTGATTGAGCGAGAGACCGTTGACATGATCTTCTCCCAAGCGGTGCTCGAGCACGTGGACTCTGTCGCGCAGGTCTACTGCGCCATGCACACATGGTTGAAGCCGGGCGGCATCATGTCGCACCAGATCGATTTTCGATCCCACGGCACAGCGCGAGAGTGGAATGGCCACTGGGCACACTCGGATCTCCTGTGGAAACTGATACGAGGCAGGCGGCCCTACCTCTTGAACAGGGAGCCCCACTCCAGGCACCTCCGGTTAATCCAGGACGCTGGATTTGAGATAATCTGCGACCTGCCATCGTGCTCCCACTCCCCGCTCACGCTCGATGACCTCGCCCCTCGCTTCAGGGCCCTCGAGCCCTCGGACCTAACCACAAGCGGCGCCTTCATCCAGGCCTTGAAGCCGCGTACGCCTGCCCCTAGGGGGTCCCGCATCACGCGCCCAAGCACCGGCACCGCTACCCAGACCTTATGACGGCCCCGTGAGACGACCACGCCCCCCGAGTATCCAGCCAGCACGCCGACAGCGCCGCCCTGGCCCCAGAGGCACCGGCCCACCTGCGGCCAGCAGGGGTTGGTGCCCCCTTCCGTTGGAGCCCAGAGGCACAATACCTGCTCCTGCTCCCTTTGTCATGATTGACACTGGCTGGCCGCGCCGAGGCGCTCCCCGGGCGGCGATCAAGTTCGCCGCCTGGCTGCCCCTCGCGACATGGTCGTGGCTCATGCTCGTGGCCTGGGCTGGCGACCTCACTGTCGGTTCGTTCTCGCTGCGCCCCCTGGGAGGTTCTAGCCGGGGACAAGATTTCTCTCTACGAGCGGAGGTTGCCACCCCCGCCCCGACAGCTGCGGCGGGCGGAGGGTTCGTCTTGGTGGCCAGCGGATCAGCCCTGTTCCCGCCCGCCCCGTCGCCGCCGACGCTCTCCGTGGAGCGGTCCGGTGGCGACTCGATCGTAGTCAAATGGGTCGCGGAGCCGGGGCTTTTTCACCTCGAAGAATGCACTAACCTAGTAAGCCCCGCCTGGCAGGATACCGGCTTGGTCGTTAGTTCCAACGCCCAAGAGAACCGCGTCCTCATCCCGCGTGACACGGGCGCACGGTTCTATCGCCTGCGGGGCGCGACGCCTGCGCCATAGGCTGCCGACAGAACTTGAGCATGAATTGTAAGAACCCCCAGCCTCCGATCCCGGCCGGCTTCCGCTGTCGGCTAGGCGCCGCGCTCGCTGCGCTGGTGCTGCTCGGGCAGCCCGCTGGGGCCAGCGCCGAACCGGTGGGCACGGGGTTTACCTACCAGGGACATCTCACGGACAAAGGGCTGCCGGCAAACGGCCTCTACGACTTTCGCTTCAGCCTCTGGGATTCCGCGGAACTGGGGGCGCGAATCGGCGAGACGCTGCAGCTCGGTCCAATCGGAGTCACCAACGGTTTGTTCACAGTCGAGCTCGACTATGGAGCGGGTGTGTTTGGCGGCGATGAGCGCTGGTTGGAGGTGGCCGTCAGGCGCAATGGGACTGAGGAAGCGTTCGCGCTCTTGAGCCCGCGCCAGAAGATTACGCCGGTGCCCCTGGCAACCTTCGCCCTGACCGCCCGGCAGGCGCAGCAAGCACAAACGATCGTGGATGGTCGTGCGACCAACCTGGTGGTGGTGGGAGCCACGGTGCAGGGTCTGACGAACGTGGACTTGACGGAGGGACGGGTGGTCATGGCGGGCCAGGGAGGCAGGTTGCAGAACGCGCGCGTCACGGAAGGTGAACTCGCCACCCTGAGCGGGATCAAAGGCTCGGTCCAGGGGCAGTTGGATCGAAACTTGCGGTCAACCAACGGTACGGCCACGAACCTGCAACTCGCCGGTCAACCCCGCCTGCTGGCCGCGGAGGCGGGTCGGGTGGCGGTCGTCGATGCCAGCCAGGTGCTCACGAGCAGTGGGCTTGGGGCCGCGCAGTTGAACCATCTGGCAGACGTGCGAGCTTCGATTCAGGCCCAATTGGACGCGCTGGCGAGCCAGCAGGCCCAGCCTATTACGGCGCTAACGAATGTCCAGGCCACGAACCTCACAATCGTTGGGGCCGTGGTCACCGGGCTGACGAACCTGGACTTGACGGAAGGACGGGTGGTCATGGCGGGCCCGGGAGGCAGGTTGCAGAACGCGGGCGTCACGGAAGGTGAACTCGGTTTGTTAAGCGGCGTCAGAGCGCCTGTCCAGTCGCAGTTGGACCAACTCGCCGACGTGCGGGGCTCGATTCAGGCGCAACTTGACGCGCTGGCGACGCAACAAGCACGACCGATCACGATGCTGGCGAACGTCCACGCCACGAACCTCACGATCGTCGGGGCGGTGCTGAGCGGCGTGACCAACCTGGATTTGGGAGAGGGCCGGGTGGTGGTGAGCGGTCCCGGAGGCAAGCTGCAGAGCGCGGACATCGGCCAGGACGAGTTGCGCTCGCTAGCGGGCATTCGCGACAGCATCCAGGGGCAGTTGGACCGGGTGGTCCGAGCCGCAGACGGGACGGCGCAGAACCTGCAACTGGCGGGGCAACCGCGGGTCCTGGGCGCCGAGGCGGGCAAGGTGGCGGTCCTGGACGCCAACCAGGTGCTCACGAGCAGCCGAGTCGGAGCCGCACAATTGGATCATCTGGCCGATGTGCGAGCCTCGATTCAGGCGCAATTGGATGCCCTGGCAATCCGGCAAGCCCAGCCTATCACAGCGCTAACGAATGTCCAGGCCACGAACCTCACGATCGTCGGAGCCGTCGTGACCGGGCTGACGAATGCCGACCTGATCGAGGGCCGGTTGGTGATGGCCGGTCCCGGAGGCCGCATGCAGAGCGCCGACCTGAGCCCGGAAGAAGTTGGGGCGTTGAGCGGCATCAGAAGCCCAATCCAGGTGCAACTCGACCAGAAACTGCCTTCGGTCGGTGGAACCGCGGCCGACCTGGGGCTGGCAGGGCAAGCACGCTTGCTCGGAGCTGACCCGGACCGCGTGGTGGTGTTGGACGCAAACCGGGCGCTGACGACCGGTCCCGTGACTAGCGGCGAAGTGGGCTACCTCTCCGGGCTCCGGACCTCCGTGCAGGCGCAACTGGATGCGATCTCGGCCCAGCAGGCCCAACAGGCCCAAGTGGTGGCTGACACTCTCGCCACGAACCTCGCCGGCTTCCAACCCATCGTCATCGAGGCATCCGACGACGGTTTGACCTGGGTAGCCATTTACACCCTCAGGCCCACGGAGAGTCCGGCGGTGTTCATCGACCGGCGCGCGCTCAACGGGAATTACCGCTACTATCGCGCCCGCTTCGACGCCACCGCTGGCATTACGCGCGTGACGCTCAACAACATGGCGGACCTGCGGGTCTTGACCGGCGGGGCCGCCACACTCGACGTCTCGGTCCGTGGTTACTCCACCCCGGCCGACGGCGGGGGCGGGGAGTTCTATTGGGACGCCGAATCGACTGAGACCGCCGATGGAGGGATCGTCATCAAGACCGTCGCCGCCCCTGAGCGCGGGCGCTGGAGACGGGTGTTCTCCGGTGCTGTCAACGTCCTCTGGTTCGGAGCGCGGGGGAACGGGATCGCAGACGACACGCAAGCACTCCAAGCGGCTGCAGCCGCTCTGCAGTCCCGAGGGGGCGGGACGCTGTCCATACCACCCGGTATATATATCACGACAAACACGATCGTTGTCGGCTCCGCCACGACCGTTGCCGGGGCCGGAGCCGCTTCCTCAATCCTGAGGGCGCTGTGGCCCAGCCATTTCCAAGGTGCCCGAGTCGATGGCGCCGAATTGTACGCCACGCTTGGCGCCGTGGGTGCAAAAGGCATCACTGTACGAGATCTCACTGTGGATAATTCACGCTCCCCCTACACCGCGAACGGCATAGCGTTCGTGCCCGCAGGCGCCAACTACGACGGGGCACCCTGCACGGATTGCGCGGTCGAGCGGTGCCGGGTGCTAGGCTTCGACAAGCACCAGTACCTGATATGGAGTCTAAGGGGTCGGCACATACGCATAGTCGGAAATCACTGCATAGGAAACTCTGACCTCCGCTCACCATCCAGCCAAGAAGGCATCGAGGCTTTCGGGGGGCACGACGTTGCGATCATCAACAATACAGTGGAATACGTGGGCAACGCTGCCATAAACATTGCCAGCTCCCCAGGTGTGCCAAACGCAGACGCCACCGATATTCACGTGAGCGGAAACACTATACAGGGCGCCCGAACTGGAATCAATCTGCAGGTGACCAGCGGCGCCTCGGAGATCTCGCCGCAGTTGCTCGATCGATGCACGATCTCCCACAACATAGTCCTCAGTGCGACAGCTCAAGCCGTGCACCTTCAGACCTATGCCGGAGGCACAATCTCGAACACGAAGGTCGAAGGCAACATAATGGCCAACTGCACCAAGGGCCTGGAGTTTGATAATTGGGCCTACCCTGAAAGCACATTCGACAGCGTAACCGTGTCCGAGAACCTCGTAGTGGGCTCCACGTCGACGAACAGCGGTGCGATATCACTTTTCTTCAGCGATAACATCCGCCTAGCCCATAATGTAATCACCTCTAACGCATACCAAGCTATAAATATGTACGGATGTACTAACATAAGTATTGTTGGCAACCAGGTCGATAGAACGGCTGGAACACTTCTATATGTGGATAAGAGCGAGAGCGTTTATATAGTGGGCAACGAATTTAGGAACTACAACGCCTTAGGCGGTAGGCAGGGCATTGCGTTCTTCGGCGTCAGATCCGCTGTCGTGCAGCGGAACTCGTTCGAGCAGTCCGGCGAATCATACGCAGTGACCTCTGGCGCCGACTGCAGCCGGATTCAGGTGTTGGATAATCTCCTTCTTTATCAGTCCACTCTGATTTCGCCATTCTCGATGTACGCAAAGGACTCTACGCCCGGTTTAGTCGCCCTCACACCGGGCGCCACATCGACAACGGTTACGAATGTTCTTTCGGACACTGCCAAGAGGGTCCGGGTTTTTCAGGTCTCCGGTGTCACGTTGCCGTACTCTGTTCGACAGTCCTTGGGTTTTTTCACAATAAACCTAGCCGCCCCGGCAGCTGGAGGCGAAATTTTTTCCTTCACAATCGAACCATGACAACGGTTTGCGCAGCGACTACGCAAAGGCCAAGGCAATGGGCGGCTTCCGTCGCGATATGCGTGCAAGGTTCAACGGCAGGCCCGCGTTGCGTGGGTTCAGCGTCCGTGCATGCTTGCTTTGTGCCACAGTACAGCGGCCCCTATGGGAAATGAAGATTCTGCACTGCATTCCAAATCTAGCCGGAGGCGGTGCAGAGCGCCAGCTTACGTACTTAGCGCGAGTGCATGTGCAAGCAGGAGTACGAACGCACGTGGCTTTCTTAGCGCGAGGCCCAAACTACTCGCGCCTCGTTGAGTCGGGCGCGACCCTACACGAGTCCCCGGTGCGCGGTTTTTACTCGCCCTGGCCCATCATATGGCTGGCGGCAGTTGTGCGGCGTTTGCGGCCAGATATTATACAAACATGGATACTCCACATGGACGTTCTTGGGGGCCTCGTGGCTCGCACGTTTTCATTGCCGTGGGTTCTCTCTGAGCGATGCTCGGAAGCCCTTTATCCACCGTCATGGAAAACGACCCTGAGACGATGGCTCGGACGAGGATGCAGCAGCGTGGTGGCGAATTCTGTGGTTGGTCTCAATTACTGGCGACCCCTGGTCAAAGCAGGGACTCCGCTTTACACGATTCCCAACATCATCCCCACTGACGAGATTGAGCGCTCCGCGCCTGCGCACCTACCGCCCCGTTGTGCCAGCGATATCAGCGATGTTGTGGTCTCTGCTGGTCGCTTCTGCGCACAGAAGAACTTCGGAACTTTGGTTGAGGCTCTTGCGCTGCTTGCCCGAAAGAAGCAGTTTCGCGGTTTCATTTTCGGGGACGGCCCGGATCGAAACGGGATCAGAGATCAGATTGCCATCAAAGGACTTTCGGCGACGGTTGCGGTACCAGGGTATTCGGAAGATCTTTGGTGTTTTATGAAGAGGGCGTCTGTGTTCGTGCTTGTCAGTCGCTTTGAAGGGCGCCCGAATGTTCTACTTGAGGCAGCGGCAGCGGGCTGCCCGCTGGTCGTTTCCCGCATCCCACCGCACGAAGAGCTACTCCCCCCAGACTCCTGCTGCTTTGTCGAACCCGAGAACCCTGCCGACATCTGCCGCGGGCTGGCCGAGTGCCTAGACAACCGGGAGGCCGCCACGAAGCGCGCAGCAAGAGCACGGCAGCTCGTTGCGGCATGGAGCCCGGAGGCGATCGGGGCACGTTACACTCAGGTCTACGCTGATCTAACCCGCCCGGCCTGGCAACGCGGCAGGGGGCCCCGGCCACCGGGGCTCCGAGAGTGAGCTTCCGGTAGGCGAAGCCTATGCGCTTTCTTTTCAACACAACCGCGTACAAGCCCGCCTACCGGCAGGGCGGCCCCGTGGTCTCCGTTTCGGGCCTCGCCGAATCCCTGGTCGCCTCAGGCCATCACGTCACAGTCCTTGCATCAAACCGCGACCTCGACGTCACAATGGACATCGACCATAGCCGCGACCATGTTGTGGACGGCGTCCTGGTCCGCTACTTCCCCGCCATGCCCACGATCCTGCAACGGACGGGGATACCAGCATTCGCGCGCGCCAGGGTCTATACCCTCGGGCCCGCCTTCGAGAGGTGGCTTCAGGCCAACGGGCGAGGGTACGACGTTTTTGATAATCAGATCACGTTCACGGGATCAAACCCTGTCGTGAGCGCCTTTGCACGGCGCAACGGCAAGGTCGCCTTTTACCACCAGCGCGGGAACCTCGATCCAAAGCGGCTGGCCTTCGGCAAATGGAAGAAGACGCTGTACCTCGTGTTGACGGAGCTTCCAGTCATGCGGAAAGCGGATGTTCTCATCGCTTTGACATCGTATGAGGTTTCGACCTACCGAAGATTGGGCCTAAAGAACCAGATCGAGGTGCTCCCCAACGGCATTTCGGAGTGTCTGCTGCCCCAGCGCGACCTGCGGCCCAGTGCTGCCGTCGCCGACTCCCTCCACTCGCTGGGCAACGGCCCCTGTTTTCTCTTTATGAGCCGCATTCACCTTTCCAAAGGCCCGGAGATTTTCGTCGACGCTTTTATCAGCTGCGCGGGCCGGTGCCCGGGTGCTGTCGCCCTGATGGCCGGCCCGGACGAATCGAACCTCGTCTGCGGATTCCTCTCCAAGGTCGGGGCGGCGGGTCTGCGCTCGCGCTTCAGGTACATAGGCGCCGTTGCGGGAGACGACAAGCTGTCGGTGTTAAAAAGGGCGGACTGCCTGGTGCTCCCAACCATGTCAGAGGGCTTTTCGGTCTCCATCCTGGAGGCCCTTGCGTCCCGTTGCGCGGTTATGACGACAACGGACGCATGCTTCCCCGAAATCGAATCGATCGGGGCCGGGGCCGTGGTTGCTCGGCGTTGCGACGCGTTTGCCGCCCGAATGACCGAATGGGCTGAGGCCGGGTGCACGATGTTGGCGGAGATGGGCGAGCGCGGGGCGACCCTTGTGCGCGAGAAATTCACATGGTCCAGCATCGCATCGAGGTACGCTGCACTCGCCCTGCGCCTCGCGAGCAACCCCCGGCACTAGTGCGCGAACCATGAGGCCCGGGCACTTCAATTTAGACCGCTGTTCCAGGCCACGCCTGGCCTGGCCTTTCATCGCCGGTGCGTGCGGCACGGCGGGCCTAGTATCGCGAGCCATCCACCTTTAGAGCGCCTTGAATAATGAACGCACGAGAGCTTGTTTTTGTTTGTCAGGTCTTCCATCCGGATCCAACGTCCACCAGCCAGCTTTTCTCAGCGGTTCTCCCCGAACTCCGGCGGCGTGGCTGGGCTGTCCAGGTGCTCTGCGGCTTTCCCGCCGTGGAAGGATGCGGGAGGCTCCGCCGGGCGGAGCTCTGGAACGGAATCAGGATACAGCGCTGCGGCCTCCGGGTCGCTCTCAAGCGCAGCATGCTTCATCGCGCATGTTCGTACGTTTCATTCCTCGGCGAAGTATGGCTTCGCCTCTTGCTCTTGCCTCGGCAGAGCAAATGGTTCGGCGTGACGAACCCCCCGTTTACTCCTTGGGTAATGGCACTGGCCGCCCGCTCTCGTCCAAAGGCTTTCGGTTTTATGTTTCTGGACGTTCACCCGGAAGGGCTCATCGCGCTCGGCGAGCTGGCACCCTCGTCCGCCTTCGTCCGCGTCTGGAGGGCGCTCAACAGGTGGTCCTATCGCCGCGCCGATCCCGTGGCGGCGCTTGGGCGTGACATGCTTCCCCTTCTCAGCAGGGAATACGGCATCCCCGAGACTAGGATGGAATATCTGCCACACTGGAGTGCGGTAGAGGCCCAGGAGCCTCTACCCTTTGAGAGCTCCCGCTTCGTCGAGCAGTGGGGCCTGTCCGGGAAGTTCGTCGTTCAGTACTCCGGTAACATGGGTCTTTGGCACGACATGGAGACCTTCGTACGGGCTGCGTCACGGCTTCGCGACGATGCGCGCATCCAATTCGTCTTCATCGGGGACGGCATTCGGCGCCATTCGGCAGAGCGCCTAGCCAGAGAGATCCAGGCGCCTAACATCCAGTGGCGAGACTTCGTGCCTAAGGAGCTGCTGGCCGAGAGCCTGGCGGCCAGCCATCTCACTCTTCTTTCCTTACGGTCTGGCCTCGAGGGGGTCGCCGTGCCCTGCAAGCTCTACGGGATGCTCGCCTCCGGACGCGCGATCTTGGCTCAAGTGCCCATCGCTTCCGAGGTTGCCCTTACGGTCCGAGAGCTGGACTGCGGCACCGTGGTCGAGCCCGGCGACGTGCAGACCCTCTGTAGCGAGATCCTCGCCTTCTCGCTGGACGAGGCAAAGACCCGCAGCATGGGACGCCGATCATTCGAGGCCTACCGGACCCGCTACAGCCTGCACCGTGCCGCAGATAACATCGAGCGTTTCCTGCGCCGCACTTGACTTTCGCGCTGCACGTGTCATGCTCTGGAGCTATAAACAGTGTCGCTACCAGTGATAAACCGAAATCAGAAAATGGAAAAGCAACGTCCTGTCGAAAAAACTCCAAAGCTCCGGAAAGACGATCTCATAGTCATCACCGGCGCCGGCGGCTTCATTGGCGGCTCCCTCGCGCGGTACTTCCGCCGCCGCGGCTTCACCCGCATCCGCTGCGCCGACAAAAAGCCCATCGAGGAATGGTACCAACGCGTTCCAGACGCCGAGTGCTTGTGTCTCGATTGCTCGGAGGAAGCCAACTGCCGACGCCTCTGCGAGGGTGCGACCGAGGTCTACAACCTCGCCGCGGACATGGGGGGCATGGGCTTCATCGAGCGCTTTCGTATCGCGTGCCTCCGCAGCGTCCTCATTAACACGCACATGCTCGAGGCCGCTTGGCGCGCAGGTGTGCGCCGCTACTTTTTCTCATCGTCAGCCTGCGTGTACAACACCCAACTCCAACGGGACCCGGCAGTACGCGCCCTCAAGGAAGCGGACGCCTATCCCGCCTTCGCTGAGCGGGGGTACGGCTGGGAGAAGCTCATGAGTGAGATGTTCTGCCAAGAGTACTGGCACGAGCGGGGCCTGAAGACCACCATCGCACGATTTCACAACGTGTACGGCCCAAGCGGCACCTGGGACGGCGGCAGAGAAAAGGCACCCGCCGCCATCTGTCGCAAGGTCATCGAAGCGGTCGACTCCAAGACAGGCGAGATCTCCATCTGGGGTGATGGGAAGCAAACGCGGAGCTTCATGTTTATCGACGATTGCGTCAAGGGCATCGACATGATTGCCCACTGCGACGACCTCATCGCCGCCCCGATCAACCTCGGCTCCCACGAGTTGGTTTCCATCGATGACTTGGTGACGAAGGTCGAGAGAATCGCCCGCGTCACACTCAAGCGACAATACGACCTGGCCGCACCGCGCGGCGTCGCTGGCCGAAATAGCGACAACTCATTCATCAAGAAGGTGCTTGAGTGGGAACCTGATACGCCCTTGGACCAAGGGCTTCGAGCCACATACAAATGGATCCTATCCCAGTTTCGCGCCCGCAAGCGAGGCGAGAGGATCGTCGAGTGAACACCTCGGCAGCGCCTCGACGTGGCGTGGCTCTCTGCCCGCGAAGCTACGCGGTGCATCGTGGGGGCAAGTTCCCCATTCCTACCTGGCACTGCCGCTCCCGAGAGGGGCGGCATTTCGCTAGCCCGTCCGTTCAGGTTAGCACGGGGCTGCGCACCTTCCCACCGTCATCGGCGCGGCCTTGGGATCAGGCCCCGCGAGCGTGAACGACAAAGTACTGGTCACCGGAAGCGCAGGCTTCATCGGCTCATGGGTCTGTACCGCCTTGAGGGCACGGGGGTATGCCGTCGCCGGCCTTGACTCCAGGCACCACGCGCCTGCGGCCGAGATCGACAAAGAGCTGCACTGCGACCTACTGGACCAAGGGGCACTTCTTCGCCATGTCAAGGAATGGCAACCCCGGTTCCTCATTCACCTCGCTGCCAGGACTGACCTTCGCGAGAAGACGGACCTCGCCGGTTACGAGGCGAACATCGGCGGAGTGCGGAACCTGCTCCACGCCATTCGTGCCACAGGCTCGATAACGCGCGCAGTCTTTACGTCGTCTCAGTTGGTCAACCGTATTGGTCACGTCCCTAGTAGCATGGACGAATACTCCCCAAGCACGCTGTACGGCCAGAGTAAGGTGCTCACGGAGCGAATTGTGAAAGAGACCGCTGGCGGCGGCGTCGATTGGTGCCTTGTCCGCCCCACGACCGTGTGGGGGCCCGGCATGAGCCGCCACTACCAGACGTTCCTAGCCCTAATACTGAAGCGGCGCTACTTCCACTGCGGCAGGGCTCGCCTCCTCAAGTCGTACAGCTATGTTGCCAACATCGCAGCACAGTACTCCGCGCTTCTGGTCGCGCCCGCCTCGAGCATTCATGGGCGCACGCTTTACCTTGCCGACTATGAGCCCATTTCCCTCCGCGAATACGCTGACGACCTCGCCAGCCAGATGGGCGCTAGGCCAATTCCTACGATCCCGCTGCCACTCGCGCGGTTGCTGGGCCGTTTCGGCGACATTGCGGAACTTCTCACCGGTCGACACATGCCGCTTAACTCCTTCCGATTAAACAACATACTGACGGAGTATGTTTTTGACCTCAAACCCACGGAACGCATCTGTGGCCCCTTGCCCACCAACTACGCCGCCGGGATCCGAGAAACCGCCCGATGGTTCCTCGAGCTGAAGGGCAGGCAATCCTGTTGACGTACAGCTGCTCGCCGGGGTCGGGCGAGACCTCCTCAACCCTGCGCGTTCACTCCAGCCCTGTCCACTCCATGTTCGCCACTCTCCGCCAACTCGGACGCTTGAACAGGCCTCCGCCGCCCTTTTTCCTGGACGGCAGGAACAAGTCCATGCTCGTCAGGAAACGAAATGCCGTGGCGGCATCAGGGAGAGGAGACTCGCCGGGCCAAGCGGGTTGCCCCGGCACCACGTGTCCTCTCCGCTGCCCTCGGCCCCGAGGGGTACCGGGTGCCGCTCGACTTGTCTGGGGCCACGCTGACCAATCTTTTCCCCCTTCAGCCCTCACGGAACCCTCCTCGCTTGACCTGAGCCGCCTAAGGCGGAAAAAGCCGCAACAACGCCATCTATGAACAGCACCGACTTAGCGAACCTGCGTGACGACTTGTACCGAGGCGCACAGGACGCCGCCTATGCCTGCAGGTTGGCTCGCGACGGCTTCGAGGAGATGACCCCGGCCGGGGCGGCGGCATGTGCTCTGCACCTGTCCCGTTTTTACAGCATCCTTGAGGAGATGGCGAGGCGCGTCGTGCGCCTGCTTGGGGGACACGCCGCCGATGGGCCCGCTAGGTCCCCTGAAGTGATCAGCCACCTTTCCTGCCGGATCCACGGCGTCGGTCCTCCACTGTTTCCGGAGGCGCTAGCCGAACCCCTGGGCCGTCTGCGCGATTTCCGAGATGCGCTCGCCGGTGCGCACGATCTCCAGCTCGCACGCGATAAGTTGGCGGTTTTGGTTGGCTGCGCCGGGAAAGTCGCGCCCGAGCTCCTCCCGCTGTTCCGAGGGTTCATCGAGCAGTTCGCGTGTCAGGAGCTCCCACAGGGCGTCGTGACGGGTCCCGAGCAGTCCGGGGCGGGCACGCCGGGTGAGCCTCTTCCGCCCTCGGCCTCCGCTGCGGCTGCCCTTGGATCACCCTCGGCCGGACCAGCCCGGCCCTCCCCGAACGCCCCGAGTACCGAGGGTAGTAAGAAAAGTCTGGAACTCCTGGCGAGCCTCCGAACAGCCTTCGCGACGCAGCAGATCATTCGGACTCCGACAGGCTACCTTCACCGCGAGTTCAGCGAGGGCACCAAGGGGCGCATGGCACCATGGCTCGACGTGATCTCAAGCATCTCCGAACGCGAGGCACTGGATCTTCTAGACGACTGGTCGCGCGACCCCGAGTTCGTCAGACGACCCCACCGAGCAGACAGCTAGCTGTTGGCCCACCGGAGCGGACCTGTCGCAGCCGTCCTCCTCACTCGCCGTGACGGCACAGAACCCGCGCTCGGTGTCTCCAAGTGCCGCCTTGCTCCTGCTTGCCCTCGTTTGGCTGGCTGGCTGCGCATCTCACTCCACACGGTTCTACCCCCTCGGCATCTATGACGTGAGGGATACCAACGATTTCTCGATCGTCAGAGAGGCCGGTTTCAACCTTATCACCGGTCCCGCCCACGGGCCGTTCCTGGACGCTGCCAAGGCTCACGGCCTCAAGGTCCTGGCCGCACCAGGCACCAGCGCCGGTCCCGGGTTCCAATCCGGCCCCGCCCGCCGCGCCATCCAACGCTGCGATGCCCACCCCGCCTTGTGGGCCTGGTACCTCGTGGACGAGCCAGAAATGACCGGCGTCGCCCCGGAGTACGTCCTCGCCGCAAACCGCTTCATCAAATCTCTCGGCGCGCGCAAGCCGACCTCCCTCGTCCTGTACCACGCCACCGCTGCGCTATCTTATGTCGACGCCGCGGATATACTCCTCATCGACCGCTACCCCATCCCCTGGCTCCCCCTTGCCGACTTTCCCAAGCACCTCCGCCTGGCCCGGTCGGCCGCTGGCAAGCATCACCCGCTCATCGCCGTCATCCAGGCCTTCGATTGGGCCGCCACCCCCAACCTTCTCCCCCGGGAAAGGCACCTCCGCCCGCCCTCCTATGAGGAGTTGCGGTGCTTGACCTACTGCGCCTTGGTAACCGGGGCCAACGGCCTGTTCTATTACGCCTTCGACAACGGGCCCTGGAAGATGGAAGAGCACCTCGACACCTGGTACGCCCTCCATACCGT
>Ga0233425_10004839_pt1 | contig 22010 bp, 18 predicted proteins | sample Watercolumn_Towu_2_FD_181712 | JGI IMG/M metagenome (GOLD analysis project Ga0233425, IMG submission 181712) | Freshwater microbial communities from Lake Towuti, South Sulawesi, Indonesia - Watercolumn_Towuti2014_140_MG | ecosystem: Environmental > Aquatic > Freshwater > Lake | place...
AATTCCTCTACACTTTCTTTGTCGTTTCAACCGCCACGAATGCCAAGACTTACATGGCGGTGCTTTTCTGATTTTTGCCCAGAATTAGACGACGGTAAATCGCCAACTATGTGCTGTCGGTTCGCATATAATCGTTTATGCAAAGTCGCTTGACAAGAATTATCTTTTAAGGTGCCGACTACACAAATCGGCGAATTTGTTGAAATTTGGCACATCACGGAAGCCAAAGCTACTGAAATCCAGCTTTTGCAAAAGCCAAGACTCCACATCTGCCCATGTTTGACCCACGATTTAAGTGGCTTTATAATACGAGAAAGTGAAGGTAGTAGTGCGATTATACAGAACGGTGCGCATGTCATTAGAGTCGGGCAATTTTCCCTAACTAACCTATGTAGCTTTGCCTACCAAAGAAAATTGAGGCTGCAAGCGAGTGCAAGCAAAGCCACCTTGATTTCAAAAGACAGCATGAATGGATTTTGGTAATAAGCGTTCAATCGAGCTGCCAGTCGTTTCAAAGGTCTTGCGGATAGAGGACTGGAGGTAGATCGTATAAACAGGAACTGGACGAGGCGAATTCTGCTTCCGCAAACGCGCCAATTCAACGTCAGCCTCACACATGACATCTTCGATAGTAAGTCATTGTATGCTTTATCATCTGTGACAAATGAGCCTTCAGGAACATCAAAATTATTCAGACCCAAGGCGCTGGTATCGCTGAAAGCTACGGGTGCCAAAAAGAATTCGACGGGATCGCCATGCTCCGTGACCAAGATATGAATGCGGAGAGCATCGAAATAGAGCTTTTACTGGCAATATAGCCTCGAAAGACTTCTCCGTGATAGATTTTTGAGCGTTTGACCCGATAGCTGTCACAGACTGCAATCGGATAACTATTGATGACATATGCTAACTTTTCGTTTAGTTTCTTCCAAGTTTCGTCCAGACGAAGGAACAAGGTCAGAAACAGATCGGCAACTTGACGAAGTCTGCGGTTGAAGCGACTGGCGTTCAACATTCTTGGAATATAGCCTTTCTCAAACAAGAATCGGCTTGCCAGAGAGAATTTGCTTCTAAAAACAAAATGGCAATGATGGCGGTTGTTATCATTGCCGCATCACTCATCCGACATTGGCTATCTTCGTAATGATGCAAGGATTTGAGCATGTCATCGCAAAGACAAAAGGCTACCATAATCTGGATATCCATGAGGTTCTCCTGTGGGTGGTCGGGATACCCCCACTCTACTGAATCTCATGAATTTTTGTCAACTTTCATCCCAAGGTAGCAACTTGGGGTAACTAACAAGAAAGGTGTAAATATGCCATTATCAAGAACTTTAGCCAAGGCGATTGCAAATTATGGCAAGAAAAATTCCATGGGTTCAAGGTTTCGAGCAAAACGGGTACAGCCATTAATAAATATGATTGAACTAAATTTCAGAAAATATGGCGTTGTAAACATTGTTGATGTTGGTGGAACCGAAATTTATTGGAATATTGTTCCAGAGTATTATCTTGATGATCACAATGTAACAATAACTGTTGTAAATCTACCAAGCACAAATCCTCCCGAAGATCACGGCCGATTTAAGTTTGTCAGCGCAGACGCATGTAACCTGGCCATATTTCCAGACACTACATTTCATATCGCGCATTCAAATTCAGTTGTTGAACATGTTGGCGATTGGGAAAGAATGCTTCAGTTTGCGAATGAAATCTCAAGGATCGCCGAATTTTATTTTGTTCAAACCCCTAATTTTTGGTTTCCTGTCGAGCCTCACTGTATGACGCCATTTTTTCATTGGCTACCAAAACCAATAAGGGTGTGGATGGTATTGCATTTTCAACTTGGGGATTGGGAAAAAGCCAATTCAATCAGCCAGGCAGTTATAAGTGTTGAACGCATTCGTTTGCTCGATAAAAAAATGTTTCAAGAGCTATTTAACGATGCAAGTGTTCTTACAGAAAGATTCTTCCTGCTGCCAAAATCATTTATTGCGCTAAGAAAATAAAAAGCTGCCAACCGACTAATATGAGTGTCGAGAAATAAAAAAAAGGTCGTCAAGAACATAAGAAACAATAAAATGGACTCCAAAATCGTTTTGTTACTGGTTATGTCAATATATAAAAATGACCTGTCCAGCCCCACGCTTGGATAGGAATTATCGTCTATTACCCAATTCTCCCTGCATTAATGCCGATACAGACATGGGCATCACAACTGATTTCAATGGCAATCCCAGACCACAGGGGGCGACATTGGCGCGTTTGAATTCGCAATCCAGTAAAAGTTGAAAATTGTTTGCAGCATGGCAAATGTTATGTAATAATAAACTTGTTTAGCAAATGTGTCGTAATATCCAAATATAGTCAAAAGGAAGGCAAGATATGAGCGCAGATATATATTCCAGTGGCGATTATCTGGTAAAAAATCCAACTTGGCATGTGGAAGATTCTCCCTGGAAAGCAAATAACATTCTTAAAATACTCAACCGCAACAACATAAACCCTCAATCGGTTTGCGAAGTTGGTTGTGGTGCTGGTGAAATTCTGAAACAATTGCAGTCCAATCTAAATCAAGAATGCGAATTTTGGGGTTACGATATATCCCCACAGGCATTCGAGTTGGCACAGCAAAGAGCGAACGAAAAGCTGCACTTTAATCTCAAGGATTTGCTTACAGAAAAAGATGTATTTTTTGATTTGATACTGCTCATTGACTTGATTGAACATCTGGAGGATTATTTTAATTTTCTAAGGCAGCTCAGAGCGAAAAGTAAGTACAAACTATTGCACATACCATTAGATCTGTCGGCGCAATCCATTCTTCGTAAAGATCGTCTGATGAAAGCCAGGCTTTCCATCGGGCATATTCATTACTTCACAAAAGAAACAGCCTTGCAAAGCCTGGTTGATGTAGGATATGAAGTAATTGATTATTTTTATACGGCATCTGCGATTGACCTGAAAGCCCGATCACGCTTGGCCGAGCTTGCGAAAATGCCAAGAAGACTTATTTTTTCGCTTAATCCCGACCTAGCTTCTCGAACGCTGGGTGGATATTCATTAATGGTGCTTGTAAAGTAGGATTATTTCAAAAAATAATGCTTCACGAGTACAATAGGTTATGGTTGCAAATATGCATTTCACACCCCCTACTCCTCATATAGCATGGGTTTATAGCGGCAGTCTCAAAGATAAACTGGATGCCGCTACTTTTCTTACCACTACGCAAGAATTAAGAAATTCGGGTTGGAAAGTCACACTTATCGCAGCAGGCGATCCAAGCCAAACTTCGCTTCGTGGTGTTGAAGTCAGCCACATTTCCAGACCGGATATTTATGTTCTTCGCCAGATTATTTTTCATTGGCGCGTAGCAAAAAATCTTTATCGGCGGATAGAGGAAATTGACATCTTGCTATTTCATGAACTGTCTGCGTTTTGGCTATTACTATTCTTAGTGTTCTTAAATCTTTCAGGAAAAAAACGTCCATTGTTCATAATGGACACGCGCACCTTGCCCATGGAGCCAGAAGATAAAGCATCCTGGAGAGAGAGGCTTAGGGGAGTGTTTTTCATTCGGATGAATAGAATGGCTAATAGTTTTTTTGACGGAAGAACAGCGATCACGAGTCGCATGGCAGAGTCGTTGCATATTCCCCCTAAAAAATTGTGGGGGATCTGGCATTCTGGCGTTCAACTGGAAACATTCTCTAATGCAGTTCAAAGCAGAAGCTTGCCGCAACTTGATGAACCTATCAATATCATCTACATTGGTTGCATGCACCATGAAAGGAATTTATTGACGCTTTGCAAAGCGGTGACGCAAGCCAATATGGAGAGACATATTTTTACCTTAACGATCGTCGGCGATGGAAATGCTCGGGCTGAGCTAGAGAACTATGCCAGGGAACAGGGCAGGCATGTTCATATTTTCCCATCTGTTCCGCACGAAGAGATTCCCGCCTGGCTATCCAAAGCCCATGTTGGCACGCTGCCATTTCCCGATGAGGAGAAGTTTCGTGTCAGCAGTCCAATCAAGTTATTCGAATACCTGGCGGCGGGATTGCCTGTGTTGGCGACCAAGATTGTATGTCACACCGATGTGGTCGAAAATGATGATGCCGCCTTCTGGGCTGAAAGCTCGGATCAGGAAGGATTGTTTAATGCGTTGCAACAGGTAAAAGAGAATCGTGACAAGCTTTCACAAATGGGCAAAAATGCGGTAGTCCTTGCAGAAAAATGGACGTGGCAATCATCTGCCGACAAACTCAAACACGCATTGGAATACGGCTTAAAGGAGAGTAGGACTTGATGAAAGAAAACTCGAATAAGACCGGGTATTTTATTTTTTCTCTTGATACAGAACTCGGCACAGGATATTTTGACTTGGATGAAGCTCGCAAAAGAATATTTTCAGCGGACGGTTCTCGCGAGCGGGAGAATATTTCACGCATATTAGAGCTGCTGGAAGAATATCAGATCACTGCGACTTGGGCAGTGGTGGGGCATATCTTTTACGAACACTGCGAAGAATGTAAAATATGTCCTATCCTTGAATGGAAGGGGAAGTATCAGAGTTACGAAGACGCTTATAAAACCCGGCATCCTTTGTGGTATGGAGCGGACGTGATTGATATGCTTCTCAACCAAAAAATGAAACACGAGATTGCGTTTCATGGTTATTCACACAGAACTTTTAACAGCATGAGCCGGGAAGAAGCTGAGGTCGAGATCCAGGAATTTATCAGGGTGGCAAGCCGAAAGGGGATTGTTGCAAAGTCCATTGTTTTCCCCCGCAACAAAGTCGGGCATCTTGATCTTTTCCAAAAATACGGTTTCCTGTGTTATCGAAGTGAAGAATCCCTGCCCTTGCTTACGAGAAATAAATACATTGTTGGGCGGATAGCCAAAAGCCTGGATCATATCTTGGGGATTTCCACACCGCCAATCCATGAGGTGAAAGATTTCGCGGCTGGGAATATGGTAAATTTGATTGCAACCCAGCATGTTTTTGGCTTCAGCCGCACCACTGATCTTTTATTGGATAAATGGGGTTTCCCAAATTTGCGTGTCCGCAGGATCACGAGGGCGATCAGGAATGCAGCTTCCCAGAAAAAAGTGGCGCACATATGGGTACATCCGGAGGAGTTCCGTACAGAAGGAGCTTTTAGCAAGCTGCGGTATATTTTCGAAAGCGTCGCGGAAGAAGTGGGTGCCGGCAGGATGAAAACGATCAGCATGATCGATATGGCGCACATAGTTGCTCAAGCATATGGAAAATAATATTCGCGTTCTCGTTGTGACAAATACCTTCCCGTCCGAAGCAAGACCGGGAGAATCCCCTAGCATCAAGGATCAGGTTGACAATCTTAAAAAATTAGGGGTGTTTGTTGAAGTTTTGCATATTGATCATATGCGAAAGATTGATTACCTTTTTGGCGCCCTTAAAATATTTTCACTTTCGTTTGTGCCCAGAAAATACGATCTTATCCATGCCTTTTACGGTCACACCGGCGTGCTGGCAAAACTTCAAAATAAGTATCCGGTGATTGTCACGTTTTTAGGATCTGACCTTCTGAGTAAAAAAGACAGCAGGATCGGCAAATATGCTGCCAGTAAGGCAGACGGTGTGATTGTGATGACAAATGAGATGAAAAAAGTGTCAAATCGTTCAGACGCCCGCGTGATTCCTTTTGGAGCCAACACGACCATCTTCAAACCTTATCCTGCACGCCAGGCTCGCGCTGAATTAGGTTTGCCGTTTGACAAGAAGTTAGTTCTGTTTCCGTGGGATCCTGCGCGATCCGTAAAAAGATATTGGATTGCGCAAGAGGCGGTTGATTTGCTCCAATCTGATTATGACGTTGAGCTATTACCAGTATTCAATCACCCCCGTGAGATCATTGCTAAATATATGAGCGCTTGTGATGTTATGCTCCTAACATCAATGCATGAAGGAGCTCCCTTGGCGGTTCGAGAGTCCTTAGCTTGTGAACTGCCCGTTGTTTCTGTTGATGTAGGTGACGTTCGTCAGGTGGTGGAAAAAAACAAGGGCGGGTATATCGCTTCTGATAAAGCAGCAGACCTTGCTGAAAAGGTCTCTTGGGTGTTTGAGCAAAGGGAAAGTTTGTTCAATAGCCCTTCAAAAACTTATGATTCTAAGGATTCTGCTCAAAAAGTTATATCATTTTACAAACAGATGTTTTTCGAAAAAAAGAGGTGATTTGTGTCTAATCCAGGCGATCAGAACAGTTTTGATAAACTCCAGTTAAGTGGAGTATGGGTTTGTTTGATTGTGAATTAGGCGTATTAAATACCAATAGTTGAATCGAGTTAATTTGAAATGAAAAACTATACTAAAATCCTGTTCATTGTCGAAAACCTTCCTGTGCCATTTGACCGTCGGGTTTGGCAGGAAGCTAATGCCTTACATGAAGCTGGCTACCAAGTATCCATTATTTGTCCAAAAACCAATGAATATCGGGCTTCGCGTGAAGTTCTGAATGGCATTTACATCTATCGCCATCCCCTACCAGTCGAAGCCGATGATCTATGGGGATACATATTAGAATATTCATTCGCGCTACTTTGGGAATTCTACTTGTCATGGGTTGTGTTGTTAGAGCGAGGTTTTGATGTCATTCATGCTTGTAATCCGCCAGACACGATCTTCCTTATTGGTTCTTTTTTTAAATTTTTGTTTGGCAAAAAATTCATCTTTGATCACCACGACATTAATCCAGAATTGTATATTTCCAAATTCCAGCGCAAAGATTTGTTCTATAAACTACTCCTTTTTTTGGAGTATATGACTTTTTCAACTGCAGATCTGGTTATTTCTACCAATGAGTCCTTTAGATCTATAGCAATGACGCGTGGGCAGAAACGGGGAGATCTTGTCTTCGTAGTGAGAAATGGGCCAGATCTAAAGAGGATGAAGATACTCCCAGCGGAAGAACGCTACAGAATGGGACGAAAATATTTGGTTGGTTATATGGGCGTAATGGCCAAACAGGATGGCATTGATTGCTTTATGCGTACAATCCAACATATTATATATGAGCTAGGACGGAGCGATGTGCATTTCAGCCTGATTGGCGGAGGTACCGAACTGGAATCCATGAAAGCGTATGCAGATTTACTCGGGCTTCAAGGTTATGTAACGTTTTATGGATGGGTCACAGATGATGTTATGCTAGGCGTTTTAAACACCAGTGATGTTTGCATTGTCCCTGATGAAGTTAATGAAATGAATGACAAATCAACGTTAGCTAAAACCATGGATTATATGTCCTTGGAAAAGCCTATTGTTCAATTCGACCTCAAAGAAGGACGTGTCACAGCACAGGGTGCTGCATTGTATGCCCAGCCTAACGATGAAAAGGATTTAGCGGCTAAGATTCTAGAATTAATAGACAACTCGGAACTAAGAACGCAAATGGGTAAACTGGGACGCAAGCGGATTGAAGATGAACTGGCATGGTCTCACCAAATTCCGAAATTATTACATGCCTATGAAGCATTAGAGGAGAGATGAATGTATGGTTTCTTGCCAGTTCAGCACCTTCGTCGTAAAACACGATCACTTCTGCTTTATAGTTTATTAATTTTGCCTCCTTCATGCCAACGGACCAGATTGCATTAGAAATCGCCAAAGCAGACGTGGGCATATACACCGCCCTGCCCGATCCTCATATGAGCATTGCCATGCCGGGAAAAGTCCTTGAATTTGCGACTATCGGCATTCCGGTAGTCGCGTCTCGCGTGCCCATTCTGGAAGCATTTTTTAACGATGAGGCAATTCTGTTCTTTACTCGCGGGAACATTGACGAATTTTGCGACCATATTCTAAAGCTATATCATTCGCCGTCTTTGCGACAAAGTTTTATTGAGAATGCGAACAGAATGTTCACGTATAAATATTCTTGGAAAAATGAGTTTGATCAATACCTTGCTCTGATACACAAGCTGGCGTTCTCTCAACCTGCGAGAAGAAGGTAGCGTTAGCGCTTCCGCCCAGTATTGAATCCCATCAACCCGTTTACCAAACTGGGAATAAGTTTCGTTAAACGGGCATATCCATCTTGATACAAATCCTGGTCTCGATTTATCCAGCCTCTTACGAAGCTTTTTGCACCCCTGAACAAAACCAGAAGCGTACGGAGGATCATAGACCAATCTCTCTGACGAAGATGTTTCCCGAAAAAGGCGCCCAGTCCTTTGGCGTATTCCAGATAATTGGTGGATGATTGCAATCTGTCTCGCCAATGATGGTGATACACAATTACATCCGGAGTGTAGAGAGTGGGAATTCCCATTCGCATCGCACGATATGCCCAGTCTGTATCTTCTGCTGTAAAGAGATTTTCGTCGAAGTCGCCGATACGCCGTGCTACTTCCCGCGAGACTCCCATGTTCCCCGTAGCAAGGGGACTGAGGTTTTGGATGGAGAGACGGCTCATAAGGCTGGGGGTTGTGGATGTGACGACGGTTTGAGGAACCCCGTCGCCAGCCGCTTCAACACGGCCCGTAACAATACATCTTGGATTTTCACAAAGTCGCTCATTCATCATTTCCAGCCAATCAACTTCTGCAAGGCAGTCGTCGTCGATCGCTGCGATAAATGAGGTCTGTACCTTTTCTATGCCTTCGTTTCTAGCGGATGAAGGGCTTCTTCCCGTTGAAAGGATGTGAAGGACCTCTACTCCTGAGCCTTCAATAACTTGGAGCCACTTAGTTACTTCGAGATTATTTCCTTGGTCTACAACAATGATGCGCGCCGGCAGCACGCGTCCTTTCATAATGGCATCCAAACACCCCTGTAAGATGGGACGTCCTACCGTAGGAATAATGACCGTGTAGTCTTTAAGGATCGATATAGGTAACGCTGTATTCAATAGATCATCCCTTTTTCCAAAGTCGAATACCCTTATTTTTCCCCCAATAGGCAATTATGCTTTTTTTCATCAGTTCAACGGTTTCGAATTCAACTTTTATTTGAGTTTCATACGCTCGGATCGCTTTCAACCAATATTGTAATCCATCTGTTGATATCTCATGGATAATTTTTTTCATTCCAAACGTTTTTCGCCATAAAGTATTAGGGTTGTCCAATAGATATGGAATATCTGCAATATAAAAAGGCGAACATCCCAGGAGATTGATTGCTTCTCGCACAATAATGTGATCTATGTGCCCGCCAAGCGCCAGTGGGCAAATCAATACGTCATCTGGCAGGAGGTAGTTGGTAATCGCCCCCGCAACCTGGCGTGAAAAATCTGTTTCTTCCGGATGCAGTGCGGAAAAAGAACTCTTGTACAATGCCTGCCCGCTGCGTCCGATGCGGTAGAGGCTGTCAATGAAGTCGAGGTAACGGTTTTTTGCACCAACAACAGTTGCTGCGACTTCGTTCTCGGCACGTCGAATTTGTATGGTTTCACGGGCAGAACTTGTTCCCCATGAATAATGGATTTCCTTTGCATACGGCGATAGTTCAACATGATCGGGAAAACCGCTCATAACCGTCCAGATTTCGACGGGGGTGCCGATCTGGGTTTGTTCGTAGATCAACCCTCCGGCAGAGAAGATTGCATCGTCAAGGTGCGGGGAAATGTATATCCAGCGCATAAGTTTAGTTTAACGACAAAAGGTTTAATTTCTAACGTGAAGCAGGAAATGTTAATGTATTTGGATCCTACCGGGCTTTTAGTCCACCAGGAAATTTGTCTCGCAGTTTCGTCCAAAGTGTGTACACTTCGCCAGAGAGAATCGATATGTCCCGAAGGGTGATTACGGACAGGAAAAAACTCAAGGGGATGTAGAGGAGCGCTAAGAAAAATGCCGGCAGAAAGGTGGTTGGCTTCCACAGTAGAAAGGCGGAAAAAAGCAAGCCAAAAATAAAGAATAGCTTAAGAGATGCGACAAGGTTCGGAGAGACGCCTTTCCTTTTTAAGAAAAACACATCAGCGGGCAAAGCGATGAAATTTCCAAAAATGTATACGATTGCTGCGCCGATATACCCTAAAATCGGGAGGAGGATTAGGTTACCGAGCAGGCTGATAACCGCCCTCACTATATTTATATACAGGGGCTTATCCGGTTCCCCGGTGGCGATAAGGGAGTATCCGAGTATTTCTTCCATCATATCCACGGTTAGCCCGATCATTAACAAGACCAATACCCAGTAACTGGCGAGGTATTCTTCTGAAAAAAGCAGGACAATGATGCTCTTTCCAAAGAACGCTGTTACTAATGCAGCAAAGACCGCCAGGAATGTAACCAGACGCATTGAGTTGTTCACGACGTAATTTGTCTTTCCCCTTGTTTCAGTAGCATAGACGTTGGCGCTGAGAGGGAAATAAACCGAGATAAACACCGAATATAATAGTGCCAAACCGTCGGGGATTTTTTTTGCAATGTCATAAAATGCGACTCCCTTGGTGCCCAAGAGCGAGCCGACAAGGAGGGTGTCTAATTTGGAAAAGATAAAGTCGAAAACAAATTGCATTTGCAATGGGAGTCCAAATTTCAACATTTCTTTTAAGAGTACAACATTGAATTCCCACTTGTGTTCGAACTGAATAGCACGATAATACAAAGCGATATAGATGGTTTCTGAAGTAATTTTGGCTATGATCAATCCCCAAAAACCAAGCTGATACACAACGACAAAAATTAATATTGAAACAAGCTCGCTCACTTCTGCAACAAACTCGATCACCCCGATAGCCCTGAATTCGAAGCGTCCACGCAGGATTGATTCGAATAACTGCGTGAAACTAACCATCAAAAACACCATAGGTGTCGCTGTGAATATATCCGTTAGTAATGTGCTGTCAAGGAAACCTGCAATTAACGGTCGGAAGATTATTATGGATGCCCCGGTCACAAGAACGACAATAAGCATGAAATGAAAAACGGTATTGATAAGTGTTGTTTTGTAGTTCTCGTCTTCGTTGCCAGCTAAATACTTAGGGATCACCAACCCAAGCCCAAAACTGATAAACTGCGCAAGGAAATTGCTAAAGAGCATAACCAACACATATGCGCCATAGGCGTCTGTTGTCAGGTAGCGCGTTGCAAGCATGACGCTGACAAGACCAAGCGCAATGGTGGATACCCGGGCAAAACCAATAAAAACGGTACCGGAGAAGAAATGAGAGATTATTGATTTGTTTGTCGACATTGATAGTTTTCTTGTTTAACTTTTACGCATTGGGGGAAGAAATCGAACGAATCGAAAGTTCGTTCAGCCCCATCAGGGTGGCTGTAACCCCAGTCCAGTACCATTCGGAGATCAACGGTTCTACCCAGTTTCCCATGAGCATCCCAACGATCGCCAGCGTGAAACCCAGCACATAAACCCCATTGGGGACAACACGCCAATACTTAAAGCCTCTGACAACCACCGCTGTCATCATCGCCAGCATCGACAAGAAGCCGATTCCTCCTGTGCGTAACAACAGCCAGTAAAATCCGCTATGGATATATCGTCTGCCATCATAGCCGCTCCAGTCTTTATCTGGGACCCAGGGTCTATACATGGTTCCCAGACCTACCCCTATAAAGGGGTGTGAAACGAATTGGCGTAACGCATACTGATTCTCGAAGTCTCTCCAACGCAAACTTGAATTTGGATCATCATAGGTGTCCGTCCGCGTCAGTGAAAACATTCTGTCAGCGGAACTTGCTACCAGGTCAGTACCTGCTGGGCCAGTGTAGTTCATAACGAAAAAGAGACCCACAAGCATGATGGCAAACGCAGAAAATCCTCGGAGCAGGATACGCTGTATTTCCTTTCCGTTGCTCACCAAAACCATGATCAAAAAAATAAATATTAATGCCCCCCAGAAATGGCGTTTGAATGTGAGCAAGACGCCGATTCCAGTTAAGGAAATGGCAATCGCCAGGGCAAAGTTGTTTAAGTATTTATTATTAAAAAACCAAATGGTACAAGTTACCACAAAGGCAACAAATACAATCGAGTATCCTGGCGGAATTATCCGCGTAATGTCAGAAAAGGTAGTCCCTTCGGTATTTAAAACCTCAACACGCCCAGGTAAGAATGGGAGGGCGGCCCCAGTGATATATTGAGCAGCCATGACAATCGAGACAAAACATGCAAACACAATGATCGTCCCTTGTAACAGTTTTACTTGCTTATCTGTTTTAACAAGATTTGTGACCGCAAAAAAAAGCAGCAGACTAAGAACGTCTCGCGTCGGGCCCAGTGCGAGTTTCAATGTGGCGGTACCCCTTATCATTGCTATAATAGTAGAAACAAAAGCAACTGCAACAAACACCAATAAAGGGATATCCAGCGGGGTACGGACAAACTTTGCCTCCAAGCGGGTGAACAACTCCCATCCAATCAACCAGAACAGAGTAAGTATGATGATGTCGCTCAGGTAAATATGCCCAAATCCTAAGGATATCCCTGGATTTACATCTGAATCCAACACTGTTGCTGTAAGCGCGATAAAACCCACAATCCCCCAGGCCGGGTTTTTCAACACGAGTATCACTGAAAGAACAACGGCAAGAGCCAGAATAACAATCGTTGGCGAAGAGAATACAATAGCTGCGCCCAAGAGCATACCAACGATAACGGCGTTGCCTAGCATAAACAATGCATACCGTAATTGATTAAATGGAGAGGCTGCAAGCATAATTATTCTACTCTTGATCGTCGTAAATATATTTGGCGGGTAACATCGGCTCTTGCAATCGCTTTGATTATAATCTACGTGCGGGGACGTTTCTGTAAATACGGTCTAACCACCACGATACCAATGACCAAAACGATGAGCCCAACTGCAATCACCATTGCCAGTGGAATCCAGTCTCGCCTCTGAGACAGTGGCGTACTTTGGGTATCCTGTTTAGGGGTCGCCATTATACTGATATCTGGCATTTCTTCCCCGGAGGATGGGGTTCCTGAAATCGGGAATATTCGTGTATCGGATGCCAGGATCTGGAGTCCGTTAACGATTAATAAATTTCCAGAAACTTGGGAACGTGAAGCGGCATCTGTCAAGGCCGCCGCCGCCCATACTTCACCTTGTGTAGAATTACCCAAAATCGCAATAATGACATTCTCGGAATTCCACGGCGAGGACAAAAACTCCACGTAACCTAACGGGGCATCCTCAGGGATATTGAAGTTCACCCTCAAATTGCCTTCAACCGCCTTGTCGCTGCCGGCCTCAAAAGGAACCGGCAACAACTGACTAAGTTCGTTAACAACGGGCAAGTGGCTTGGTCTACCAATTAAAATTACATGGTAGTCCCGGCGTTTATCTTCAGGGAATTCATCCCCATAGAAAGCAGACAAAGTGACGATTGGTGAGTTGGCCTGAGAAGCCAGGTGTGAAGCAATTTTTGCTGCGCTGCCCCAGGCATCTGGATCATTTTTGGGCAAGACAAATGCCGTGTTGCTCAATTCAGAGTTAAAGATAAATGGTGCTGGGTAGCCCGCCAGGTTAACTGTAGTGGTTACATCTGCTTGTTTTTGGATCAAGGGAATGCTAAGTACCGAATCATTCCAAATGTTTATCCACTTGCCTTCGTCTTCTGGAGGGGTACAAATGTCATTCGGGTAAATGTTTGCTTGAATTTCCAGTTCATTGGACCCTGGGACAATCGCTGATTGCGGAATTTCCATCTTTACTTTGTTTATAGTATTGTTGGAAGTTTCCAAACTAAATCTGACACTCCCGATCGGATTATCATTCAGCCTCACGACAATCCCCGACTGTTCGAAATCGATCAAGCTTGAATTGCCATAAGCGAGCTCAAAATAAGCGTTTTCTGCAACAGTCCAACCGAGCGGGACCTTGAAGCCATACGTCTCCACATTAAAGCCCCTGGAAACGAACAAGCTGTTCGTAAATCCCATACTGGCAAGGGTTCGTGTTCCAGAATTAGAAACGGCAGCCTGAGGTGCTTGAGGCGGCTGGATATTCGCAACGATAGCCAGGTTTGGAAACCGACTAGGGCGTATGACACCCGTGCTTACAGCCTGGGCAGCTTTGATTACACCTGCGTCAGAATTTCCGGAAACAAGAACAACGACGTTGGAAGCACTCCACGGCGAATTGACCAATTGGATAACCCCTGCATCGGTGATCTCTGTCGGGGTTTGGAAACCTCCGCCTACTGGAGGAGCAGGCAGGTTCAAGACTTCCAAAACAGTAAAAGCTGAAGGCTTACCAATCAGGATCAAATGATTCAATGATTGTTGTTCCGCGGTCAATGCGCTCATCGTTGTAACATCAATTGGCAAAGCGTTTCCACTAAAATTGCCTAGTCCCGCTGCCACAGTTAATGCAGCCTGCAATTCCGCTGCTGACGGTTGGTCAGGAAGCACAATCAGGGCAGATTCTTGAACAAAGGTACCCTGATACAAGCTTTTTGAAAGTTTGGTGATATCGGGTGCTGGCGCCTTGATATCATGAGGCAGGGAAAAATATGAAGTTGGGTGGATAATCAGCCTGAAATCCTCATCAACATAACAAAAGTCACCGGAATCAAGATCGGCAGAAAATACCATGCGCCCATCGAAACGATTTGATATTAACGCTTTGGGAGGCACCGGCAAAATCGATTGGACATTGCCATTTTCATTCAGATTCAGCACACCCAATAATGTGTCATTTAAGTATAAGGTCAAGGTGCCGCCCCCAACTGCCAACGGATATCCAAATTCAGATGAGGAAATCTTGGTGTAGTTGACAGTCATATCCAGGTGAAGTTCCGCTCCAGGCGATAACGCCCATGAATTTGGAAGCGCAAAAGTATAGTAAATCGAATCATAAGGTCCTGCAAGAGGAATATCCTCGTCATCCAGGATTCTGAAGGGCACCTCGGTTGCATCCATACTTATAACATTTTGGGTGGGAGTCGCCTGCGCTAAGGGAGACTCCAATCTCTGGGCGCGAACCGCGATGAACTGACTCAACAACAAACTTGAACACAAAATCACCAATAACATAAGTCTTGTCAACTTCTTACTCATGGTTTCTCCTTGTAAATCTCAAGTGCCTTGCGCTTTCTATTCCTGTACCCCAGTATTCCAAAACGGGTTTTTCATTTCCCACACATAGACAGGGTTCGCTTTGTTTTTGCGCGCGTTTTCCAGAGCCTCATCAGCTTTCTCCAATAATTCTTCAAGGGTAATGTTTAAACTGTACTCAGCGCCACCGATAAAAGGCATGAGATCAATGGACAAATCCAAGTGCTGTAAAATTACCGGGGAAGAGAGCACCGTAGATATGCGATTGAATATCCCTTTAGCTGCGGGGCCTGGCGTTTTAGGTAGAATGACCAGGAAACTGTTGTTTCCCCAGTGTCCAATGATATCGTGGCCTCTTAGCTCTTTTTGTAGCGTAGCTGTGACTTGTCTTAAGATATTCTGGTATCCGGCCGTTGGCAGGGTGTCTTCAATATCGGTGAGCCCACCCAACTCTATAATACCGGTAGATAAAATGCTGTCTGCGTTTTGTGTTAGTTCATCTTCCAGAAATTTTCTAATGGTGCGGCGGTTATACACACCTGTAATATGGTCTAGTTGGAAGCGGAGACGATAAGCGTCTAATGAGGTCATAAGTTGATCACGGACAATAGCCAACACACCGCCTAGTAACAAACCGATACCAAAGGCTAAAACCGAATCACGGACCGGCTGCGGACTCTCGGGAATATACGAGGGAAGCGCCTCGTCCAAAAAGTCGACACGATAATACACATTCAAAAGCGATGTGAATTGAATTGTTTGATTACCAATGGAGTTTGCCAACTCAGCCACCAATTCAGGGTCTGGGCCTGAAACGCTGAGTTCAATGACGCTTGAACTTGGAAGCACCTGAACTTCATAGGTATAGTCTTCCATTTCTTCCTGGGTATGGCCCACGTTGGCCAGGGCATCACGGTAGACACGATCGCTTTTCATGACCTCCATATATGTGGTAATCACCGTTTGGTTTCCTAATATATCCAACCCTGTCAATCCCAAGTCGGGATTGCTGGGTAAAATATTTTTTGGACCAAGGATAAAACGCGACACCGCTTTATATTGTGGAGTGACAAGATAAGAAGCGCCCAGTGCGGCCACCACAGCGGCCAACGCTGTCAACAAGATTATCCACCAACCCCGTTTTAGCATTTGCAAATATAAGCGAATTTCCATAAAAGAACCTCCTAGCCCAGCGGTTATTATAAATCCGGATAAGAACTGCAAGTAAAAAATGTCCCACCGGATTTCTCGTCCGGGGAACTTACTTTCAGACAAAAGCGCACAGTACTCATACAAAGGAGACACTGACGGATACTCACCGACAGCAGGCCATTTTGATGACGGCCCTATAAACTTTACCTGAAATAACGCTACAAGAAATGTGAAGGATGTTTTGAGAAACACCAGGGATGATTTTTCGGGCTTCGTCATGGAGATTGCTTGCAATAGGAGCAACCTTCGCCTCGGTCACAGATCCAAGTCACTCAGATTATGACGGTATCTTATTTCCGATACAGCCTCATGCCATGCGCCTGAACTAAATTATTCACTTTTACCATAATTTAATTTTTCATGTTATATCATGATTTCCTCTGGAAACCAAACTTTTGGAACGCGAATGTCACGAACAAGACGCCATACCCCGCCTCAAGCTACAGGTGCAGAATCAGACCTTGACACCTGCCGTGAACATAACTTGAAAGCGCGCCAGCTGTCGCACTGGAGAGGATAATTTAAACTGTGTTTTTGAGGGCTTTTTCTCTGCTCTTGACAATGGTATATAACCAATTATGGCGTTCACTTCCTGCCCTTCCGAATTATTATACTTCGTCGGTTAGGGTCGTGGGTAACGTGATTTGTTAGTGGTGGAAGCCTTGCTGAGAGCCTGCTGGACAACATTGAAGTTCCTTTTGTTCGAGTAAAAAATAACCTCTCACGCCGCTCCATGGATACAGCCCCTCGCAGAAGACGCAAAATATACGGATAACTCCGAAGCGCTAAACCTTTGCAGGGCTTCATTTTACGCCGTCTCGACCAACCCCATCAATTGCAGCATTTCCTCATTTGTGGAGCACTTGAAGAACTCAAGTCCGCGGCGTTTGGCTTCTTCTGCCTCGACCTCCACCAGCCGCTTGACGTCGTCCTTGTTGATGACAGGCTTGGGAAGTCCGCGGACTCTCGCGTCCACGGCGTCGGCGTCCGTGCCGTTGGGCTGTTTGGTACCCAGGAATTGCAAAACTGCCTGCGCCGCGTGCGTGCCGTCTCGGCGGGCATAGCCGACCAATCCGTTGCTGGCTTTGCGCGCCCAGCCGCCGATGAACACGCCTTCGACGGGGGTCTCGAACGAGACGCCGCCAATCGGGAAGCGCGGTTCGCGCTGCTGGACAAACTCGTTTTTGGAAGTCTGCAAACCAAGCGACTCGTCAATCGTGTCACCGATGGCAAAGATGACCGTGTCCACGTCGAGCGAGGTTTTGACTCCCGTGCCTTTCGCGCCGAACTGACCGTCTTTGCTGACGAGGATATTTTCCTCCACTTCCAGTTGGACCAGCGAACCATCCGCGCCGATCATGCGGGTGGGGGAGGCGAGGAAGTGGAAGCGGACTCTGCCGTCGGCGATTTTTGGATCCGCTTTGGGCTGGGATTCCAGAATTCGCTTGCGACCCGCTTCGGGGTCTTGTCCAGCCGCTTGCAGGAGGGGAGTCACCCGCTTCATTTCCTCCTCGAAGGTGTCCATGTCCAAATTGGCGATGATGTGCTTCATTTCATCTTTGGTGAAATTTACCTCGGCAGGTCCGCGGCGGTTGACGACGATGACTTCATCCACCTTCTGCTTTTGGAGCAGGTGACGAGCCACATCCACCATCACGTTGCCCGCGCCGATGATGGCACAGCGTTTGCCAATGCGGAATTTTTTCTGGCTGTAGGGTGGCAAACTGTTGTAGCCGTAGACCACGTCCTTGGCATGATACACGCCGTCGAGTTCCTCGCCTTCCAGACCGAGCCACTTTGTTCCCTGCGCCCCCGCTGCGACGAGGATTGCGTCGAAGCCCATGCCTTGCAAGTCCTCGAAGGTAAAATCGCCATTGTTGGCGATGACCACATTCCCGTAGTAATCAAGTTTGGGATTTTCCATTGTCCCGCGGAATTGCTGGCGGAGCATTTCCTTCATGTTGTGCTTGTCGGGATAAATGCCATACTCGACCAGTCCGCCCGGTTTGATGTCGCGGTTGAAGACCGCCACCCGCACCCCCTGACTTGTTAGTTCCTTCGCGGCAAAAAGTCCTGCCGGTCCCGCCCCGATTACGGCAACATAATACGTTGCTTCCATTTCCTGCGCCTCCGAATTCAAATTGGATAATTTCTGTAATAATTATATTTTCAAATCGAAAAAATACAAGCCGCGCCTCTTGAACTCTAATGATATTTTTATAATGTGCGCAAGGTCACAAGCGGGAAAATAATAAGCGCAATCTGTGCTAATATTGAAGTACTTTATTTCTTCGAGAGGAGAACCGCATCATGGCTGACACAAAAAACAAACCTTCCCCGCTAAGTCAACTGCCCCGCCGGGCGCCTGCCGCTCCAGTTCCTCCGCCGCCGGTGAGGGAGGAAAAACCGACCGAACCGCCGAAGAAAGAAAAGCCCGCGTCCAAGCCCGCGGAAAAACGTCAGTATCGTTTCGCCCCTCCGTTCTGGACGATTTCCAGCATTCTCTCACTTTCCATCAACCTGATCCTGATTATTGTCCTGCTTGCAATGTGGACGAACATTCAGAGACTCAGCCAGAGCATCGGCGGGGCAATGAATATGGGGAATTACCTCCTCGGCGGTTTGTACACCAATTTCGAGATGATGGACCGCGCCCACATCACCACGAACATCCCCGTCCAGACGGAGATTCCTGTCAAGTTCGACCTGCAACTGAACCAGGAAACAAACGTGGTGTTGAGCCGCAATGTGACGATCAGCAATGCGTACGTGACCGTGAGGACGGAAAGCATGAACATCACCAATGCATTGGCGACCATCGTCCTGCCGCAGGGGACAAACCTGCCCGTCACGCTGACCCTGACTGTGCCGGTGGACAAGATGGTGCCGGTCACACTGAACGTTCCTGTGGACATCCCCTTGAAGGATACCCAGCTGCACGATCCCTTTGTCGGCTTGCAGGATGTGGTCAAGCCGTTTTATTGTCTGCTCAACCCCGCCGCGCTCAACCAGGATAACCAGCCGGTGTGCCCGAATTCTGGAGTCCAATGACTCCTGTCATTGGACATCACTGAAAGTCAAAAGTCAGGAGACTTTTGACTCCGGACTTAAACCGAGACTTTGGAGGCGAATGGAAGAAAAAGTCACGCAAGTCAAACTCAAGAATGGAATGAAAGTGCTTCTCAAGGAAGTGCATACCGCGCCGATCATCTCTTCGTGGCTGTGGTACCGCGTCGGTTCGCGGGACGAGCCGACGGGCAGGACCGGCATCTCACACTGGACGGAGCACATGCTCTTCAAGGGGACAAAGAAGTTCCCCGCGAAGATTTTGGATAAGTCCATCTCGCGCGACGGCGGACGCTGGAATGCCGCCACCTCCCGCGACGCCACCCACTACTACGAGACCATGCCTGCCGATAAGTTCGACCTTGCCCTGCAACTCGAATCCGACCGCATGAAGAATAGCGCCTTCAACGCCAAGGATGTGGCATCCGAGCGGACGGTCATCATCTCGGAGCGAGAGGGGAGCGAAAATGAGCCGCTCTTCCAACTCTCCGAAGCCGTCCAGCAGACCGCTTTCCGCGTGCATTCCTATCATCACGAGGTCATCGGCGATAAGGCGGATTTGCAAACCATCACCCGCGACGACCTCTATGAACATTACCGCCGCTACTACGTCCCAAATAACGCGGTGCTGAGCATGGCTGGCAACTTCGACACGAAGCCGATGTTGAGCCGCATCCGCGAGTTGTTCGAGCCGATTCCGAAAGGCGCAGTCCCGCCACGGCTGGCGCGTCCCGAACCGGAGCAAAAGGGTGAAATGCGGTTTTCCATCGAAGGCAGCGGCGAGACCACTTTCATTCAGTCGGCATACCGCTATCCCAACGCCACCCACGCCGACTTTTTCCCGCTCCAGGTCTTCGACAGTATCCTCGGCGGCATGAGCGGACTTTCCACCAAAACTTCCCGCCTCTATCGCGCCCTCGTGGACAAGGAATACGCCATCGAAGTCTCAGGTTGGGCGGAGCCGACGGTTGACCCGCACCTCTATCGCATCACGCTCATCAAGCATCCCCGCCGCAAGAACGAGGAAGTCATCGCGGCGATGGACGCGGAGATTCGAAAATTGCAGGACGCCCCGCCTCCCGCAGACGAACTCAAACGCGCAGTCAAGCAGGCGCGCGCGGTCTTTGTCTATGGCAACGAAAACATCACCAGCCAGGCGTTTTGGATGGGCTACGCCGAGATGTTCGCGTCCTACGAGTGGTACACAACCTACCTCGATAACCTTGCCAAAGTCACGCCGCAGGATGTCCAGCGGGTGGCGCGGCAATATTTCCAGCCGTCGAGTCGTGTCATCGGCATTTACCAACCGAAAGGGAGCTGACATGACCAAACATCATCGCACGCCATCTCTGCCCGGTCCCGAAGACATCTTCCGCGCCACGCTTTCCAACGGCATCACGTTACTGGCTCGTTCAAGTTTTGTCAGTCCATCCATCAGCATGGGCGGATACCTGCCCGCCGGCGCGATTTTCGAAAGCGACGAGAAACTGGGGCTTGCGGATTTTGTCTCCTCCTGCCTCATGCGGGGGACTCAAGCCCGTAGCTTTGATTCCATTTACAACGAACTCGAATCCGTCGGGGCGAGTCTCGGCTTCGATTCCAACGTCCACAACCTGAACTTTGGCGGGCGCTCCCTGGTCGAAGATTTCCCGCTCCTGTTGACCCTGTTCTCCGAGTCCCTGCGGACGCCGACCTTCCCCAAAAAGGAGATCGAAACCCTGCGGACACACATGCTGACTTCGCTCGCCCTCCGCGAACAAAACACCTCCGATATGGCTGCAATGGCGTTCGACCGCATGTTGTTCGCGAATCATCCCTACAGCCGTCCGACCGATGGGTATGTCGAAACCGTCCAATCCATCACGCGCCGCGACATGCTCGATTTTCACCGTCGTCACTTCGGACCGAAGGGAATGGTCATTGCCGTCGTCGGCGCCATCGAACCGCAGGAAGCGGCTGAGGCGTTGGAAAAAATCCTCGGTGGCTGGCAGGTTCCGGGTCAGGTCCCGCCGCCGCCGCTGCCGAATCCCAAGCCGATTGGGAAGTCGGTCCGGAATCATCACTCCCTCCCCGATAAATTCCAGTCCGACCTCGTAGTTGGGATGTTGGGTCCCAGCCGCAACGACCCCGAATATTTTTCCGCTTCGCTCGGCAATTCCATCCTCGGGCAATTTGGCATGATGGGGCGCATCGGTGATGTGGTGCGCGAAAAGTCCGGGCTGGCGTATTACGCCTCCTCCAGCCTGAACGCGGGAACGGGTCCCGGCAGTTGGGAGGTGAGCGCGGGCGTCAATCCATCGAACCTCGAAAAGGCGATTGACCTGATACAAAAAGAATTGCGCCGCTTCATCAAGAGCGGTGTGACCAGGGAAGAATTGGCGGATAATCAGGCGAATTACATCGGGCGTTTGCCGCTTTCTCTCGAATCGAATAGTGGGGTGGCGGGCGCGCTGCTCAACATCGAACGCTTCGGGCTGGGTCTGGATTATTACCAGCGCTACGAAACAACCGTCCGCAAGGTGACTCGCGCCGACGTGCTGGAAACCGCCCGCAAGTACATTGACCCCGAACGGCTGGTTATCTCCACAGCGGGACCGTAAGGCTGGTGATTGAATGATAGACCCTAAGTAACGAGAATTATATAACTTTCCAGTTTGAACCAATGCAGGCTGGATAGGCGTAGAAAGCGAGTAAACTTCAGTCACAAATCGTCATTC
>Ga0233425_10004840_pt1 | contig 22006 bp, 20 predicted proteins | sample Watercolumn_Towu_2_FD_181712 | JGI IMG/M metagenome (GOLD analysis project Ga0233425, IMG submission 181712) | Freshwater microbial communities from Lake Towuti, South Sulawesi, Indonesia - Watercolumn_Towuti2014_140_MG | ecosystem: Environmental > Aquatic > Freshwater > Lake | place...
GACAGCCTGCCGTAGCCAAGTCGAGCGGCGAGGCGTCCCACGTCGTAGAAGGCGATGGGTGGTGGCTCCTCTCCAGCGAGCAGGTACTCGTGGACGAGGAACCTGAGATCGAAGGGGCTGTTGAACCCCAGGATCATGTGGCAGTCCATCCGGAACACGTTGAAGGCCCGCAGGACGTTGATCGCAGTCGGGGCTCCAGCGACATCCTCGTCCTTGATGCCGTGAATCCAGGTGGCCTCCACGGGAATGGGGCGTCCGGGGTTCACGAAGGTGCGGTACTCCTCGACCCGCCCCGTTGCCGCGTTCATCTTTACCGCTCCAAGTTCTACGACCCGGTGGTAGCGGCAGGGGTGGGTCTTGGGGACGAGGGCTCGATCAAGGGTGCTCAGCCCGGTCGTCTCCAGGTCGACGAAGCAGAGGGTTGCCTTCCCCAGTTCGACATCGCGGAAGTAGGCCATAGGTCACCCTCGTCTGATGGACGAATGGCACCTATCCGGCAGACGGGCTCTCGCGGTAGTCGAAGAGTGACGGCATCGCTTCGGCTGACCGGCCCAGTCGCCTCAGGACCCGCCCCGGCTTTCTCGACGACTACGAGGGCGGCGTCGGCGTCGGGTCGGACTTGGTGGCACTGGGGGGCTCCTGCTACACCTCGATCTGGACCCAAGCGGGATCGTGGTCACTGCCATCACCGCTGTGCTTTGTTCGGCGGTCGATCCACGCCTCAACCACGGTGACGCCAGGGCTTACCCAGATCTGGTCGTACATCTCATACTTCGCAGGCTGGCCATCCTCTTTGAACCGGTGTGTCCATGCCCTCGTGGCCGGTGGCGGGTTGTCTGCCTTCGCAGGGCGGGTCTCGTTCGGATCGGCGAGCGCATTCACGAGGCCGAGGCCGAAGGGCCCGAACATTGGTGCCAGCCAGTTCGAATCCGGGGGATCATTCATGTCTCCGACGACCGCGACCTTTCCTCCCGAGGCCATCCGAGCGGCGATGATGTCCCTAGCCACCTCGCACTGACGCTGCCTACCTTTGTTCGCCTTCTCGGCTCCTGCCACTGGGTTTTCGTTCGCGGGTACGAAATGGCTCTTGAGGTGATGGTTGAAAACAGTGAGGACCACCTGGCGGGAGATGGGATCGAGGATCTCAACCTGGAGCATGTCGCGTGAGAACACGGGTCTTTCCGGGACGGTCTCGTGAATGGCCTCTTTCCATGAGGTGATCGCTCCGATGGGGAGTTTCGAAAGAAGACCGAGGTCGATGAGCCTGTCGTCGTTACCCTCAACCAGAATCTGGTAGGGGTAGAGTCCGTTGAGGTCGTCGCGAGCGAAGGCTCGCAGGGTGTCGATGTCCTCGACCTCTTGGACCGCGAGGACGTCGGCATTCATCGCAAGAATGCGGTTGGCGATGGTCTGCCTTTCCGTGTCGGGCTTTCCCATAACCATGCGGCCCATGTACTTGCGGAAGCGGTACTGGCCCGGGGTGAAGGAGTATGAGACGGCGACATCCCCCTGCAGCCCCTCCGCGGGATCGTCGACCTGCCCCTGGAAAGTGAAACGGGAAAAGAGGTTGTTCAGGTTGAAAGTACCGAGCGTGAATCGCATGGTGACAACTCCTGTGGTACATCTGGCACATTGAACGGTACTACATGGGTCTGATGGTGGGCAATGCGGACGCAGCCAGCCCTCGCCGCATCGGCACCTTCAGGCTCCTGTACCCAGTCATCGGAGCCACACCAACCTCGGGCGGGACCTCGTGGCACAATGTGGCCGATGACCTACGCCTCTCCCGCGTCCTCTCCACCGTCACCCCGCCGCCCACGCCTGAGCACCTCGGCCAGCGTCCTCTCTCGGAGGTGCTGGTGCTCGGGCTCGTTGTCGGAATCGAAGTGGACGCGGGTGCCGGTGAACTTGAAGGACATCGACCAGCCGCCCTTCACCGACAAGTTCAACACCCTCGGCCCCGACGGCAACGGAGGCGAGGTGGTCTCCACCGACGATGTCTCCTGCTTGGGGGAGAACAGGCGGTCATGCCGTTCAGCCGAACGGACTCGCTGGCGTTGACGGCGGTGGCGGGTCTTGTGGCCCATAGGCGGAGGGGACTCCGAGGTCGTAGTGGTTCTACTACGCGGGACGGATGGCCATCTGAACCGGACCACAGGCATTAGCAGGCCGGGCTGGAGGTCAGGCAGCAAGCAGCCTCACGAACGTGCTGGGCACCCAGTGGGGCGATGAAACAGAGTTGAATCCTCAGGTCCGCGTTCTTTTCATCGGCGACTTTCCCACGATATTCCCTTCCTCGGCACATACGCTGGACAGTCACAGTGGACTACACGCCCGCAGCACGATGGCGTGGCCTGTGTAACTGGTGAAATCGTATGTTCTAAGGTCATATTGGCGTGCCGAGGTTCGGACTGCTTGCAGCTGCATTGATCTCTCGTCTCTCGCGGGCAGCGCCCGAAACTCCGCGACTGTCAACGAAGGCTCAAGGGAAACGCTTTGTCAGCACCACCGTAGCAAAAAAAGCCTCATCGCGTATCGAGAGCAGAGCACTATTGTCCCGTCTCTTCCTGTCATCGAGTCAGGAGACAAGACCTGGGTCAGTACCATTTCATCCTCTTTTCCCACTAAAATGCACTTGAGGTACGCTCTACTCGCTGGTGCAGAAGTACATAGAAGGCAACCAGCTGTTGTGTAGAGGAGAAGAGCAATTCCTGTTCAAAGAAGGAGAAACAAGATGCCACTTCACCGAAGCGAGTCGCGTGCATTCAGTCTCATCACCTTGCTTCTGTCGTCGCTCCTTTTTTACCTCGTCCTGTTCATTCGACGAACTCCTCGGGCCTACATCGTTCTAGTGCTACTGGTGTTCAGTAGTTGCGCAGGCCCCTACCCGCAGGACGACTCCTGGGCCTTCGATACCGGATACGAGAACGTCGAAGCCTCATCGAAGGCGTCCGCCTCGACCGTCTATTCGCTCCCGATCCCTAGTGGCGAGAGTTATCAAGCAACAACATACTCTGGCCATGGCTATGCCTGGGATTTCAATTTGTCGGGCTCAAGCGATTGTGGGGAACCCGTTTTTGCCGTGGCTACCGGGTATGTCGTCAGTGCGGTGAACACGTGCGACACCTGCACAACAGGCTGGGGGAACTACGTTCGAATCCAGCATTCGACCGGCTCCGACTATTCCCGTTATGCTCACCTTACGACCGTTTTCGTGAGGGTGGGCCAGTACGTTGAACGTGGCCAGAGCATTGGAACCATTGGCACAACTGGCGGCTCTACTGGGTGCCATCTTCATTACCAAGCCGAGAACAGTGCCGGAACAAGTTTGGATACTACCTTCTACTATTACTCGGGAGCTTCTCGCGTGAGCGGAAAGCTTTCGAGCGGGAGTTGGTATCAAAGCGACAATGACGGCGAGATCACGCGGGCAAGGGCCTTAGCGGGAACAAGCTCTGTAGGTTCGGCGACGACGACCGCAGCTCTCTCCATTGGAAACGGCTATGTTCGTTACTACTCCGGAGGCAGCTTTGGAAACTGCGGTGTGTTTTATGAGGCCCTCGGCTGTGATAACGACTCCTACGTTGATGACGGGACCACCGTGGGGGACGATTTCTGCACGGCATACAACAACGCCAATGATGCATATCTCGTGAGAACGGGTTTCTACAGTTACTACATGAGCTGTGGTGGCCCGAGTTCTTGCTGGCTGGGGTATCCCACCGGGAACGAGTCTGCCGTGTCGGGTGGTGCCAGACAAACCTTCAGAAACGGATATCTGACCTATTTGTCATCGTCTGGGACTATCACGTCACATCGCTACTAGAACGCTGTTTCTGCCGCAGGGGTATTAGAACGGCTGGCGCCACCGCTTCCAGCCGTTCTCGTCTTCAGACCTCGGTCTGTTCAGAGAGCCGCGGCAAGCATCGCGGGCCAGAGGCCGTTGAACAGGTCGATCACGTCTTGCGAGGTCGGCATCGTCTCGAACCTCCAGCGTAGACCTATCACGAGCAGCAGCACCCGAGAGGGTCACCCTCTTGTAGTCCTCCCAGGGCTCCGTAGACCGGTCCTGGTCCGACTCCGCCGCCGTGGACGCCCATCGGGCTGTCTCGGTGGTCCGAGAGGACCTGGTGGCTCTGGTGGGTCCACGTGACGAGATGGAAGGCGAGGGTGAACCACTCAGCGAAGAGCGTGGTAGACTCACCTCCTGGAGGTGGTCATGTCCCGTTTCCTGCTTGCCGCCTTGTCTCTTTCTGTCCTCTCCTCCTGCGGTGACAAGGACGACACCGGCGTAGCCTACGAGGGCGATCAGCCTGGTGAGTGCTCCGACGACGCCGACAACGATCGTGATGGGTTCTTCGACTGCGAGGACCCTGGCTGCGCTGGTGCCTCGAACTGCCAGGAGGCGGATACCGACACCGACTCCGACGCCGACGGCGACACGGATGCGGACACGGATGCGGATGCGGACGCCGACACCGATTCGGACACGGACTACACCGGGCCATGCTCTCCACCGGATACCTGGACAGGCCCTATTGATCCCGGCCTGTACAGCCCTGAGCCCTACGATTCCAGTTACGATGCCGGCCTGGCCGAGATCGCCGACGAGTTCCCGACCGGGAGCGTCAGCAGCGGCTGGAGCACCAGCAGGCTCGTTTACGACGCTACCGTTGTAGCGGTGAGTGATGAGGACTGGGAGTGGGTGCCGAGGTTCTTCATCGCGGACGGAAACGTCACGCTGCAAGTCAAGGAGAGCGCAGCCTCCATCCGTGCCGAGGTCGGCGACCGCATCGGCTTCGCCGCCACGGGGGTAGGAGCCGACCACGACGAGCCCTACATCGAGTACACCGAGGGCTGGACGGTGCTTTCCAGTGGCAACCCAGTCTACGTCATGGAACTGGGAACCGGGGACATCTCGTTCGAGGCCCACCACAATCAGGTCACCCACCTGTTCGGAGAGATCAGCCGCCTCTCCAGCCATGACTGCGACTCGGGATTCTCCTGCTACATCGTTGACCACGACGGCACGGAGAACCTGATTCGCGTGCGGCAGGACAACGAATGGGGGCTCGATGTGGACTACAGCGGCGACCTGTGTGCAGAGGTGATCGCACCCGTGAACGTCTACACAGGTGACACGGGCACCGCGACATTTCTCGATGTGAGGGATGCGGACTGGATGCGAACGTGGGAGCCATGAGGCCAGTATCGGTAGCTTCGTTGTAGATGGGACGGGATGCCGGCGCACACGGGTCTTTGGTCGTGATCTCTTGTGGAGGGGCCAGAATGGACGACACGCCCGAGGCTGAGGTCCACGTTGCCTCCCAGACCCCCCAGACCGGTCCAGGTCCGACGAAGCCGCCGAGCACGCCCATCGGGGCTGCCTGGGTGTTCCACGCGGTTCTGGTGGCACTGGGAGGCTCTGGGTGAGAGCTGGAAACCCGAGGGCGGGAAATCGATTTCTCGACGGCGTTGTCGCCAACCGGGGCTACTCCTCGGTGATCTTGATGTGGAGGCCCCACCCCTCGTAGGTCATCAGGAGCCTCCCCAGTTCCTCCCAGGTGATCTGCTCCCCGTCAACGATGAGGAGGGGGACTTCCACATCTCCTTCCAGGTCGCAGGTGATCTGGGCTCGGATGAGGCCGTTGAGTACCTGTCGGTCACCAGACTCAGGGTCACGGACGATGTCCCTCGTGCTCAACCGGTCTGCGATCTTCTCCCTGATCTCTCCGTAGGGCGGCGGCTCGGTTTCCTCGTTGTACCGGAGCACCAACCGCATCCCCGCGGGGTCACCGTCGATGACCTCGGTGGCAGCGAGGAAGGTGGCGATCCCTCCGCCATAGATCTGGAGCCTGAACAACCGCCTTCTACCCTGACAGTCGAGGTGCGTCTCTTCCATCACTTCCCGTTCGCCGCCACTCCTTCGGTGGGCTTCGTCCTTCTCCTCCTCAATGGCTTCCATCGCCATGAGAGAGAGGAAGAGATTCTCGCCGAACCCGGCGGGTTTAGAAGGAGGCTTGCCTGATGCCATCGATGAACTCCAGGATAAGAGAACCAGCCAGAGGGGGGGGCAGTTACCCCAGCGCCTCCAGGAGGCTTCGCAACTCCGCCTTGAGGGCATCCCTTTCCCCACTGGACAGGTCGGCGACAACCACTCGGACAGGGGACAGGCGGTAGACGCCAGCGGTGGTGTCGGTCTTGCCCGCGTTGAAGATGGAGCCCAGCGGTGGCCGTGAGGCAGGACGGTGGGCCTTATTGACGGCCCTCTTCATCGCCTTGACGGACAAACCCTCAGCCTTGACTGTCTCGACCCACTTCGCGGCGTCCAGGCCAGGGTACTTGCCCAGGAGGGTTCGCAAGGTGAGTCCGTGAGTCGCCGTGAACTTGCCATCAGGTTCGTCGATGGCGTCTTGGACCACCTGCGGGAGAGTCAGCAGGCCCATGATGTTGCTTGCCTGCTTCCTGGTCAGACCCATCAAGTCGCCTACCGCCACGGAGGAGTAGCCGGCCTTCTTGTACCCGAGGATCACGAGGGCCCTGTCGATGGCCGAGTAGGTCTTTCTCTGCTCGTTTTCGATGACGCTCGCCTTGAACGCTGCCTCGTCGTCTTCAAGATCCTCTCTGATGATCGCCGCGATCGTCGCGTACCCCAGTTCTCGCATCGCCGTGGCCCGACGGAATCCAGAGATGATCTGGTACCTCATCGCCTTGGTCTTGCCGACCTTCCGGACAACGATCGGTAGTTGCTGACCTTCACTGGCAAGGCTCTTCTTGAGCGGGCCGAGCCTCAAGGAGGCTCGGAACTTGAACGTCTCGTCGGTGAAGTCAATCTTGTCCATCGCTATGTGTTCGACTCGGCCTTCTGCCAGCAGCCGGTCGGGAGCCTTCACCGGCTCCACGGCAGGAACAGTCTCGACAGGAGCGGTCTCGGGAGGAGTGGCCGGCTCGACGGCGGCTTCTGGGGCATCGGCGGTGCCGAAGATCTCGGTGACGGACATGGGCGGCAGAACCTCTCTGCAGGCGGTGGTGGACAGCGGAGGGGTAACTCCATTCGCAGAGGGAGGTCCAGCGGCTGGGGTGGAAATCGATTTCCCGGAGGCCTTCCCCTCTGCCCGCACGGAGAGCCCCACATCGGCCCAGATCCGACGCTCCTACCGTGGAAGCCCATCGGCTTGTCCGTGGAGTCCGAGCGGACCTGGTGGCGCTGGGAGACCCAGGCGGGGGTGGCGGCAGAGAGATAACTGCCGTAAGATAGATTTCCCGGGCTTCACCGTGCCACGCTTCTCATTGCCTAACCGCCGATCCGACACGGACGAAGCGAAACGCTCGCGGTGCCGTGTGTCCAGAAACAGGATTCCGATTCCGGCGGTCACTCTGCACCCACTTTCTCGGGCTTCGTGCATTTGACATTCTTTTTCTTTTCACGTTCCTCATAGCTGCCAATTTCGAGTACCCACCTGCCTGCCCATGTCTTCCACGCATCACCATCCTTCGGCTCCGGAATCCCCTCGTCTTCATCTCGAATCAATGTCGCAATACGCTTCAACCTCCCAGCAACTTTCTCCGCCTCACTCAATGATTGAGGTTTCGAGACTTCAGGCGGGGGGGGGGCCACTGTCGTGTTCGAGGATTCCTCCGCTGTCTTCGGCTCCGACACTTCGGAGGGCTTTCCTTCCGCCGTCGTGCCATCGGGACTTTCTTCCGACTTCGGTTTCGATACTTCGGATGGCTTTTCTTTCGCTGTCACCTCTCTGGAATAACATTCCAAGGCTCTAACAATATCGCCTCGAATGTCGTTGGAGCCTGGCCCACCAAACAACCAAGCAAAAAACCGAAGTCGGGCTATAGCCACGTCCTTGTTGATCACCCGCCTTGTCCGGTAGCACTTCTCTCCCCAAACCCAGTTTTCATTTGTTATCTCTGGTCTAGCGAGCACGGGGGCGTCCATCCCCACGAATGTACGGTCTATTGTATCTATTGCTGCCTTCGCAGCAGGTTCGGAAAGAGATCTTGCCTGCTTCCAAAAATCCACAGATCCGGAAAATGATAGGACAGGTAAAAGGGATCGTTCTGCCTTTGCGTCCACTTTTACTTCTGGTCGCAGGAAAAACGTCACCTGGTACTTGCCAGAACCCGCTCTTTCGTAGACTACTTCGTTCACACCCTCTCCAAGGAACACGTCGAACTCTGCGAATACTCCCCGAACTACATGGTAGAGAGATCTCTCAGTCCACTCCAGGAGGAACAGTACATTTCTGATATGCGTGATAGTGGCCCGTGACAGGAGGGCAATTTCAGCCGACACCAGAATCACTGCTAATAGCAATACGATTCTACCGACTGCAAAGGCGGAAAAGGCGTCCCAACCAGGAGCGTATGATTTTTCATACAAACTTGCCACATCAGATACAAGCACTACCGCCGACGCTATTGGCACAGCAGCCAGAGCGACATCTACGAACCCGACACCCCCCATGTTCTGTATTCCTGGCCAAATAACGCTAAACAGAGCTGGAATAGCCTGAACTGTATTTCCTCTGAACAGGTCTGGGTGATTATGAACTTCACACAGACGGGACAAGACAGTGTTCAAAGTGAGACAGAGCCAGCAGAGAAACGCCAACCCCACTACGCACGCCGTGACAATGTAGTCCGATCCAACTAGATGGTAGCCCACCAGGGGAACGTCAACATCCATGCTCTCTTTCTTTCTATCATCCCACTTTCGTGCCTCTGCGCTTCTCTCCGCCGCAAGGGTCAGCAGTTGGTCGCAACTCGTGTTCTTCACCACGAGTTTCCTTGCCCATGCCAGTGTCATGTATTCTGTCCAACGGATGTCACTTTCCGAAAGCGTCCCGCCATCCTTTTTGCAGAGATCAGATAGTTCTTGGTACTGCTGAGCTGCAAGGTATTCGCGGTCTGTCGCGAAGGTGTAGTTGCCGAAATGCCAAGAAACAACCATCAATAAAACTGCACCCGCGCAAGCGCATAATGCAAAAAAAAGCCAACCAGTCGATCGCGCATGCTGAGACATCACGTCATAGTATTTTTCTGCACGCTCACCCGTATCCGGTGAACTGTAGTTTTCGGTATTGTTGTAGGGCATCGGTGCTACCTTTTCGGGATTTGGAGCGGACTTGAAGGTGTGTCCTCAATGATCGCCAAGGAAAAGATTGGTCAAGCCACTTTCACGTGCTTCAGCGGGGCGAAGGACAAAGTAGTTTGAAGCAGGCCACGGCCTCCAACGCTAACAGGACAAATAAGTTGTCACCGACGGAGGGTTCTCCTGCTGGTCATGAGCCGGAAGAGGCCTCTCCAGCCTAACCCTGTCGGGCTGGGGAAGTAGGCCCTCCCCGTGGCACGTGCAGAACTTCCCTATCTGCCTGGAGAAGTCTCTGGGAAAATCCTCTACCGGCCGAGGGCCGCCCCGATGTACCGGATGGCGATGATCTTGCCGGCTAAGCCCTGTTCCCGCAGGCCGTCCTCGGCTCTCCGGGCCGCGTCAGCGATACCGTGCCCGAGGACAGCGTACCGGACCTCTCCCTGGTCCGTCATGACGACGACCTCATGACCTTCGAGAACAAGACCATCCCTCGCCGGAGCGGTTCTCGCTGCTGGGGCGGATGCCGGAGCCATTGCCGGCTCAGCGGCCATGCCAGGCTCGCCCGCCTCGGTGCCTTCGAGCACGTCGTCGGCTTCTGGAGGCAGGTCGTCGTGGCTGCCCGCGGGCGCGACAGGCGGCCCTGCAGCCAGGAGGAGGATCGCCTCCTCGTTCGGAAGAGGCTCACCCTCGCCCCGCCACCTGGCGGGGATGCCGTGCCGCTGGCGGAAGGCCCGGACGTTCTGGGTCGTGGTGCCCGCCTTCTCGGCGATCACGCTGTCCGAGAGGATGCCGATCTCCTCCACGTAGGGGGAGAGCTTCCCCTTCCTGGCCTTCGTCGCCGTCGAAACGGTCGGCTGTGGGATCGGCTCGGCGGGTGGGGCCGGCGGCTGACCCTTGCCTCGCCTTCGGCCTGGGATGCCTCTGGCGTAGCGGTAGGCTCGGATGTTGGAGAGGGAGACACCAGCCATCTCCGCGATCTTGGCGTCGGGAAGAACGCCAACCTGATCCGCATAGGCGTCGATCTTGGAGCCGCGACGCCTGTCCTTCTTCGCTGGGGCAGGCTTCTTCTTCGCCGTCCTTCGTGGAACCGGCTGTCCTTCGGCGGCTTCACCACGCCACAGGGCTGGGATACCCCTCCGGGTCCGATATGCCCTTACGTTCTCGGCGGTGACCCTGGCTCTCTCGGCGATCTCCGCGTCGGGGACAGTGCCGATCTGGTCGAGGTAGGGGTCCAGCTTTGTCTTGCGGGGCTTCCTGGTGGACTCGGTGGGCGATGAGGCCGAAGGTTCGGGCTCGGGTGCGGGCTCCACTACGGGTTCCACGGCAGGCTCCACCTCGACCACTGGGGGCTCCACGGTTTCCGCTACCTCCACGGGCTCCGAGGTGGCCTCTACGGGCTCCGCCTCGACAACCACCCCCGCGGTGGCTTCGGGCTGGACGTCAGCCGCCTGCTTCTTCGTGCGGGGCTTCTTCGCCGCCTTCTTCTGCTGGGGCTTCTTGCGTGTCTTCCTGGGTTTCCGAGCAGGAGTCTCATCAGCCTTCTCGGTCACAGCGGGCTCGGCGGCAACAGGCTCACCCTCTTCTCTCCACCCAGCCGGGATTCCACGGCGGATGCGGTAGGTGCGGACGTTCTCTGGCGAGACGCCAGCAAGGAGGGCGAGTTCCTTGTCGGGGACGATGCCGAGTTGACCGAGGTACGGGCCGAGCTTCGTTGAACGAGCCATGCTTGAGTACTCCGCGAGCGTTTTGTTCCGCCTCATCTGGGGCCGTGCTGGATACCAGCAGGAGCCCGAGGTGGAGGAGAGAGTAGGAGGCCGAGTGGAGGGGGTCTATTACGTCGTCTTGTTCTGGCAATCGATGTAGACCGCTGCGGTGTCAGGGTGCCCAAGACTTCGAAGCACCTCTGCCGCTTGGCTAAGGAGCAGCGACGTGTACTCGCGGAACTCTGGTTTCTCCATGATCATGAACAGAATGGACTCTCGTGTGGGCATCCAGTACTTGCCGTCGGTGCGAATATCATGGGCCGAACCGTGGAAGTCGTTGAGAGTTCTCTGAAGGGCATCGAAGGTCGCTGGCGTGAAGTCCATGAGGCGGACACGGTGTTCTCTGGCGAAGAACCGCTCCCGGACGAGGGCACCGTCCTGGTCCGTCGGCCACTCGATGATGATCGTCGTGGCTTTCGGCCCGCACCATCTGAACATCGGACCAGACACCCTGGGCCTTGTCGGGTCGGGCCACCAAGCGAGCGAAAAGCGAATCAAGGGGCCGAAGGGGCTCTGCCTGCGTCGTGCCATCGTTCACCTCTCCGAAAGTGTGTGCCTCGGTCGTGGAACTGTAGGGGAACTCCCTTGAGAATCTTGGTGCAAAGAAAAAACTCTCCGCCCGGTGAGGGTGCCATTCGTTGGGAGAAGAAGTCGCCGGAGGCGGAGCCAGAGACAGGTAGCCCGGCTCCGAAGTCAGAGGCTCTGCGGCCACCTCGTAGGATGGCAGGTTCGCCTGGACTAGGTGAGGGCTACATGCGGTTAGATCCTGGCCATGAAACCTCGCCAGCACACCTCCGCCTCTGGTGATGCGGACTTCTCCGGTCGGCCTCTACCTGTCCTCGTCGGTGTCTGCCCCGTGTGTGGTGGTGATGCGGTGTTCAGGTTCTGGGGGACGAGAAGGGGAAGGCATGGAGGGCAGGGGCATGCCTGAGGGAGGACGGGTGCTGGTGGTCGGAGAGCGTGATGATCGGGGTGGTAGAGCCCCACACCTTGCTGTGTCACTACGGGATCTTCCGGTAGACCAGCGACACAACACGGAGAGCCGACCTGACGAAATCTTCGAGCCCCAGGCCGGCAACAGCGGAGAGACCTTCATTTGAACCTGGGCGTAGCACCTCAACGCAGGTTGACCATTTCCCTCCGAGCCTCGGGCTCTCCTTCGCGTCCTGGAGATGGGCCCATGCGAGCCGAGCCTGTGCTGCTTGGTTGCCGGGTGCGGCTTCGCGGAGCTTCCGTGGATCGCACTTGTTGAACAGGGCGTTGGACAATCCCACATACCCTTCTACGGAAAGATCTTCGGTGAGGTGCCTGAGCCGAGATGCGGCATCAGGGGCCGCCATCAGGATGACCACTCGTGGGTTTTCACCCGCGGAGTGTTCCAGCAACTGCCGCCACGGGGTTGACGGACGCCCAGCGATGGCAGGCCGGGCTGGGGGAGACCTTCTCGCTAAAGGCAGATGCCTGCTGAGGCTCTTCCCTCCTTCCATCGTGACCACTATTTCGGGATCAGGGACTCCCATCTCCCCTGGTCTTGCCCCTGCTTCAAGAAGGAACTTTTCGAATACTTCCCCGTAGCGTTGCCTGTACCAGGCAGCGACCGTGGCAACGACGACTGCTCTTTCGCCGATGTCTGCCCCGTTGCCCTTGGGCACGAGGAACTGGTTGAGCGGAGAGAGGTTCCGAAGGAAGCGTCTTCGGGCTGTCTGCTCATCCCAGGTTTCGAGGGGGCCGTCCCAGGGTGGCTTCACCTGGAGGATGTGGGCGATGTACCACCCGGCGGCGTTTGCCTGACCTGGGATGGCTTTTCTGCCCTTGTCGGTATCCATAATCGTGCACCAGACCTGGTCGATGATCGAGGTAAGGCCACCTGCAGGCGGCATCACCCCAGAGAAAGCCACAGCGTGCATCCACCAAGGAGGGGCGTTGTCCGTCATCAACATGCGGCGCCCTGAGGGTGTCGTGAACTCGTCGCCTCTGGGATGACCGGACATCCATCGGACGGGGAACACCGTAGTCTCCCTGCTGGCGTGTTCCAGCACGGCCCGATGCCATGCGATGGCTACGCTGGGCTCAGGCAAGGCAGGGGTCAGATGCTCCTGCAAGTAGCGGCGGAGCGTTCCCCGGAAGTGCTCTGGTGCCATCGGGATAGCCGGGCCATGTTGCAGTGGACGTGCCCAGTTCACTTCAGCCTATCCCTCCTCCCCTTCGTCCTCGTCCATCATGACCTTCGCAGTCTCCTCTACGGCGGTCTCTGCCGCAGCACCGATGGCAGTGCTGAGGGCCTCGCCGACAACCTCGCCCAGAACACCCGCCGCACTCTCACCGATGACCGTGGCCAGGAGTTTCTTGGGGGCTTCCTTCACGATGCCGTCGGCGATCCGCTGAAGCCTGGTCTTGAACATCCTATCCCGCTTACCCTGGACGTGCTCACGGGACATATCCGTTATGGCCTCTTGAACGTCCTCATCACCGAGGATGGCGGTGTTGGCCTCCACCTTCACCAGGTGGTCACGCATCTCGTCGAGCCGACCCAGGAGCAGGGCAACACCTGACGACATCGCCACCTGAAGGACACGTTCTTCGATGACCGCCTCCGTGGCTCGCCAGATCCTGTCGTAGAAAGCCTCGGCCACCAAGACGAGATCCTCGGCACGGTTCCCGTTGATTCGGATGAAGGAGGGGCCAACAACGTCGATGTTTGACCTCTCCTCGATGGTCACGTCGGTGCCGGGTCCGAGCACCTGGGCGATCAAGGCGTCGAAGGCAGTCGGATCGAAGCGGTGTAGCCGGGTGTCGAAGGTGAGGGTGAGGCCCTCCGTCGCCCCGATAACGGCGAACTGTGCCTCCTTAGGGAACCGATTCAGGTCATCGATTCGCCCACCCCGTAGATGAAGGTCTCGAAGTTCCTCCGGCGTCCATCCACTGTATTGGAAGGTCGAGAGGTTCACCCTAACGTCTCGTAGGTCGGCCTCGGATAGGTCCGTGTCTACCAGGGAGGCAGCACGAAGATCCGCACTAACAAGCCCTGCCCTACGTAGGCAGGCGTGCGACAGATCAGTTCCACGCATGTTGATGCTGTCTAGAAGAGCATCCGAAAGATCTGCGTTCATGAGGTTGGCGTTCTGGAGGGAGCCGTGGGAGAGAACCGCATGCTGCAGGTTGGCCCCCACTAATCTCGCCTTCTGCCACTCCATGCCTATAAAGTGCCCGTGTCGAAGATCGGCACCATCAAGCCGGGCCCCGAAGAAGTGCACTCCCTTTGAGGAATACGGTGATATGGATGCATGTGAGAAGTCCAGTCTGTGCCAGGTTCGGGTTTTCCGATCCCATGTGGCCACCGGCCTCCCGGCCTTGACGTAGCGCAGCAGCAGTTCCCCCTTCTCCTCCGGCGCCATCCCGTCATGGGGCTCGGGGAGTTCCTCATCCGCGGAGTCGTGGTCTTTCTTGCTCATGACTTCTCCTCGTCCTCACCTTCTCCGGTGGTCCCACCCAGCAGACCCCGCACTACTGGGTCCACGCTCTTCATCAGCATGTAGGGAATTCCGTTTGCCGCCGCGTCAAGAAGGGCATTCCATACAGGCACCAGCATTCTCCCGGCCTGCTCCCTCCAGGTAGTGGGTTCGAACGATGAGAAGCCTTGAAATGCGGCGTACCCGGGCTCCCGCTCGACCAACGCTTCCAGCTTCTCGGGTTCGATGCGAAGCTCGATGCTGCCCAGCGTCTCGGCGGTGCTCTTCCACCTACCGCGGAGGTCATCTGCCACGTACCGCTTTCCCCAGATCTGCACTGCCTTCCGCTGCTCTACGAGGTCGGCATCCAGGTCGGGGACGATGTCGGTGAGCACGAGAGCAACCGCAAGCAACTGGTCAGGGCTGTCAGCCGTGAGCCGTACCTTCGTCGTACCGCTTCTCTCCTCGACCACGAACTCTGCAATCTCGCAGGTGGTGTCGCGTCCGAGCACGCTGACGATCACGCCGTCGATGATGTAGCGGTCAATGCGGTTGAGGTGGGCATTGAAGGTCAGGGTGAGACCCACACCAATGGTTCGGTCTCGTAGTTCGGCAAGACGCAGAAGCTCTCCGGTGAACTCGTCTAGCGTCAGCGGCCCTTTCTCCCATCCTCTGACCCTCCGCTGGTTCGCTGCAATAAAAGTCTTCCCTCCATTTTTCACGATGAGCTTGAAGAACTCCGGGGTTTCGTGCGCTACTGCAGCCCAGGTCTCTGCCGAGTCCGGACGCCCCAGCTGCGCCAGCAGCCCGCCTTCCGTCCGCAGCGAACCTATGTTCGAGGCTCCGAGCACGCACAGAAGGCGAAGGATATCTCGGAAACGCCGTGGGTCAAGAATAGGACTCGATCCGTCCGAACACTGGTGGTCACCCTTGCTCACGGCCTGCTCCTCCTGGCACCGGCGGGGTGACCGGCGGCCTGGAGATCCATAGCTGACCTTCACCGCGGGAGCAGCGGGATCACCTTGGTGGGGTGGGAGGCGTCGTTCAGAGGGGGTACGCAGAGTTCATGCAGACCCCCGCCAGGAAAAGGGTGAGAACGGAGCTGTTGGAGCGGTCGGTGTACCGATGTGCGTCTTGCGACCGTGACTGCCGGGACGATCAGAGCCGCCTGCGGGTTGCTTTCAAGAACGGGGACCCCCTCGACTGGAGCCCCGGGAACTTGTTCTGCCTGTGCCTCTCATGCTGGGCGAATCGCGTGACCTGGGCGAGAGTCGAGAGGACCAGGCTCCGGCTGGCCCTCGTCCGTCATAACGACCTAATCGAGAAGCGGACAAAAACGGCGTGTATGGATAGTTGATGCGTTCGCTGCCCTTCTGGTCCCAGGTCATCCTCAAAGACCCGATCAACTCGGAGATCTGGTCTGAGTCACCGGCGGTGCAGGATCGCATCCGCTCGCATCATTCGACCCACAGGGCCGACGTGCTTCAGGCTCTCATCCGCCCCGGTCTCCGCTGGGTGCCCGATATCGTCGGCGAGGAATGGAGGGACGCCGGTTCCGTCTTCATCGTCGGGTCAGCCTACTCCCCCTTCATCTCGGGGTACGCTGGTAGATCGCGTTCGATGAGCCTGGAGTCGTACCCACGGGCGGAAGGGGCCGTCGACATCTTTCTCGCGGAGTTCCTTGGGAACGTCGTCGAGGAGGACGAGGACTACTACGGACCGATCCGCCTTCTCCTGGAGGGTGCTGGACTCACCTCGTCTCAGGCAGTCCTCACCGATCTCGTGCGGGCCTGTTTCGTCCGGACCTCCGATCTCGCGGGGGGGGACAAGAAGGCAGTTCGGGCCGACCCGGACCTCTTCATGGCCTTCGCCGAGTCTGGGTGGGCCTGGACCTGGCGACGACTCTGTGAGAGCGAGGCTGGCTGCATCGTTGCCTTGGGCACCGTGGCTGAACACGGCCTTCTCAAGCTCCTCAGCAGCGAGGGTCTGGCGGTGACCGTACGGGGTGACCCGCGTGGCGTATTCCGCCGGAACCCCCGTCCGGTCACTGGATACGCCCTGCTAGGACGCGGCCTCGCGTTCTGGCGTGATCGAACGACCTGGTGGGACGTGGCGGGACAGGTCGGTGGACGGGAGCGACGATGGCGGCTGCTGCCAGCCTGCCACCCCAACTGGTACCACGGGCACGACCCAGGGTATCGTCGGACTTCGGCGGTTCTCCACGAGATGCTTGTACTTGGTGGAACATCAGGAGGATAGCCGGGTCGCCAGCGACAGACCGACTCGCGTTCGGTGGCCGTGGGGGTGGGATCGTCTCGGCCTCGTGAAATTCAAGGAGCACAGGCAGTACCCAGAGGTGTTGACCATCTGCCCGGCGGTGTCTACCCTGTGTCCGGCGCGACCACGCCGAACCCCTTGGGCACCCCCGCCTGGGGCCCTTCTCGGGGCAAAGCGGACTCAGTCCGGGGTCATCAACCTACGGTTGAACCAGCACTGCTCTTCAGAAGGAGGCGGACTTCACCAGAGCGGTGTGGAGGTTCAGACCATGACTGCGAACAAGAAGCTCAACAAAGCCGTCCGTGCCCGCATGGCCCGGACTGGTGAGACCTTCTCCACGGCGAGGATGCACGTCCTGGCCCGGCTGGAGTGCGGGGCCACCGACGAACCCGACGCCCCCAGCCCGACAGAGGCCAGTCCTCCGCCGAGGACTATGCTCCTGTCAGGCTGGGTGGAGGACCTGAATCCCCGGCTCTTGGAGGGAACACTCACCCGCTTTCTCCGAGCCCCGGCAACAAGCATGGCTGAAGCCAAGCCCCTCGTCGTCGTGCCCGCTGGCTGGCGCTGGCTGGTGGTCCTGCCTCACGGCAAGGAGGACATGGTCCAGGGTAGGTTCGCTGCCCCCTCCTCGAAGATCGCATGCCTCTATGCGGACGACTACCTGTACCGGCAGGGCTACACCGGCCCCGGCATCGGCCCACTCCCTGAAGGCTACCCGCACCTTCGCGACCGGGAGGACGCCTGGGTGCCCTCCGAGTACGATGACGGGGTCCTCGACCGCGGGGCGAAGTGCGAATGTGGCTACGTCGGTGTGGACATCAGGAACCGCTACGAGCCTTGCCCCTCGTGTGGTGGCATGGGCGTCATCAGGCCCGAGACGTTCAAGGGCATCGTGTAGGGCGTCCAGGATGGAGGTGGGTTAACCAGCCCTGTTGCCGGTGGACCCACCTTCGGAGCCGTCAGTGACCTTGTCGGCGGCCATCACCGCCTCGATCTCCTCCTCCGTCCATCGCCTCGCTCCTCCGACATCCTTTTCGTTGTTGTCGGATGCTGGCGACGGGGTGGGCCCTACGTCACGCTGTCTCTCGAACGTACTTCGAAATCGAATGCGAGAGCCGTTCGATCATCCCTGTAGTTAGGTCCAGCGAGGACACTGGCGATCTTCACCAAAGCATAGTCGCCACGTCCGTTTCTGAAGACTACGATTTCACCCTTCCGTGCGTGACAGGAGTATGAGGAGAAATCCAAGGCGCCCGGATCATGGACCTCCTCGAAGAACTCGGCGTACCTGGCCAGGGCGACGTGGTGCTCGTGGTCCAGTGCGTGGATTGAGTCGTGTCCGGCTCCTGACCATCTTGTTTCCACCACCTGATCTCCTTCACCGACGAAAAAACGACCGTTGTTTTTGGTGTAGTCGAAACACACGTCCGAACCGCTCATCGTCGTCCGGCGGGTGTACTTCGCAAGAAACAGTTCGTTGTCAGAGGCGATCTGCCGCCGCAGGTCTTCAGGGAAGTCCCGCAATCGCACACCAGCATCACGTAGTTCCGCCCAGCCCTTTCTGTTCACCCTTGGGTCCGGGTCGTAGATCCCGATAACGACATCGCGAATTCCGCGTTCAACAATTCGCATTGCGCAAGGTACTTTCGGTGGATTCCGGGAAGTACATGGTTCAAGAGTCGTGTAGAGAGTCGTACCTGACAGGTCTTGGCCGGGCAGGATCTTCTCAAGTAGACAGTACTCCGCGTGATCACCTGGGCCGAACTGACCACGGTGGGCCTCGGCCGAGATCTCTCCGTCCCGAACGAGGACTGCGCCCACACAAGGGCTGGGCCGATCCGGGTGCTCATCGCGGCACTGCCGGGCGATCTCGACAGCCCGGCTCATGAACCTCATCTCGTCTGCCGTGTACATGCTCAACCTGTATCCGCCATTGACATCATCGTCCGCTCGGCGACTGGGGCGTGGGCAGAACGTCCTTGCCACCGCCTCTGCAGGACTGGGATCGTGTGCCGTGTACGCCGTACAGATCGCAGGAACCGCCACCACAGACGGCACTTATGGTTCCTGGAGCCCGTGCGTCGCCTCAAGCGGTGGCTTCAAGGGTTGCGGACTCCCAGTCGGCGAATGCCTGCTTGATAGGCTCTGGAAGGAACTAGGCGGCTCTGGGTGAGCCCTTTAGTCATCGCGGCGGCCTGTCTGGAGCAGGAAATCGGTTTCCACTCACCGTCATGGCCGCGGTGCCCGGCCTGAGGATGGTCAGCCGATGCTGCCGTGTAGAGGTCCAGTAGTTTCTCTTCCGCCGTCCCTGCTCACGTTGCACCCGTGGAGGTCACGCTACCCCTTGGCGTCTGCCGTGCGTGAAGCCTCAGCAGACGTGACTGGGGAACGACCGGATCGCCTCAGGTGGGATGGAGGTCGTCGTCGGTGCGGATCACTCCCACAGCGAGACCGTACCAGAAGTGTTCCACCACCCCCCTGTCGGAGCCGCGAGCCCGGCACAGCGTGACAGTCCTGGCACAGTCGAGAATGCCGTTTCTCTCTGGAACCACCTTTCTAGGGACCTTCCGCGGGTTCCGACCGTGCGAATTCGACTCCCGCCGCCTCCACTTTCCTTTATCGACGTTCGACGGTGATTATCAAGGTCGCATCAGCTTGAGAGACCCCCCGCGTACCGCGAATGTACCGTGGATCCGCAGACTCCGTGGACAGTTCCGATACCCCCGGAGCACCACCCGGCGGCGGGCTCGGCGGCGCCGCGTCGGCCCCAGCGGGAGCCACCGATTCCATCGGCATGACGCCGCGGATTTCTATCCGATGGTCGGGGTGGAGGCGGATCTGTCCCGTGCCCAACGGCACAATGGCCTCGACGATTTTCCTGCGCGTTGCCTCGTCGGCGCTTGCGATGCGCGCGCGAAGCCCCGTCATCACCTCGGCCAAGGTCGCGCGTTGCGTCCGCGCCTGGTTCGCAACCTCAATGGCCCGCCGCGCCGTCGCCATCCGGCGCTCGGCCTGCTCACGCTGGGTCTTGAGCAGTGACAGCGCGTCCTCGTACTGGTGCATCGTGAGCCGGTCGGCGGTGAACTGCGCTGTGACTTCCTTGGCCTTGCGGTCGATTCGCGCCAACGTCGCCGCAGCCTCGCGCACCTCGGCTTCGGGTGCGCCGTCATCGCCAGCCGGAAGGGTGGCCGCGACGCGGATGAGGTCGTCGGCGTGGATGATCGAGCCCTTGACCTGGTGCCAGACCTCGTCGTCCACCTTGTCGGCGCGGTGGTAGGGGAGCCCCTTGCAGGTCGGGCAGAAGTACCGGGTGTAGGTACGCTTCTTGCCTGGCGGCAAGTCCATGCCGAAGTTGCCGGCAAGGACGCGCATCCGGTCGTCGCACACCCCGCAGTGGACGAGCGTGCGACAGAGCGCCGGAACGGTGTACTGCTTGCGGAGCGGGACACGGTGGCGAGAAGCGAGACCCGCCTGAGCGGCATCCCACGTCGTCTCGTCCACGATGGCCGGAACGGCGAGCCGGTACTCGACGCCCTCGTTGTGCTGGCGCAAGTCCCCCTTGTAGGCCGGGTTCTTGACGAGCTTGTCGACCCAGGAAACGTTCCACTGGCTGCCGCGGGGCGGGGCGAGCCCCTCAGCGTTCAGCGTGTCGCAGATGCCCGACAAAGTCTCGCCTTCGCCACACATGCGGAAGATGCGCCCGATGATCGGCCCCCAGTAGGGGTTGATAGCGAAGCCGGTCTCCTTGGAGTAGTCGATTCCCGTCGGGCGACATCCGGCGCCGGGGCGACCCTCGCGGAGGCGACGGGTCTTCCCCTCCGTGGTCCGCCGCATGATGCGCTTGCGCTCGTCGGCGGCGCCCATTGCGCGGACCACCAGGAGCAGCAGGTCCATACTGGTCGTCGCACGCACCACCTCGCCGTCGGAGGTCACGATGCAGGCGTCGTGCTCGCGCATGAGTCGTACAAGCCGCTCGCAGTCGGTGAGGCCATCGTCGCGGGTCAGGCGGGTCGTGTCGAACACGCGAATCTCGCGCACATCGCCCGCCCGCATCCGTTCCTCCAGGGCACGCCATCCGGGCCGGTCTTCGAGGTGCACGGCTCCCGAGACGCCCAGGTCTTCGAAGGCGGCCCCCGCAGCGGGAATGCCCCCCCTCGACGCTGCTAGCCGGTCGAGCGCCTGCCGCTGGTTCGCGTGCGTCGCGGATCGGACCTGGTCGTCGGTGCTGACCCGCATGTACTCGACGTACAGCGCCCCGCTCATGCAGCACCTCCAGATGCGCCGCGCTGAGCGAGCCCGCGGAGGACACCGACCAAGCGGGCGCGCTGCGCGTCCGTCGTCGGGTCCGTGGCCATCGTGACGGCGTAGAGCGGGAAGGGGAGGTCGTCACCCCACTTCTCCCTGAACTCGCAGAACGTGGCGGTCGCCTCGTCGCGATTCGAGATCAACACGCCGAAGCGGAGCCGGCCGCTGTCTGGAACCGCACAGGGGCCGTGTGAGGGGTGCCAGTAGCGCCAGCCCTCACCCGCGGGGAGCAGGAGCAACCCTACCTCCCCGTCCCGCTCGAACGCGGGCTGCACCTCGACGGCTGTACCCTCCGTATCGGAAGGACGCATGGCCTGGATGGTGAAATCCGGGCCGGCGCCCGGCTCGATGGTGCCGCTGAAACCCCACCGGGCCGGGTACAGGTCGAAGTAGAAGGCTGCTCCCCTCGCCTCGGCGTGAAAAGCGAGGAGGGACTGCATCAGTCCCGACGTCGACGCTTTGACTTCCTCCGCAGATCCCCCCTCTCGGAGGAGGCGGGGGAGGTTCGCGCAAAGGCTATGGAAGTAGGTGATCGGGTTGTCGGCCGCGATTGCAGGAGCTACGCTCATGTCGGTGTCCAAGAGGGCGGCTTCCGGGTGCGAACCGGGGCCGCCCGTTTCTTTGCGGGCGGCCGGTCAAGCCGTGAGGAAGATGGTACCGCGGGCGGGGCGCGGTCGCCAGCGGGACCATGATCTGTCGTTCTGGGCCTGGAACGACGGGTGTTGCGAAAGGGTTGCGCTCGATTTCGGTACACTTGCGGTCGTGGAACGGTGTCCATTAGAATGCAAGCTGACACCAGAAAGGCACCAGCCATGAAGACCATCGCCGTCTACAACAACAAGGGTGGCGTCGGAAAGACGACGCTCGCAGCCCACATCATCTACCGGGCCGAAGCTCGCGGCCTCCGCACCATCGCCGTCGCGATGGACCGGCAGGGCGACCTACCGAAGTGGCTCTCGGGAGGCGACAAGGGGCACCGCGACGGGGGCGTGTTCGACTTCGGGAACCACGTCACCGTGGTCTACTCGCCCGACAGCCCGCCCGAGGGCCTCCGCGGTGCCGACCTGGTCGTGGTGGACACGCCGGCGGCCATCGACATCGCGGCA
>Ga0233425_10004841_pt1 | contig 22005 bp, 21 predicted proteins | sample Watercolumn_Towu_2_FD_181712 | JGI IMG/M metagenome (GOLD analysis project Ga0233425, IMG submission 181712) | Freshwater microbial communities from Lake Towuti, South Sulawesi, Indonesia - Watercolumn_Towuti2014_140_MG | ecosystem: Environmental > Aquatic > Freshwater > Lake | place...
CCGTCGAAACGACGGTCCAGCGCGACGATCGTCTCCACAGACCGTCTACACAATGATGCTGGTCGCGGTGCCTCAACCCCTCGTAAATGCTCGGGAAACCGTGGTCAGGGCGTCTACACAAGGCGTCTCCACAATCGACCCATCGGCCTGTGCTCAAAGCGCGGAATCTTCCACTACCGACGACGGGTGCCCACCGACCTCCTGACGGTCTGGGAGGGTCGCGAAGTGTGGCGATCGCTCGACACTGACAGCTATGCGATGGCGCTTCGGCGCATCCATCAGGTCGCGGCGACTGTCGAAGCCGAGTTCGAAAAAATGCGCTGCTCGATCGGCTGCGCAATCGATCCCGTGCTGTTTGCCGTTCCGCTTAACGATCCGGCTGTATCGACGCTGTGGCCTCCGGCTGCTCCGCAGCCGCCAGCGCCGTTGCCGCCATCGAGCAGGCGCACGATCGGCGATGTCTACGATCGCTTCATTGCTGACCCGAAGCACCAGTGGAGCAAGCGCACCCAGATTGCCCATGCGACGACACGGAAGTGGGTGGTCGAGGCGTTCGGTGAAAATACGGCGCTCACCAACATCACCCGCGAGGGATGCCGCGACTTTGTGGCGCTGCTCCGCGAGATGCCGAAAAGCGCGCATCAACGCTTCCCAGACATGACGATCAAGGAGGTGGTCGCTGCCGCCAAGGCGAGGGGTGAAACCCGCCTAATCAGCACCGCGAACCTCAACGCCTATGTCAATCGATTCGGCGGGGTCATGAACTGGGCGATCAACGAGGGGTATCTTGACCGCGATCCGCTCAAGGGGCTCAAGCTCCCGGACCCGGTGAAGAAGCGCGATAAGCGCAACCCGTTCTCACCCGAGCAGCTTCGCCGCATCTTCGATGCGCCGATCTACACCGGGTGTCGCGACGACGCGAATGGCTACGCGATCCACGGCGATCAGCGACCGCGCCGCGCTCGATTCTGGGTGCCGCTGATCGCGCTGTTCAGCGGCCTGCGCCTCAACGAGATTTGCCAGCTTGAGGTATCCGACGTTCGAGAGATTGACGGGATTGCCTGCTTCAACGTGACCTCGGGCGTCAGTCTCACCGGGGACGAGAAGCGTGTAAAGACGAGCGCGAGCGAACGAGTCGTGCCCGTCCACGATGAACTGATCCGCTGCGGCTTTCTGGCGTTCGCGGCTTCGCAACGCCTGTGTGGCGAGACCAACCTGTTCCCCGAACTTCCGTTCGGCCACCTTGGCTACCGATCCACAGCGATATCGAGGTGGTTCACGCGCTTCCTTGAAAACGCCGGAGCCGCTGCGCCGCTGACCTGCTTTCACAGCTTCCGGCACAACTTCCGCGACGGGTTGCGCGAAGCGAAGATTGATCGCGATGTCGCATTGCTGCTCGGGGGCTGGACGACCGATGGCAAGGGGACCGCTGTGGCCGACAACTACGGAAGCGGATATCACCCGCGAGTGCTGGCCGAGGCGCTGAATGCCGTGCGGTTCCCGGTGCTCAACCTCGATCACCTCGCGGTGCTCGGGCTACGAAGTGAATCGCGGGCGTGACCTACCTTACTACCGGCGATAAGCTAGCCCTGAGGTCGGCAACTTGCCGCACCCGATCGGGGGATCAGGATGAACAAAGTGACGGCGGCATTCGCCGCGATAGCGTGGTTGGCTACGCTCGCACTGGCGTTTGTCATTGGACGTGAAACGGTAAGCTCGCACGCTCCCGATCCATTGCCGTCACCTATAGCCAGCGCCGCCGCTGCTGCACCGACACCTCGGCCGTCCCCAACGCCGACACCTACCGCTTCGCCGACACCGAGCTACCCTCGATACTCAAGCACGATTCCAAGCGCCTTTCGTGGGCGTTGGGATGAGATCGTCAGCGATGGATGCGCGGAACGTGAGGCCCGGTTCAATCTGTTGGCGGCTACGATGTTCAATTTTGAGGTTGAGCAGAACGTATCGAGGGTGAAGCTCTACTCGCCCACTGAGATCGACATCGAGGTAACCGGCTACGACGACGACAAGAACCAGTATAATGATACATGGTCACTCAAGCTTATAGATGGTGGCAAAACACTCACGGGACGGAAGGCGGGCGCGTCTAACTTCCGCAAGTGTCCCCGCCATACAGCCTCATGAGCGAGATCACCGTCCATACTCTCATTTACACGAAAGCCGATCTCGACCGCGCCCCGCCCGATGAGCGGTTATTCTTCCTTATGGCGTCCAGCGTCGCCAACGATACCCAAATGTTCAGTAAGACGCTGGCAGTGATCCTTGAACAGGACGATGCGGGGCACCGGCTCATCAACCAAGGCAACTCAGCGTTCGGGTTGATGATTCTGCGGATGCTTACTGGGCGGCTCAACGAGGCTTGGAAGCTCGTTTCTAAGTTCTCTCGCATGATCAAGGCTAATTATCAGGCCGATCTTAGCGATGAGGCCCGCGAAGGTTTCAACTCAATTCTTGCCTACTTCGGCGGGAAGCGAAGCCTCATCCTTGATGTGCGCGACGGAATGGCGTTCCATCATCTACCTGAGCACGTCGAGGCGGCTTATCAGTCGCTCGATCTCGACGCCGATATCGGCGACTACCTACACCGGAACATTGGAAACACGCTTTTCTACACTATTGAAATGCTACATTATGAGACCTTAAAGAATCTTGCTGGCATGGATGATCATATAGAGGCGCTACGTCAGCTAATCACCGACACTCGCGTTCAGACGGTGAACTTCAACTCGTTTATCTTCGGCTTCACTCTTGAGTTCGCTAAGCGCTACCTGCCGCACGCCCTTGATAGGCTTGCCGATGAGACAGAAACCATTCCCGTGCCGCGTTTCGATGAGCTAAGCCTTCCCTACTTCTCGCTTCTACCGGGTGCGCAATGATCGCTGAGGGCACTATCGATTGGGGCGGTCGCCACCCGCAAGGGCAGGTTCACGGTAAACCCCTTCATGCTGTCACCAGCGATATACACGATTGGATAAGACAGGTTCGCGGCGGCATCATGGCTGGCGCGTTCGCGGTTGAGCGGATGCTTAGCGCGGCGATCATCCATTACTTCCTTGGCGGCAGGATGCGCGATCTTAAGGTTCAAGAGGCGTTCGATGAAGGCATCCTTCAGCGCCTTACCTTTGAACGCCGCATATCGCTGGCGCTAATCGTCGCCGCTAAGTTTCTCGATCCTGCCGATTACAAAAATCTTGATGGAAAGCTTACGGCGCTGCGCACCTTACGGAACGCGATGGCACATAACCCCTTTTGGTTTCATTCTGAGTTTGATGATCAGGGCACACTCATCAACATCGTGCCCGTGATTAAGCGCGGTAAAGCTGTGGTGCCGCTCACGACGCCGTTCATCGAAGAGCAGAACGAGGAGATCAAGCGCACGATCGATCTCGCGCAAAGGCTTGTCACTGCCGTGGTGGCGAGCATCCAAGGCGAGTTCGTCGCCAAGCTCATTCCCGGTGACAACGCCGCATGACGATTAAAGATGAGGCCGCACGCGAAGCCGTCACCACCTTGGGGCTCCTAACCTCAAAAGCCATCCCGACGATCGCCAGCCTGCTTGCCAATGATCTCAGCGAGCATCCGCGCGCGATTGCGACCCGCTATCGCAAAGAAGGTGAGCAGATATCCGATGCCGAGAAGAAGGCGCTCGGCATTCGCCGAAATGGGTTCCTCTCACGCGCCGCTCTTGCCGAGATCGCCCCGGCTGGCCTCACCGAGCCGTTGGCGGCGCATGAGATCACCCTTCTACGCGCCACGTTCACCCGGTTGCGCTATGACCGCGTTGCTCAGGGCGAGGCAATGCGTGCGCAGCTTGGCCCCTCTTTCATCGGCTACCTTCACGACACGCTACATCGCGAGTGCCCCGCCTGTATTCGACTTGACGGCTTGGTGACGGACGCAGCGAACGCCAAGATCATGCCGCCAAGCGATTGCGCGCCCGGTTGCTCGGCTAACTACGGGATTGGGCCTAAGATCGATTGGCTCGCGGATATCGACTGAGCATCAAGGGGGATCATCGATGCGTAACATGGCTGTGCCGTTAGCGCTGAGCATCATGCTGGCGGCTTGTGGGGGCTCGCCTACGCCGACCCCGACCAACGAGGCCGACACCGGCGATATTGGTAATCTCATGAGCGATCCGTTTGCGAACGGGACAACCCCCGCCGCAACTGTAGCAGCAACCTCCCCCTACGCCGTCGAAGCATGTAAGGCCGCGATAGCCGCGCTTAACGGGCGTGATCCGGCGACAATGAAGGGCAAGAAGCTCGCCGACGATCTCGTTCACGTCTCCTATATCCGCCCGGATGACGGGAAGCGCTGGCAATCACGGTGCCGCATCGATGATGCCAATCACCTTACATGGGCTCAGTTCGATGCTTTCGGCGACGGGCAGCAAGGCCGCTGGCGCACCGAGGATACCGTTGAGTTCAGCGTTGAAGGGAAGAGCCTTAATGTGAAAGTTTCCTCCGAGGGGGAGCTTATGAGCGATGAAACCTACCCGCTTTCGAAGCTGAGTTAAGCCGGTGCGCGGATCGATGCCGAATGCCAAATTCTGCCAACTTGCGCGGATCGAGCCGTGCAGTGAGCCCTGACCACGGTTTCCCGAGCATTTACGAGGGGTTGAGGCACCGCGACCAGCATCATTGTGTAGACGGTCTGTGGAGACGATCGTCGCGCTGGACCGTCGTTTCGACGGTTTTGCGAGGGTTTCCAATGGGATGGAAACCGCTGGAGCGGGCGAAGGGATTCGAACCCTCGACCCCAACCTTGGCAAGGTTGTGCTCTACCCCTGAGCTACGCCCGCTCTGGCGCTTCCGAACCGGCGGACCGGCTGGGGTGAGGCGGGCTATTAGATGCGGGTTTTGAAACCGGCAAGCCTTTTTTTCAAAATTTTTCCGGCTGGCGACTCCGTCAATAGAACATTACAAGAACATATATGGAGGAACCCTTCGCCCTGATCGACCGTCTGCGCCGCGCGACTGCGCTGGTGGAGCAGGCGCCTACGGGGGATGCGATAGGCGAACGGGGTGGGTTGCCTCGGCTGACGCGGGCGCAACTGCACGAGATTCATGCGCCGGCCCTAGAAGCGGCGGCCAGCGGCGCAGGTTTTGCGATTGGTTGCGCGCTGACGGCGGAGGCCCGGCCGATCCTGTGGCTGCGCACCGAGGCGGCCGAGCGGCAGGGGGGGCGACTCCATGGACCGGGCCTGATCGCGATGGGGCTCGACCCGCAAGATCTGGTCGTAGTGGTGGTGGCCGATGATTCGGCGTTGCTGCGCGCGGCCGCCGATGGTGCGCGTTGTCCGGGGTTGGGCACGGTGATCGCGGAAGGTTGGGGAACGATGCGCGCGCTCGACCTGACCGCCTCGCGGCGATTGATGCTGGCCGCCGAAGCTTCGGGCGTGCTGATGATTTTGCTGCGCATCGGCGGGCAGACGGTGCCTAGTGCGGCGGCGACCCGCTGGGCGGTGGCACCCGCGCCGTCGCGCGCGCTGGCTGCGGAAGCGCCTGGCGCTCCCGCCTTCGATCTGGAATTGCTGCGCCGAAGGGGAGGGCCTGCGGGCGCCCGGTGGCGCGTGGAGTGGAACCGTGACACGCAAAGCTTCGACCCCGCGCCGCTATCTGGCGCTCGTCTTCCCCTGGTTGCCGATCGAGCGGTTGCGGGCGCGCCGCCCGCACCTGTTCGTGGCGCGGGATGAGGCTCCGATCGCCTTTGCCGAATCGGTGGCCGGCGCGATCCGCCTGGCCGCGCTCAATGGGGAGGCCGCGGCGGCGGGGCTGTCGGTCGGGCTGACGCTGGCGGATGCACGCGTGCGGGTGCCCGAGGTCGAGATATTCCCCCACGATCCCGCCGCCGATGCCGATTGGCTGGAACGGTTGGCCGAGGGGGCACGGCGCTATAGCCCGGCGGTGGCGCTCGATCCGCCCCAGGGACTGATCCTTGATTCGGCGGGGGTGGATCATCTGTTCGGCGGCGAGCGCGGGCTGGCCGAGGATATCGAGACGCGGATGGCGCGGCGGGGAATCACCGTGCGGCTGGCCTATGGCGACACCCCCGAGGCGGCGCGGGCGCTGGCGCGACATGCCGGAGCCCCGGCACCTGACGAGATGGGGGCGATCCGCCGCCTGCCCATCGCCGCGCTGGAATTGGATGAGGATGCGGGTGCGGCGTTGATCGCGGCGGGGCTGAAGTCGGTGGGCGACGTGCTGGCGCGGCCGATGGCGACGATCGCGGCGCGGTTCGGGCGCGAGGCGGCGACGGCGCTGCGGCGGCTGACCGGGGAGGAGGACAGCCCCCTGACCCCGCGCGCCGTCGCCGCGCCGATCGGGGTGGAGCGCCGCTTCGCCGAGCCGGTGGCGAAGACCGAGCATATGCTGGGCGTGCTGGAGGACCTGGCGGGGGAGGCGGCTCGCGCGCTGGAGGCGCGGCACGAGGGCGGCCGGCGCTGGGACGCGCGGCTGTTCCGTTCCGATGGCGAGGTGCAGGCCCTGCGCGTCGAAACGGGGCAGCCGACCCGCGACCCTGCCGTCCTGATGCGGCTGTTTCGCGAACGGATCGAGGCGCTGGCCGATCCGCTAGACCCCGGATTCGGATACGACCTGATCCGGCTGGATGTCGGTCTGGCCGAAAAGCTGGATGCGGTGCAGCTTCGGCTGGAGGGGGGCGAGGGCCGCGCGCAGCAGGGGGCGGAGGCGGTCGCCGCGCTGATCGACCGGCTGGGCACAAGGCTGGGGCGCGAGCGGGTGCGGCGAATCCATCCGCGCGACAGCCATATGCCCGAGCAGGCCGAATTGCTGCTGCCCGCCACCGACCCCGCGCCCAAGGCCGAATGGACCCGGCCCGAGCCGGGCGAGCCGCCGCTGCGTCCGATCCATCTGTTCGACCCGCCCCAGCCGATCGAGTCGCTCGCCGCCGAGACGCCCGATGGGCCGCCCGCGCGCTTTCGCTGGCGGCGGAAAATGCATGACGTGGCGCGCGCGGAGGGGCCGGAGCGGATCGCGGGCGAATGGTGGCGACGTGCCGACATGGCCCCGCCGACCCGCGATTATTACCGGGTCGAGGATGTGCGCGGCCGCCGCTTCTGGATCTTCCGCCACGGCCTCTACAGCGAAACCGAACGGCCGCGCTGGTATGTGCATGGGCTGTTCGCGTGAGCGGAGATTGCCAAGATCCTCCCCGGTACGGGGAGGTGGCGGCGCGGAGCGCTGACGGAGGGGCGCCGCCGCTGGGTACGTCCTTTGCCGCACACCCCCTCCACCATGCTGCGCATGGTACCCTTCCCCGTGCCGGGGAGGATTAAGTGGCTGACTTCGCCGAACTGGTCGCGGCGACTCATTATTCCTTCCTCGACGGGGCCAGTCCGGCTGAGGACATGGTCGCGAGAGCCTATGAACTCGGCCTTGACGGGATCGGGATCGTCGACCGCAACACGGTCGCAGGGGTGGTGCGGGCCTATCGGGCCTGGCGCAAGACACGGGAGAAAGCGGACGAGGTCGGCGCCCCGCCGCCACCGACCTTGGTCGTCGGCGCGCGCCTCATCTTCGCCGATGGCACGCCCGACATTGTCGCCTATCCGGTCGACCGGGCGGCGTGGGGGCGGCTGACCCGGTTGCTGACGCTGGGCAACAAGCGCGCGAAAAAGGGCGGCTGCATCCTGGGACTGGGCGACCTGACCCGTCATGCCGAGGGGTTGTTGCTGATCGCGATGCCCGAATCGTCCGCGCGCCCCTGCGAGCCGATGCCGGACGCGATGCTGCCCCCGCAGCGCGCCGATCCGGGGCTGGCGGCGACGCTCGACCGGCTGGTGGCCGTGGCACCGGGACGGGTCTGGCTGGGCGTGACGATGCCGCGATCAGGGGCGGATCGGCGGCGGCTGGCGGCGCATGCCGCGCTGGCCGAGGCGCGGGGCGTGCCCCTGCTCGCGACGACCGATGCGTTGTTCGCGACGCCCGCCGACCGTCCGGTACAGGATATACTGACCTGTATCCGCGAAGGGCTGACCATCCGCACCGGCGGACGACGGCTGGCCGCCAATGCCGAGCGGCATCTGAAACCGGCGCCCGAGATGGCGCGGCTGTTCGCCGACCGACCCGGCGCGGTGACGGAAAGTGTCGCGATTCTGGAGCGGATCACCTTCCGGTTGGAGCACATCTCCTACCAATATTCCGACGAGCCGATCCCGCGAGGGTGGAAGGCGCAGGACTGGCTGGAGGAACTGGTCCGACGCGAAGCGGCGAAGCGCTATCCAGACGGCGTGCCTGCCAAGCTGCGTGCCCTGCTGGACGAGGAACTCGCGCTTATCCGCCGGTGTGGATACGCCCATTATTTCCTGACCGTGCACGACATCGTCTGTTTCGCGCGGACGCAGGAGCCGCCCATCCTGTGCCAGGGGCGCGGGTCGGCGGCCAATTCGGCGGTGTGCTGGGTGCTGGGTGTCACCTCGGTCGATCCGCTCCGCTACGACCTGCTGTTCTCGCGCTTCGTATCGGAGGAACGGCGCGAGCCGCCCGATATCGACATCGATTTCGAGCATGAGCGGCGCGAGGAGGTGATCCAGTATATCTATGACCGATACGGCCGCCACCGCGCCGCCATCGCCGCAACGGTCATCCATTACCGCCCGCGCAGCACGGTGCGCGAGGTCGGCCGCGCGCTGGGGTTGAGCGAGGATGTGACGCAAAGGCTGACCAGCACCGTCTGGGGCAGCTTTTCCAAACAGTTCGAGGAAAGGCGTTTCCACGAAACCGGCTTCTCCCCCGACAATCCGGAGATCGCGCGGCTGCGCACGCTGGTCGACCGGCTGCTCGGTGCCCCGCGCCATTTGTCGCAGCATGTCGGCGGCTTCGTGCTGACCCAAGGTCGGCTCGACGAGACGGTGCCGATCCATAACGGCGCGATGGAGGGGCGGACCTTCATCGAATGGGACAAGGACGATATCGACGAGCTGAAGATCATGAAGGTCGACATCCTCGCGCTCGGCATGCTGACCTGCATCCGCAAGGCGTTCGACCTGATGGAGGCGAATGGCCTGCCGCGCCCCGATCTCGACACGCTGGCGCAGGACGAGGACGACCGCGTCTATGAGATGCTGCAAAAGGGCGACAGCATCGGCGTGTTCCAGGTGGAAAGCCGGGCGCAGATCAACATGCTGCCCCGGCTGAAGCCTCGGGAATTCTACGATCTGGTCGTGCAGGTCGCGATCGTCCGGCCGGGGCCGATCGAGGGCGATATGGTCCACCCCTATCTGCGGCGGCGCGCGAAAAAGGAGGTGGTGACCTATCCCTCGCCTCATCCCGATCATGGTCCGGCCGACGAGTTGAGGACGCTGCTCGGCAAGACTTACGGCGTGCCGCTGTTCCAGGAACAGGCGATGAAGCTGGCCATTACCGCCGCCAAATTCACCCCTGACGAGGCCAACCAGCTGCGCCGCGCCATGGCGACGTTCCGCAAGGTCGGGGGGATGGACAATTTTCAGCAGAAGATGGTCGGGGGGATGGTCCGGCGCGGCTACGAACCCGAGTTCGCCGAGCGCTGCTTCAAACAGATCGAGGGGTTCGGCTCCTATGGCTTTCCCGAAAGCCATGCGCTGTCCTTTGCGCGGCTGGTCTATGTCTCGGCGTGGCTCAAATGCCATCAGCCCGCGATCTTCACCTGCGCGCTGCTCAATGCCCAGCCGATGGGCTTCTACGCGCCCGCCCAGCTGGTCCGTGATGCGCGCGAGAATGGCGATGTCGAGGTGCGGCCGGTCGATGTAAATTTCAGCGGCTGGGACAATCGGCTGGAGCGGCGCGCGGACGGCATGTTCGCGCTGCGGCTGGGTTTTCGCCAGATCGACGGGTTTCGCGAGACATGGGGCAACGACATCGCGACTCACGCCCCCTATGAGACGATCGAGGCGGCCGCCATCCGTGCGCAACTCCCCCGCCGCGCGCTCGATCTGCTGGCGCAGGCGGATGCCTATCGTTCGCTCGGGCGCGGGCGGCGCGAGGGGCAGTGGGAGGCGCGGCGGATGAAATCGGCGCAACTGCCGCTGTTCGCCGCGATGCAGGCGCCCGAAATGGCCGCCGAGCCCGATGTCACGCTGCCGCCCATGCCGCTGTCCGAACAGGTCAGTGCCGATTACCGGGCGACGCGGCTGTCGCTGAAAGGCCATCCCATGGCGTTCCTGCGCCGCGAACTGGCGGGGGAGGGCATCCTGTCCGCCGCCGATCTGAACCGTCTGGCCGATGGGCGGCGCGCCAAGGTGGCGGGGGTGGTGCTGGTCCGCCAAAGGCCGGGCAAGGGCAATGCGATCTTCGTGACGATCGAAGACGAGACGGGCATCGTCAACGCGCTGCTCTGGGCGCGCGATTTCGAGGCGAACCGGCGCGCGGTGATGGCGTCGCGGCTGATGCTGATCCACGGCGTCGTCCAGCGCAGTGAAGAAGGCGTCGTCCATCTGATGACCGCAGGGGTCGAGGATCGCAGCGCGATGCTGGCCCGGCTGGAGGACGGGCCGGGCGTCGCCACCCGATCGCACGATCCGCGTGGACGCCCCGCCTCACGCGGCGTCCATCCTCGCGATGTCCGCCTGCTCCCCCGCTCGCGCGATTTTCACTGACGCTTGGTCGAATTATACGATCGGCCCCATGCCCAAGGGCTTGTGCGCACCCCCCACCATGCCATATTTTATCACTATGGCCCACAACAGCGATAACCTCACCCATCCTCTGGGGATGGCCGGCAATGGGCCAGGTCAGGGTCCCGATCATGGCGACGATGGGGGCAATGGCCTGGGCGTCGCGACCCGCACGCGCGCGCGCACCAAACAGCCCACGCCATACCGAGTGCTGATGCTCAACGACGATTACACGCCGATGGAGTTCGTCGTGCTGTGCCTGCAGCGTTTCTTTCGCATGAGCATGGACGATGCGACCCGCGTGATGCTGCACGTCCATCAGCGCGGTGTGGGGGTCTGCGGCGTCTTCTCCTATGAGGTGGCCGAGACCAAGGTGGCACAAGTGATCGATTTCGCCCGTGCCAACCAGCACCCGCTGCAATGCACGTTGGAAAAGGCGTAACCAGCATCGATCCTCCCCATTAAGAAGGGGAGGTCGCCGGCCTGACGGAGCGCGCATAGCACAAGCGATGCGCGGTGATGTGAACCGGCATGGGCCGCGCGCCACCCGTTCCTTCAGCGCGCAGCAGCATGGCGGTTACGGATTGGGTGCCCTTCAACCCCGGGCGTCAGCGCCCCGGGGGCAGCCAGCTGAGGTCCAGCCCCTCGAACCGGTCGATATAACCGGCCTCACGCGCCAGTCGCGCCTGGTCGAGCAGGTAGACGCGCCCCCCCTCGCGCTTGATGAGCGCATCGTCTTCCAGCTGGCGCAGCATCCGGTTGACGTGCACCGCGGTCAAGCCGATCGCGTCGCCCATTTCCTCCTGGGTCAGGCCGAGGGCGAAGGACGTGCTCACATCCATGCCGGCGTGCCGCATCTGGCCGCGCAGCGACAGCAGCAGCGTCGCCACCCGCACCCGCGCCGAGGTGCGGCCCAGACCTGCCAACCGGTCGGTGGTGATGACCCGCTCGACCTGATTGAGCACGAGGATCAGACTGAACAGCCGTGGGTGCTCGGTCGCCAGCATCGCCATCTGCCCCCGATCGAAGGGACAGACGACCGCGTTGGACAACGCCACCACCGTGTCGGGCGCGCGGCCATAGACCAGCGCCGACAGGGCAAAGAGATCGCCTGGAAACAGGAAGCGCACGATCTGGCGACTGCCATCGTCCAGCAGCACATAGCACATCAACATGCCCTGCTGCATGACGAACAGTTCATCACTGCGTCCCTGTTCTTCCATCAACACGGCACCGCGCCGGATTGCCTTTGGCCGATCCTCCAGCCGTGACAAGGCATCGCGTTCGGCCGGGGTCAGCGACACCCATCTGTTCAGGCGATCAGCAAGCCCGTAATTTGACACTGACACCTCATCCCCCGAACGGAGGAATGCCTTAGCCATCAAGGACGTAGCGACGCATTAATATCGATCAACTGGCCCTTTTCTTGCTTTTCAACGGGTTTCGGCAGGAGAGACGGGTGCGACCCTTGGCGATGTCCCGCTGGTCCGCTAGGAGGACGGGTCTATGGACCGTATCCTTATTCGCGGCGGCAACCGGCTGTCGGGCCGCCTGAAAATCTCGGGCGCGAAGAACGCCGCGCTCACCCTGATGCCCTGCGCGATCCTGACCGATGAGCCGGTCACGCTGCGCAACCTGCCGCGCCTGGCCGATGTCGACGGGTTCGGCCATCTGCTCAACCAGATCGGCGCGTCGACGCGGGTCGAGGGCACGCGACCGGAGGATTTCGGCCGGGTCATGACGATCCGGGCGGGCCAGCTTTTCTCGACCGAGGCGCCCTATGACATCGTGCGCAAGATGCGCGCGTCGATCCTGGTGCTCGGCCCCATCCTGGCGCGGGCGGGTGAGGCGCGGGTGTCGCTGCCCGGTGGCTGCGCGATCGGCAACCGCCCGATCGACCTGCACCTGAAGGCGCTCGAAGCCATTGGCGCGGAGATCGAGCTGACCGCCGGTTACGTCAAGGCCAGCGCTCCGGGCGGGCGCCTGTCGGGCGGACGCTATACCTTCCCGGTGGTGTCGGTGGGCGCGACCGAGAATGCCTTGATGGCCGCCGTGACGGCCAAGGGCACTTCGGTGCTGGGCAATGCCGCACGCGAGCCCGAGATCGTCGACCTGTGCCGCCTGCTGATCGCAATGGGCGCGCGGATTGACGGCGTCGGCACCGAGACGCTGACCATCGAGGGTGTCGACCGACTGCACGGCGCGACCTATTCGGTGATGCCGGACCGGATCGAGGCGGGCAGCTATGCCTGTGCCGCTGCGATCACCGGCGGCGACCTCGAGCTGGTCGGCGCCTCCGCCGAGGATATGCGCGCGACGCTCGCCGCGCTGACCGAGGCCGGCGTCACCGTCGAGGAGAAGCGCGATTCGATCCGCATCACCGCGCATGGCCCGCTCCAGCCGCTGACCCTGTCGACCGCGCCCTATCCGGGCTTCGCCACCGACATGCAGGCGCAGTTCATGGCGATGCTGTGCATGGCGCAGGGCACCAGCACGCTGACCGAGACGATCTTCGAAAACCGCTACATGCATGTGCCCGAGCTGGCGCGGATGGGTGCGGATATCCAGGTCCATGGCCGCACCGCGATGGTGAAGGGTGTCGAGAAGCTCACCGGCGCGCCGGTGATGGCGACCGATCTGCGCGCCTCGATGAGCCTGATCCTGGCGGGTCTGGCGGCGGAGGGCGAAACCTCGGTGAGCCGCGTGTACCATTTGGATCGCGGTTACGAGCGGTTGGAAGAGAAGCTGTCGGCGGTCGGTGCGGACATCGAGCGCGTCGGCGACTGACCTCCTATTCCTCCCCTGCAAGGGGAGGAATAACGTTCCCTACGTCACCAACCGCTTCAACGTCTCCACCCGGTCCGCCTCGGCGGCAGGTTTGTCGGTTCGGATGCGGGCGATGCGGGGGAAGCGCATCGCGACGCCCGATTTATGCCGCTTCGACTCGTGGATCGAATCGAACGCGATCTCCAGCACCAGCGTCTTTTCCACCTCGCGCACCGGTCCGAAGCGCTGGACGGTATGCGCACGCACGAAGCGGTCGAGCTGTCGCAATTCCTCGTCGGTGATCCCCGAATAGGCCTTGCCGACCGGCAGCAACTCGCCATCCTCGGTCCAGCAGCCAAAGGTGTAATCGCTATAATAGCTCGAGCGCCGGCCATTGCCGCGCTGCGCATACATCATCACGCAATCGGCGGTCAGCGGATCGCGTTTCCATTTGTACCACAGTCCCACACGCCGGCCGCCGCTATAGGGAGAGTCACGCCGCTTGAGCATCACCCCTTCGATCGCGGCGTCGCGGGCGGTGGTACGCAGGCCTTCAAGGGCCGTGAAATCCTCCGCCTCGATCACCGCGCTGACGTCGAAGCGGTCGGGATCGAGCTTGGCGGCAAACGCCTCCAGCCGCCGCCGCCGCTCGGTCCAGGGGAGGGCGCGGACATCCTCGGTCCCGTCGACCAATATGTCGTAGAGCCGGACGAAGGCGGGATAGTCGGCCAGCATCTTTGCCGACACCGTCTTGCGGCCCAGCCGCTGTTGCAACGCGTTGAAGCTGGCGGCCCCCCCGCCATCCTCCAGCGTGCCGCCCTGATGCTCGCCTTTGACCAGCAACTCGCCGTCCACCGCGCCGATCGCATCGAAGGCGCTCGCCACATCGGGAAAGGCATGGGTCACATCGTCGCCCGTCCGGCTGTAAAGCCGCGTCTGCCCCGCGACATGGACGATCTGCACCCGGATGCCGTCCCATTTCCATTCGGCGGCATAATCGGCCAGGTCGACGCGAAGATCCTCCAGCGGATGCGCCAGCATGAAAGGGCGAAAGACGGGCACGTCGGCAGGCGTGGGCTGCGCACCCTTGCCCTCGCCCCAGGCGAAGAGTTCGGCATAGGGTGGCGACAGGCCGTGCCAGACTTCTTCCACCGCCTCGACATCCAGCCCGAAAGCTTCCGCAAAGGCGGTTTTGGCCAGCCGCGCCGACAGGCCGATGCGAAGGCCGCCGGTCGCCATCTTCAAAAGCGCGAACCGCTCCTCGGCCGTCAGCCGGTCGAGCATATCGGCCAGCACGGCGGGCGCGTCCGAGCGCGACAGATGCCGCAACCGCTCGACGACCGCGCCGACCGAGAGGGGTTGGAGATCGAGCGGCCGGTCGGGCGCGGGCCAGAGCAGCGCGACCGTCTCGGCCGTGTCGCCGACATAGTCGCGGCTCATCCGGAACAGGACGGGATCGACCCGCTGTTCGATCAACGCGCGGATCAGCGCGGGCTTGACGCCGGGCAGGTCGAGATCGCCCGTCAACGCCGCCATTGCCCAACCCCGGTCGGGGTCGGGCGTGGCGGCGAGGTAATCGGCGACCAGTTTCAGCTTGGCATTGCGCGACCGCGTGTAGATCAGCGCGTCGAGCAAGCCCGCAAAGTCGCGCACCGGCGCGTCAGTCTATCGCGTTCTTCACCGACTTGCCCGCGACCAGCCCAAGCACCAAGAAGATCACGAACAGCGCGATCGCGATGAAGAACAGGATTTTGGCGATACCGACGAACGCGCCGCCGATGCCACCGAAGCCGAGGGCGCCGAGGATCAATCCGACGACAAGAAAGGTGATGGCAAGCTTGAGCATGGGACAATCCTCTTGACCTGATAGAGGATTAACCGGCCAGTCGGGTTGGTGTTCCAGTTACGGATGATCCCGGATAAAACGGGGGCGGCCGGGCTCCGATTTTTTGGATATTATGCCAAGTCCATTGGCAAGCGCGGCAACGCCGTGGAAAGAGCGCTGTCATCATGCCCTATCCGATCCATCGTTTCCAAGCCATGTGCCGCCTGACCCCCGAAGAGGAGCGGCGGTTGCTGACATTGGGCGACGCCGAGGTCGTCCGGCGGCGCGGCGAGACCTTTCAGCACGAGGGGGATGTGCTGAGCGGATTTCACCTGCATCTGCGGGGCTGGATCAGCTCGTCGATCCTGCTGCGCAGCGGGCATCGGTTGATCCAGAAAATCCATTTGCCCGGCGACATGTTGGGCACGCCCAGCATGGTCCTGCCCAAGGCCGCCGACACGCTGACCGCCATTACCGAGGCGGTGACGGCCTTCGTGCCCTATGAACGGATCGGTCAACTCTTTACCGAGGCGCCGCGGCTGGCCGCACTGTTCACCGTGGCGGTGCAGATGGAGCGGCTGACGCTGATGGACGTGCTGGCCGTCACCGGCAACGCCTCGGCGCGCGAGCAGCTGGCGCGGCTGCTGGTCGATCTGCACGCCCGGCTCAGTCCGATCGGACTGGTTCAGGATGACAGCTTTCACCTACCGCTGACCCAGGAAGTGATGGGCGACCTGCTCGGCCTGACCGCGGTGCACGTCAACCGCACCATCCGGGCTATGGAAGCGGACGGGCTGGTGTCCCGCGAAGGGCATCGGATCCGCCTACTAAACCTGGCCGCGCTGCGCGACATCTCGCCGCTGCCACCCCGGCGACCACAATTCGAACCGGTCTGGCTACCGGCTCCCCTGTGAGATAAGCCCGTCATTGGGGGATGCGAGAAAGGCCCCGGCGTCGACCGGGGCCTTTGCTTGAGCAACGATGCCGGGGCAATCAGCCCTTGCGGCCCGCCTCGAACAGGAACCAGGCGCGTTCCTCGGCCTGATCGGTCCATTCGTCGACGATGCCGCTGGTGGCATTGTCCTTGGCCTCTTCGGCGGCATCCTTGACGGTGCGGAAACGCTCGACGAGCTTCAGATTGTCGTCGCGCAGTTCGATCAGCATGTCGGCGGCCGCCACGAATTCGCGGTCATTGTCGACAATGGTCTGGCGGCGCGCGATATCGCCGATTGAGCGCAGCGTGACGTTGCCCGTCTTGCGTACCCGCTCGGCAATGGCGTCGGTCACGCCCAGGATCTGCGTCGCCTGATCGTCGAGCATCAGGTGATAGTCGCGGAAATGCGGACCCGAGACGTGCCAATGGAAATTCTTGGTCTTCAGGTAGAGCGCATAGCAATCGGCCAGCGCGCCGTTCAGCGCGTCGGCGACGCTGGCGGTCGCGTTGCGGTTGAGGTCGGTCGGCGTATCGAGTGCCGGGTTGATATCGGACATGGACATACTCCAGCTGTCGGAAAATGGTTCGTTGCGTAAACGATCCGATGGCGCAATGGCTCCTTCCATGTCCATGGACAAAAGCCTGCACTGTCTGATCGATCGCCTAAATCAATCCCTTGACCGATAGCACGACGATAATCCCGCTCAGAATCAGGGCCGCGCCGCCGACCACCCGGATCGCACGCCAGGCCAGCCGTCGCCACTCCCGCGTGCCCAGCAGGATCGCGGGCAGCAGCGCCCCCGCCAAGCCCAGCATCGCCCCGGGCCATGCGGCCCAGGGCAGGGGAGACCGGGCGGCGGCGATCGCGATCAGCACCAGCCCCGATTCCATCAATAGGATCCACCCCGCGCCCAGCGTCGCGATCCCGAACACGCCCAGATGGACCGAGCCGAACGGCGAGCCGGGGCGCGGCAACCGCCCCATCATGCCGATGCCCACCAGCGTCAGCGCGACGGCCAGCAGAAGGGTGCGGGTTTCGGGCGTCACCTGTGGACCCAGCATGATCCCGATCCGGATCGCCACCACCGCCAAGATGCCCTGTGCCAGCATCACTCCGGCCAGCACCGGCATGGCGCGACCGGTCCGTTCCGCCAGGCGCTCGGCAAAACCGCTCAGTCGTCCGCCCGCCTGCGACAGCAGCGTGACGACCAGGACGATCATCAACGCATCCATCAGCTAGACAGACGCACCGAACAGGCCTCGGCAAAGTCGTTCGCGGTCTGCCAATCCTGCCGCTCGCTGGCGATCGCATCGCTCAGGATCGCGAACCAGCCATGGACCGGCGCCCCGTTTTGCTCCCGCATCAGGGCGCGGTCGATAAAATGGGTGACAGTGACGGCGGGGGCCAGTCCGTGCCGATGGGCGATGCGGCGAATCGCCTCCACCCCATCGATCAGCTCAACGGGCCGCACATAGGGCGCGGACACGTCGAGCGCAGCGATCCGCGCGCAGAGCTGGATGCGAATCTCGGCGACGCCGCTATCCCCCTGGAGGCCCCTGTCGGGTGATTCGCCCGGCTCCATCCTGATGGTCATCCCTCTCATGGCCGCCCGATAGCGGTAAGTGGCACCGTTACCATAGGCTGTTGCCCGTAAAGAGGGGCTTAAATCGGGTGAATTGCTTGACTCGCGCGGGCATATGGGCCATGCGCCGCCCTTATATAGCGGCGGCTTCGGCTGCCGCTTTCGCTTTTTCATGCATACAGGAACCAGGTCATGGCCAAGCCGACCACCGTCAAGATCAAGCTCGTCAGCTCGGCTGATACCGGCTTCTTTTACGTCACCAAGAAGAACCCGCGCACCAAGACCGAGAAGCTGAGCTTCAACAAGTACGACCCGGTCGTGCGCAAGCATGTCGAGTTCAAGGAAGCCAAGATCAAGTAATTCGCATCGGGGCGCCGACCGCGGCGCCCTGCGAATGCTTGAAGGCGTGAAGCCGCCGTCCGTCCGGACGCGCGGCTTTTTGTCGTTGGTTCTGCTCCCCCTCCCGCAGGCGGGAGGGGGCCGGGGGGAGGGCCGGGAGTCTCATGGAGACCATCGCCCGTGACTTTCCCTCCCCCATTCCAGTTTCAGGTAAACGATGCCCCGCATCGTTTAGGTCATGCCGGGGGCATGACCGACCTGAAACTCGCTTGCGGGAGGGGCGTGCTTGTGGCGGCGTTGGAGCAGTCAGGCCGCTTCCGGGTACAGCGTGGCGATCAGCCAGTCGTGGAACAGCTTCACCGACTTTTGCTGAAGCGCGCGGGGGCGGCAGACGAACCAGTGGCTATAGGGGCTGTCGACTTCGATATCGAACAGCCGGACCAGGCGCGGGTCGTGCGCGTGCTCGAAATGGCTGGCGTGCATGAACGCGACGCCCAGTCCTTGCGCCACCGCCTCCAGCATCAGACCGCCCGAATCGAAGAAATCGATCGCCTTGGGCTTGATCTCGTTCAGACCGGCGGCCTGGCACCAGGCGGTAAAGGCATCGGGCATCTCGCGGTGGAGGAGGGCCGTCATCCCGTTCATCTGCTCCGGGCGGAGCAGCGGGTCAGGGCCTTCGAGCAGGCGCTTCGCGCCGATGACATAGACTTTGTTGCGGTCGAGCCGCTTGGCATAGAGCGTCGGGTCGATCTCACGGCCCAGCGCGATCACCGCATCCAGCCCTTCGCCCAGCCGGGCAATGCCATGCCCGGCGGTATCGATGTCGAGATGCAGTTCGGGATGCGCCGCACGCAGCAGCCCCATATGCGGGAACAGCCGCTGCGACGCATAAAGCGGCAACACACCGAGTCGCAGGCGCAACACTTCCTGTCCGCTGGTCATCGCTTCCACCGCGTCGGATAGCTGGTCGAGCAGGGGGGCGATCTGCTCCATCAGGCGCTGGCCTTCCTCATTGGGCACCATCGCCTGATGCCGTCTGGCGAACAGCGGCTTGCCGACGAAGCGTTCCAGCGTCTGCACGCGGCGGCTCAGCGCGGGCGCGGACAGCGCCAGTTCCTCGGCCGCCGCCTTGATGGAGCCCAGGCGAACGACCTGGACAAATGCTTCGATCGCACCCAGCGGGGGGAGCCTGCGCATGCCGCACCTGTACTCGTTGACATCCTCTCGGTCAGAGGATTGCATAAACTGCATTCATAACCAAGCTTTTCGCACTTGCAACATAACGTTTCGCAGCGCAAAAGGAACGGGCCTTTCAGGCATCCTCTCCTAAAAACTTTTCGGGCTGGTCGTTTCGATCGGCCCTTTTTTTTGCCTCCGCCCGGCCGCCCGCTCTTTCGCTCGCCGGAACCCGCCCCCAAGTCCCGCGCTTTCGTGTTTCAGATATTTGCCAAGGGACGATCATGGCCGACAGCGACGCGCCGACCCGCAAGATACAGGTGGCCAATAGCCGCCCCGAGGATTCCGGGCGAGGTCTTGCCCATGTTCCGCGCAGCCTGATGGCCGCACTGGGCATCACCGAGGGCGATGTCGTCGAGATCGTCGGCAAGCAGGCGACGCCCGCGCGCGCCGTAGCGCCCTATCCGGAGGATGAGGGTCTCGACCTGTTGCGCATCGACGGGTTGCAGCGCGCCAATGCGGGCGTCGGCTCGGGCGACTTCGTCGAGGTGCGCCGCGTCGAATCGAAGCCCGCGACCCGCGTCGTCTTCGCGCCCGCCCAGGAAAATCTGCGGCTGCAGGGCTCGGCCCAGGCGCTCAAGCGGACCTTTTTCAACCGGCCGCTATGCCAGGGCGACGTGGTGGCGACCGCAGGGCAGCAGCGCGTCACCAACATGCCGCCGGGCGTCGCGCAATTCATGAATGCGCCCGCCTATGCGCTGCAGGAGATCCGCCTCGCGGTGGTCGCGGCCAGCCCCAAGGGCGTGGTCCATATCGACGAGAATACCGAGGTCGAGCTGCGTCCCGAATATGAAGAGCCGCGCGAGGCGCGCCGGGCCGACGTCACCTATGACGATATCGGCGGCATGGCCTCGACCATCGACCAGCTGCGCGAGATGGTCGAACTGCCGCTTCGTTACCCGGAGCTGTTCGAGCGGCTGGGGGTCGAACCGCCCAAGGGCGTGCTGCTCCATGGCCCGCCCGGCACCGGCAAGACGCGGCTGGCGCGGGCGGTGGCGAACGAATCTGATGCGCAGTTCTTCCTGATCAATGGCCCCGAGATCATGGGCTCGGCTTATGGCGAGTCCGAGCAGCGCCTTCGCGAGATTTTCGAGGAGGCGACCAAGTCGGCCCCCTCGATCGTCTTCATCGACGAGATCGACTCGATCGCCCCCAAGCGCGACCGGGTGCAGGGCGAGGCGGAGAAGCGGCTCGTGGCGCAACTGCTGACCCTGATGGACGGGCTCGAGGCGCGGGCGAATCTGGTCATCATCGCGGCCACCAATCGGCCCGAGGCGATCGACGAAGCGCTGCGGCGGCCGGGCCGCTTCGACCGCGAAATCGTGGTCGGCGTGCCCGACGAGCGCGGACGGCGCGAAATCCTGGGCATCCATACGCGCGGTATGCCGCTGGGCGACAAGGTCGATTTGAACGAGCTGGCGCGCACCACCTTCGGCTTTGTCGGCGCGGATCTGGCCGCGCTCACCCGCGAGGCGGCGATCGAGGCAGTGCGGCGGATCATGCCGCGCCTCAACCTCGAGGAGCGGACGATTCCTGCCGAAGTGCTCGATACGCTGTCGGTGACGCGCGAGGATTTCCTGGAGGCGCTGAAGCGCGTTCAGCCCTCGGCGATGCGCGAGGTGATGGTGCAGGCGCCCAGCGTCCGCTGGGACGATGTCGGCGGCCTCGACACCGCGCAGATGAAGCTGAAGGAAGGCGTCGAGCTGCCGCTGAAGGACCCGGACGCCTTCCGGCGGCTCGGCATCCGGCCCGCCAAGGGCTTCCTGCTCTATGGCCCCCCGGGCACCGGCAAGACCTTGCTGGCCAAGGCGGTGGCGCGTGAGGCGGAGGCGAATTTCATCGCCACCAAGTCAAGCGACCTGCTGTCCAAATGGTATGGCGAAAGCGAGCAGCAGATCACCCGCCTGTTCGCCCGCGCCAGGCAGGTCGCGCCGACCGTCATCTTCATCGACGAGCTCGATTCGCTGGTGCCCGCGCGCGGCGGGGGGTTGGGTGAGCCGCAGGTGACCGAGCGGGTGGTCAACACCATCCTCGCCGAGATGGACGGTCTGGAGGAGTTGCAGTCGGTCGTCGTGATCGGCGCGACCAACCGACCCAATCTGATCGATCCCGCGCTGCTGCGCCCCGGCAGGTTCGACGAACTCATCTATGTCGGCGTGCCCGACAAGGCGGGACGGCGGCGGATTCTGGGTATCCAGACCGCCAAGATGCCGTTGGCGGCGGATGTCGACCTCGACGATGTTGCCGCGCGGACCGAGCGCTTTACCGGCGCCGACCTGGGGGATGTGGTGCGCCGGGCAGGCCTGATCGCGCTGCGCAGGTCGCCGGGCGCGACCCAGGTCGACATGGCGGCGTTCGACGAAGCCCTGACCGAAGCGCGCGCCAGCGTGACGCCCGAGATGGAGCGCGATTACGAACAGATCGCCGCCAAGCTGAAGCAGGACGCCGCTGCGATCCAGCCGATCGGGTTTATTGCGCCAGGTATGTTGACGCCGAGAGGGGATAAGACGCCGTAGGGTTAAGCCCTTCTCCGACGTGAAGCCCCTCCTCCCGGTAGGGGGGGAGTGTTCACCTCGGACTCTGCAACCGCTTTCTGGCGAGGAATATGTCGAGGGTGACCTCGAGCATGTTTTGGGTCTTGGAGGCGCGCTTGGTTCGGCGGTTGAAGCGGGCCAGCATGTCG
>Ga0233425_10004842_pt1 | contig 22003 bp, 23 predicted proteins | sample Watercolumn_Towu_2_FD_181712 | JGI IMG/M metagenome (GOLD analysis project Ga0233425, IMG submission 181712) | Freshwater microbial communities from Lake Towuti, South Sulawesi, Indonesia - Watercolumn_Towuti2014_140_MG | ecosystem: Environmental > Aquatic > Freshwater > Lake | place...
AAGCTTCCCGATATGACGGTACAAACCGTCACGCTCCACCTCAAGCTTCTCAACCGCCGGATCGCCGCCCCTGCCGAACACCTCCGCCGCGCCGGAAAGCAACTGCTTCTTCCACTGCCCTATCTGAATTGACATGCACGCCAAACTCCTGCGCCAGCTCGGCGGCCATGCGCTGACCCTTCCGCGCCTCTATCGCCACCTTCGCCTTGAACTCCTTGCCAAACACCTGACGCTTCTTCATATAATTCCCCTTTCTGCTGGAACCTTCGGCACACTTTAACCGATTGTCCCGTTTTAGGGGGCCACTTCACATTGCCGATATCGGGCCGTCGGTTATAATAGTGAATCATGAACACCCCACGGCCCAATCTTTTGTCAATCCCGCTTTCGCTTACCTCCGAGCGTTCGTGTCCGTATCTGCCGGGGCGCGTTTCATCCGACATCTTCATACCGCAGCGCATCAATATAAAAACCTACGGGTCGCTTCTTGCCGGCGGCTTTCGGCGAAGCGGGCCGGTTTTCTACAAGCCGCATTGCCCTGATTGCGGCGAGTGCGTTCCGGTTCGCATCCCGGTGGACAACTTCCGCCCAAGCCGCAGCCAAAAGCGGGCAGCGGTAAAAAACTCGGACGCAGCGATGACCGTATCGAACGCCCGTTTCGACGAGAAGCATTACCGGCTGTTCCGGAAGTATCAGAATTCCCGACATCCGGATGGAAGCATGCGCCGGATGAGCCGCGAGGATTACGTTGACATGTTCCACTGCAAAGGCATCCCGACATTTTTCTACGAATCTCGCGTCAACGGCGCTCTTGCATCCGTGGCGGTCACAGATGTGCTGCCTGACGCGCTCTCCGCCGTCTACACGTTCTACGATCCGGATCGTCTGATCAACTCCCCCGGCGTTTTCGCGGTGTTGCATCAAATTAACGAAGCCAAACGGCTTGGGCTGAAATATCTTTATCTCGGATTCTGGATCAAGGACAGCGAAACGATGGCATACAAGTCAACGTTCAGGCCATTCGAGGCGCTGATTGACGGCGTCTGGCAGCGGATGGAATGACAACCATTAAAGAAGCGCCCTCCAGCTTCCGATAACAAGCCATCCGGATAACTCAACTCAGGGAGGCTTCTTCAATGGCTCTAATCGTTTGGAACGACAAACTCAGCGTAAATGTGAAGGAAATCGATGAACAGCACAAACGGCTGATCGGAATTATCAACGAACTGCACGATGGAATGAAATCGGGCAGCGGCAAGACCGTTGTGGCCCCCATACTGAAAAGGCTGGTGGATTACTCTCTGTACCACTTCTCGACGGAAGAACGGTACATGTCTCTGCACAGATACCCAGGCGAATTGACTCACAAGGCGGAGCACAAGAAGTTCACGGCCAATGTGGTTGATTTTCATCAGAGATTCAGCGATGGAACGGCGGCGGTATCGCTTGAGCTTATGGTTTTCCTTAAGGGCTGGCTCACCGACCACATCATGGGAACCGACAAGCAATACAGCAAGCATTTCAACGATCACGGCTTGAAGTAACCCGGTCCGCCTCAGCGTCGATACAGTTTAAGCAGAGACGAAAGCCTTTCTCCGATTTCGCGCGGCATCCCGCCGGTCCGCCATCGCCAGTTTCCCTCAGGCAGGCCAGGTGTGTTCATCCGGCTGTCTGACGACAGTCCGAGCAAGTCCTGCGCCGGAATGATTGCCAGACGGGCGGTTGAGGAGAGCGCGTAACGAATGACCCGCCAATGGATGTCATTGTCTGGATAGATACCCACATGCTCCCGCACACGGTGCCGGCCTTCGTCCGACATCGCATTCCAGAACCATCCGTTTGTGGTGTCGTTGTCGTGCGTGCCGGTGTAAACAACGCAGTTCGGCGATTCGTAATTAAACGCCAGATACGGATTGTCCGGCCCTGAATCGAACGCGAACTGAATGATCTTCATGCCGGGAAATCCGAAATCGTCGCGCAGCTTTGCCACCTCCGGAGTGATAATGCCGAGGTCTTCGGCAAGTATCGGAAGCTTTCCAATGCGTTTTTGCAGGTACTCGAACAACGACGCGTCCGGGCCTTTCACCCAACGCCCGTTAATGGCGGTTTTCTCCGCGGCCGGTATTTCCCAATACGACTCCATTCCCCGGAAATGGTCTATCCGCAGAAGATCGACCAATTCGATCATGCGGCCCAATCGCGCAACCCACCAGTCGAACACAGGCATGTTCGGCGCACCGTCGCAAGTCAGCCATTTATAAAGCGGATTGCCCCATCTCTGGCCGGTCTCGCTGAAATAGTCGGGCGGTACGCCCGACACATGCGCCGGCAGAAGCGTTTCCGTATCGAGATCGAACATATCGGGCGCACTCCAGACATCCGCGCTGTCGAAGCCCACATAGATAGGCAGATCGCCTATCAGCCCTATTTCACGCTCCTTCGCGGCCATTTTCAGCGCGTGCCATTGAGCATCGAACAAAAACTGAAGGAACTCGTGATACATGACCTCGGATGAAAGCTCCTGCCGCGCATTATCCATGGCAGACGCATCGCGCCGCGCCAGTTCGGCAGGCCACGCATTCCAGGCACAAGACGGATAACGCGTCTTCAGCGCCATGAAAAGCGCGTAATCCGGAAGCCATGAAGCGTTTCCGCTACGGAACACATCGAATTCAACCGGCACTCCCCGCTCCACGAAACGCCCGAACGCCTTGCGGTAAAGGCGCTCTTTCGCGGGAACAAGCCGCTCGAAATCCACTGAATCGGTCGGGAAATCCGCAAGCGGCACAATGTCGTCGGGATCGAGAAGATTGTCGTCGGCAAGCAGTTCGGGGCTGATCAGCAACGGATTTCCGGCAAAGGCCGAAAAACTCATGTAGGGCGAATCGCCGAAACTGGCGTCGGTTGGATGCAGCGGCAGAAATTGCCAATAGCGAACACCGGCTTCGCGCAGGAAGTCGAGAAAATCATGCGCGGCAGGGCCAAGATCGCCAATGCCGCACCGCGCGGGAAGCGATGTGATGTGAAGCAGAACACCGCACGAGCGCGGAAGTTTTTGGGCCGTCCGGCTGGAATTATTATCATTGCGCATGAGCGCAATTATACACGAGGAAGATTTTACGTCCAGCCGCGCGGAATTACTGCGCCGGATCGATGCCCATGTCCCTTACGAAACCTCCGATACCGTTATGACCATCGCCGCTTCGAACACACCATGCGTAATGCCGCTCTCTCTTCGACGTAGCCGGAAGTGTGCCGCCAGAGTACATGCCCACGGTCAGCGCGGAATCACCGGCGAAATCGGTATTCGTCCAGTAACGGCGCGCGCCGCTTCCATCGATATTTTCGAAAGGCTGATCAGGCGGAAGCGCCGGATTGGTGCGCGCAGGATCTTGAAGGGTTGCCAGTTCCTCGAACGTCGGCAGCCGCCATCCCTTCCTGCCGCCGATTACCTGCTCGGAGCAATATTCGCGGGACTGCCTCCACGATGCAATGTCGCGGGAAGGAGCTTTTTCCCAAACAAGACCGGTTTCCCTGTCCAGAACGGCGTCGCCGTCGAGCACAATCTGAAACCTGCCAGTCTCTGAAGCATCCTGACGACCGGCGGAAAAGCCCGCGCTGCAACCCGAAAGGGAAATAATGGAAATAGCGATGAATAACAATGCCGGCAGAAAACGTTTCATGGGTATCCCCCTCCATGTAGAAACGAATAGCGGAAAAAAGTTCTAGTTATGCCGCGATCACGTCGCCGTTTTCACGGCCCCCCAATGAGAGCCATTATTTATATATAATCGCGTAGTATTTGTCAAAGCTTTTTCCGCACAATGCGCAACCCCGTTACCGGGTGGCGCCATTACTTGACCACATCGATAAACCTTGACTAATTCCGTCGAGTATATTAGGCTTGATTCATCAAGTCGGGTATTAGCCCGGAAATCGGCCAAAAGGGAGGCGCAGCATATGAAGAACGTTTATCTGGACAACGTGGCGACAACGCCGTGCCACCCCGACGCCGCAGCGGCGGCGATGCCGTACTTCACGGAGATATACGGCAACCCGCAGAGCGACCACGAGGTCGGCTGGAGGTCGAAGATGGCGATAGACGAGGCGCGGCACGAGGTTGCGGCGCTCATCAACGCCACGCCGGAAGAGATCATATACACGTCTTCCGGAACCGAAGCAAACAATTTTGCACTGAAGGGCGTGATTCATTCATATTCGGGCAAGGGCAGGCATTTCATAATATCGGCCATCGAGCATCGGTCAATACTCACCGCTTCGCGTTTTCTCGAAAAAAACGGCTATGAACTGACCGTTTTGCCGGTAGACCGCTTCGGAATTGTCGATCCGGATGACGTGCGCCGTGCCATCCGGCCCGATACCGTTGTGGTGTCGGTGCTGCACGGCAACAACGAAATCGGCACTATCGAACCGATTGCCGAAATCGGCAGGATCACGCGCGAGGCCGGAGCGCTGTTTTTGGTAGACGCCGGATCGAGCGGCGGCGTTGTTCCGGTTGACGTGAAGGATATGAACGCCGACCTGCTCACGCTTTCGGCGCATAATTTTTACGGGCCGAAAGGCGTGGGCGCGCTTTATGTGCGAAAGGGCGTAAAGATCACGCCGCTCATTCATGGAGGAGCGCAGGAGCGTGGGCGCCGTACCGGAATGGAAAACGTGCCCGGCATCGTGGGCATGGGCGTTGCCGCGCGGCTTGCGAAAGCCGAAATGCCCGCGAGGATGGCGCATCTTAAACGGCTTCGCGACAGGCTTGAAACGAGCATTGTTGACGCTATACCAAACGCCGTGGTGAACGGGCATCCGGAGAAAAGACTTCCGCATATGCTGAACATGTCGTTCGAGGGCGTGGAGGGCGAATCGATGCTTCTCTCGCTTGCCGACGAGGGGGTGTTTGCATCCAGCGCATCGACATGCACGATGATGTCGCTTGAAACGTCATATGTGCTGCTTGCCATCGGGCTTTCGGGCTATCTGGCAAACAGCACGCTGATGATGTCGCTTGGAATATGGAATACGGACGAGGACGTTGACCGCGTGCTGGGGGTTCTGCCGCCGATTGTTGAACGATTAAGGGCCATATCGGCAGTGCCGATTGGTTAATTCCGGCAGTGCCGGTTGGTTAATTCCGGCAGTGCCGGTTGGCATGAGTAATTTGGAGGTGCAATCATGAAATACTCTGAAAAGGTTATGGATCATTTCAGAAATCCGCGCAATGTGGGCGACCTTCCCGGAGCCGACGGCGTTGGCGAGGAGGGCAACCCCCTCTGCGGCGACGTGATGCAGATAGCTATTAAGGTTGCCGACGACAGGATCGAGGACATACGGTTCAAAACCTTCGGCTGCGGCTCGGCCATTGCGGTATCGAGCATGATAACCGAGATGGCGAAGGGCAAAACGCTGAACGAGGCGCTCAGCATCTCGAAGGAGATGGTTGCGGCGGAACTTGGCGGCCTCCCCCCCAACAAGATGCACTGCTCGAACCTGGGTTCTCTGGCGCTCAAGAAGGCTATCGACAACTACCGGGTGAAACAGGCCGGCAAGGAGGGCGCTTCGGCGTCCTCCTTATCGCACTGACTTTTATTTCCACCTCCTTTCCGCCGATAGGAATAGCGGCGTTCATAATCCGCGCTGTTTCGTCCGGTATTCGGCCGGTATGGGCAAGACCGGCGAAATATCGTATTATTCATTACTATTTATCGCAGAGGAGTCGAGAGATGAAAGTTGCATCGATAGTGGCGGCGGCGCTGATCTTCGCGCTGATGGGGCATCCAGCACAGGCAGTTGCCAAGCCCCAGCCGCCGAAGGAATTTCAGGAGATATTCAGAACTATCGAACAGATCGAGACCAGCTTTGAATCGGACGCATGGGATAAGGCTTTGTCGCTTGTCAGCCGTGTCGAGACACAGTTCAATTCGGTTTCCGACGGCATACGGAAGGACGTCAACCCGGCCATAGTAAACGATCTGGGGATTGTCATAAAAAATTTTCGTCTTTCCATTGTCCGGAAGGATCTCGGCAGGGCAAACAATGGATCGATCATGCTGCAACGCCTTCTGTCCGAGATCATGATGGCGTATGATTACAAAAAACCGCCCATTTACACCATAACAAATCAGAATATCAACGAGGCCGCGGAGTCGGCTGAAAAATCGGATTTCACAAATGTTGTCAACGAAATGAAGGAAGTCCAGGCGCTCTTCAGGCTGTCAAGGCAGCTGCTGACGGAGCGCAGCGTAAATGCCGGCGACATGGATGAAGTCGAGTCGCTCATTCAGGAAATCATCAAGGCCGGATCGGCGGGCGACAGGAAGGCATCGGAATCGTTGCTGAAAAAACTCAGGGCAAAGCATAAAGAGGTTACTGCCAGATAACCATACGGCGGAGGGAAAATGCGGCTTTCAAACTTGACGATACGCGGCGGAATTGCCGCCGGTTTCATTATCGTGCTCATGTCGTTCGCTGTTCCGGTTATGTATTCCGTTTACACGAACTTCACGGTGCAGCGTAACGCGAGCGAGCTTGAGAAGGTTCTGCATGTGCTGCTTCAGGACACATCCGAAATGATGGCGCTGCTTCAGGAAACACGGTTAACGCTTAATGCCGCCATCTCCGAAGGCGAACCCGGCCACATACGGCGCGCTGAGAGCATCGGGCTGGAATTCAAGAAGCGAACGAACGAAATCCGGTCTTTAAGCGACAGCGCCGAAATACGCGGCATTGCCGAGAGTTACGACAATTACCTTAAGACCGGAGTTACAGCCGCAACCCGGATAACCTCAGGGGAAAGCGTCTTCGGCATCGCCGACGAGGTGTCGAAGCTCGAAAGCATGGCCGGAGAGCTGAAGGTGAGAGTCGAAGACCATTATAAACGTCACCACGACAGGTTCCTCGAAAACATCACCACAACCGCCAAGCGTTCGCAGCATGCGATGTATCTCATAATCGGAGCATTTGCCTTCGCCATTGCAGCCGGAATATTGATCACCACAACGCTGTCAAAAAATATCGCGGGCAGAATAGGGCTGGCATCCGACAAGATGAAGGATTTTTCGTACGGATCCGGCGACCTCACGCAATCTCTCGATCTGCCCCAGCACGACGAGATCGGACGTTTGGCGGATAATTTCAACGCGTTCATGCAGAACCTGCGTGACATTATCAGGATGATCAAGACAACATCCGACGGCATAGCAACAACATCCAGCCATATAACGGTTGAGTCCGGAAGGCTGAGCCGGGGAGCCAAGCATCAGGACGAGGCGGCGTCGGTTACGCTTCGAACAATGAACGAGATGTTCGGCGCTGTAACCACCATCTCATCGAGCGCCGAAACTCTTGCCGCGAAGGCCCAGGACACCTTCAAAGCGGTTCAGGGCCTTCAGCTTTCGGTCGTCAAGGTTGAGGACAACGCCATAAAGCTCACAAGGGCGATGTCCGGAACGATCTCGTCCATTCAGGAGATGTCCGCGTCGATTGGCGAGGTGGCAAATGGAGCGGACATCCAGAGCAACCGCACAAAAGCTGCGGCGGTGGCCGTAGACAGAATCGCGCAGTCGATAGAAGACGTTCTCCATACGGTTCAACAGGCCGACGCCATCGCAAGGAGCAACGCCGAAACAGGCGAGACGGGACGCAAGGCCGTGCGGCAGGCGGAGGAATCGATGAACACCATGATAGCGGTCATGCGCACCACGGTCGACGCCATCCAGAAGCTTGGAGAGCGTTCGTCGCAGATAGCCGACATCGTTCGCTTTGTTGACGACATAGGCGAGAAAACGCGTCTGCTTGCCCTCAATGCGGCGATAATCGCGGCTCAGGCCGGAGAGCACGGAAAGGGGGTTGCCGTGGTTGCCAATCAGGTTGGCCAGCTCGCCGACCGGTCGATGACCGCTACAAAAACCATCGAAAGCGTGATTCGCGACATTTTGAAGGAGACAAACGGAGCCGTCACGCTCGCCGAGGACACGCTCCGCGAGACGGAGGAGAGCGCGCGGCTTTCACAAGAAGCCGGCAACTCCATTTTAAACATCATGGAAGGGATCGAGCAATCGGCAATGCTGTTTGCGCGCGTTTCGGACGCGTGCATTAGCCAGAAGCGCATTTCGGAAGAAGTGGTTGATGCGATGGATGCGCTGAACCTGACTTCGGAACACGTGCGAACAGCGATGAGCCAGCAGCTTGCCGCCAGCAGACAGATTGGCGAATCAGCCGAAAACGTGATGGATATCGCCGAGGATGTGCGGTTTGCCTGTCAGACGCAGACGCAGACCACCACACAGATAGCCGCATCGGTAAACGACATCGAAAGAACAACTCATGCGATCGCCACCGCGGCGACACAACAGAGGGTGGGCGGACAGAGCATTGTCAACATAATGGCCAACGTGAAGGAAATATCCGGCAGCAATCTGGAATCGGTCAAGCGGCTGCTGGCCGCCGACAGGAAGCTGGTGGCCAAAAGCGACGACATGGTGCGATTGGTTACGAGGTTTACGACGTAGGGGCGCGGCTTGCGAACCGCCAATGCCAATTACCTGACGGCACGGCTTATAACCTAGATGAAACAGTTTGCCGCCTGTTCGGTGTTCGCGACGTTCCCAAAAACGACTTCATCTTCAGATTCTGCTTGATCCGTTTGAAACACAGGTCGATCTGCCAACGGCCTTTGTATATGTCGGCAACCGTCTTTGCGTCCACGTGAAACGCATTGGTCAGGAACGTGTATTTCTTGCCGGTTTCGGCATCGGCGTACCCCACCATGCGAAGAGTGTGGCCGCATTTCCGCGCTCCGCCGCCGGTCAGCACAATGTCCTGATCGAAGATCACGCCCGTGTCGCGATCAACCTCGCGGAAGCCGCCAGGCTCGAATGCCGTATTCTTCTTCATGCGCGTAACGAAGTAATTTCCCTTGCTTATCAAACTGTTGAAGAAAACGTAATCGATGAAGCCGCGGTCGGAAACAAGTATGCTTCCCGCCGGAAATTCGAACTCCCGGGCGTTTGCAATCTCGTGCTCGCGAGCCGCTCCAACATGGATGAAGCTCGGCAGATATCCATCGTGATCCGGTCCGACGTTAATCTTTATGCCGCCCTTTATGGGACAGCAGTGACACAATACCTTCCAGTTCCCATCATCGTCGCCCTCAATATTCGCGGGCGTTTTGCCGAAATGGCCTTAATGAGGGGCCAATGTCAACCGTAATAGGCATATTGATAGGACTTGTCCTGCTGTTCGCGGCGGTGTTTCAGCAGGGCGGCGTTGCGGTATTTTTCAATCTCCATGCCGTCATGATCACCATCGGCGGCACTCTGGCCGCCACCTTCATCAGCTTTCCGCTTCCCCGCGTGACGCGCGCCTTCGTCGTGATGGTCAACGTGTTTCGTTCCGAGGTGGAGCAGCCGATGGACTACATACGCCAGATAATCGATCTGTCGGTGAAGGCGCGCAAGCAGTCGCTCCTGAGCCTCGAAGACAATGTGAAAATGATAAACAACCGCTTTCTGCGGCTTGGCGTGGAGATGGTTGTGGACGGCCATTCGCCCGAAACCATCCGCAGCGTCATGGAGACCGAGATAGAATTCATGGAGGAGCGCCATTCGTCCGGCGCGAACATCTTCCGCTCGGCGGGCCGTTTCGCCCCGGCGTTCGGACTTGTGGGCACGTTGATCGGTCTTATCGCCATGCTGCGCGCGGTTGCCTCCGGCGGAAACAACGCGCAGACCATCGGAGCCGGAATGTCGGTGGCGCTGGTGGCCACATTCTACGGCGCGCTTCTGGCCAATCTCTTCTTCTATCCGGTTGCCGAAAAACTGCGCTCTCGAACCGAGGACGAGATACTGCTGGCTCGCGTTCTTCTTGACGGCGTGCTGCTTTTGCAGAAGGGCGTGAATCCGCGCGTGATCGAGAAAAAGCTGAACGCCCATCTGCCGCCGCAGTTTCGAAGGCAGTATTACTTCGGCCAGCTCGGCAAAGACGTTCAAGGCAACGCGGGCGCGTCATGAGACGCAAATACGGTCAGGACGCTCCGCCGCCGGACGACGTGAACTGGCTCATCACCTACGGCGACATGATGACGCTGCTGCTGGCGTTTTTCATCTTCCTGTTTTCGATGGCTTCCGCCGATGACGCGCTCATTAAGGCGGTGATGTCCGTCGTAACCGACACGCGCGACGGAAGCGCGATCGAGGCCGATAGCGGCCCGATTGCCGGCATACGGAAAGCGGTCGAGATGCGCGGACTGGCCTCCGACGTGCAGATAATCCTTGAACGAGGCGAGGCGAGGCTGCTTGGCACCGACAGCGTATTCTTCGAGCCGGGCTCCGCGAACATTCATCCCAATGCCGCCATCTTGTTGAAGGCTGTCGCGGCTGCGATAAAACAGACGGTTTATCAGGTTCGCGTGGAGGGTCATGCCGACGATTCCGGCGGAACCGGCGGAAAATATGCCTCGAACTGGGAGCTTTCGACCGCGCGGGCGTCGTCCGTGGCGCGGTTTTTCGAGCGCGAGGGAATTGCGCCGGATCGCCTGTCGGTTGCGGGCTATGCACAGTTCCGGCCCCGTTATCCGCCGACCGCGGAAAACCGGGCGCAAAACAGAAGGGTGGAGATAGTGCTGGTTGGAAAGTGAGTGGCGTTGGCGGTAAGCCTTACCCGCAGCACCCCGTGCCCGTGCAGTCGCACGACGGCTCGCCGCCGTAGATTATACTGTTGATTATCGCCGCCGCGCATCCCACCCCGCTTTCAACCGAAATAGCCCCGAACTCGCAGTTTGTGGCACACGCGCCGCATTCCATGCACTTGTCGCGGTCCGTGATCGCGGCCTTTCCGCCTTCAACCGCGAAGACTCCGTGAGGGCATACATCGGCGCACCGCCCGCATCCCACGCATTTCTCGGCCAGCAGCTTTATTGTTGCCACATCGGCAAGGTACTTCATATAATCCTCCAATCTATCAGTTTCGACGCCGCAAGCAGAAGCGCCGCGGCGGCGGTTGACGCCAGATAAACAGGAATGCCGATCTTCAACTCCTTTTTAACGCCCGACATGCCGGTGAATGTTGTCGATCCGGTGAACTGAAGGGCGATGTATGAGCTTGCCATCGGGAAAAACAGATACGATGCGGCCTGATACGGCAGGTTTTTACCCGCCATGTCGAGCATGTTCGCAGCCGGAATCAGCGCGATTGCGCCCATGAGCCAGCCTTTTAGCGCGAACGAACGAAACGGAACGAACGGAAGCAGCACCGGCGTCAGGAACGCTCCGGTGAAAACCGCCATAAGCCCAAGCAGAAGAAGCGGCAGGCCTTTCAGCGCGTCGGCGAATATTATTCCCGACGGCTGCAATCCGGCAACAAGCAAAATGGCGGCGGCGAACCACGGATATTGCTTCATCGCCGGATTGATCTCCATAGGCGTAAGCACGAGGCGGTCTTTCAAGGTGAATTTCACAAGCCGCATCGCCTCGGTTTTCCTGTAGCCGGTCCGCACGTATTCCGGGATGTCGGCGGCATCCACCGGGCCGAAGCGAACCTTGAAGCCGCTCAGTTTTTCGACCTGCCTGGCTCTCACTCCAACCGCGCCAAGCTGCGGGGCGATTATCACCCTGTGATCCACAACCTCGCCCAGCCGCGATGACGCTATTTGCTTGACCATTTCGGCGGTGGAGAATGTTCCCTTTCCGGCGGCGCACCAGACGTTTATGCCGTTTGTGTCCAAAACCAGAATCCATGCGTTCATGCCCGAAATCGCGCGGCGAAGAATGTCGAAACTGAGCTTGTAACTGGCGCTTGCAAACACGTCGGAATCGCGGCCCGGCTCTCCGACGGCATAGAGGCCCGGAGAAACGGTGTAGCTCATCCTGAATGCGCCGACGCGGCTTTTTATCTGTCCGATCCTGTCGGCGCGGCTCCACTTTGTTGAAACGCGCTGAACGTCTCCGGCCCGCGTGGATACGGTTCCGGTCACGAATGCCTGAGCGGCTTCCGGCTTGCAGCCTTGGGCTGCTTCCACCTTGCAGCCTTGGGCTGCTTCCACTGGTTGATAGCGCTGGATGTTCAGTTCCTGCATGGCAATACCTCATGCACCGGTTATGTCGCCCCATAAACCGGGACGGTTTTGTTGCCTCATAAACCGGAACGGTTTTGTTGCCTCATAAACCGGAACGGTTTTGTTGGCGGATGATTTATTATAGCCGCAGTGTATTCCGACGTCTTCACATCCCTCGAGCGCCGCATCCTGCACGGCATAGCCCTTGAGTGGGAGAATGCCGCATCAACGCTTCCGCCCGCATATCGCGGAGCAATGCGCATGCCGGTCTTCGGCGTGGCCGACATGAACGGCAAATGGGGCTTGTGGTCCGGCCGCGCGCGAGAGATAACCCTGAGCCGGAAGCTGGTTATGGAGCATCCGTGGGACTGCGCGCGCGAGGTGCTTCATCATGAGATGGCGCACCAGTTTGCCGACGAGGTTTTCCGCGCACATGGCGAGCCGCCGCACGGGCCTTCGTTCCGGAAGGCCTGCGGAATCTTGCGGGCCAACCCGAAGGCGTCCGGCGATTATCCGCTTCTGGACGCCCGCGTCGCGGGTGAATCGGGCCATGCGGAGGACAGGATGTGTCTTCGCGTGAAAAAGCTGCTTGCCCTTGCCGGAAGCTCCAACCGCCACGAGGCCGAAACCGCCATGTCAATGGCACACGACATGATTGCGCGTTACAACGTCGATCTTATCGGGCGCAACGGCGACCGCGAGTTTCTGAGCGCGTTCGCCGGCCGCCCGGCGCTTCGCCACCCGCGTCAGGAAGGCCATATGGCCAATCTGCTTCAAGAGCATTATTTCGTGCGAATCATTTGGGTGCGTTCGTATGTTGTGGAAAAGGGCGGCATGGGAACGGTTATGGAGATCAGCGGAACGCCGAAAAACGTGCGACTGGCGGGCTATGTATACGATTACGTCAAGCGTTTTATCGATACCGAATGGTCTGTCTACAACAAGGGCCGAGCGCATGGCGAACGCCGCAAAACCGATTTCGCGGTCGGAGTGATCGAGGGTTTTGGAAGCAAGCTTCGCGCATCGGCCAAAAAGCAGCCTGCGGACGGCGCGCAGCGGGATAACGCGGAGCGGACGCTCGCATGCACAAGGGATCCGAAGCTCGAAGATTACTTCCACGCCCGCTATCCGTATATACGCACGCGGCGCGGATCATCCGGCATGGTTGACGGGCGGGTGCTTCAAGACGGCAGGGAGCGCGGCGGCAGCCTTGTCATACACGAGGGGATATGCGAGCGAGGAACAGGCGGCCTGCTGATAGCGAATGAATGAAATCGGGCAGAAACGGCTTCCAGCTTTGACAAACAGGCCGTTCACGCATTATTGTTTCCTATCCGGCGCGGTTTGAGGTTCGGAACGATTTACGTCCGGCGATAAATAATTCGTTGCTGACAGTGCGCCAAATTACCGTGATTTTTAAGGATGCCAAAATGCAAGAGAATGTTAAAGTCATTATCGGCGACAATACAATCGAGCTGCCGGTGATCATCGGTTCCGAGGGCGAGAAGGCCATCGACATTACCGCGCTTCGCCAGCAGACCGGCTATATAACGCTCGATCCGGGTTTCGCCAACACCGGAAGCTGCGTAAGCTCGATCACGTTCATGGACGGCGAAAAGGGCGTGCTGCGCTATCGGGGCATCCCGGTGGAACAGCTTGCCGAGAACTCGACATTCGTTGAAACCGCATACCTTCTCATTAACGGTGTTCTGCCCACGAGAAAAGAGCTTGCGCGTTTTTCCTCGCTCCTGAACCAGCATTCGCTTGTTCATGAGGACATGAAAATCTTCTACCAGAACTACCCGCGCCATTCGCACCCCATGGGCATTCTTTCGTCCATGGTGAACGCGCTTCGCAGCTTCTATCCCGAACTCCCCACGTCGTCGGCGGAGGAGGAGATAAACATAACCGTCACGCGCCTCATTTCGAAAGTCCGCACGATGGCGGCAATGTCTTACAAGATATCGCGCGGCCACAAGGTGGTTTATCCGCATCCGGAGCTTGACTACTGCTCGAACTTCCTGAACATGATGTTCGAAAATCCGGTGAAACCGTATGAAATGAAAAAGGAATTCGTTAAAGCCCTTAACGTCTTCTGGATTCTGCACGCCGATCACGAGCAGAACTGCTCGACATCGGCGGTGCGGCTGGTGGGAAGCGCTCGCGTGAACCTCTACGCCGCCATCTCGGCCGGCATCTCGGCCCTGTGGGGGCCGTTGCACGGCGGGGCGAATCAGGCGGTTATAGAGATGCTGAAGCAGATTCACGCAGGCGGCGAGAAGGTTTCGCGCATAGTGGAGCGGGCCAAGGACAGGAAAGACCCGTTCAGGCTGATGGGATTCGGCCATCGCGTGTACAAAACGTACGATCCGCGCGCCAAGATCATCAAGAAAACCTGCGATTCCCTGCTCGACACCCTTCACATATCCGATCCGCTTCTCGATATTGCGAGGGAGCTTGAGGAAGTGGCGCTTCACGATCAGTATTTCATAGACCACAACCTCTACCCGAATGTCGATTTTTACAGCGGCATCGTGCTTCGCGCGCTCGGCATTCCCACAAACATGTTCACCGTTATGTTCGCCATCGGCAGGCTGCCGGGCTGGATAGCCCAGTGGAAGGAAGGCGCCGACGACCCCAAGTGGAAGCTCTATAGGCCTCGCCAGGTTTACACCGGCCCCACGACGACGGACTATGTGGAGATAGACCGGCGGGGGTAATCCGCTCGGTAACGCAGACGGGCCGGATATTTTATTCGGCCTGTTTTCAATGCGTTTGCCATTCTGTCAGCTTTTGAAATAATATATTGGCAGCCGGAACCGGAGCGGATATGCCGCAGGGCGCGGAGGGGTTCATCCGGAAGCCGCTCATTCCGCAAGAACTCGCCGGTAAAATCCGCATTAGCCGGCTTTCGGGATACTCACGCTACCGCTTCTGGATTACTCGCCGGTTTGGTTGACAATATCATCCAGGGTTACCCTCAGCACTTTAGCAATAGATAACAATACTTCCGTAGTTCCTGTTCGCTTGCCGGTTTCAATTTGGGATAAATATTGCGTGCTTATCCCCACCATTTCCGCTAACTGTTGCTGTGTCAAGCCACGATATTCACGCCACACTTTGATCGGATTTTCACTATCCAGTAACGCAAATGTTACTTCACCGGGAATAAGTTCTTCTTTCCCTTGCTCAATTGCCGTTTTCACGGAATCATAGTCGCGGATATCTTGTAACATTTCCGCTTCTTCCGCCAGTTGCACATATACTTCATACGGTAATACGGCCCATTCCGGCTTTCCATCGCGCTCAATTACTTGTACGGGTGCGTTCATAGGTACACTTCTCCGCGTTGCGCTATTTTCAAGACCAAGATGATGAGTTCATCATTTTGGATTTCGTAAATCACTCGCCACTCGCCTATTCGTAAACGATAGCCCGAACGGTTTTGTAGCTTTTTGGCATTCGGATTGGGTGCATAGGGATCAACAGCTAATTGCTCCAATTTCTGGCGCACCAGTACAGCCGTGCTTTTAGGTAATCGCAAGAGCGTTTTTTGAGCTTCTTTGGCGAAGATTATCTTATGCACGCTTGCATATTAGCATAATGCCAGTAAATTACCAATAAAATATTAGCAACCCATCCCGGTAGATGTCAAGACAATGGCGTAGTCTCCGCCCCCTCAATGCATCTGCCGAATCTCGAAATGCTCCTGATGGTTGTAAGTGAACGCACGGCATGCCTTAGTTTACTTGTCCGCCACCCTTCGGTATCATGGACACATGACCTTTATTAACGAGATCAAGCTGAATAAAGCGGCGTTCAGCATGGCCCGATTAACCGATGGTTCCGACGAGAAGGCTTTCTGGGCCTCTAAAACGCCCCATGAACGGCTGGAAGCCCTTGAGATAATGCGACAAATAGTTTATGGCTATGATCCGTCTACCGACCGACTTCAAAGACTTCTTGAGATTGCTGAACGATCATCTGGTTGAATACCTGCTGATCGGCGGTTATGCCGTTGCATGGCACGGCTATCCGAGGGCTACCGCCGACCTGGATGTATTTGTGGGGATTCATGCCGAGAACGCGCGCAGGCTGGCAAACGCGTTGAAAGCTTTCGGATTTGACCCGCAGGATCTGCCCGGCGATCTGTTTCAGGCGAAAGATCGAATAATAAGAATCGGTCTTCCGCCGATAAGGGTTGAGATCATGACGGGCATTTCAGGGTTGAGTTTCGAGGAATGTTATGCGGCGAGGGTGCGTGACGAGCTTGACGGTGTTCCTGTCAACATTATCTGCCTGGAACACCTTCGAGAGAACAAGAAGGCAAGCGGCAGACACAAAGACCTGGACGATATTGAACATCTGCCTTGAATTTCATCAGTCCCTTCAAACCGGCGTAGCCGCCTGCCCCCTCAGTGCATCTGCCGAATCTCGAAATGCTCCTGATGGTTCGACGGGTCTGATTTCAGCGTGACGTGGAGCCGGTAGCGGTGTTCGAGCGCCTCAAGCCCGCCGTGTTCCTCGTCGTATAAAAGGTCTATCACAGACGGGTGCGCCATGACGACAAGCCGCGCTCCCGTCATCGACGGCCCCATGCGCCGCAGCTTCCGCAAAATCTCGTAGCACACCGAAATAGTGGACTTGACCACGCCCTTGGCCTCGCAGTAGGGGCAAGGCTCGCATAGCACACGCTCCAGGCTTTCGCGCACGCGCTTCCGGGTCATCTGTACAAGCCCAAGCTCCGACACGTTCAAAATCATGTTCTTCGCCCGGTCGCGGGACATCGCCTCGCGGAACGCCGAGAAGAGCTTCTGCCTGTTTTCCTCTTTCTCCATGTCGATGAAGTCGATGATTATTATGCCGCCAAGATTTCGCAGGCGTATCTGGTAGGCGATCTCCTTCACCGCTTCGAGGTTGGTTTTAAGGATGGTGTCCTCGAGCGTCTCCTTGCCCACATACTTGCCGGTGTTCACGTCAACAGTCGTGAGCGCCTCGGTCTGGTCGATGACGATATAGCCTCCGGATTTCAGCCAGACCTTGCGCCCAAGCGCGCGCGAGATGTCCAGCTCGATGCCGAATGCGTCGAAAACCGGCTCGTCGTCTTCGTACATCTCGATGCGGGTTTCGAGCTTCGGGAAATACGAGCGGACGAAATCCAGCAGCCTGTTATACTCGTCGGCCGAATCCACCACAAGGCGTTCAACCTCGTGGCTCAAAAGGTCGCGGATGCTGCGAAACGCCAGATCGAGATCGCTGTAGAGCATCTGCGGAGCCGACACCCGCTCGTTTTTCTTGATGATGTTTTCCCACAGGAGCTTCAGAAACTCCATGTCTCCGGCCAGCTCTTCCTCCGAACAGCCCTCGCTCACAGTGCGCACGATATAGCCGTAGCCCGGCGTTTTCAGCTTCAGAGCCATCGCCCGCAGCCGGTCGCGCTCGGCGTCGTCGGTGAGCCTTCTCGAAACGCCCACATGATCGACGTCCGGCATAAGCACCAGATAGCGGCCCGGCAGCGTGCAGTATGTGGTTACGCGCGCGCCCTTGGTGCCGATGGGATCCTTGGAGACCTGCACCATCACGTCCTGACCTTCCTGAAGTATCTCCTCAATAGGCCGGTGCTCGCCGCTTGGGCGCATGTCGTCGGAGCTGTCGTCGATTATCCCGGAATAGTCGTCGTGTCCGGAGGTTGCGTCCGACACGTACAGAAACGCCGCCTTGTCCAGACCGATGTCGATGAAGGCGGACTGCATTCCCGGAAGTATTCGCGCAACCCGGCCCTTGTAGATGTTGCCCACAAGCGACGAATCGCGCTTCCGTTCGATGTAGAGTTCCGCCGCCTGCCCGTTTTCAAGAAGCGCCACGCGGGTTTCGTAGCTGATTGAATTGATTACAATTTCGCTGCTCATATCGTCAAAGAATGGTTCAATACGCGGACCGTTGTCAATAGCCGGGCCCCGCGCGTACAATAACCGGCATGACCGATCACCGTAAAAAAGAGGAGCAGACACCGGAAGACGCCGAGGTAGAGGCCGGAATCAGGCCGTCGGGCCTCGACGATTTCGTTGGCCAACAAGCCCTCAAGGACAACCTGCGCGTCTTCATTCAGGCCGCCAGAAGACGGGCCGAAGCGCTCGATCACGTTCTTTTCTGCGGCCCGCCGGGGCTTGGCAAAACCACGCTTTCAACCATTCTGGCGCACGAGCTGGGCGTGGGAATACGTGCAACCTCCGGCCCGGTTATCGAGCGGCCCGGCGATCTGGCCGCGATTCTCACCAATCTGGAAGACCGCGAGATTCTGTTCATCGACGAAATTCACCGGCTTCCGCGCATCGTCGAGGAGGTGCTCTATCCGGCGATGGAGGACTACAAGCTGGACATCGTGATCGGGCAGGGACCCGCCGCCCGCACCGTGAGGCTCGATCTGCCGCAGTTCACGCTGGTTGGCGCGACCACGCGCACCGGGCTGCTCACTTCGCCGCTTCGCGACCGCTTCGGCGTGGTTGACCGGCTGCAATTTTATACTCACGCCGAACTTGAAATAATCGTGCGCCGCGCCGCCGGAATCTTCGGCATCCCGATTACGGACGACGGCGCGTCCGAAATAGCCCGCCGCTCGCGCGGCACGCCGCGCATAGCAAACCGGCTGCTCCGGCGTGTCCGCGACTTCGCGCAGGTCAAGGGAACCGGCACGATCGATGCCGCAATCGCTAATATCGCGCTTTCGGCCATGCGCGTCGACGAGCGCGGCTTCGACGACATGGACAGAAACCTGCTGCTTGCCGTCATCAACAAGTTCGGCGGCGGGCCGGTTGGCCTTGAAACCCTCGCCGCATCGCTTCGGGAAGAACGCGACACCATCGAGGACGTTTACGAGCCGTATCTGATGCAGGAGGGGTTCCTTGAGCGCACCCCGCGCGGGCGCGTGGCCACGCCCGCGGCGTATGCGTTCTTCGGAATCGCCGACGCAAGGCCGGGCGGGCTGTTTTAGGCGCGATGAAAAACTCGAAGCCTCTGACGATTGACCGGCTCCTGCGCCGCCTGAGCGAGCTTTACGAATTCAACCGGCGGTTGAAATCGTTCCGTTTCGTTCATGACGGAAAACGTCAGGACAAGAGTACGGAATCACGCCGTATCGAATGCGGCGATAGCCGCCGGTGAAGCTCCTTCTTCACATCTGCTGCTCGAACTGCGCCATTTATCCGGTGACAGAGCTTCGCGCGCGCGGCGAGAATCCGACAGGGTTCTGGTTCAATCCGAACATACATCCTTTTCAGGAATATTCGGCGCGGCTGGAATCGGTCAGAAAACTTCAGGAACTTTGGCTGCTTGACGTTATATACGGCGGCGAATACGGACTGGTTGATTTCGTGCGGAACGTCGCCGGGTGCGAGCGGGAGCGATGCCGGCACTGCTACACGTCGCGCCTGTTCGAGACCGCGCGAGCGGCTGCCGCCGGAGGCTTCGACGCGTTTTCCACAACGCTTTTAACAAGCCCTTACCAGAATCAGGGGCTGATTGCCGAAATCGGGCGAAGCGCCGCCGAGGCAAACAACGTGGAGTTCCACTTCGAGGACTTCCGTCCCGGATTCAGGAAGGCGCAGGCCGTTGCACGGGAACTGGGCCTGTACAGGCAAAAATACTGCGGATGCGTTTACAGCGAGATGGAGAGGTTCGGCAAATGACCGGAACAGCATTCCAGATACCGATGTAGGATGGAAAAAATGGACACCACAGTCGGATAAAGTAGAACGACGGAGGTGTCATGATGAAAGGGATTCCGCATGGACGTTATATGAAGGAGTTTCGGGAGGAGGCCGTAAAAATGGTGACAGATGGTGGCATATCTTTGCCGGAGGCGGCGCGGAGATTGTCGTTGCCGCCATCGACGCAGAGTCAAGTCCTGAAATTGCTGTAAATACCATCCGGCCATATTGATGATGAGCGGGCAAACCAAACTCATTTCGAGGTTGGGCGAAAGGTTCGGCAAACGATTAAAGAGCTGGGAGGTACCATGCCCGAGGGCCACTTCACTGCTTCCCCATCTGCACGGGCTGGACATCGACGCCCGCACCGGCCTGCCCAACCAGTCTGCCTCGCGCAAGCAGCGCATCATCGGCCGCATTATGACAGCGCTGAAAACGGTTCCAGGCTGGGAGCTAGGCCCCGCGCATGTGGCCGGATTGACAGGGATTTACGAGCGGCTGATTGCGGGAACACGCGGGGGGGATTGGCTGAGCTTGTCCCGGTCAGCTTAACCCGTTGTCCCTTCAACCAACGTTCCATTAATAAATTTATGGATAATGCTGGACACGTAAGTCTGATATGGCAAGCCTTCTTTGACGGCCTTTCTCTGTAGCTCTACAAGGTCTCTTTCAGAAATACGTATATTCAGCCTTTTATCTTTTCTTAAAGTGTTACGGGCATAAGCTGACAACTCCTTCTTCCTCTGCGGAAGATTTGCAACAGGAACCCATTCACCCTTCTCAAAACTATCTAATATTTCCTTTTCGTCTTGTGTTAGTTCAGTTTCAGTACTCATCTTTTCCTCCAAAATATCGCTGTGTTGCCTTTCTGCTTGGGATAATGGTTTTTAGAAATAATTCATCTTCGTTTTCCACATAAGGTACGAGATAAGCGTAATTGGCAATGCCAATGACCATGATTCGTTGGCCTAGGTATGATTCTTGGTTGGGATGCAAATAGTCGTCTAGTATTTCGCCCCTTTCAATAAAGAAAACAATATCCTCGAAACAAATTCCCCGTGATGCTTTAAGCACTAAACTTTTTTCTGTGTTCCAATTTATGCTCTTCATTAGTAAACGTTAGCACAATGTGTGCAGTTTGGCAACATGGCAATGCTTTGGTTTCGATTATGGCCAACGTAGCGGTTCAGGCGCTTGGCCGCAGCGCGGAGCGAAGCGGAGCGCGAAGGACAAGTCGCCTGCAACCGCGTGTTAGATGCCGTGTCATTGGGTTCGAGAAGAATACTCTGTAGTGTTCGGCCCCTGAATTTCAACGCCCAATCTGCGTGCATACTCAAGCGCTGAACGGATTACACTCTTGGCTTCTTCGGCAATAAACATGCAGATTTCCGCGAGATGCTTGGGAGGGAGGTGTATTACTGTCCCCGCGCCATATTTCTGTTCATGCACAGTGGATCGTACGCTTATTGTGGCTTCTTCTTCAAGGAGTAGCGGTTCCTTTAGCGGCAACTCCATAACGGCCGTCTCACCACTCTTTGTTGTGATTAAAAAGTCTAGCCCAATCCATTTCACGACAAGCTCGGAACCTTCATTACAGTCTCGAGTGTCCACTCGTCCGAGCCTGTGAGTCAGGCAATTTCGCGCCAAGTATATCGTGCCAATGTAATCTGCGTGAGACGCGACGATACCGGAGTCTGTCCCGAGTATCTGAAGCTTATCTCTGACTCCCTTTTCTGTGAACCTTTTGTAGCTTTTTGTGGCATCGTCAGAAGATCGTTGACCCTTATGGACTGCTATTAACTGACTGGTATCGTAAACTTGATCAAGAAAAATCGAGAAGGCCTCGATGAGTTCACGTAGGCCGTTGGCTGTTATCCAAAGCGCGAAATTCTCCTTGTAATGTGTGATGGTCGACTCATCTGCGTTTGCTGGAACGAGCTGGAGAGCCGCAATGTCGATTAGCTCATAGCTCCTGTAATTCGGATCAAGAGCGGCGTTTAGACCTAGGCCCATAAATACTGCTGCCCTGCGTACGCCCTTTAGTGCCGTATCGAGAACGAGATCGTAGTTGATTGTTACTGACATGATTGCACGCAAAGGCATCTAAAAAAAAACATAAAGCGTTTTATCCGTCGTCCCGGAAACGTGCGAGCAATGCGGCAGGCATGAAGCCTGTCCTGTTGCCGGGGCGTGTTTCGGCCGGAACCTGCCGGGATGATGGATAAAACGATGT